>Ga0126379_10002134_pt1 | contig 12451 bp, 10 predicted proteins | sample PanSoiMetPlot_24_FD_92640 | JGI IMG/M metagenome (GOLD analysis project Ga0126379, IMG submission 92640) | Tropical forest soil microbial communities from Panama - MetaG Plot_24 | ecosystem: Environmental > Terrestrial > Soil > Tropical forest > Bulk soil | place: Panama | collected 2016-02-17
GTGACGTCGACGACTTCACCGATGAAAAACAGGCCCGGCACCTTGCGCGATTCCATGGTTTTGCTGGACAACTCGTCTGTATCCACGCCGCCAGCGGTCACTTCGGCCTTTTCATAGCCTTCGCTGCCGGCCGGCGTCACGCTCCAGGCATGCACCGCCCTTTCGAATTTCTCGAGCGCCGTGTTTGTAAGCGCTTCCGGTGGGTTCCGCTCGATCCAGCGTTCCGCAAACCGCTTCGGCAAAATTCCCTGGAACGCGGTTTGTACAGCCGACAAGTTCCGAGCCGTCGCCGCGCGAACCCTAGCCGTGACGTCACGCTCAGGCGCGAGGTCGATCCCGATGGGCTTGCCGCTTTCCCAATACGTGGAAGCTTGCAGGATCGCCGGGCCGCTGAGTCCTCGATGGGTGATCAACATCCTTTCGCGGAACGACGCTCCGTTTACGCTGGCTATGACTTCCATCGAGACGCCCGCGAGCTCACAGTAGGCCTTCTGGTCGTTCTGTGCGAACACAAGCGGAACCAGAGCCGGGCGCGTCGGCTGGATCTTTAGCCCGAACTGCCGGGCCAGACGGTATCCAAGATCGGTCGCACCGATTTTGGGGATGGACAATCCACCTGTCGCTACTACCAGGACCCGTCCGCGGTACTCATCGTCTTCGGTGCGTACCGCGAACTCGGGCCCCTTGCTGACTTCAACCACCCGTTGATTGGGAAAGACACGAACGCCCGCTTCGCGGCACTCGGATTCGAGCAGGCCGACAATGTCCCGAGCCGAGCGATCGCAGAAGAGCTGGCCCAGAGTCTTTTCATGGTAGGGGATTTTGTGCTTCTCGACCAAGGCGATGAAGTCCGCCGGAGCGAACCGAGCCAGTGCCGACTTGGCAAAGTGCGGATTGGCAGAGGCAAAGTTTTCGGGTCTGCAGTGAATATTCGTGAAGTTGCAGCGGCCTCCGCCTGAAATCAGGATCTTCTTGCCGGCGAGGGCGGAGCGTTCCAGCACGGCCACCCGGCAGCCTCGTTTTCCCGCTTGGGCGGCGCAAAACAGGCCCGCACCTCCCGCTCCCAGAACAATGACATCAAATCGGCGGCTCATATCGAGCCAGTATTGTCTCAGGCGTCAGGCAGGCCTGCAGCTTCAGTTTGGAATGAGTTGAATCGAAACGAAGGAGAAACCAAAAGAGTCAGGAACCAAGCCAGGGTGCGGAAAGCCGCGCCCTACCGAAAGTCAGCTCAGTGCGTGCACTTCGGAAACAGGGTCACAAGCACCATCAGGTCCGACAAGGTAAAAAGCCACTGGTCGGCTTGCGCTCCCGCCGCTTCGGCGGCGCGCGCTATGAAGCCCAGATGGCGGCTCTTTGCGAAATTGTGAATATGGTCGACGCAAATTCCCGTCAAACTTGCGACTTCCGAGTCGGTGAAGATTTTCTGGCTCGACTTTACGGTAACCATGGTCTTGCTCCTGGACCGCGCTTCACTGCCTCTTGCACCTTCTACTGGTTTAACACCAAGCTTCGATGCTAGTTGCAATCTAAACGCTGCACTTTTTCCGAGCAATAGTCGTTCCGTTCTCTTCGGCGCAAACTCTTGCTCTAGTACCTCCCCGGTTTGGTCGCCAAAACCTTGCGTTTTCGAGCCATATAGAGGCTGCAGCGGGTACTAGCCGCCAGAAACGAAGCGTGGTTCAACCGACTATGACCGTGGCTAACCTTCCTAGTTCCGCGAAGTTGCTACACCTTTTCGTAGATTTTGCCCAATTTCCCACATTTACGAGCGTGACGTGTAGATGCGCAGCAACAAATACAGACCAGCTGTAAACATTCAGTCGCCCAAGAAACGGATGTCTCCGAGATATGACATTCCAATTTCCGGTGAGGTGTCTCCTGTAGTAGCGCTAGTGTCCTTTCGCGTACACCTCAACTGGGTTGGCGTTTGTCTCCGCGGACCGCGGTGCGCGAATCAACCATCGCGACGCGAAGTCTTAGCTCTCTTAGAGGTGGTGACGAATACAGCCGGTTCGCTGATGATTCTGAGCACATCCGTTCGGGCGAACAAAGTTGTGCGGGAGTGAAGCGAGGCCCTATTAGGAATCAACGGAGTATGCGTCGTGGTTCTAGAGAGATGCTGCGCCGGCCTGCTCGAAAGCGTAGGCCAGTTGCAGGATGCGGGATTCGCCGAATGCGGGACCAAAAAGTTGTAAGCCTACAGGTAAGCTTCCGCAAACCTTACCGCACGGAACCGAGATTCCCGGCACGCCCGCAAGCGATCCCGTAACCGTATAGATATCTGCCAGATACATCTGCAGTGGATCGTTGGTCTTCTCGCCGAGTTTGAACGCGGGGATGGGCGAAGTAGGCGTCGCAATCGCATCCACTTTCTGAAAGGCGTCGCGAAAATCCCGGGCTATGAGCGCACGCACTTTCTGGCCCTTTAAGTAATACGCGTCATAGTATCCGGCCGACAAAACGTAAGTGCCCAGCACGATGCGACGCTTCACTTCGGGTCCAAAGCCAGCTCCGCGGGTCTTGCGGTACATGGCGAGGAGCGTCGGTTCGTCGATGCGGAGGCCGTAGCGGACGCCGTCGTAGCGAGCAAGATTGGAGCTCGCTTCGGCCGTCGCGATGATGTAGTAGGTTGCGATGGCGTAATCGGTGTGTGGCATGCGAATGTCGACCGGTTCGCACCCCAGCTTTTTCAGCAGCTCGATTCCTTTCTCGACCTTATCGCGGACGCCGGAATCCATTCCCTCGCCGAAATAGTCGCGCGGGATGCCGATGCGCATACCTTTTACCGGTTTGTCGATTTCTTCGCTGTACCTCGGTACCGCCGCGGTCGTGGAAGTGGAATCGTTTGGATCTCGTCCGGCTATGGCCTGGAGAATTGTGGCAACGTCTTTCACCGTATTGCCGAATGGCCCTATGCGGTCGAGCGACGAGGCAAATGCGATCAAGCCGTAGCGCGAAACACGGCCGTAACTTCCCATCATTGCCGGAATGCCGCAAAGTGCGCCCGGCTGGCGAATGGAGCCACCCGTGTCCGTGCCGAGCGAGGCAACTGCCAGACCTGCTCGGACGACTGCGGCCGACCCACCGCTTGAGCCGCCCGGAACCCGGTCTAGCGGAACCGGATTCTTTACCGGGCCGTAGGCCGAATTCTCGTTCGAACTGCCCATCGCGAATTCGTCGCAATTTGTCTTCCCCAGAATGATGGCGCCTGCCTCTTCCAGGCGGGTAACAGCCGTAGCGTCGTAGGGCGGAATGTAGTTTCGGAGGATCTTGGAGCCGCAGGTAGTGACCGTGCCTCGCGTGCTGATGACATCTTTGATGGCAATGGGTACGCCGCCCAGCGGGGGCAACGCCTTGCCATCAGCAATCAGTCCATCAATTTTGTCGGCTTGAGCGTAAGCGCGCTCTGGCGAAAGCGCCAGGTAGGCGTTCAGTTCGGCGTCGCGCGCGTCAATGCGTTTGTAAAACTCCGCCGTCAGCTCGCGCGCCGTCAGCTTCTTCGCCGCAAGCGCTTCTTTGACCGCATCGATGGTCCAAGTTGTGCTCATCTCAGTACTTAGCCAATACCGTTATTCTGAGCGCAAGCTGCGGAACGGCATAGCATCGAACGCGCCCTCTGCTCGATGAATCTCGGCTATCGTTCGATCACCTTCGGCACACGGAAGAATGGCGGGTCGGGGTCGGGGGCCTGCGGCAAAATTGCCACTGCGATTCCGCAAGGTACGACCGTATCTTCACGCAAGGTCGCATCCGCTGTCTGGTCATCGGCCAAAACCTGCGCCATCGGCTCCACGCCGGCCGTATCCAGCTCGTTCAGTTTGCCGACGTATTCCAGAATTTCGTCAATTTGCGCGCGGTAGGTCTCGAGTTCCGTTTCACTCAAGTCGAGGTACGCCAGCTCTGCCACCCGAACCACATCTTCCCGCGAAATCTTCAATTGGCAATCCTCTTACCGCGAATTGTGAACGGCACAATTCTAGCATAGCGGTTTTTGGCCAGACGGTAGCACAAGAACCTCTACCTGCAGTTGAAACCGTTCAATAGACAACGGTGCAGCGAATCGTGCTTAACGCGTAGGGACCAGGACGGTCTTTGGCGGGTACTTGGTAGCTACGTAGTTGTCGACAAGCGATTGGAACGCTGCCGCGAGTTCGTCGTAGGTGCCTTCGAGAGTAACGCTTTTTTTGCCGTCAATGTAAACGGGGCACCGGGGAGCCTCGCCGGTACCGGGCAGCGAAATGCCGATGTTGGCGGCCTTCGACTCGCCCGGGCCATTCACGATGCAGCCCATCACCGCCAGGGTCATGGTTTCGACGCCGTCGTATTGCGTTTTCCATGCGGGCATCATTTCGCGGATGTAGGTTTGTGTGCGTTCGGCCAATTCCTGAAAAGTCGAGCTGGTCGTCCGCCCGCATCCAGGGCACGCGGTGACGCTCGGCGAAAAGGACCGCAACCCCAGCGACTGTAGCAATTCGCACGCGGCATATACTTCCTCGCGCCGATCGCCGCCTGGCCGTGGCGTTAGCGAAATTCGAATCGTGTCCCCAATTCCATCGTACAGCAGCACGCCCAGCGACGCGGCCGACCAGACCAGCCCCTTCATCCCCATCCCCGCTTCGGTCAAGCCCAAGTGCAGCGGTTGTTCAGTCCTGCTGGCCAAATCGCGATACACCGTAATCAAATCCCGCGGCCGCGAGGTCTTGCACGAGATGATGATCTGATCGTGACGCATGCCGGTTTCTAACGCCAGTTCGGTGGACTCGACCGCCGAGAGGACCATGCACGCGTTGATGATCTCTTCCGACTCTTTGCCGAGATTCTGGTCGGTGTTCTCCTGCATCCTGGCCATGACCAGTTCCTGGTTGAGAGAGCCGCCGTTTACGCCAATGCGAACCGGCTTGCCGTTATCGCGGGCCACCTTGCAGATGGTCGCGAACTGTTCGTCGCGCCGCTGCCCGGCGCCGACGTTTCCGGGATTGATGCGGTATTTGTCCAACGCCTTCGCGCACTCCGGGTATTTCGTCAGCAGCACGTGCCCGTTGTAGTGAAAATCGCCAATGATCGGGACATCGCAACCGGCAGCCAGCAAGCGCTTCTTAATTTCGGGAACTGCCGTTGCCGCTTCCGGTACATTTACCGTCCAGCGGACAATCTCCGAACCAGCCTCTGCGAGCTCCAGCGTCTGCTTCAGTGTCGCTTCGATATCTGCCGTGTCCGTGTTCGTCATGGACTGCACGACAATCGGCGCACCGCCGCCCACCTGAACCTTGCCGACCTTGACGCCAAAGCTGTTCCGCCGCGCGTGCGTACTGGTGGCGTCAAATCCCTTAATCTGTGTTAGAGGTGCCATCGTCAACAGTTTAGCAAATTCGCCGAGGCTCGAGCCCCTCGAGCGCGGCTGGGTGGCCCTAGTCCCAGGGGTCCATGTAGAGTCCGTGACCTATTCAACCACCCAGCAATAATCTAGCGCCCGACGTTAGCGTCCTCCAATCCGCGGATTCGTCTAGTGAAGCTCGGTAGCGCTCAGCCACGTCCCTCCAGACTCGCATCACGGTCCGTGCCGTAACCTCAATTCCGCTGGGCTAATCGCCCTTCGCAATCACGAAGTAAACCTAGCGCCGCTCCTAGGCCGGGCCGCTGTCGCAACTCTTCTCGAAGCTGCTCACAAGCCTCCTGATATTTGTTCTGCGCCATCAGAACCGAACCGAGCGCCAGATGATATCCCTCGGCGGCGGGATCGAGGCTGACCGCCTGGCGCAGCAGCAATTCGGCCTCTTGCAGCCGGTTCGTTCGGTAGCAGGTTAGGGCGAGATACAAGAATGCGTCGGCGTACGCGGGGTCTAATTCCGTAGCGCGCCGAAGTGCGCTTTCTGCAGTTGCGAAATCGGCCAGCCGATAGTTGGCAATCCCAAAATTGCCGTTAATGCGCGAAGAGTCGCGATGCGTCTGCAAAAGCGGCCGCAATATGTCCCGCGCCTCGCCATATTCGCCCTGACCGATAAGAGCGACTGCCAGGTTGTTGCAAGCGATAGGATGATCGCGCGACACCCTGCAGGCGTGACGGTAAAGTGAGACATCGTTTCGCCATGGCCGCGACTCTATGACGGTGGAAGCCGTCAGAAGCAGGAGAACCACTCCGACCGAAGACTTTAGAATTGAACTCCTAGGAACTTGCTGCGCGGCGAAACGCAGCAATTCCGCTCCGAGAATCGCCAGACCGACGCTCGGCAAGTACAGATAGCGATCGTGTGCTTGATCGCCCGCAGGAAAAAACGGAACCCAAAGCACTGGAAGCAACGGGAAAAGGAGCCAGGAAAACCCAGTCACAGCGCGGAAACTACGGAACCGCGGGACGAGCCAGCCCGCGGTTCCCGCCAGAAGCACCAGCACTAAAAATGGCAACAGGAAAGAGCTTGAAGTAACAAACGCATTTGGAACGAAGTTGTAAAAGAGAGAAAGGCCGATTGGCCAAATTAGATGACGAAGATAGAAGAGCAGGAGCGCCGGAGCAGTCGCTATAGTCATTCTCAAGCCGGCCATAGTGAACATCGTTACCGAGCCATTCAGCACGACATGACGCAAACCCAAGTAGATGACGGCTACCGCCAGGAATGGCAGCGCCTTGCGTAGTGCCGGCAGTTCCTGACTCTTACTGTTATTTGCAGCCAGACTCACGCCGCGATGAGAATAGACGTAGACAAAAACGATTCCGGGAAAAATGATCGCGGTCTCCTTTGCTAGCAGGGCAACCATATAAAAGAAGAGTGAGAAAGGCAGCATCCAGCGTGCACGGGGCGTATCTTCCGTGCTTTTCCACCACAGAAGAAGGCTCGCCAGCAACGAAGCCGCGGCCAGAAGGTCGGTCGATCCGGAAACCCACGCGACTGATTCGACGTGAACCGGGTGCAATCCGAACAACAGAGCCGCGACAATCGCTATCCACGGCGCGAAGGCATGCCTGCGAAGCAGTAAAAACAGGAGTCCAGAGACGAAGCCGTGCAGCAGCAGGGAACTGAAGTGCCAACCTTCTGGCCGCAAACCGAAGAGATGGTGGAGGAAGCTGAGCCACGCTAAAAACACTGGACGGTAGTAGCCACCGTGCAACCCTGAATACAGGAAACTCCAGGACGGCTGTTCAAATATGGCGCCTAGTGAGCGCCACGACTGCAAAAGCCGATTTTGTACAACCTGTACATCGTCGTCGTACACAAAACCGAACTTCAGCGCCGGTAGATAGGGAAGAACAGAAATTAATGCGACCGTGGCAAATAATAAGGGCGTGGAAGAGGCAGACTTTTCGCGATGGTTGGAAGTCGCAGCCGTGGCAGGAGGCGAGGAATGTGCGGCAGGAGCGCCCATTTGCAGAAATCTAACATGGCCCGAATGATGCCCAAAGCAATGACGTAACTTTATTGGCGGCCCGCGTCGAAAGAAGCAAAGCATCCTGCTCGGGCTTGAGATCAACCCGCTGGGCAGAGCAAAGGCTAACTGCAAATCAGCCTTTCCGTCTAATCCGGACACAAGGAAAATTCCGTGAAAACTTCTGCTTGGCACGTCGTCTGCGCGATCTGTTTTTCTCTCTTGGCCTTTGCGTCGCTCCACATTACGGCGCAACAAGCGCCTCCCCGATTGGAACTCTTGACGCTGCGCAGCACAATTTTCTCAAATACACGCACGATCCGCGTGTGGCTGCCGCCCGGATACCACGCACCGGAGCATCGCGGTCATCGTTATGCCGTTTTCTATTTCACCGACGGCGTCGCGGCGTTCGATGCCCGCCAACTGGACAAAATCGCCGATGAGTTGGTCGCCAAGGGAAAAATTCCACCCACGCTCTTTGTCGGAATAGACAACGGAGGCTCGACGCGCGAATCCAAAAATCCAGGCTCGGATCGCGCTGACGAATACCTGCCATACCCAGACGACAGCCTTCGGCCGCCGCTTAAAAACCCGCACGGCAAACTCTTTCCGGCCTTTCTTGAAAAAGAAGTGCGCCCGCTCGTCGAAGCTCGTTACCGCACAAGCGGGGAGGTTGGATTGGCGGGTGCGTCCTATGGCGGAGCGATCGCTGTCTATACGGCGATGGAAAACCCCGGAACCTACCAATGGCTTCTGATCGAAAGTCCGTCGCTCTACATTGCCGACAATATCCTGCTGCGCCGTGCCGAAAGGTTTCGGCAATGGCCCGCGCGAGTTTACGTCGGGGCCGGCAGCAATGAGGGTTCGGGAGACGCCAAACTCGAAATGGTTGACGACGCAACCCGTTTCGTCAAATCGGTCGCTTCTTCGACCGAGGCTTGTTTTCTGCTGACCCCAAACGCTGTTCACAATGAAGACGCTTGGCGTGCCCGCCTTCCGGCCGCACTCACTTTTCTTCTCGGCAATTCGCCTTGCCCGGCCGCAACTCAGCCAAACTAACCCCCGAACCAGAGAGGCAAGACGAAACTTTTACAAAATTTTCAGTGCAGCCTAAGGCGGTAAATCTTGCTGCTGGCAGAATCTCTCAATCATTTTCGCGTTTGGTCTGGATCTCTTTCCGTGCTGGTTGGTCGGCCATATTCTTAATGTTATCAGTATCTTCCAGAGAAACGGCTACTTCGGCTGCGTGCTCCAGTTCGTCCCGAAGGGCTTGCCATTTTCCGCCCAGGCGGGCGAGAAAACGTGCTTGCGCTTTCTGCCAAAGAGGCACCGCCAGGGCAAGCGCTTTTGTCGCTTTTGACGTCAAAGTTAGTAAGCGCTGACGCCTTTCTCCACGGGGAGCGATCTCAATCAGGCCGTCCTTTTCTAGGAGCTTCAGGCTTCGAGTCATGGTGGTGGCGTCGATGAGCAGAATTTCGGCCACGCGCGAGATGGAGACCGGCTGAAGTTTTGCGATTGCCGTCAGGATCGCGAACTGTGTAGAGCGAAGTCCCGAGGGTGCGAGGGCTGCGTCGTAGAGCTTGGCCACGGCACGAGAAGTTCGCCGGAATTGATAGGCGGCACAGCCGGAACTGCCAGCAAGGTCTAAAGGCGAGCCAGAGTCGGAATTAGACTTGACTTGCATATGCAAGTCAACTATAAGTAGCGATTAACGGCTGGTCAAGCCGTTTTGCTTCGAGCACACGGCGGGTCTTAACTGCGAGTGATTTATTCGCCGGCCAAAAATTCAGGTTCTGGCTGGCGGATCTAAACGGTCGGTGGGTGCCTGGAGGGAACCCATGAGTATTCCTATGACCGCGAGTTCGGCGCTCAACGCGCAGACCCGGCAAGATAAAGCGTCATCAGGAGCGGCCAGCCGCTATCTTTGTTTCGGCGGATTTCAGCTCGATACACAAAGAGAATTGCTGTTCAAGGATGGAAACAAAATCCGTCTGCCTGGGAAAGTTTTCCAGACACTCGTGGCCCTTCTCGACAAGCCTGGCGAAGTTGTAACCCGCGAAGTGCTGCGCGAAAAATTGTGGCCCGAGGGCACGTTCGTAAACTACGACGCGAACGTAAACACTACGGTAAACAAGCTGCGCCTGGTGCTTGGCGATTCGCCTGATCAGCCAGCGTACATTGAAACCATTCCGCGTTTGGGCTACTGCTTTGTCGGCAGCGTCGAGCGGCGCGGCGAATTGCTGGCAAACTTCACCCCGGCGAGGGTGACAGGCGCTGTTAGTGGCGTGCAGAATTCCGCGGCCACTCGCGAAACCGAATTAGCCGAAACGGTTTCAGCGTCGTCGGCGAATCACGCATGGTTAGGGCTCCGCGACAAGGCTTGGGCCGCCGCGCTGGTTCTCTTGTGCGGCGTGCTCATCGGCATGGGCATCGTCCTGCTGGTCTATCGCGCTTAGCAGGATTCTAGCGTTTCGGTACTTGCTAGCTGAGTGCCAAGCGCGTCTCGCTGAGATCGAGCTCGTGTTCGAGTTTGCGCAGCACTTCGTCGTTGATTCTGCCCTCGTTGCGCAGTTGCACCGCTGTCTTTCTCTCAAGCCGCAGCATCTCGCCGAGCAGTTCCCGGTAACGGCTTAGCTCCTTTCCCGAAAGCGCGTCGCTTTCGCCGGTTTCTTTGCCTAATGCCGCCAGCCTCCGGGCATAGCGGTGGGAAAGATCGTCATACACCGCTGCAAACTCGGCGCCGTCGTTTCCTCGCAAGCCCTCAAGGTAAGTCAGGGCGCTGCTGGTGATCAGGCGCCGCGCTTCGCCTTCCTCGCCCTCGAGGTCGGAACCCGACCCGCACAGCCCCAGCGCGCGGATGAGTGGCGGCAGCGTCAGTCCCTGTAGCACCAGCGTCACCAGAATCACGCTGAACGTCAGAAACACGATCAGGTCGCGGTGCGGAAATGGCTGTCGGTTGCCAAGGTATTCAGGAAGAGCGAGCGCGGCGGCCAGCGCAACGACTCCGCGCATGCCCGTCCATCCGACGATAAAGATCTGCCGCAGCGAAGGCAACGGGTAGCTCTGCCCAAGCAGCCGCGTGCGGATGAAGTAAGCGAGGTACGCGCCGGGAAACAGCCAAAGCAGGCGCAGCACGATCACGATGCCACTGAACAGAGTGCCGTACTTCACCAGTTGACCGAGGCTGTATTCGTGAATGCCCGCGAGCACATACGGCAGTTGCAGCCCTATCATGACGAAGGTCAAGCCGTTGATGACGAAGGTCAGAGAGTCCCAAACCGCCCAGGCCTGGAGACGCACGGCGGGCGAGAAAAATTGCGAGCTGCGCCGGCTAAGATAAAGTCCGCAGGCGACTACCGCAAGCACGCCGGAAGCGCGTACCGCTTCGGCGGCAAGATACGCCGTATAGGGGGTCAAGATGCTGATCACGATTTCGATCGGACCGTCATCGAGGTATTTCTCAAACCATTCGACCAGCAATGCGACCAGCAGGCCAATGGCAATGCCGATCAATATCAGATAGACGAGGCGCGCAAAGGCCGCGAGCGGCGTAGGCGTACGGCCGCTTACAAGGATGCTGATGGCAACTTCGAGCGCCAGCAGGCCAGTCGCGTCGTTCACGAGGCTCTCGCCTTCCAGCACGTCAACCAGGCGCTGCGGGAGTGAAAGACGCTTCGCGATGGAAGTTGCCGCGATGGCGTCTGTGGTGGCCACCACGGCGCCGAGGACCAGCCCAAGGCGCCAGTCAAAACCGGGAAAAACCAGGTATGCAGTTTGGGCCACGCTCAGAACAGTGAATCCAACCAGCCCAAAAGCGAGGAGTAGGATGCTGGCGAGATTGTTTTTGAAGTCGCGCCAGGACGTGGCCCAAGCCGCGGCATAAAGGAGCGGCGGAAGCACAGCCAGGAAGATCACCTCGGGATTCAGCGGAATTTTTGGAATGCCGGGGATGAAGCTAAGCAGTAGCCCCGCGACCACCAGCACGATGGGATACGGCGTTCTCAGCTTGCGCGCAATCGCGGCGAATAACACCACGAACACCAGCAGTGTTAAGAGCAGAATTTCAAATCCGCGGAGTTGCCCCGAGCCGACCATGGGTTCCCTATCCTAGGCAAGAGAAGCCTAATGAAGCGCGTCGCACGGTTCAAATGGGCTTTGTCGCGGCCGGCCTCCAGACCGGTTACTTAACGGTGATTCGTTCTAAGCCGACGCTGCAATAGTTCCGCGCAATCCCAGCGCATCCGCGTTATCTCTCATCGCCTGAATGCAAAATGAAATGTGCTCTTCGAGCGGTACGCCTAATTCCGCGGCGCCGTTCCTCACGTCATCGCGCGAGACGCCTTTGGCAAACGCCTTGTCTTTCAACTTTTTGGTGACCGACGAAGTTTCCAGATCGAGAATGCTTTTCGAAGGCCGCACGTAGACGCAGGCGGTGAGGAAGCCAGAAAGCTCGTCGCATGCGAACAGGGTGTGCTCGAGCGAAGTCTGCCGAGGCACATGACAGTAGTCGGCGTGCGAGAGAATGGCGCGCACGATCTGCTCGGAGTAGCCGCGTTCGCGCAGGATTTTTGCCCCTTCCGCCGGATGCTCCTTATCGGCAGCGTGTTCATCGTTCGGCCACCGCTCGTAATCAAAGTCGTGCAGCAGCGCCGCGATACCCCACGTCTCTTCGTCCGCGCCGTCCTTGCGGGCATAGGCGCGCACACATGTCTCCACTGCCAGCATGTGCTTCCGCAGCGATTCCGATTCCGTGTATTCGCAGACCAGCTTCCAGGCATCTTCCCGTGTCGGCACGGTACCTCCTCCATAGCTGTACACCAACGGTTGTCTAGTATCGGGCTTGCGCCTTGATGCATTCAAGCTCGTCACCCTAGGGGTTCTAGACCGGCAGGCAGCGAACGCCCTTCGGCTTTCCGCGGGAAAATCAGATCGGTCGAGCACGCGAAGAATTTGTCGTCATATAGCAGTTACGACACAGCTCGCGATTGGCTGGGTTTAGAACAGCGGCACCAGGATTATGGTGCCCGCGCGAAACGCACACAAGGAATTGTGAGTCATCGAATCTGCCGGCGAAATGCCCCATAAAAAA
>Ga0126379_10002135_pt1 | contig 12450 bp, 9 predicted proteins | sample PanSoiMetPlot_24_FD_92640 | JGI IMG/M metagenome (GOLD analysis project Ga0126379, IMG submission 92640) | Tropical forest soil microbial communities from Panama - MetaG Plot_24 | ecosystem: Environmental > Terrestrial > Soil > Tropical forest > Bulk soil | place: Panama | collected 2016-02-17
GAACCGTGCCGGTGGGGTTCACGGGATCTGGAAACGGAAGCTCTTGGACATCAGCTCCACGATAAGTGCGGGAGCGGTAAATCTGCCACGATCCGGCGATGTCGAAGGCGCGCTCCGTCGCAAGTGAGTACAAGGGTTGCCCGAACTCGATGGCTCCGCGCGAGCCCTCACTTTTTCCGGTGGCCCGATTGAGGATTATCGCCGCGTTCTCTGAGAGCGCGAGCCGGGTTCCAAACAAGCGCGGGTCGGTGAACGCTTGTCCGAGAGAGATTGTGTCGAGCAGCATGAGGAAATCGAGTGAGAGCTGCTGATTCCGGCCGAGGAAATTCTGCTCGGTTGGCATTACGTGCAGCAGTTGGACCAGAGAGCCGACGGTGTTGATCTGCGTATTGAGCCGGATGCTCCACAAGTCCTTCGTCACCACCAAGATGTCCACCTGGCCCGGCTTCTCACTTTTCACCGGGACTACTCGAACCGCCGCAAGGATGGACAACCTGCGCAGATTGCGCTCGCTCTCCGCGGCGACCTCAGGGTCGTAGCGATCGCCTGGCTGGAGCAACATCTCGCGCTTGATCACGCCTTCGCGCGTCTTGACGTGAACCGCATTGAGGATTTGCGGATATGGGTCGGTGGGGGCGACGATGTTTTCCGAGCTGACCAGTATTTGATCGACGATCTTGCCCTCGGGATTCGGGTCGCGTTCTCGGCCTTGCAGCTCGAGCCCCCATTTTTCGAGTCGGTCTTCGTAGCCTTCCTCGCTCGCTGCACCGAGCGCCGGAATCATGCACGTGAGCAAGGTGGCGCAGCAGATCGAACGGGGCACAGGCTGCCGGTCAGTTTGCCACAGCGCTCGACGGTTCGGACGTTTTTGGAAGCTGGAGGCGATTCCTTACGCGCTCTCGAGTAGGCGCGCCTGTCGTAGATCGCCTTCCCTCGCGCTTGGTAGCCGCTCGCCGCGTGCGACGGCACCGACGATCTGTGCAAGCTGGTCCACCCCATCGGTGAGTGCGGCCGGGCCGGGCTGAAGAATGTACGAGCTCTTCACCTCGTAGAGCTGATCGTCGACCACCGCCTGCACGCTGCTCCATCCCGGCCGAGCCCGGATCTTCTCGCGCGATGCCTTGCGCCCGCACCAGCTGGCGATCACCACCTCCGGATTGCGCCGCGCGATTTCCATCGGCTCGTAGACGCGCCCCTTCGCGGCTTGCTGCACGCGCGATTCGGCGCAAATGTCCTCGCCTCCGACGATCTCCACCAGCTCAGAGCACCACCGGATTCCGCAGATCAGTGGCTCGTTCCACTCCTCGAAGAACACGCGCGGTTTTCGAGGCAAGGCGGCCGCTCGTTGGGCGTGGGCCTCTAGATTCGCTTCAAGCTCGCTCGCCAGCGCCTCGCTTCGCTCGGACTGACCTACCAGGGCGCCGACGATCCGCACAACCTGAAGTATCTCTGCCACCGAGCGCTGGTTGAACAAGTAGACCGGCACTCCGCGCAGCGCGAGCTCGCGGGCCAGCTCGGCTTGCAGATCCGAGAACCCCAGAACCAGGTCCGGCTTGAGCTCGAGGATGCGTTCGAAGTTTGCGTCGAGAAAGGAGCTGACCTTCGGTTTTTTGCGCGCTTCCTTGGGTCGCACGGTGAATCCGGAGATGCCGACGACCCGGTCGCCGGCGCCGATCCGATACAGCGTCTCGGTGGTCTCCTCGGTGAGGCAGACAATGCGCTCGGGGTAGCGCGGCGCCGACGAGAGCAGCGTTTGCAGAATTTCGCTCACGGCGGCGCACCAATCTCGAGCAGCTCTTCCAGATCCTCCACCGGCTCCACCGCCTGTTCCATCATCCGCTGCAGCGTGAAGATCCCCGCGGTCTTCGGATTGAATCCGCGCTTCGCTGCTTGCCGCATCGCTGCAAACAACAGCGACAAGCCCACCGTCATGCAATTTTCCCACTCCTTGGAATCCTGGCGTTCGGAGAAGAAATAAAACACCATCCCAGGCTGATATTTCTCTCGCGACAGCTCCATCGCTTCCTTCGGTTCGACCGAGTCAAAGAAGCGATGGATGTCGTACCAGCGCATCCGAATGAACTTCCAGAGGAACAGCTCGACGCGACCGCAGACCTTCTTCAGGCGAGCGGGCTGATCGGGCAGGACGCCGAGCTGAGCGACGGTCTTCATCGCGCGCTCGCTCGCCGTTTGGAAAAGGCGGATCTCGTCGCGCTTCGAGGTCACCAGCCAACCTCTAGGACAAACCGTCCCGGAGTGGAATCCGTCCAGCCGCCACAGCGCACCGCCTTCGCGCCAATCGCAGAGCCGCCGATGCGTACTCGCCAGCTCTGAGTAATGCGGCACGAGTAGTGCACTGGCTCTTCTCCATGAATTCGGGAATCGTTACACTTCCAGCTACTGCCATGCGCGGAAAGAAGCCAGCGACGTACGAGGATATCGTCAGCTTGCCTGACAACATGGTTGGCGAGATCGTGCAAGGCGAGCTCTTTGTTAGTCCGCGCCCTGCAGTTCGTCACGCGCTGGCTTCCTCGGTTCTCGTAGGAGCGCTCGGCGGACCTTTTCACCGCGGCCAAGGTGGGCCGGGGGGATGGTGGATCCTCCATGAAGTAGAGCTGCATTTCGGCGCGGACGTTCTCGTCCCGGATCTCTCCGGTTGGCGGCGGACGCGAATCGCCGAGCTACCTGGCCCAGCTGAGGGCTTCATTTCGTTGCCGCCGGACTGGGTCTGCGAGGTGATTTCGCCCTCGACCGCGCAGCTTGACCGGGGTCGCAAACTGCAGGTCTACGCACGCGAGCGCGTCAACCACGTGTGGCTCGTCGATCCGCTGGCGCGAACTCTCGAAGTCTTTCGGCTCGAGGGCAATGGTTGGCATTTGATCCGAACCTACGCAGAAGATGAGCGCGTAAGGGCGGAACCCTTCGAGGCGATCGAGCTCGATCTCGGCGAGCTCTGGTCTTCATCCGCAGACCAAAAGACTTCGGGGCAGCGCCAGCCATCGCCGTAGCTCGAGCCAAGAGCCTCGAGAATTTCCATTCGCGGGCGGCGTCTGTGGCGAATGCTTGAGCTTGGTCACGCATCGCTCCTCTTGCTTCATTGCTGCACAGCCGACCAGCTCCGCCTACGGCGGCGCCGCCCGGGCAACCTTCGGCGCTAACTTTTACCCGTCCTCGGGTGTTCTTCCAGTAGTGTCCGCGGTCCTTCGTACTGAGTGTCGTGCAGCGAAGTCGTGGTACCGCATCGACCGCTGCGCAGCGAAGTCGACGAATCGGGCCGAGCGCAGCGCCAAGGCACCGAGTGCATTGATGTGTTTCAAACGTTCGCATTTGCTTTTGGCCGTCGCCCTCGCGCCCTCACTGCTCGCGGTGGGCTGTGCATCGGGTCGCCAGGAGACCGCTCGCGGCGAGGCTGCAAATCCGGCCGGACGCATCGCGATCCCGCCCTCGAAATGGACGGCGGAAAAGCAGACGAATCACGTCTTGAACCGGCTTGCCTACGGGCCGTCGCCCAGCGATGTCCAAGCGCTTCAGCAGATCGGCGTGGCGGCCTGGATCGACCGCCAATTTCATCCGGAGTGGATTCCTGACGACGCGGTGACCGCGAAGCTGCGCGAATTTCCGACTCTCGCGATGAACACCGCGGAGCTTTACGCGAGGTTTCCTCCCATTCCTGTGCAGGCGAAGCTGGCCGGATTGAATCCTGCGAATTCGGACGATCGGGAAATGATTCTACACGCGATTCCGAAAGAGGACCTGCCGAGGCAGATTCCAGTCGAGCTGGTTGCCGCCAAGCTCGTCCGCGCCGTCGAGAGCAAGCGCCAGCTTCAGGAAGTGCTGGTCGACTTTTGGTTCAATCACTTCAACGTTTCGGTCGAAAAGGGACAGGTGAAGTGGATGGTGACTTCGTACGAGCGAGACGCCATCCGGCCCCATCTGTTCGGGACCTTTCGCGAGCTGCTCGGCGCCACCGCGCATCACCCGGCGATGCTCTTCTATCTGGATAATTGGTTGAGCACGCGCGACAGCGATGAGCACAGCGCGAAAAAGGGCGAGCCCAAAAAGCCTGGCGGAGGGCGGACGGGACTCAACGAGAATTACGCCCGCGAGCTTTTGGAGCTGCACACCCTGGGCGTAAATGGCGGCTACACGCAGAAGGATGTGCGCGAGGTTGCCCGCTGCTTCACGGGATGGTCGATCGACATGCCGCGGTACATCGGCGACTTCGCCTACCGCGATAAAGCGCATGACAAGGGTTCCAAGGTGGTGCTTGGCCAGGTCATTCCGGCCGGCGGGGGACAGGAGGACGGCGAGCGGATCCTCGACTTGGTCGCGAGCCACCCGTCCACCGCCCGGTTCATTGCCACGAAGTTGATTCGCAAGTTCGTCTCCGACGATCCGCCCCCGGCTCTGGTGGAGAAAGTGGCCCACGTGTTTTTGAAGAGCGGCGGCAACCTCCCGGCGGTGTACGGCGCGATTTTCTCCTCGGAGGAGTTCTGGTCCGACCGAGCCTTTGCCTCGAAGACAAAGACGCCGCTGGAGTACGCGGTTTCCGCGGTGCGCGCCCTGGGTGGGACGACGAATGGAGACATCGCTCTCGCGCAGGCGCTCGATCGCATGGGCGAGCCGCTGTATCGATCGCAGCCCCCGACTGGCTTTCCGGAATCAGCCGAAGCGTGGGTGAACGCCGGCGCGCTGGTGAACCGCATCAACTTCGGTCTCGCGCTCGCGGCGAATCGCATCCGAGGAACGAATGTCGATGTCTCGAAATACGTAAAGCCCGCCGCCAAGAACAGCCCGGATGCGGTGCTCGACTCGCTCTCCTCGGTGATTCTGGGTCGGCCGCTCGAGCCCCCGACCCGAGTCGCTGTGCGCGAGGCACTGGCGGAAGCGGCCGGCGAAGAAGCACACGGACAGAAAAGGACTCCGGATCCGCTGATGGTCGCCGGCCTATTGCTGGGATCTCCCGAGTTTCAGAAACAGTGAGCGTGCGATGAAGATCGATCGAAGATTCTTTTTGAAGTCGTCCGGGCTGGCGATGCTGGGCATCGGATTCGCGCCCGAGTTTTTGAGCCGAGCGCTCGCAGCCCGAGCTTCGCCGAACAAGAAGGTGTTGATCGCGATTTTCCAGCGCGGCGGCGCCGACGGGCTTTCGATGGTGCCGCCAATCGGTGATCCGCATTACTACTCGCTTCGCCCTACGCTGGCGATCTCTCGGCCCGGGGATGGCGAGCTGACGGCGGTCGCGCTCGACGACACGTTTGGGCTGCATCCGGCGCTCGCCGCTCTGAAGCGCTTCTACGACGGCGGATCGCTGGCGATCATCCACGCCGTTGGGTCGCCGAAACCCACGAGGTCGCATTTCGATGCTCAGGATTTCATGGAGGCTGGCACCGCCGGCGAGCTCTCCCAGGACGGTTGGCTGAACCGCGCGATGCAGGCGTACCCACAGAATCCGTCGAGCGCGTTCCGGGCCGTCGCCCTTCAGCAGAACCTTCCGCGCTCGTTGTTCGGAACCGTTCCCGCGGTGGCGATGGGCTCGATTGGCGATTTCAAATTGAGGACCGGCCGGCTTTCGACCCTCGCATCGAGAAGCTTCGAATCGCTGTACACCCGCGCGCTCGACGTGGCGATTCGAAATACCGGCGGCGAGACATTCGAAGCCCTTCACTTGATCGAGGATGCCAAGCTCGAGGAGGTGCCGGCCCAGAACGGCGCGGAATACCCCAACTCGACTCTTGCCAAGAGGCTCCGAGACATCGCCCGGCTGATCCGCGCCGACATCGGGTTGGAGATTGCCGCCACCGACTGCGGAGGTTGGGACACGCACGTCTCGCAAGGGAATGCTCAGGGACAGCTCGCCGGGCGCCTCAAGGAGCTGGGCGATTCGCTCGCCGCGTTCGCGACCGATCTCGGAGATCAGATGGCCGACGTGTGCGTGGTGACGATGACCGAATTCGGCCGGACCGTCCGCGAAAACGGCAATCGAGGGACCGACCACGGGACGGCCTCAGCGATGATGGTGCTCGGGGGCGCGGTGCGCGGGCGAAGAGTGCTCGGCAACTGGCGAGGGCTGAGCGAGCCCAATCTCTACGAGGGTCGGGACTTGGCGGTCGGAACCGATTTCCGCGCGGTGCTCGCCGAAGTTCTCGCATCCCACCTCGGAATCTCGAAGCTCACCCCGGTCTTTCCCGGCTTCGACCGCTCGGCCGCGGCGCTGCGGCTTTTCGGATAGCGGCGATCTCCCCGAGGGTTAGAACGCCTCGAGCTTTCCAATCGCGAAATCGGCCTGGCGGACGGTGTCGTCTCCAGATTTGTTGATCAATGCGGCGGCGAATTTCGCGCCCGGCGCGCTTCCATCAAACACCGTCCCCAGTTCCGCCGCCGGCGCGACGTCCAATCGAATCGTGTAGAAGGTTTTTCCCGGCGAGATGCTGGTGTCCGATGGAACCGCTCCGGCGCCGGAAGCCTTTTGGCTGAGCCCGGTGGCGAGCACGCCCTTGAGCGGCCCAGAGGAGGGAATCACGGCCTGCAATGCTTGCGGCGCGTCGCCGGCGATCAGCGCATCTCCCGGGGTGATCAACAACGCATTGGCTTTTACCTTGGCCGCGTCGATCGGAAGATTCAGTCCAACCGAATAGCCGCTCAAATTCTCGGCGCTGACGAGCTTGAGCACGACGCTCGTGGGCGTCGATGCCGGATCCTTGATCAACCGGATTTTCCCGCCGCCGAGTGGATCGGTGTAGACGAGGCTGGCAATCACCTGCGTCGAAGCGCTCCCCGAAATCGAGCTCACATCCACGTCGCGAGCGGTGACCGTCTGCTGGCCGGGACGCGTGCGAAGCGCGATTGTGAATGACGCCTGTCCTTGGTCGGCATCCTTGAAGCGGTAGTCGGCCGGAAGCTGAGCCATCGCATCGGTCGAGGAGAAGTGAACCGTGCCGCTATAAGCAAAGCGGCTGCCGTTCGAGTCCTTGACGCTCAACGCGGCGACGTAAGCCGTTCCCGCCGCAACTTCAGACGGCAGTCCAGACCATTCGAAGTGAAGTACTGCGACGTTGCGAGTGGCCTGAACGCTCTTGTCGCCTCGGCTCGCGGTCAATACGAACGAGGTGTTCTGGGAGACGCGAACTCTCGCCTGGCTTTGCCCAGTGACATCACCGACGTTGGGGTCCAATCGCAGAGAGCTGGCATCGTGGACTTCCCAATTGAGGACGACCTCATCGCCCGCACCGACTCCATCCCTGGAGATGCTGAATTGGGCGATCGAAGGATCCGCCTGAGGACCGTTCGACGTCGAGCAAGCGCAGGCAACAGCCAACCCGATCGCGCACGCCCAGCGGACGACTTGATTGCTCCGCCGCTTGCGTTTCATGGATGGCCCCCGAACGCCGCCAGCAGAGCGGTGAGATCCGATTCGTCGATCGAGCTCGAGTCGCCCACCAAATCGCTGCGCCAATCGTAGAACGGCTGACCGCTGGTCGAGGGGTTGGTACCCAGCCGGGACGCGAGCGCCGCCAGATCTCGAAAATCGATTTGCTGATTGCGGTCGTAGTCGCCGTCGCCCTTCACGCCCGTCGGCGCAGCAGCGTTGGGGTAGATCTCCCAAACGCCGCGCCCATAGGTCGCCGCGCGAAGCAGGCCGCCGTTCTTCGCGATGAAAAGGTCGGTGACTCGCCCAAACGGAAAGCCAACTCCGAAGCGCTCCCAGTTCGCGCCGCGATCGGTCGTCCGGTACACGCCGATGTCCGTGCCCACGTAGATGGTCTGATCGGTCGCATCCGCCGGGTCGAACTTCACGACTTGCACTGGGACGTTCGGGAGGCGATTGGCTCCGCTCGCGCCAAAAGGCCGCCAGGTATTGCCTCCATCCAGAGTGAGGAACAAGTGACCGATGCTGTCCGGCACCAGTGTCAGCTCGTCTGCCATTCGATTGGCGGTGCTGCCGACGAGGAAGACAAGCGCGTCCCGGTCGCGCATCCCCTGCTGGAAATTGGACGCGACGGACGGAAAGGCCACCCCGGTGGTGAAGGCGACCTTCTGCTCCAATGCCGGTCCGACGCCGAGCGCAGTCGGCGACGTCGTCCAGACGGGAAGCGCGCCATCCATCGAATCCACGCCGGTGGCGACGCGTCCACCGCCGAGCGCGACGCCGTACAGCCGGAAGCTTCCGCTCGGGTCGCCGTAGATTTTCGCGGCCGCCCAGATGTTGCGGATTCCAAGCCCGCTGGGGAACGGACCGGGCGTTCCGTCGGTGATGCGCGCCGCCGCCGGCGTACCCGTGGCGCTCGAAGTGATCTGAAATACGTTGAAGTTCGTCGCGGTCAGAAGCGCGCCCTCCGGATCTCCGTCGAGCACGGCGTACTTGATGAAGAACGGCTGCGAGTCGCCGGAGGGCGGGGAGAAAGTGACGCCTCGCCAAGCCGCACCGCCTTGGTTGCAGTTCATCTCCGAAGGTCGGCAGTACGTCCGCGGACCTCCAGGCAGCGCGCCCCAATACACCTGGACCGAGCTGTCGCCGCCGCCGGCGTACGCCACTACGCTCGCCACGCCGTCTCCTCCGACGACCTGATTGAACGTGGTGGGCTGGGGGCGCGACGCGCTGTCGAGATCGGTCTCGCGGAAGCGCGTCCCGTTGTCCTGCAACCCGCCGAACGCGATGTACGGATTGCCCATCGCCGGATCGCCGGATGCGATCGAATAGAACTGATGGGTGGTCAGGCCGCGGTTGCGCCGATACGACCAGACGACGTCGCTGGGCGCGGCCTGGAACACATTCCCCGAGGCAAAAATCCCGCCGTCGCTGCCGGCCAGCACCCAGGTGTTGCCGTCTCGTTGGACGGTGGTGAGGGCGTGCCAATCCGCATGCACATACGGCAGCTGAACGCTCGACGGGCCGGGCAACCAGTGAGCGATGTTGTCCCAGGAGCTGTTCCCGTCCGCGCTGATTCCGCCCCTCAAGCTCCGCACGCCGCACAGGTTGCCGCCGAAAATTACCTGATCGGGATTGGCGGCGCTCACCGCGACGGCGAGGTTGTACCAACTCTGATTGTGACCGACGTTCATCGTGGTGCAGCCGCTGACGGAATTCGATACCGGCGTCATGTTGGTCGCGAGCAATTGGAAGGACGCTCCGCCATCGGCAGACTTGAGGATGGCCACGGTCTGATTCGCCGTCCCGCCCTCATTCATGCTGCTCGCCATCGCATACACGACGGTCGCGTTGGGATTTGAGCTATCGCCCGCCGCGAGCGCGACCCGGCCAATGCCGGAGTTGGGAATTCCATCGGGCAAGGCGTTCGCTTGCCGCAGCGAAAGCCAGGTCGCTCCTGAGTCGATGCTGCGCCAGATGTCGCCGGGATTGCCGCCGGCGCAAGACGCGCCGGGAATCGTTCCGCCCGCGAGCCCCCGCCGAGGTGGTGGCATGGCCGGAGCGCACGCATACACGCCGCTGACCAGCCAGCGCGAGCTGCCGCCGCTCGATCCCAGGTACGCAATGCTCCAGGCAGCGCTCTCCAGGCCCACCTGACCGTCGCTCGCCGTGGGCAACGATGCGAGCGCAAAGGCGCTTCCCCCGTCCGTCGAGCGGAACAGACCGACTTCCGTCGCGACGAGCAAGACGTTCGAATTCGTCGGGTCGACCGCGATGCTCCGGCTGGAAACTGCAAACTCCGTTCGTCCCCCCGCGCCGCTGGGGTACGCGCCCACAAGCTGCGGACCGATCGTCCAGGTGCCGCCGCCGTCGATTGACTTTGCCACTCGGCCTCCGCCGGTCAGATCGAACGGGTCGCCGAGAGCCGCGTACACGGTGTCGGGATTACTTCGATCGAGGGCCACCGCACCGATCGAGACATTGCCGACGGCGTCGAACACGGGGTGCCAGGTCGGCTTCTCGTCCGCGGCGCTGAAGAAGTTGTACGTCTTCCAGAGGCCCCCGGCGGATGCGGCGACGTACACGATGTCCGAGTCGCGCGGGTCGACCGCGATGTCGGCGACGCGACCGGAGTCATTGGCGGGGTATCGCCCGCCGTTGAATTGAAAATTGGCGTTGGCCGGGCCCAGGTTGATCCAGCTGTGTCCGCTCACCGAGTCGAGCGGAGCGGCGGCCTGCCCTGAGCTTGGTCGAGCGGCCTGCCCCGAGCCTTCCGCAGCAACCGCGGTCGGCGGATTCAATGCACGGCGCCCGAGCGGGTCCGGCATGCGATCTGGCCAGCGACGGGCTTCGGCGTTCGCGGCCTGCAAAAGCCGATCGATCGCCTCTGCATCCTGGAGACCAAAGTAGGCGAGATTGGCGAGCTCGCGAAGCGGCAGCTCTTCGTCCTGTTCGCTGCCCAAGATTTCTTCGCCGCCGGGAACGCCCGCCACCGGCGAGTCATCGGAGTGCTGCAGTCGCCGGCGCAGCTCCTGTTGAACGAGCTCCGCGCGCTGCTCGGCGCGAACCTGCTTGTAGAGGTTGGAGACGGCGGGGCCTGCACCGACGATGGCGGCTGCGCAGACGCCGATGGAGAAACGCCAGGCCCACCGCTTCGATTTGACGGCCATCAAGGTTCGGCTCCCGCTTATTCGCAGGCGCATCCCCCCAAAGCACTGTCAGTCCGATGAGGACGGAGCTGCCTACTCGGAACGAGTAAACACGGCCAACGGTTTCAGGTTAAACGTCGTCGTTGCCGCAGGCTCGCTCTCGGATTCCAAGGTTTCGGGTTGTCGCCGAGCGGTCAGCTCAGATCGACGCTTGCGACCAGGCTCTCGGCCAACCAGCTCTGGATCGCGCCGAAGGCGGCGGCAGCGGGATGCTCGCGCTCGGCGAATGCTTCGCAGATTTCACCAAGCGTCCGGCCCTGCCCGGTCCAATTCAGCGCCCGAGCTTCGTCTTCAGCGATCGCGACGTGGTAGACCACCCATCCCTTCCGCCAGACCAGAACGTGCTGTGCTTGCGCGATGGGCTCGGGAACGGGCTCGCGGTTTTCGAGCGCGCGCCAAAGGGCGATCGCATCATGGCGCAGCGAAAGTACCCGCATCGACGGGACCAGGTGGCACCGAGCGTTGGCGAATTGCCCCGGGCTCAGCGGAGAGAAAACCGACAGCGGGGCCGCTGCCGCATCCAGCTCGACGAAGACCTCCGCCCGCGCCCATTCGAGCGCCGCCAGGTCCGCGACGTCGGGGCGACCATCGCCGAAGCGATGCTCGGAGAGAAACAGCGCCATTTTTCGTCCGAGCCTGCCCAGCGAGGGGTGCTCCGACGGGTAGGCCCGCACGTAGCCTTCGACCAGCTTGGTGAATGCATCCTCGCCGAGCAGGGCCGACAGGTTTGGAAAGTCTTCTCGCAGCGCGTCGACCAGCCGCCAGAAGTACATCTGCGAGTAGATCTCCAATCGGCGCTCGGGGCCGAGCCGCAAATCGTCCCGGACGACGCCGGTTGCGCCCTCGGCGCTCCGTTCGGTGATCGCCGGCCACAGCTTGGCCTGCAGCTCGGACAGCCTCATCGCGCTTCCATGGCTCGCTCCGCAGCGAGCGGAACCGGCCAGCTCAGCGAGCTCATCTCCACCGCCTTCGCGCGGCGGCTCTCAGCGATTAGGGCTTCGAGCGGCGGTACCTTGTCGTCCCATTCGATGAGCGTGGAAACCAGACCGAACTGGCGCACCGCCTCAGCGTAGAGACTCCACACCTCGCTGCACACCGGATGGTCGTGCGTGTCCAGAAGGTATTCGCCGTAGTCGCTGTGGCCGGCGAGGTGGTACTGGCCGACTCGATCCACGGGCATTGCCAACAGGTAGTCGCGCGGATCGAAGCCGTGATTCTTGGAGCTGACGTAGATGTTATTGATGTCGAGCAGGATCCCGCAGTCCGCGCGCCGCGCGACCTCCGACAGGAAATCCCATTCCGTCAGCGTGGATTCCGCGTAGGTCAAGTAGCTCGACACATTCTCGAGCAGAATCTGGCGGCCCAACCTTTCCTGAACGTGCTGCGTTCGCCGGACCACGTGCTCCAGCGCTTCTTCGGTGAACGGCAGCGGAAGCAGGTCGTGGGCATAGCGTCCGCCGTGGGAACCCCAGCACAGATGATCGGAGACGAGCGCAGGTTCAATCCGATTCACCAGCTCGGCGAGGTCATCGAGGTACTCCCGGTTGAGCGGGTCGCTCGAGCCGATGGACAGCGACACGCCGTGCAGAGCGACGGGAAAATCGCGGCGAACTTTTTCCAGCACCGCGAGCGGCCGCCCGCCGATGCGCATGAAGTTCTCGCTGATCGCCTCCACCCAGTCCACCGGAGGGCGCGATTCGAGAAAGAGGCCGTAGTGCTTGGGGCGAAGGCCGACCCCGTGGCCGAGGTAGATCCGTTGAAAGGCCATGAGAAGTAGAAGGACCGACGCGACCGGCCGGTCCTCCATTCACCTATCTACTTCTTGGCGGTGACGACCGTTCCGCCCTTGTCCTTGCACTCCTTCTCGGAGGC
>Ga0126379_10002136_pt1 | contig 12448 bp, 15 predicted proteins | sample PanSoiMetPlot_24_FD_92640 | JGI IMG/M metagenome (GOLD analysis project Ga0126379, IMG submission 92640) | Tropical forest soil microbial communities from Panama - MetaG Plot_24 | ecosystem: Environmental > Terrestrial > Soil > Tropical forest > Bulk soil | place: Panama | collected 2016-02-17
AAATGTACCCGCAGTTGCAGTCGTGGCTCAACGTCTACAATCAGTTCAATAGAAAAGGAACGTTCAATAGTTCATTCACCGATCGCGTCGGATTCACGAATATCGATTTTGAACGCTGACGACCGTTTTCATCGCTGCACCGGCGTGTGATCAATGCCCTTACTGGCCAAGTATCCAGCGTGGCTGATGCCTAGCAACGCCAACAAACCGTCCGTGACGTCCGGCAGCGCATTTAATTGCGCCGCGGGCACACCTCGCATCTGCTTCCAGAGCAGTACGGCGTAGCTTAGTCCTGCGATGATGGTGAAGAGGAACATCTGCACGCGCGACACGTCCACCGATGTCGTATTCCCAAGCTCTTCTCCTTCGAAAAGATCGGTGAACTCGCGCTCACACGCGGTCTCGACAGATGACATTAGCGTTCGTCGTGGCCGCGGCCGCGACCGCTTGAATCCGAACTGCCCTCTTCCGTCTTCTTTCTTGCCGAGGAGGAAGAGTGCGGGGCTGAATGCCCCCGCGCTTGCTCGCTGGAGGGGTGCGCGGTCGCAGCGGGTGCACTATCGGGAGCCTTCCTTATAGCAGGTTCGGATCTGCGGGAGCCTTCTGAAGGCTGACTTGACCCCCCTCTTGGTTCTCGCGGCGACTCCGGCCGGGCCTCCACGGGAGCTCGGACGAAATCATTATTTCTGCCTCGGCCCGTTTCCTGCTGCTGTGCACGGTCGTTTCGAGGAGCCACGACGGCACCTCGGCGGGTTTCATCAGTCCTCTGCAAATTCGCGGGCGACGGATTCGATTGCACTGGCCGCTCTGAGGCGTCCGCACGTCCCCGGTTGATCTCCGATCGCGGCCCGCGCCCCTGTTCGTTTCGCGGAAACGTCACCGTTTCCGTTCGTCGGGAATCATTTCCTCGGCCGTTGCCTGTGTTCGGCGGGACTCGCGCGTCCTGCGATGCCGGCGAATCGTTGCCTCGTCCGCGATTATTCTCCGGCTGCCGCTCGCGCGCCTGCTCGTTTCGGCCGGAATCGCTACCTCCGCGGCCGTTGTCGGGGTTGGGTTGGACTCGTGCGTTACCTCGCCCAGCCCCATGAGATTCCGGACGACCCTCGCCGCCAGCCTGATTCGAGTCGCGGTTGCTCCGGTCCGGATGGCTCACAAACCGTCGGTCCACGTCTGGATGCGAAGCCTTATGTACGGTCGCCACTCGGTTTGAAAACTGGCGGTTCTCACGCGATGGTTCTTTCGGTAACCAACGTCCGCCATCGGTTGTGTGTTCCAGATCGTGATTCTTCGCAATCACAAAGTTGTTAACGGTGATATTTCGTCGTCCGAAATCTCCGGAGACCACGCTGGTCACTCCGTTCCGACCGGAGACGAAGTGAGCGTTACGATAGGTGTTCACCACGTTGATGTTGTTTACGACTGTCGTATTGTTTACAACCGTCGTATTGTTGACGACGACCGTTCGGTTCGGCCCATACCAGGGACGATAGACTTCGCGAGGTGCCAGCGGCACCCATCCGACATTGTTTCCCCATCCAAAAAACACAACGAGCGCCGGACGCCAGTAATAGCGGACCCGGGGTTCGCCCGGATACCAGACCCATCCGTAACTAGGAGTTTGATACCACCGGCCATAGTGGTAAGGAGCCCAGCCCCAAGGTTCGCCGCTTACCCAGGTCCACCCATAGAAATTCACCCAGACCCACCGACCAACGCGATATGGAGCCCACCCGTCATTGACATCAGGCGCCCATACCCAGCCGTATGGCGGATCATAGACCCATCGGCCATAGCCGTAGAGATCCTCCGCACCATGGACATGGCGGTTCACATATTTGTAACTGTCGCTGCGATTGTGATCCCGGTCGCGGGTTTCGTTCCAGCGATCCCAATCGTCGCGCGGAATAGCGCGAACGTAACTGCGTTCCGGATCGGAAGCATCGCCATTCACGAGAAGAGTCTGACCCGCGCCGAGCCGGTCGGATTTGCCGCCAACATAAATCTCCGCCTCACCTGAGCGCACTGTCACCTCGGTATTGCCGTCGTCGTGAACAGTAATGCGATAGGTTCCCTTCTGACGGGGACGAATCGAGATGTTCGGTGTGCTGATTTCGGTCTGCGCTTCAGAGTCGTCCACCACGCGGAGTGTCACCGTCCCTGCGGAGAGCTCGACAAGATAGTCGTGATCCGCCAACTCCGCCAGCCGAACTTCGCTGTCTGGTGCAAGCCGGAGAAAGTTGGCGGAGTCGAATTGAAGCTCCGCACGAGAGTCCCGGTTTGTGAACACGTGATCCAGCGCCACCAGCGGTGCGTTCACTTCGGCAGCTATGTCCTCGCCAGAGTCTCCGCGGCGGACTGTCACGTCGCCGCTCATCATGCTGATGCGAGCTACACCATGCTCCGGAGCGTCTCCAGATTCCTGAGCCCACGCCGGAGCTGTCACGACACTGAGCAACACCGTCATCATTAGACATTTCATGGGTCTCTCCTCTGCGCGCTTAGACGCCTCACAACCAACAAACGTTGCCTCTCCGTAGAACACGCGATTCTTACGGGAAATTCATGAAATGCCGCGTTGCCAGTAGCCACGGGCGTTTCGGCGCATACGGGCGAATCATAACGAGGAGACATCCTTCCGAACCGTGAAAATGTCTTTGGGAAAAACCGGGAAGAGACACCTGGAATAAAGGGAAGAGACAGCCGGAATAAAAGGAACTGACACGGAACAATAACCGAATTCTGGACGATACTAGACGTTCTCGGCCGGACTAAAAGCCCTTGCACAGTTCTTCGAAGATCGCTTGGCCCTGTACAGAGCCTCGTCGGCCTCAGCGACGAGTGTTTCGAAATGGCCGGCTTTACGATATTGGGACAAGCCGATGCTGACCGTTACCGGCCCGGAATAGCCAATAGAGGCCAAAATTTCACCTGTATCGACTCTATGCAGAATTTTTTCGGCGACGTGCATTGCTCCATTCAGATCAGTGCCGGGCAATATGACGGCAAACTCATCGCCTCCACATCGGAAGACAAAATCCGTATTGCGTACCGTCTTCGCTAAAATCCTGGCAACTTGCGCGAGGACTTTGTTTCCGACGACGTGGCCAAACGTATCATTGATGTGCTTGAAGGTATCCACGTCGATCATGAGAAGGGACAGAGGCGTACTGTAGCGATCCGAACGAGCAGTTTCACGTCCCAGAACTTCATGGAAGAAACGAGTGTTATATGCACCGGTTAATGAATCCGTAATGGCCGATCGCTGCAGCTGTGCGAATAGTCCTGCGTTCTCCAATGCGATGGCCGTAAAATCTGCCAGCGCGACCGCCGTTGCCACATCGTCACTTGTGAAAGCCTTCGACTCCGTCGCCAGCGAAACGAACGCACCCAACACAGTTTCTTTCGTTTGAATCGGCACCGCGAGCAGTGAACTGATTCCGTGCTTTTCGACAATGCTCCTCATCTCAGACGTCAACCTTCCCTGCAGCAGATTTGAAATTAGAACTGATTCGCGCCGCACCAAAAGAGCCGTTATTAGCTCGTTGTAGATCGCCTGCCCCCCAAGATTGATCGCAGTCATAAGCATCTTTATCAGCCGGTCGCTGTCAGTGCAAAATGCGGCTTCCAGGTGGAGCTGTCCGCCCTCGCCCGAAAGAACAACGAAGGATGTGTCGCCGAGGACCTCAGTAGATTTGGATACAACGCGCTCCAGCAGTTCATCCGTTTTCAACGACGATGAGAACAGACGAATGAGCTGGCCGAAAAGCTCGGCACGGTGGATCTGGTCTTCGAGCTTGTTGAGCAGGTGGCGGTATAGGACGCCAGTGTTCTTTTCTTCGGACGTGATACCGATGGTGCCGCTATTGGCCGTAATGATGTCTGCAGCTACGTGTCGTTGGAGAATCCTGCTGAGTTCCTTGCAGTGCTCAGCATCCGCTCCGAGTATAAAGATCGTTGCGGGTTGGTTGTTATTGTCTCGAGGTTTGGTCGATATCGAACGTGCTTTCAAATCGTCCGCCTTACCAACAACTGGCTCTTCGTTGTGACCAGTTTCCGAGGCTGTATTCCGATCAAACCGGAATAGCGCATCCTTCAAAGCGCTATGAGCCTTGGCTTGACTAAGCTTCTCGTCAATCTCGTGAGCCAATTCGGACTCACCCATCGATTCCTGCAAGGCCCATTCGGATGCAAAGGAAAGTATTTCATTCGCAAAGTCCGGGTATCGTTGTACGAACTCAGCTAATAGCCGAGTTGTTGGTCTGTTGGAGGTTGTCAGCAATTCCTGAAAAATGTCTTCCAGGGCGGTATGTTTATGCTCACTACGAAGCATTGGTCTGTCCCCGCGATCCACGTATCGCCTTCCTTAACTTCTCTTCTGCTGACCCAAGGCGGTTCCGTACGGTCCTTTCAGACAGCTTTGTAATCTCCACTATTGTCGGCCGCTGTTCATTACCGTTAATCGACAGCCCACAAAAATGACGTAAGAAGACGATCAGGAGCTCTCCGTCTGTCAGACCAGGCAGAGTGGACTTAATGAGCATTGCCTTCGTAACATCCAATCGTTCCTCGGGCGCACCCATGCTTTCATCGAGTGCGCGTTGGCCAGAACGCATCGCTCGATATTTCCTGCAGACGTCAATCCTGATGCTCTTGATAACTTGCTCGAAACTGACCTCCAAATAGTCCCCTCTGTCCGAAGAGTCAAAGATCCGCTGAATAAGCTCGGCAACGATCTCATCAGTTATGTCCTGTATGTCCAGGTCCGAAAGTCCTCTCATTTGATTCGGCAGAGTTTTGATGCAACGTCGGCTCAAGGCGCCAGCAACCTGCTCTGCCAGGTTACGAGTCTCTTTAGCTCGATTCGTTCTGATCAAATAGACAAGGCATTCGGGTCTCAGATATTCAGAGGAGCCTGGATCGCAGACTTCGGCGCGCCTTAGAATTTCCTCTTCGGCCAGATCAAGGATTTCCCTGATTTGGTCCTCAACTTCCGGACGTCTCCGCAGTAGTTCACCTTTTACCGTTCGCCTCGTTAGCGGTCGAATCAAAACGCCTCCTGTCGAGCTGGATCGCTGCCGTCCATGTACGCTTCATCTTTATAACCGCATACAATCTTAAAACCGGCAAAAAAGATTTACATGATGGCGGTTCAGGAGCCCCAGAAGGTGCATTGTTCGCGTTTATTCTTCAGGCAGATGGTCTAGTCCTTTCCGCAGGTCGAGGGTCCGGCAAGCCTTAGCATCAGAGTGAGCCGCCTACTTTCTCGACAAAAATCTCCATGTTGCAAATCCGATGATGACTACCAGCAGTAGGAGAGCGACGGCAATCCAGCGGCGCGATGCAGGCTGGAGATTTGGTGGCGATTTGAAATTTGGCGACCACGAAGATGCTGAGGGCGGCCCATAACAGCCGCCCTCGACGATTTGGGAGACATTTGGGGAAAAGGTTTGTTCTCCATTGAGGGAGCTTTCTCCTTCGTTTCCCTCTCGCAATAATCGGCGGCGCATTATCGGCTCCTGGCGCAAGGATAGCCGAGCAAATCGAGGAATCAAATTCAAATAATTATGTCGTCGGGTAACATTACCTAACTTTTCCAAACAATTCCGAGCAAATCCGATGCCTTTGCAATAAAACTAGGATAAGAGGACTTCATGTCGGTCACTATTAAATCACGGACCGTTTCCGACGTACTGATACTGGATGTGGCAGGCAGGTTCGATATTGGCGAAGAATCGCTGCGACAGTCGGTGAAGACTTTTCTGGCCGAGGGCCGGCAACACTTCTTGGTAAGTTTGGTAGATGTTCCTTATCTCGGCAGTTGGGGCATCACCGAAATCATCTCGGCGTGGAAGGCAATACGCAGCAATCGCGGCACGATGGGATTGCTTGCACCGGCAAAAACAGCCCGGGACGTACTGCAATTTACGAAGCTCGATACTGTCTTTGCGATTTATAAAAACGAAACGGAAGCACTGCAGCATTTTGCCAAGTCATCTCGCTTTTGATAGTTGAGTGATGGCTGCGGAGGCTGCTTCGACTATTTCGACGCGCGATCCTGCAGTACTCTCCGGCTGGTCACGTAGAAAACTGCGGCGGTCCAGGTGGGAAATAGATCCAGGCCAGGAATCAATTCCGAGACCAGCCCAGGCAGAAAGGCCCAATGCCAGCCTAACAATCGCGTCAGAATCACCGCGACGACAACATCAAGCAACGTGTCCACCGGCGACAGAACCCCTTCGACGAAATAGGGCAGCCCGACGATCTGAATGGCGTCTGCTGCTATCGCAACAAGCCAAGCCAGACGGTGCTGCGGAAACCTCGCTGGTCTAACTGAAACGGGACGCATAACAACAAGATACAACTTTCGAGGGCGGAGCGGAGCGGCCCGTTGACCCTGTTCTTTATGGAGTGTTACGTTGAATGCACGATGAAAGAAGATTTGAAAAAACAGGGCTACAGCAAAGAAGACGAATATTTCTACCAAAAGGATCGGGAACGCATCGCCAAACTGCGTGAGCAAGCTGAAGCGAAAAGGGCCAAACTGGCATCGGAGAATAAGAAGGAAGAGTATTGGATGCGCTGCCCGAAGTGCGGCTCCCCTCTCAAAGAGGAAAAATATGCAGGAGTCGTGCTTGTGGACCGCTGCAGTTCACGGGATTGTGGTGGAATCTTCTTCGACGGAGGCGAACTCGAAATCCTCATGAAAGCGAAGGCTTCTCTATTCCAGCGGATCTTCGGCCGCTAACCGCAGCAGACTCTCAATTGCGGAAACACTGACAACGCTTTTCACTCACGCGAGCGGCTCTCGAACTGCTCGCAATGCTGCCTTACCGGATTCGGACTCGTGTGGCGACCACTGCCGGCGAACCGCTTGCCGTGCACTTTGGGCCCACTGGCGGATCCAATCGCAAACCATGCCGAACAGGAACCGCAGTCCGCGAATCAGATATTTTCCCAGCCAGAGCATGGCGATCCCGACGGCCGCAAACACGCACGCTAGCATAATCATCACGAAAGCCTGACTCGAAGGAGACAACACCTCAAACAGTTCGCTGGGCGGAGGCTCAATGATGCCGTGCGCCACCAGGACGTCCCATAACGCGGGTTCGTAAACTCGAACAAGCCCGAGCGACCCCAGCGTTCCGCTTACCAACACGAGACTTGCCGCGACCGCGAAATATCCCACCGCGGCCCCGACGAGCGCCGTCAGAACGCCAAGAAGAACCGCCGCGCCTCCAAACCCTAGCGGCACTCCGAACAACGCGATCAGGATCCCGCCGACCACATGCAGCGGCAGAATCTGCCGGATTCCCGAACGTACCATCGTCTCAGGTAATCGATCCGACACTACTTCCCCGGGTTCGCCGAACTTGCGCAGGACAGCAAGGATTCTTTCCGTCTCGTCTTGATCGGTGCTTCGACGATAAGCCTCAAAGATGTGAGACTGGATTTCCTTCAGAAACTCGTTCTGTTCACGAGCCGGTATGCGCCGCAGCCGCAAGCGCAGGCGGTCCAAATAATCGTCAACAATTTTTGCCACGACATCAGGGTAATCGTTCATCCTTCACCTCTTTCGGAGAAGAAGTTTCCGTTGCGTAGTCTCGCTGTCTTCACGCCCGGTCCATTCCCGCTTAACCAAGGACACCAAAACGTCGAACTCCTGACGTAAGTCTGCAAAGAGCTGGCGGCCTGCCGAGGTCAGAGCGTAGTACTTGCGCGGAGGCCCTTGAACGGACTCCACCCACTCCGAGCGGACCAGGCCATCCCGATCCAGTCGAGCCAAAATAGGATAGATAGTTCCTTCCTTCAGCGATATCGATCCGTCTTCGGTAAGAACTCGGACGAGGGAATAACCGTAGTGGCGTTCATGGTAGAGAGCCCCCATGACTGCTAACTCCAGGATTCCCTTCTTGAGCTGCGTAATGCGCCGATCATAGTCCGTCGCTACAGTACAATTCCCGCAATTTCGACTTGAGAAATTTGCCCGTCCCCGTTCGCGGAATTTCATTCGCGAATATGAACTTCTCTGGAAGCCACCACTTTGGGAATCGCGTCGCCAGGTGAGCTCGCAACGATTCCGGCGTTGCAGCGGCACCGGCCTTGAGCACCACAACAGCCAGCGGGCGCTCCAGCCACTTCGGATCGGGGATCGCAATGACGGCCGACTCCTGCACCGATGGATGCGACATCAAAGCATTTTCGAGATCGACCGAACTGATCCACTCGCCGCCTGACTTGATCAAATCCTTTGTCCGATCCGTGATTCGCATGTAATTCTCGCCATCGATGGTGGCCACGTCACCTGTCCGGAACCACGCATCGTCGCTCCACTTGTCTCGATCGCCTTCGGATTCGAAGTAAGCCGAAGCGATCCACGGACCCCGAACTTCCAATTCACCCATCGTTTTCCCATCGTGCGGACAAACGCCGTTTGTATTGACGGTTCGAATATCGACGAATGGCACAGGCAAGCCTTGCTTGGCTGTGATGGCGACGCGCTCGTCATCGCTGAGGTTCGACATAGTCGATTTCACGCCGCGGCTGATTGTGGCCAGAGGGCTGGTTTCGGTCATTCCCCAGCCGTGAATCACATGTACCCCGCGCTTCTGGAGTTCGCGAATCAACGCCTCGGGAGGCGCAGCACCGCCGACGAGAATGCGCAGGCCGGGCTGCGGCCGCCATGTTTCGGGGTGCTCTTCGATATGACGCAACATCGTTAACCAGACCGTCGGCACGCCGGCAGCAAAGGTCACCCGCTCCGAGTTGAAGAGTTCGCAGATGCTCGGAGAATCCAGACAGGCGCCCGGCAACACGATTTTGATTCCAAGCATCGCCGCCGCAAATGGAAGGCCCCAGGCGTTGACGTGAAACATGGGGACAATCGGCAACATCACGTCGGCTTGCCGCAGCCCGAGCACGTCTGGAAGCGCCAGCGCCATCGTGTGCAGAGCCAAAGCGCGATGCGAATAAAGGACGCCCTTTGGTATGCCGGTTGTGCCGGAGGTGTAACAAAGTCCTATGGCATCGTCTTCGTGCATAGCTGGAGGAATAAACGGTTCGCTGGCGGAATCAATCACGGTTTCATAGTCGTCGTATGACTTCTGATTCTGCACTCGCGAACTCGATACAACGATCACGCGTTCCGGCTTAAAGTGGACGGACACTTGTTCCCACAGCGGCAGCAATACTTCATCGACGATGACGCAACGATCCCGCGCATGATTGGCAATGCGCGCGATCTCGGTGGGATGCAGGCGCAGATTCAGCGTGTGCAACACCCCGCCCGCCAGCGGAATGCCGAAATACGCCTCAAAATGCGCATAGTGATTCCACATCAAAGTGGCGACCCGATCGCCCGGCTGCAGCCCAAACGCACGCAATGCGCTCGCGAGCCGTCGGGCACGATTCGCGCATTCCTTATATGTATAACGTTGGATCGAACGATCGGCACGCCGCGACACGATCTCCACATCGCCGAATATTTCTGCCGCTCGATCAATGAAGGACGTTACGAGCAGCGGTGTATTCATCATTAATCCACGCACAGAGCCTCCAGTCGGAAGCATTATCCAACAGAATTCCCCATCCGTTACTTGCGCCGAAGCGCGACCTCCTGTATTTTTCTATGCCGTTCCAAAATCGGCATCAGGGGGTCGGATATGGCATATGAAGTTGAAGGCCAACTGCTCGAAGTCTGCACCTGCAATATTCTCTGTCCGTGCTGGGTTGGCGAAGATCCTGACAACGGGACGTGCGACGGCTTGCTCGGATGGCACATAACTAAAGGAAGCATCAACGGGACAAGCGTTGTCGGACACAGTATCGTCGCACTCGCTCACATTCCAGGAAACATCCTGAAGGGAAACTGGAAGGTGCGGATGTACATTGACGATACGGCGAGTGCAGCGCAGAGGGAAGCGATGCTCGATGTCTGGAGCGGCAAGCTTGGAGGGCCGATAGCCGATATGGCGAAATTGATCGGCGAAGTAATCTCTGTGGAGCAGCTCCCGATTACCTTCGACGTTAAAGGAGTGGCTGGAACTCTTAGGATTGGTCCGTCCATCATGGCCGACCTGCAGGCCTACAAGGGAGCAACAGGTAAAGACACAACGCTGCACGATTCGATTTTCACGACAATTCCCGGCTCACCTGCATACGTGGGAAAGGCGACGTCATATCAGGTAAATCTGCCTGACTTCAAGTTGAGTCTGCAGGGACATAACGCAGTGTGCGGATCTTTCCGATTTACCGGCTGAAGCTGTTCCTAACGCACTGAAGCAAATGTTCTCACCTTTGCGCCCGCGCGCGCCGGCGTATGTCGAGCGTATCGTCCTGATGGCATGCCTTGGAACGTTGGCAGGTGCCGCGTGGCTGGCGTTGTGGCTGTCGCACGGAGGTAGCTTGCTGCACCTCCACCACATGACCCGAGAGGCCATCGCCCGTCCGTCATTCCTGGCAGGATTTGTTTTCAGCTGGACTGTCATGACGGTCGCTATGATGCTGCCGACCAGTCTGCCGGTAGTTGCCACATTGCACCGTTTCGCTGTCGATCGCGCTGACCGCTGGTTCTTGTTGACGCTGGCTGTCTCGGGGTATCTGGTCGTGTGGATGCTGGCCGGTTTACTCGCTTACGCGGGTTATACCGCATGGATTCGCTTTGCGAATTCAGATGCGTCGATATTGGGCAACGCGTCTTTACCGGGGGCTCTGCTGCTTCTTATAGCAGGGGTTTTCCAGTTCAGCGCGCTGAAGTATCGTTGCCTTGAGAAGTGTCGTTCGCCTTTCAGCTTCGTTGTAGAGCACTGGCAGGGTCGCCGTGAACGGTGGCAATCGCTTCGCCTCGGCTTGGATCACGGCCTTTACTGTGTTGGATGCTGTTGGGCACTGATGCTGCTGATGTTCGTTGTCGGAGCAGGTAATCTGGTCTGGATGTTCGTTCTGTCAGTGGTGATGGCGGTTGAGAAGAACGTTTCATGGGGCAGTCGCTTGAGCGCGCCCGTGGGAGTCGTACTGCTTGTGTGCAGCGTAGTGCTGATGGCGATCGGTTGAGGTAGCGGAGGGCGGTATGAACGAAGTGTGGCCGAAAGGTGCGCCAAGAGTGGGACAACGTGCTGAACGATCGCGCATGGTTGAGGCAACGGACATCGAGCTCTTCACGCGCATCAGCGGAGACCGCAACCCGCTGCACTACGATGAAAAGCTGGCCAAGTCGACACGCTTCGGCGGAATCGTGGTCCAGGGAGGAATCATCAGCGCCATTTTGAACGCGGTGGTGGCCGAAGACCTGCCGGGTCCCGGTACAGTCTTCCTGCATGTTGATTGGAACTTCCGCGCTCCCGTGCGTCCGGGCGACACCATTAAGGGCGCTGTTGAGGTGACGGAAGTCCGCGACGACAAACCTATCACGAAGCTTCTGACAACAGTAACGCGAGACGACGGCACGCTCGTACTCGACGGCAGTGCCCTCTGCTATACGGTACCTCTCCCGTAGCGTCATCATACTTGTCAGAAGCGGTAGCCTAAACCGACGCTGAACTGGAAATTCTGTGTGGTGCTGGTGGTGGTCGACGGATTGATGAAAAGGAAACCCGCCGTCGCAGTTCGGATACGGACTATTGTGTCGCCCGCATCGAAACGGATGATCGTGCGCGATGACGGGTAGAATTCGGCGACTACGCCCACATCGAGAGCGAAGTTGTTATGACGGGGCCGGCAGATCGTACCGAAGCCGGTGCGGCCACAGCTGAAGCCCGACGTTACCTCTCCGATGGACATTACACCTGGTCGCGCCTTGACGAAGACACCGACGTAGCGGGACCGCACGCCAGCCTTGCCGCCGATGAAAAGTTGAACCTTCTGGCCCACCTGGTTGTTGCCGAAATGTATTTCGGGAAAGAAGCTGGCCTCGGCGTCGACTGCGAGGTGATTGTTGATGTTGTAGGCGAAGCGCCCGCCGACGCCGTTCACGGTCTCGCCAAAGCCCTTAAGGTTGATGCCGGTGTAGAATGCGCCGACCTCGGTCTTGTGCTCGTCAGTGCCGGATGGCCCTTGTGCGCCCGCAATACCGAGAACCGTCAGAATTAGCATGATCCAAAAGCATCCGCTCCAGCGTGCCATGAAAAACCCTCCATACGGCTATGCGGGATTCACATAGAAAAACTGGCAACAGTGTGATGCTTTCTTCAAAAAATGCTTGTAGTGGAGCTCGGTCGAGGTCGCCGGTGTTTAGTAAGTCATCTGTGAACCGCACGCAGCAACTGCAGGGACGGCCATGGAGCGTGTGTGCAGACCTATCATTCATTGCGGAGGGCCACTACCGGATCGACGCGCGACGCACGACGCGCCGGAACAATTGAGGCCAGAGCTGCCACCGACAGCAGAATGAGAGATGCCACAGCGACTATTAGGATATAGTCGGGCCGGAAGCCGTAAAGCAGGCTTGTCATCA
>Ga0126379_10002137_pt1 | contig 12447 bp, 9 predicted proteins | sample PanSoiMetPlot_24_FD_92640 | JGI IMG/M metagenome (GOLD analysis project Ga0126379, IMG submission 92640) | Tropical forest soil microbial communities from Panama - MetaG Plot_24 | ecosystem: Environmental > Terrestrial > Soil > Tropical forest > Bulk soil | place: Panama | collected 2016-02-17
CGTACCGCCCAGCGATCCGGGAAACGCCCATGGACCAATGCCCCACCGCAGCCGCGCGACTGCGGCTCTTCGACTCTATGTATATGTAGTGAAAAACTGCGGTGATCCGTTACAAACTACCCCACGTTCGGTTCGGTCCCGACGGGTCACTGCTGCTCAAGGCTGCCCATTCAAAAGAGGGAAGGAGGGCAGGTAGCCCGAGTGGGGATAATATACACCCAAAAGATAGCGAACGCGAACCGAAACGATTAATACGTGCTCGCGATCCAGTCGGAGAGCAAAACTATTGAAATAACAGTACATCGAACAGACGTGGGTGTGATTCAGAAGTTAAAGTACCGGTCCGCGTCGAGTATCAAGTTGAAAATTGTCTAAGTAGATGTATACTTAGTGCCCTCTTTTTTCTGCCTGTTTCTGTTGCCTGGAGGGAGAGATCATGGCAGTTGCGAACGGCAATGTAGCGAATCTGACTTACGACGCGGCGTCGGAAGTCCTTTCTGGAACCATCGGACGCGACTCATTCCGGATGACCGCCTACTCGGGAGGAAGCAGGGGCCACCGAGCCGGAGTGAAGCCGGTGTTGGCAGCCAAGTATCTCCACAACGAAGCGGATACTCTTTCTAGCCGGTTGGCTACAACCTCGGAAGTTAAAGATGCACAAGGAAGATATAAGAGGCGCGGAGGAACCCTGCCTCCCGGGCACTATGCGTGTCAGTACCTCCCCCATCACCATACGTTTGGGGAGTGCATTCGTCTTTTTAGAAGAGCCGATGCAATAGCAATACACACACCTTTCTACCCTCACCCCATTCCCCACGGGAGGGGAAATGACTTCTTCATTCATGGCTCTGGGCCCAAGGGTAGCGACGGATGCATCGTTCCCGCAATTGAGGCTGAGAGATTTCGTTTGAACAGGGCGGTCAAGCAATTCCCAGGCGAAGTTGTGATCGAAGTCAAGAATGTTTCCTATCAGCTCCCCCCCGAACTCGAGCATCAGATTGCTTAAGAAACTTCGGTAGCGGTGTGTTCCTGGCTCGGCGAAGGCTCCGCTATAAAATTCATTCTTTATGAAGTCGCGTATTTCGGAAACGGCATCTGTCCCGCCGCTGAAAGTGATTATCTCGAAGGGAAGCAAAAGTGAGAATCTCACAGCTTATGATGCTCCCTTCCGAATCGGTCGCTCCGACTCCTGCGAAGTCACAATCAACCACGACTTTGTAAGCCGCGTCCACGCTGAAGTTGTCTTTGAGAAGGGCACGTGGCACATCCGCGATCTCAACAGCAGCAACGGACTCTATCTCGATGGCAGACGCGTCGAACACACCGCAATCACTCGGCCAATCACAGTCCGCCTTGGCATCGAGGGCCCAGAAATCTTCTTTGAGCCGGCACCCGAGTCAAACTTGAGGAGATCAGTTGCAGAATCTGACGCTCCTCTGGGCCCCGCGCACATATCTTCACGGGATCCTGGCAGCGGCACAGTGCTCCGCAAGTACGTCGACCACTACTTCAATGACGCCGCAAGCAACTCTCCCGCAGGCGAGCACACCATGTACGTGCGCCGCGCCTTCGCGGCGGTGCAGAAGAAACAAAAGCGCAACTACGGACTGATCATCACCCTTGTGCTGTTGGTAGCCATCGGTGCGGGCAGCTATGCGTTTTACGAATATCGTCAACTGCAAAAACAACGTGCTGTGGCCGAGGATCTCTTCTATACCATGAAGTCGCTTGACCTCGACATTGCGAATCTCGAGAAAGCGGTCGCCGCCTCGGGCAGCCCGCAACAAGTGCAGATGGTCCAACAGGATTCACGCCGCCGCCGCGAAATGCAACGCGCCTACGATCAGTATCTCGCGACGCTCCATGTCTATGACCGCAAGATGACTGAACAGCAACGAATCATGTTGCGTGTCGCTCGCATCTTCGGTGAATGCGAACTGGATATGCCGCCGGATTTCGAAGCCGAAGTGAATAAATACATTGGCTACTGGCAACACTCAGACCGGCTCGCCAACGCGATCAGGATCGCTCAGCAGAATGGGTACGTGGGCAAGATTTCCAAAGAACTCCTCGCACAAGGCCTGCCACCGCAGTTTTTTTATCTCGCACTGCAAGAGAGCAACTTCGATCCCTATATCAGCGGTCCCATGACACGAAAAGGAATCGCGAAAGGGATGTGGCAGTTTGTACCGGAAACCGCGATGAAGTACGGCTTAAGGATTGGTCCATTGTCCGACCTACGCCGTCCCGACCCGAGCGACGAGCGTGATCAGTTCGAGAAGGCCACTAAGGCCGCGGCCCGATATATAAAGGACCTCTACGCTACCGACGCCCAAGCTTCCGGAATCTTAGTCATGGCATGCTACAACTGGGGCGAGACCCAAGTGTTGCCTCTGGTGCGAAGTATGCCTGCGAATCCGAGGGAGCGCAATTTCTGGCGTCTCCTCGCCCATCACCGGGACCAAATCCCCAAAGAAACTTACGACTACGTTTTCTACATATTCTCCGCAGCGGTCATCGGAGAAAATCCTCGCTTGTTTGGCTTCGATTTTGACAATCCGCTGGCTGATCTATGACGCAATGGACCCTGCTTAGCACAATCTCCTCACAGTGAGAGGACGATTCGGGGAGGTCTAAACATCCGACCGCTCATCCAAAGATCAGGCGTGAAATAAAAAAGGCCTCTCCCCGGGTTTACCGGGGAGAGGGCCGTCCTAGTCGGCAAGTGGTTTAATCGTCGTCGTCAGTGGTGGTAGGCGCCGGGTTGTTGAACTCGCTCGGCGGGCGAACTGTCTTCTCTCCGGGATATGGCCGTACAAACCCGGTGGACATGTACCAATTCAGATGGTTCACTGTGTCCGGGTCTTCCGAGTCGGGCTTGTTCAATTTGCCGGCGAAGATCTCCGCCTTCTTCTTGAGCCAAGCTGCCCGCAGAGCCTTGATCTTCGCGTTCCCCGGGTTGCCTGCGCCAGGTGTAACGCCTTGGTTCAGCGGCACCTGGTTCGGCACATGCGTCCACGGCTGGAAGTTCGTCTCTGGCGGGTTGTTGGTGAAATCCGTCCTCATCGGCGATGCCACGAGGTCGAACTGATTCATGGGCGGCAGAGCGAGGATTTGCTCGATCGTCCGAGTCATGTTTATCTGCGTGTAGTAGGTGTGATCTGTTGGTCCACCTTGCACGGCATATGGGCTGACGATATAGCCTGGGCTGCGGTGACCATCGATGTGGTCGACGCCGTCCTGCGCGTCGTCTTCCTCGAGGAAGATCGCCGAAGAGGACCACACGTTGCTGTGGCTGATGTCGTCGATAATGCGCCCAACGGCCAAGTCGTTATCGGCCTGTTCAGCGTCCGGGGTCGGCGGGCCGCCGGTGTGGTCGTCCATGATCCACAGGATGCTCAACGCAGGTACAGTACCAGCTGCGACGTCATTGTTGAAATCCTGCTGCCATAGATCGACGCGGAACTGATCAGGAATGTTCAGATCGAATTGCGGGAAGTTCTTGATCAGGTGCAGATATACGGCCGGGACAGAGGACTCTGCCTGGACCGTGTTCTGGAAGTACAGCGTCGTCTCGCCCTTGGTTCCAGGAGGTCCGCAGTCAGGCCCACCCTCGAAGCACTGCGAGTCGGCGTAAAAGTCGCTCCAGCTCGGCTCCTGAGTCGACCCGTTGGGTTGAAGGAAGGTATCGTTCTCGACGTATTCGCCGTAGATCTTTACTCCCAGACCGGCGGCCGCTGCTTCTGAGAACAGGAACCCTTTCTTCGTATATGCGAGAGCATCGCCAGCGTTTCCACCGGGGTAGCTGCGAACCCAGTCAGGCGACTGGATGTCGTCGGCGTAGGGCGCCATGGCCTCGGCAATCCACTGGTGACCGTCCGCTGACTGACGGCTCGGATCATAGAAATTGTCCAGAAGCGGGAAGCGCTGGATCAGAGCATGCGCGTTCGGCGTATCCTGACCGCCGAAGACTGCCAACGAGGCTTCGCCGTTGCCGGCTGCCACGTCGCCCAGAACCTGATCATAGGTGCGGTTTTCACGAATGATCATGAACACGTGCTTGATCAGCGATGGATCGCCGATCCTTGCCGGAATTGCGACGGGCTTGGTCTTCGGGTTGCCACCTCCGGCAGACTGGATGTTTTGCACCAGATCCCAGTGGTTGTACTGGAACACCTGCTTCGTCATGGCCGACAAGGTCCCGCTATTCGGCACGGGGACGATGCTGACGGTGCCATTATCCTGGTGGGTGTTGTAGTCGCAGACACCGTAGTCGCATTCGAAAGAATAACGTGTGCCGATGCCCTTATCGTTGGCAACGATGATCTGGTTATTGGCGGCGTCCAGTGCAACCGAGCTTGGAGCGTAAGCCACCGGGATCAAGCCCATGACGGGCTTTTGGACGCCATTGGCGAGGTTCACCACCGCGACTGAGTTGGCATTGTAAAGAGCAACATAGGCAATGCCTTTCTTTGCGTCGACGGCGATCGAGTTCGGGCCGGCGCCATAGGCTGGACCTTGCCCAGGCACTCCGATTGGTAGCGAAAGGTTGATCGTCCGCACCACCACGTTGGTATTCGTGTCGATCACCGAGATGCTGTCGCTGTAGGCGTTGGCGACCAAAAGGAATCGTCCGAAGAGCGCCATCCCCGTTGGATGCAAACCAGTCGAGATGTTACCGGTCACCGTCATCGTCGGTAGATCAACCACTGAGACGGTACCGGTGATCGCTGCTCCAACCACTGGGTCGGCAACAATTTCGGTGCCGGCCGAGTAGATCTGGAAGTCTGACTCTGTAGCAGCCCGGCCACCCTCGTTGCTAACGTAGGCCGTCGTGCCGTTGTTGCTGATCACGATGCTGTGCGGAGCGTTGCCGACGCGGATCTGTGTCCCCTGCTGCTTGGTGTTCAGGTCGATCTGAGTGAGCGTATCGTTCTGGTTCAGCAAAGCGTACGCGGTGCTGCCATCTCTTGAGAGCGCGAGACCGCCAGGATAGGAAGTATTCGGGGTGTAGAACGTTCCGCAGGGTCTGCCGTAGTCGCCGATCGGGCTGTTTGGAAAACAGACGATGAAGGAATTGTTCGGCGGAACGCTGATCTGGGCGTTGTCTTCGAGAAAGCCCTCGGGAGTTACATCCGCGATTGTGACATTGCTGCTGTCCTGACTGAATACCAGGTGCTTTCCGTCCGCCGAATAAGCGATGCCGCTGTAGCTGCCACTCGAATCACGTCCGAGGGTGATGTAGTCCTGCAGGACAACGCCGGTGGTGGTGTCGAACACCTCCACCGCTTCCGACGCGCCCAAGACAAGGACAGATGCGGTGTGAGTGCGGAGATTGGGGTTCAGCGCAATCGCCTTCGCCCGGACCCGGTTGCCGAGATCGACCTGCATACCGGCTGGGTTTACGATCTGACCATTGCTCACGACCCACGAGCCGTTCGGCTGCGGGCCGGTGAAATACGTCGGGTACTCCTTGGATTGAGCCGCCGCAAGTCCTGGAAGAGTCAGCCCCGCCGCCAGCAGGCCGGCCAGCGGACGCAGATGATTGCTCCGAGACTTATTCCGAAAGTGGCTTCGAGATCTTTTTCGCGCCATGTAATGTTCTCCTCTGCTCCTTGAATTTTTTCACCAGGTAACCGAGATCGACCGTGCTATGTCGGAGTGCAGACGACCAGCGCGGCCGGCAGATTGTCGTCGTAGGCGGAAAACTTAACAGATGAACTGTGACGGCTTGATGACGGCTTTGTGAAGCTAGGGTGAAATTTGTGTTACGAGTGGAATTTTCTTTAGGAAATTGTGATGCGCGCAGCCGAAGCTAAACGAATTTTGTTTGCAGATGTTCTCTCGTGTCTTTGCGGCGAGAAGGCTGCGCCGCCCAACACAATCGGGCCATAACCGCATCCAGTTTCGACTGGCAAGATAACGTAGAATCCTCGTCATGATTCCAGACAAACCGCTGACATGGACTGTGGCACCCTATTTCATCGTGAAGGATGTGGTGGTCACCGCCAACTTCTATCGAGACAAGCTGGGTTTTCACTACGAACGCTTTTGGGGTGACCCGCCATGTTTTTGTATGGTCAAGCGCAGCGGCATTGTCGTCATGCTAAGCCAGCTTGAAAATCCGGAATCGGTGCGCCCCAATCGTCTGGCCGACCCGAATGGTGAAGCATGGGATGCCTATGTGTGGGTCGACAATGCCGACACTTTGTGTAAGGAATTCAAAGCGAATGGCGTGACGATAGCCCGGGATCTTTGCGATCAACCCTACGGAAGCCGCGATTTCGACATCGAGGACTGCAACGGGTACAGATTGTGCTTTGGGCACGACACTCAGCGGTAGATTGGCGCCACGAGTGAAAACGGACTGCTGACGTCAGCATTGAACTGTTGACATGAAAAAGCCGCCAGTAGTTCGAGCGGCCTTTATGCGGCGATTGAATTCCGAAATTTCACTCATCGTTCCCGGCAATGTTCTCTTTGGTCAGGTGGACCGATTCGGGTTCGATCGCAAGCGGGGCGCTAGGCGTCTAGTTCGTGCGATCATCCACAAGAGCGCGCAGGGGCCCCAGCCAGGGTTCGTAGCGACGCCAGCGCGCGACGGAAGTGCGATAGATCGGCTGCCGGGTTTGCCACTTGCTTGGGGTCTTTATCGCCCGCGGATTGCTTTCGGGCCGCAGGCACGCATCGTGCCATGCTAAGCCGCAGGCCGCGATGATGCGCCGGATGACTGGTTCAGGCGCACGAGTCATTTCTTTGTAATCGACTTCGATGAACCGATCTGCCGGGAGCATACTCCGCCAGTGGTTGGTGAGCCGCTGGTAGCAGCGGAAATATTCGACCAGTTCGGCACCTCCGGTCGGAAACGCCAACCCTAGATGGAAATGAGTCTGATGGATCGAAAGCGCGGTGTCGACTGCAGCGCGGTGGCAATGAATGATAGTGGCACGCGGGAATGCCAAGTGGATCAGCCCTGCCCACAGGAAGTTGAACGGCATCTTGTCGGTCACTCGCGCCGCTTTCGGCGCGATCGAGCGTAGCAATCCGAGATAATCTTCCGCCGCCTTCGCGAGAAACGGCCTCTCGTTTCCGTCGGCGCCGGATCGGTGCCACGTTGCACCGCGCTCGTTCCAAAAATTCAACTCTTCCCCGGCCCCAACCTCGGGATGCATGGAGACGATCTGCTCGACAAGCGTTGTGCCCGAGCGTGGCATCCCAATAATCAAGACTGGCGTCACGTCGGAACTACCGAGTTCGGCCGCTCGCGCGATCAAATCGGGTGTGCAACGGGCGATAATGCGATCAATCTCGGTGGAGAACGCAGCCGAGTCGAACGAAGCAGCGGCGCGGCGCACAGCGTCTGCGGCGTCGAAATGCTGCATGGCCAAGGCGTAGTCACCAAGATCGTCTGCGGCCTTGCCGATCGCGAGGTGAAGCCGCAGGCGTTGTACAGCTTCCAGCCCGGGCGTAGCAAGGGCGCCTTCCATCCGTTGAAGCAGACCACTGTCATCCGTTTTAAGCGGGCGGCACCGGACCAGATCGTAGTAGCTTCCCGACAGCAGCGGCGCGATCGAGATCGCGCGTTCGAAACAGGCACAGGCCTCGTCGAAACGACCACACTCAGAGAGAAGGTTGCCCAGCAAATCGTACGCCATCGCGTTGTGCGGATCAGCTACCAGCGTCTCGCGCAATACCTGTTCCGCTTCCTGATTGCGATCTTCGGTCAGCAGCGCCCGTGCCTTTCCAAGGCGCCCGAAGCGGGTCCGGGCTCCGGTTGCCGCTGCGCGCCGGAAACAACCGATCGCCTCCTCGCGATGGCCCAACATGTAGACCAACGCGCCGGCACGAAACCAAGCTTCCGTCAGCGATGGCTCCAACTGAGTGGCGCGGTCGTAGGCGACAATTGCCTTGCCGATGTCGCCGATCTTTTCCAGAGCGATTCCCATGCGGAAATGGGCATCGGCATACCGCGGATTGCTGGCGACCGCCCACTGCAATGCCGCGATAGCATCCGATACGCGACCGACTTCCAGGCAAGCTAGGCCAAGATCGTGCTGGATGATGGGATTGAACGGCTCGATCAGCGCCGCATCACGCAACGGTGCGATCGCATCGCCTGGTCGCCCAGCCCTAAGGAACTGAGTGGCCAACCAAAGTAGAGGTGCCACCTGCCGAGGCGCGGTCGGGTCTAGAGATTGAGACATGCCGAAAGTTTCAGTCGCCCGAGCTTGCCTGATTCTTGACCAACGAAGTCTTGGTTACCTGTGCAGAGAGCGTCAATGGGCGATTGAGCGTTATCGTCATCTCTGTGTTGTTCGGAAGCACGACGTCGTGCCCTTTCCGCGTGAGCATAAACGCAGCCGAAACGATTGTCCCTGCGATGCGGGCGGTCCCAGCGGTAGAGGCATCTGTGGCGGTCGAAATGATCGCTTCCACGAGCAACTGGGTCCCATCATCAACTTCCTTTGCGATGCCACCCGCAACTCCGCCATTGATCAACATCCACATTGCGCCTGGTCTGGAACCGTGGAGGCGTCCCTCGCGGTCCATTTTGAGTGGAGAGCCGGCGTTCACACCGACGGATGCAAGAGAAGCAGAGACCGGAATGCGGTGACCTTCTGGCAATTGAACTGAATCGAAAGTAATCGTGAGAGAGCCTGCCCGGCTTGGTATTCGTGGACGCGTCGCTTTCATCACCCTGCCGTCAAAGAGGCTGCCCGCGGGAATCACAATCTGCGAATCGGACAAGAGCGGCTCAAGCAGGCGGGCATAAATTTCGTCGCCGGCGTGGCTCTTCGACGCACTGATGTCCTCCAATAATAGAATTCTGCACACCGTTCCAGCGGGCAGCGCCGAGGAGGTAGACAGGCCAGGGTGAAGCCAACCAGGGATTTCACTGGGCGCAACACTCGTTTGATGTGCCTCGAGATAGAGCACGGGACCTTGCGACGCCGAGTCATCCTTTTCGGAACCACTTTCGGCAGGTCCCATCTCGATTGAAGCCGGAGTTACTGATTTCTTGGCGCGATCACGAGACGGCGGCATTCGGACTTCTTTCATGCGATTGGAGGAAAGCAGCGAAGTCTGTATTGCGCTTTTCGTCCCATCGGGCATGAAGATCGCCGCGTCGTTGAAGACAGGAAAATTCTCGTGGTGAGGCAGAAAAACTTTGGCAATCCAGGGCCATTTCTCGCTCGGTATTTTACGTTTGCGCTCGACGCGACTCACAGTTAGATGGATAGGGCTACCTGACGCGAACACCTTGTTTTCCGGAGAATAAACGTCGCGAGCCAGCTTGCCTTCGACGGATTCTCCAGCCTTCAGCGACGACAGTTTCACAGAACGATCGAGTTGGACTTTTACAAACAGAGGGGCTTCGTTGTGAGTCGGAGAAGACGACTGAGCGCGGAGTGCAGGACACAAAACGAAAGCGGAAAGTGACACAGCCAGTGTGAGCGTTTTCATATAAGAATTCGCGACTCCTTCACGCCGGCCCGCGCCGGAAAGAACACTCGTTACAAATGTGCTGATCAGAATAACGCCTACCTCTTGAAATGAAGGTTACAGGGCGGTAAAAGATTTTGATAAAAAATGGCGGGATTGCTGCGTTGGCCCTTCTGGGCCAGTTGCTTGGATTAAGAGATCGTTCAGACGTACGATCGCTCTCGGTGCCGCATTGCCTTATACCGCCGAAAGACTGTCCGGCTGTCTTCCAGTCCGAGCAGGGAACGAAGCGTACTGCCTCGGAATGTGTGGGCCATCATCTGCGGAACGTGACGAATGACGAACCACGGGTCGTGGCGAAATACCGCAGGCAGGTGGCGAACCTTCATCCAGCGCTCGGCCTTCCATCGAACGTACTCGACTTCTTCAGCCGGCATGTGTTCGGTACGCACCACTGCCGTCGTACCATCATATTCCTCGACGCGTTCAATGTTGATCAGCCCACGCTGGCGAAAATCATTGGTCATTGGGGTGCGTGGATATGGAGTTGGGTGTTGTATATATGGCCAATCCACGTAGCGTCGGGCAAATTCGAGGTTCGTTTCAATCGACTCAACTGTGTCATCAGGGTTCCCGACAATCAGCCCTCCAACCACATACATCTTGTTCCGATGTAAATACTCGATGGCTCTCAAGGTCGCATTTCCAGCCTGCTTGCCATTCTTGTGCTCCTTATTCTTTGCAGCCGCACGCAAGAATGTCAGATCGCCTTCTAGAACGTTTTCGATACCGAGAAAGACGTAGCGGAAGCCCGCCCGCCGCATCAGGGGCGCCAGCGTCGACCCGTGGTCGGCGATGGCTGAAGTCATCGCCTGAACGAAATAGTCGAGTTGATGGAGCCCTGCTTCGATGATGGCATGGCATAACGCTTCGAATCGCCGAACGTTCAGGGTGATGTTATCGTCCACGAGAAAGATCGTACGCGCACCATGATCGCGGGCATCACGGATGTCAGCGAGGACGCGATCAAAAGAATAGGTGTGAAAGTTGCGGCCTCGCATTTCGATAATTGAGCAGAAACTACAATCGTAAGTGCAGCCCCGCGAGGTCTCAACGACATCCACCTGGCGCCCGAGCAATGTATAACCTCGGAGCAGGCGAGCAGAACGGTTGGGGAGGCGGATTTCGCCATCCTCCAGCCGATGTGGCGGACGAACTGGAGTGTGCACCCACTGCTCGCCTACGCGATAGGACAAGCCACAGATATTTCCAAAGTCCACCTGACCTTCCAGGGCGCGCAAAAGTTCTCGAAAAGTAATCTCGCCTTCGCCGCGCACGATGTAGTCCACGCACATTTCCTCGTAAGCTTCTGGCGCGAGACTGGGGTCGTAACCGCCCACGACAATTTTCAACGAGGGCTTGAGCTCACGGGCCAACTCGATGATGCGACCGGCGGTCCGACGCTGAAAGGTCATCACCGACAGACCGATGATTTCAGGATTGAGCTCCTGGATCAGCCGGATGATCGTCTGCCGTACAGAGTTATGACACAGGATCAGGTCGGCAACCGCAACTCGATGATGAGGATCTACGTTCCCAGCAAGGGAGGTCAGGGCTCCGTTGGGCATCCGAATCGCCACCGGAGGCATGTGCTCAAATGAATCCGGCATGGAGACCAGAAGGACATTCATACGGATTCTCACGTGCTTGCTGGTTGCTGCAAACCGGGGAGTGTTTCGGCAGAAATGGTAAGCCAGGTCTGCCAGCTCTGCAACCTGACCTTCCGATTTCCGGCCGTATGCGTATCTCAACCCGAGGCGCTTAGATCAAACGCGACGTATGGCTATGGTGGGCAAACTATCCGATTTGCCGAAGATCAGCGAATGCACGATGATCGGCAACGTTAAAGGCCAGCGCAAATCTGATCTCAAGACAGCGATAGAAACGAGCGGGACCGACGTCCCCGAAAAGTCAGTCCCGCCGTAGGACCCCGTCGTTCAGCAAGCAATCTAATGTAGCGTTTGTACTCTGGGAATCGCACGGAAGTGCAAATGCATCGCCCGAAGATGCTAGGTCCTGCCGCAGTTGTTAACCTCTCTCCCCGCTGTGTCCATCGCTTCCCCCAGTCTCAATTGCAAATGATGCAAACAATGATCTATCGCAGACTCAGTTCCCCTGGCTTTGCTGCCAGAGGATGTATGCGAATCCCGCGACAGAAATCACGATGAAAAGATAGGGCCACCAAGACAAGAGTTGGCGGACTACTTGGCCATAGGAATTGGATCGTAAATTGGTTGGTAGCGCTGCCGGAGTTTCACTCTTCTGCGACATTGGTCCTGCTCCATTTAAGGTCCGCAAAGCATCGAGGGGGCAGGTTCTTGTTGCAACAAACTATAAGCGGGACTCTGTGAGACTTTCAAGCATTTGGCGCAATTTGGCGCGCCTGCTTCAGAAACAAGCGTGAGCTTATGCGGCGACCGGGTTGGCCTGCATATAATTTTCGATTTCAACAACTTCGTCGCTGCCGAGTCGGAATTGGGCCGAGCGGACGATCTGCTTGGCCTGTTCAGCCGAGCGCATTCCAACGATTGCGCCTGTGACCACGGGATCACGCAACGTCCACGCGATTGCAACCTCTCCCGGGGTTTTGCCGTGGCGATCGGCAATCCCACGAAGCACCTCTACCAGGCCAAGATTTCGGCTCAGCAGCGGCTCCTGGAAGCTGATCGTTCGTGGACGGAAATCATCAGGTGGCAGCGAGGCAATCCGCTCGCGCGTCATCTTGCCCGTGAGCAGCCCGGATTTCATCGGTGCGTAGACAATGACACCGATGTTTCGCTCCTGGCAGTAAGGCAAGATGGCTTTTTCTATGTCCGGGTCACGATGTTGTAGTTCGGCTGGAGTGAAGTAATCGGCGCGATCTTCTCAGCCTGCTTCATCTGCTCTACGTTGAAGTTCGAAGTGCCGATGTACCGAACCTTGCCTTCCTTCTGCAGGTCAGCC
>Ga0126379_10002138_pt1 | contig 12446 bp, 13 predicted proteins | sample PanSoiMetPlot_24_FD_92640 | JGI IMG/M metagenome (GOLD analysis project Ga0126379, IMG submission 92640) | Tropical forest soil microbial communities from Panama - MetaG Plot_24 | ecosystem: Environmental > Terrestrial > Soil > Tropical forest > Bulk soil | place: Panama | collected 2016-02-17
CAGACCTACCAGGTCGAGCCGATCCACTACGAGCTCACCTACGCGATCGACCGGTTCAAGCTGGATGACTCGGACGTCAACGGCCAGTCGATCTTCTGGCGCGAGCTTCCGGACATGGTTCGTCAGTGGAAGCTCCAACCGGAGTACGAGCTTCGTGACCTTCTGGAGGCCTCGGGCGTCCAGGGGACGACGGCGCGCCAGGCCGGCCTCGACGGGCTTTCGTTCTGGAACACCGCGCACCCGATCGACCTCTACTTGCCGACGTTCAACTTCGGCGGGCAGTTCACGGGTGGCACCTACTGCAATGACTTCACGTCGGGTGGTCAGTCGATCGGCGGCGTCCAGATCGGCGGCGCGCTTTCGCAGGCATCGCTCTCCAGCATGATGGCCTACATGAAGATGATTCCGAGCGAGGATGGGGAGGTGCTCGGTGTCATGCCGAATTGCATCATGATCCCCTCTTCGCTCGAATTCGAAGCGAAGATCATCGTCAATTCGGCCTTCTACGCCAACCCGACGTGGGGGCAGTTCGCCCCGATCACGGGTCAGGTGGGCGCCGCCGACAACATGATGCGGAAGATGGGGATCGACATCATCGTCAACCCGTACCTCCGCAACACCAAGCGCTGGTACCTCATCGACACGTCGCACACGATGCGGCCGTTCCTCTGGATCTTGCGCGAGGCGCCTCGCATCGTGCCCCGCATGCAGGAGAACGATCCGATCGTGTTCGACCAGCATCGCTACACCTGGGGCGGGTGGGATCGTGCCGCGGCCGCGTGGAACTTCAGCTTCCTTGCGGCGCGCTCGGGGCCCTGAGAGACACTGATGGCGCCTCGCCTTCTCCACCCGACGATCACGGTTCTCTGCTGTAAGTGCGGGCTCGAAAAGCCGCACTACAGCAGGGGCGGTGTTCGTGTTTGGGGATGCATCGATTGTCGGTCGCAACGGGCTAAAGATCCAGCTCACCGAGCTCGTTTGAAGGTGTCGTATCGGGACAACCTTTCGAGGATGATTTTTGATCACGCGCGACGTCGGGCGCGCGAGAAGGGGTTGGTTTTCGCTCTTTCGCTAGCCGATATCGTGGTGCCTGAGAGGTGTCCGATTTTTGGTTCACCTCTTGAGGTAGGGAACGGCAAGCGGAGTGAAAACTCACCTACTCTCGATCGTATTGAACCGTCCCTCGGGTACGTTCCGGGAAATGTTTGGGTGATCAGCTGGCGCGCGAATCGCATCAAGAATGATTCGACTCTCGACGAGCTTCGACAGATTGTTGCAGCTCTTGAGAGTCGTCAATGTTCGAGCGAGGTGGCGTAATGCCTGGCGTCAACGGCGTTCCGTACGTTGAGTACACTGATTTGCCGAAGTATCTACCGGTACAGGTGTTGAACCTGGCGACGGTCGTACAGCAGCAGCAAGCATGTATCGACGCTACGGAAGAAATCGATTCCTACATCCGCGGGCGTTTTCAGATGCCTTTGCTCGACTGGGGCACTGATCTTCGACGCATGACGGGATACGTTGCCGTTTTTCAGCTGATGTCTGGTGTCATCGGCTGGGGCGCGACGGGCGGTAACCCTGATCAGAACATCACGACCAACTACTATCGTGCCGTCGGATGGCCTGATCGTCCCGGGAGCGGGTGGGCGGTAGGCGTGCAAAGGCAAGCCATTCAGCCTGATGTCACGCCTTCGATTCCCGTCGGTCAAGATCGCATCCACGATGCCCCTCAGGTCTCGTCCGAGCCTCGGCGTGGATGGCAACAAGTTCGGCGCGGTCGTTCCGTGATCGGAGGCTTTTGATGTCCGATCTCTGGGCCGGGACGTATGACTGGGCCGTGGCGGTCACGAAGTCCGACACCGTGGACGACCCCGCGGGGCCTTTCTCAGGTCTTTATGTCTCGGTTGGAGGGACTCTCGTGGCGTGGGTGAATGGTCCCACGGCTGCAAACCCTGTTTCGTATACCGTTGCTTCGGGGCAATACCTCCAGTTCCCGGTGCGTCGCATCGGCGCATCGACTTCCGCAACCGTTCACGGTCTCGTGGGCGGCATCATTCGACAGGGGGCGTAATGTCGAACCTCTGGGCGAGCACCTACGATTACCCGGTTGCGATCAACGTGAGCAACACGGTGGACGACCCCAACGGGCCGTTTTCCGGGTTGTTCATCACTGCGACGGGCAGCGTGCAAGTACTTTGCTTGAATGGCCCTCAGAACCCGATCACGATCACGGCTCCCGCTGGGACTTACATCCGCTGGCCCATCCGACGCGTCTACGTGTCGGGTACGACGGCGGGAGGGTTCGGTCTCGTTTCTGCCATCGTGCGACAGGGGCCATAATGTTGACCGGCGACCTCGGCCAGCTTGATCGCCTCGCGGCGCGTCTTGGTGAGCTCGCCGAAGTGCCGTCTCGGGCCGCACGCGATGCGAGTGCCGAGATCGAAGGTCTCATTGATGAGGAATTCGATCAAGGCGCCGACCCCTACGAGAAGCCGTGGGAACCTCTCGCTCCCGCGACCGAGGCCAAAGGTCGCTCGGCTCCGCCTCTCACGGACACGGGCGCGATGCGGAGCTCTGTTCAGGTGCGTCCTCTCGCGGGTGCGGGCGTGGGCGTGACCATCGACCATCCGGCCGGGGTGCACCAAACCGGGTGGAGCGGACCGCGCGGCTCGGGCCCGGCGCGGCCGGTGCTACCCGCCCGAGGCGAGCTCCCCGAGGGGTGGATCGAGGCGCTTGAGAAGTCCGCGGAGAAGGCCTTCCGGGGGATCACGCGACGATGATCGGCGCGTTCGTGTCAATTTTGAGTCTCAACCTGACGTTGAGCTTGATCCAGGATTACAACGTCATTTTTAAGACGTTGCCGATCTCGAACGCGACTGCCACGACTCCGATCGTCGTGACGTCGGTGTCTCACGGCATCCCTCTCGGCCGGCTTATCCACGGCATCGTCTCGGGTGTGACCGGCGCTGTCGAAGCAAATGGCTTGTGGGTGCTGACGCCCCTCGACGCGGATACGTTCGCGCTTTCAGCGTTCACGGCGCAAGGCATCCCGGTGCAGTCGGTCGGGACCAACGCCTACGCTGGCGGCGGGCAGATTCAGTGGGCGTTTCCCGATGGCCAGATCCTTCTCGGCCGTCGAAACAAATTGCTCGCTACGATGGTCGCGACTCCGCGCATCGTGATGATCCCGACTGAAGGTGCGGCGTGGACCTTCGAGGCCTACGGAGGTGCGGCGCCGAACATCACCGGACTGCCCTTCTCGCCGACCGATCGCGGGAGCGACGAGCAGCAAGCCATGGGCCTCGGGCCCGAGATGGCGACGCAGCTCTTGACCTTCGAGGTCTACGTGAACGGTTCAGGCCCCGACTACGGCAACGAGCTCCAACCGGACTTCGCTGACTTCGACGCGACGCAAGCGATCGTCCACGCGTTCTACGCGCAGCTGTTCCACGCTGTCGGTGGTCTCCCTCGGGCGAAGATCCTCCGCGAGCGCTGGCCGTCGCAGTTGGAGAGCCAAGGTGCTATGACGCAGCGCGGACAGCAGTGGATGGGCGTCCTTCAAGTCCAGATGCCGGTTCGCGAAGTCCCGTTGCAGTTCGTTCCGATCGGCACGGCGGCGGACATCATCGTCGAACCCAAAAACCCGCTCGTCCCGGACGACCAGACCACGATCCACATCACGTAGGAGATCGTCGCCATGCCCCAGATCCCGTCCGTAGAAATTTTGGTCGTCGATAATGGCGCTTCGGCGGCAATCTTCGTTCCGCAAGCGAACGTCCAGCTCAAGATCGGCTGCGCCATCGGCGGCACGCCCAACCAGCCTTTCGCAACCACGAACCCCCAGACGCTCCAGGGGCAGTTCATCGGCGGACCGCTCGTCGAAGCCGGTGGGCTCATTTGCCAGGCCGGCAACGTGTGCGTCGCGGTCTCGGCGCCGATCGTCACGAAGGGCGTGGCCACGGCTGTCCAGCCCACCGTGCCGGGCGGGAGCACGTCGACGGTCTCGGTCACGGTCGACACGACCCCGGGCGCCTGGGACGACTACTACGTCCGCCTTCGGTGCCTCACGGGCGGCAACGTCGGCACGGCGGGCATCGTCGTCCAGGTGTCTCTCGACGCGGGTCGGAGCTTCGGATCGCCCATCGCCCTCGGTACGGCGACCCTCCTCTACCTCGGCCAGGGTGCGCTCAATACGCCCGTCGTCGGCGGCACGGGCGTCCAGGTCAACTTCGGCGTCGGGACCATGGTCGCGGGCGATTACTGGTCGTTTTCCACGACCGGCCCTCAGCCGGATGCTGCCGGTCGTGCGGCCGCGCTCGCTGCCTACTTCGCGTCGCAGTTCGCTGTCCAGGGTGTCGGCTCGGTACACATCGTCGGCCCGCTCTCGGGCTCGACGGACATCTCGACGTTGCAAACCAACCTTCAGACGGGCACGAACGGCTACGTCTACCAGCGGGCGATCTGCGAGCTCCGCGACGTTTTCCCGCCTACCGCGTGGGGCGGCTCGGGCGAGAGCGAAGCGACCTGGATGACTTCACTCGCGACGTTCGTGGCGGGCGACGTGGCCCAGCCGCGCGTGACGCCGGACGGCGGCTACTACAACACGCCTTCGGCCTTCGCCAACCAGGCCGGCGGGCTCCCGGCGTATCGCCGGCCTCTCGCGTGGTCGCACGCCGTTCGCCGCACGCAGATCCCTCTGCAGCGGCGTGCGGGCCGCGTGAAGGACGGCCCTTACGCAAACATCACCGTCAACCCCTCGGCGGATCCCGCGGACGGGTTCGTGTACCACGACGAGCGCGTCACGCCCGGCCTGAATGCCGCGCGCATCGGTTCGGCGCTCACGTGGCCCAAGAAGGGCGCAGGTTTCTTCCAGTGCCAAGAGCCACTCCTCTCGGCGCCCGGGTCGCAGTTCACGGAGCTCGCGATCGGGAACGTGCTCGACGTGGCGTGCGACATCGCCTACGCGGCGGGCGTGGAGGAGGTCTCCGACGACCTGAAGGCGCAGAAGAACGGCACGCTCGATCCGGTCGCGCTCAACACCTTCCAGGGCGCGATCCAGACGGCCCTGGACCAGGGCATGATCCAGACCCCCCTCGTGTCGGACGTGACTGCGATCGTCTCGCCGACGCAAAACGTCGTCGCGACGGGGATCATCCCGGTCACGGTCACCGTGACTCCGAAGGCGTACGCCAACAAGATTTCCGAGACCATCAACCTCTCGAACGGGACGTAAGATCATGCCCCAGATCACCCCGATCCAAGTCCCCTTGACGAACGGCGTCGTCCGTTCGTTCGGCCACGTGCGACTCCAGATCGCCGGGCTCGAATTCACTGGCGGCTTCAAGTCGATCAAGCGGAGCCGCAAGCGCAAGCGCGAAAAGGTGATGTCGAACAACCCCGATCCGGTGGGGAAGACTCTCGGCGAGAACGAATACGAGTGCTCGGCCGAGGTCTATTACGACTGGTATATGAACCTTCTTCAGACGGTTCAGAACCTCGGAGAGGGGTACGGCGACCAGCCGTTCACGCTGTTCATCTCGTACGTCGGGCAGAATCTCACGACCTACACCGATCAGGTGCTCAACTGCACCTTTGACGAAGATGACGGCGACGACAAGCAGGGCACGGCCGCGCTGACCCGCACGATCAACTTCAACCCGACCAAGATCCTGTTTGGCGGCTTCGACGATCTCGCAGATCCGTTGACGGCTCCGCCGCAGTAGCGCAAACTTTGAAGGGCTAGCGGGAGACCCTCCGGCCCGGGCTGACGCGCGCGTCGTCGTGTGAATCGGCCCTCTCTTTGGAGAGGTGCCTCATGCTGGACGATACGAAGTTGGAAGAGCTCCGCGCGAAGTACGGCAAGATCGGCGTGGTCGAGTACAACGGCCACCAAATCGTTTTTCGCAAGCCGACGCGTGACCAGGCGCGCGACTACCGTCGCAAGAAGGAATCGGACGCGGAACGGACCGACGCGCTGGACCAGCTGGCTCAGGCGACGATCGTCGCGTTCGATGGCGAGCTCGATGCGAACCGCGCGCGCACGACCTTCACGACGGTGTTCCTCGAAGACTACCCCATGGCCATGAACCATCCGAAGTTCATGGGGTGTATGTCTGCACTCTCGGGTCTCGTCGAAGAGGAGGACGAGAAGGAACTGGGAAAAGGCGTGAGCATCAAAGGGCCACCCCGGTCCACTTCGCCGACGGCTTGACGGAGTGGCTCTCGTGCATCGTACACGACCGGCCGATGACGGACGCGGGACGAGTAGCAGCGGAGTACTTGGCCGAGACGTTGATCGGGCAGAGGATGTTCTGGGAGGCGATGCGGAAACGTGGCTGATGCGGTAGCAACTTTCGCGGTCACACTTGAAGACCACATCACGCCCGGCGCGGCGAAAGCGAAGGCTTCGCTCGAGTCTCTCAAGTCCGAGTTTGCTACGGCCAAGACCGTGTTCGCATCCGGCGGCGGGTTCCAGCTGCCGAAGATCGACCTCGCGTCTTTCGAGAAGGCAGCCGGGTCGCTCGGAACGGTCGGTGTTGCCCTCGGTGCCGTCGCCGCTGCGGCCGTGGGAGCAGCGGCCGCTATCGCCGGTCTCGCTAGCGCATCCGAGTCCCTGATCGTCAAGGCCTACGAAGTTGTCAACGTCAACCAGCTCATGACTGCGCGCTTCCAGGCGATGGGAGACGGAGCCGAAGGCGGCGGAAAGAAAACGCTCGCGATGCTCGACGGGCTCGCGAGCGTGCTTCCCCAGTCGCGCGAACAGCTGGCCGAGTGGACGCAGCAAATTCAGAAGATGGGCGTCACGGATCTGTCGAAGATCCGGACGGAGCTCATGGCGACCGCGAGCGCGCAAGCCCTCCTCGGTGAAGGCGGCGCAGCGGCGTACGAGAAAATCTCCCGCAAGGTCAACGATGCTATCGAAGGGCAACACGCCCTTAAGATCACGTCGAAGGAGCTCACCCGGACGATCGGCACGGCGCTGACCGCCGACGTCGCCGCTCGTCTCGGGATGTCTCTTGGCGATCTCGAAACCAAGCTCAAGGCCGGCACCGTCGACGCCGGCAAGTTTGGCGACGCTCTCTCCAAGGCCCTCACCGAAAAGGGCAAAGGCCCTCTCGATGCGATGTCGAACAGTCTCAGCGCGTTGAAGACGAAAGCGTCCGAAGCGTTCTCGCACTTGTTTGACGACGTGGACACGAAGCCGCTCACGGACGCCTTCCGCAACCTGATCGCGGTCATCGACCAAGGTCAGCCGAGCGGCCAGGCGATGAAGGCTGGCGTCACCGGCGCGCTCAACGCGATCATTCGCGTCGTCGGACATGCGATCACGGAAGCCGAGGTCTTCTTCCTCCGGTTGGAGGTAGGAGCGCTCGAAGCCTACATCGCGCTCAAGCCCATCATCTCGGCCGTCAGCAAGATCGGGAGCGTCATGAGCTCCCTGGCCGGGGCTGTCGGTGGTGCCGCAGGCGCGGCCGGGGGCAAGGCCGCAGGCGCGCTCGGTGTCGAACCCGCTGCGGCCCAGGATGTTGGCTCGCGCATCGGGCAGCAAACGCTTTTCGGGCTCGCTGGACCCGTGGCCCAGATGTCGAACCTCGTGGGCCAGATGGTGGCGGACTTTGCCAACGCGAAGGCGCTCGAGGTCGCTCATTCGAGTGGCATGCAGCTGGGCCAAGCCACTCTCGACGGGATGAAAGAAGGCGTCCAGGCGCACAGCCCGAGCGTCGAGGCCATGCGCATCGGCATGAACATCAGCGAAGGCCTCGGAGCCGGCATGATGGCCTCGCCCGCGCACGAACAGGCGGCCCGTACCATCTCTTCCGACGCTCTCGGTGCACTCGGGTCCGGGGGCGCGAAGGCCCTCGGTTCGCCGGCGCCGGCGAACACCAACAACACCACGATCGCCGTGCACATTACCGCGCCCGAGGGCGTGACGGATGCGCACGAGCTCAGCGTGGTTGGGCTCTCGGCTGCCCTCGAGCGGTTCCAGATCGGAAGTGGCCGGTGAGCGCGCCTTCTCCCACGCTCGACCCGATCAAGAATTCGAACCTTTGGCACAAATTCCAGCTGAAGGGCATCGATTCACCGGGGACCATCCCGAAGGGCGGCGTCAAAGGCTTCGCTCGCAAGACGGGATGGGACGAGAAGAAGGGCAAGGGCACCCAGGGCGCGACGTTGACCTTGACCAGCGCGCCGCCCGTCAAAGGCTCGATCACGCTGCAGCTGTTTACGCCGACGGACTTCTCCGACTGGGACAACTTCGTCACTCAGGTGCTGTCGATCAACCCGACGCAGCAACAAGCCCAGGGCCTCGCCATCTTCTACCCGGCTTTCGCGTCGATCGGACTGACGACGGTCGTGATCGAGTCGTACAGCGCTCCGGAGCATCAGGGAAAGGGGATGTACCACGTCGAGATCCACCTGATTGAGTGGCAGAATCCGCCGGCCACGAACATCACCAGCACGGCGAGCTCCACGGCGCCCGATGATGGTGGCTCCGGAGCTCCGACGCCGGTCGACCCGCGCATCGCGGCGCTGCAACAGCAAATCGCCCTTCTCACCCAGGCGGCAAAGGCCCCGTGAGCTACTTCGCCTCTTGCGCCGGGCTCCAGATCGTCGCCGGGTCGCTCATGATCCCGCTCGTCGGGGCGTGGACGGCCGACTTGACGCTCGCTGGGGGCCAGGCCGTCAGCGGCCAAGTCGAAGTCGTCATCGGCAACCTGACGTTGCAAGGAACGGTCTACCGCAGCGAAGTCTACGGACAGCAAGTGCGCGCCCGCGTGGTCGGCGGCTTCGGCGGGTGGCGCAAGCCCGCACCCGCGCAGGGCTACGGGTCCGGAACCGGACTGAACCTCTCGACGGTGCTCAACGATCTTGCCGCGGCCGTGGGAGAACAGATCAACATCGTCGCGGACACGAACATCGGCAACGCCTTCGCACGCGTGGCGTTTTCGACATCGGTTGCGTCGGATGTCCTTTGGCAAATGGTCCGCTCGGGCTTCATGCCTGCCTGGTACGTCGATCAGGCCGGTGTGACCCAGGCGGGCGCGTGGCCGCCTGCGACGATCTCCACGCCCTTCACGCCGACGGACCAGAAGCCCGACGCGGGCATCATCGAAATCGCTACCGAGGACTACGCCAGCTGGATGCCGGGCGTGACGTTCACGTCGCCGCTCTTGAATGGCTCGTACACGAGCGCGGGGGTTCACTACTCTTGGGACAACGACGGCAAATTTCGCTTCGAAGTGCTGACCCAGACGGCGACTGGAGCAGATCGCGTTCTCGGACCGCTGCAACAGATCATCGATCGCCAGATGGCGCCGGCGCGGTTCTTCGGTCGGTACGAGTACACGATCCACAACCCCTCGGCTCAGACCATCGACGGCGCGCCGGTGGACACGATGTTGGGTTTGCCTGAGCTCCAGAACGTCCCCTTGGTCGGCGACGCCCTTGCGACGTACACGCCTCCCGACGGCGGCAAGGCGCACATCATGTTCCTGGACGGCTCGCCGACCAAACCGGTTTGCGTGTGGACCGAGGTCACGGCGCAGAACGGACCGAAGGAAATCACCATCGCACCGCAGGGCACGGGGGTGAACGACGTGGCGCGTGTGACGGACACGGTGGTGGTCTTGTTCCCGCCGTTGATGCAGATCGCGGGCACGTTGAGCGGAGCTCCGTTCATCGGCGTGCTGACCATCACCACGCCCGCCATCGGTGCGATCCAGACCGGCAGCTCGCTTCTGAAGGCGGCGCAATCGTGAGCCTTCAGTACAAGAGCTCGCTCGGGCTGAAAGGGATCGTCGTCCCTCTCTTCGCGCTGTTCATCTCGGTGCTGTTCGAGCTCTCGTTGCAGCTCACGGCGCTGATCAAGCTCTCGCTATCGCTCGGCATCTCGCTCGTGCTTCCGTCGATCGCAGTCGCGCTGTCGATCGCCCTCTCGCTGGCAGTCCAGTTCCAAATCGCTCTCGGGCTCACGCTGCCGAGCTTCAACCTCAATTTCGCCGTGGCGATCGACTTCGAGTTGACTCTCGTCCTCGGGTTCCTCGCGACACTGGAAGCGCTGATCAACGCCATCGCGACCGAGAGTCTCATCGCGTACGGATGGTTCGGCTCTGCGGCCGCTCTCGGGTCCGCGTTGACGTCCAACCTCTCATCCACGTGGCCCGACGGCACGAGCAGCACCGAGACCATCACGGCCTACCTGTTCGTCGCGACGACGAGCGGCGGCTTTCGCAAAGACCAAATCGAATCGCTCGGCATCATGCCGCAGCCGAGCCCGCCCCCGACGCCACAGCATCCCCCGCCGCCCCCGGGCGCCTACCCGCCGCCGCAGGCTTACGAAAACGGTTTGGCTGGCATCCAGATTAGCCCGCCAACCGGCTCGGGCGGTATCCAAGCGACGGGCACGCTCACCGTCGACAACTCGGTGCGCACGGGCATCGGGGCGATCACGTCGATTAGCATCGTCAACCACGGCTCGGGCTACACTGCGCCGCCGACCGTCCAGGTGGTCGACACCGTGGACATCGTGAGCGCGACGGACGCGACGCCCATCGTGGTGACGCTCCCCAACCCGCTCACCATCCCCGTCGGTAACGGGTTCGCGATGTCGTACGAGCTCGCAACCGCGACCGGAACGGCCAAGGGCTCGGCCAACGCGAAGGTGCTCACGGCGACCACGGTCGCCCTCTACAAAGACTCGGCCTTCTCGGACCCGGTACCGGCTGCGGGGACCGTCACGAGCGGCACGGTGACCGGCGGAGGCCAGGGGGCTGCGGCCCTCGTCACGATGGGCGGAGGGGCCGTCAACGCGCTCCAGAGCTTCCTCGACGGGCTGCACTGGCCAACGCAGACGGCACTCGAGGGAGGGGTCATCACCTTCAAGGCCATGCTTGCGACGGTGTTTCAGCTCATGCTGGACTTGGATGGCAACCTTCAGGCACGGGCGAACTTGCTCGGGAGCATCAAGCTCAACGTCGACATCTTGCCGCCGAGCATCTCGGCCTCGCTCGACCTCTTGGCCAAGATCGCGGCGAACCTCCGTGCGAACCTCAGCGCGACGCTTCCCGACTTGACGATCTCGGTCGCCGCTGCGCTCTCGGCTGAGATCGATGCCGTGGCGAAGCTCGTCGCGCGGATCGGTTTCTTCCTCGGCATGGGGGACGTCACGCTCGAGATCTGGCGGTACGACGGCCCGGGGAACGGCTTCGGTCCAGCCGTCGCAGCGGGGCCCGGCACGGCCGGTTGGCACGACCGTACGCCAGGCTCGGGAGCGGTGTCGGCCGCCGTCTTCGGCCTGACCAACCCGGCGAGCGCGACGGCGTTCAACACCTTTTTTGCGGGGGCCGTGTCATGACGACGAAGAACCCTCAAGCGATCAATTTCGGCACGTGTTGGGGCACGCCCAACGGTCAAGATCTGTCGATGCCGTCGTACATGGCGACGGGAAACCAGGTGGTCGCGGAGGCCATCCTCCGACGCTGGACGACCGGCCGGGGGCAGTTGATCGACGATCCTAACTACGGCTTTAACGTTCTCGACCTTCTCTCCGATGACCTCGGCAAGAAGGACATCGCTTACGCGCAGCAACAGTTGGCCGCGGAAGCGGAGAAAGACGAGCGGGTGTTGAGCGCTTCGGTTACGCTTACGCTCAACGTTCAGGGAGAGTTGAAGCTCGACGCCACGATCACGACCGCAGCCGGCCCGTTCAAGTTCGTTGTCGCCGTCTCGGCGGTTTCGGTGCAGCTCTTGTTGGTGTCCCCATGACGATCCAGCTGACCACGATCCAGCTCTTTCAGCCCGCGCCCTCGGGCGTTGGGCCGTTCGGAAACGTGCCTCTCGTGCCTCCGCAAGGCACCTGGCTCAGTCGCATGCTGAGCGTCGCGACGACCGTCCAGCTCCCGACGACCTCCTGGCAGAGCGGCGCGCCGGAGAGGACGATCTTCGCGGCGGAGTCGGTGCTCTTCTCGCTGTCGGACGCGAACGTGTCCCAGATGGCACAGGGCGGCTTCCTTCAGCCGGCCGCGAGCGGAACGGTCACCTATGTCGCGATCGACGGCACGACCGTGACGATCCCGGTCACGCCCGACCCGAGCAACGCCGCGCAGAACCCCACGGGAGAGCTCGGATACCTCGACTCCTTGGCGGAGAATGTCTACGCGACGACGCGCCTCGCCGCAGGCTTCGCGAGCGGGCCTCTCGCCATCGCCAAGACGACCTCGGGAAGCGTCGGACCTTTTGCGGCCGGCACTTATCACGTCGCGAGCGTCTTCGGTCCGACGTACACGAACACGTCGAGCCTCACCATCCCGTCCAGCATCATCGGCGGCGGAGGTGGCGTGGTCTCGGCCGTCGCGCCTGGGCTCTCGTCCTCGATCATCACGACGGGGGCGGCCCACGGCTTGACGGCGGGCGACAGCGTGTACATCGCGATCCCGACGACCGCA
>Ga0126379_10002139_pt1 | contig 12445 bp, 7 predicted proteins | sample PanSoiMetPlot_24_FD_92640 | JGI IMG/M metagenome (GOLD analysis project Ga0126379, IMG submission 92640) | Tropical forest soil microbial communities from Panama - MetaG Plot_24 | ecosystem: Environmental > Terrestrial > Soil > Tropical forest > Bulk soil | place: Panama | collected 2016-02-17
GAGCGGCGGATCTCTGGCTGCTCACCAGCACCCGGAGCCGACGGCGGCCGGGTCCCGCAATCGATTGCGGGACCCGGCCGCCGTCGGCTCCGGGTGCTGGTGAGCAGCCAGAGATCCGCCGCTCCTTAACGAGCCGTCAGATGGCACCGAGTACCAGCGACCATAGAGTCGGCGCACCACGGCCGTGTGGTATGGCCCCGAGCCGCGCAATGCCGCAGCCGGGCTGGCCCACCCGGCGAGGCGGCAATTGAAGCCAGAAGAGCTTCTCAGGAGAGCTCGAGTGGCACGATCCACTTCGCTCCTCGCAGGTACCTGAGCAGATGCTCCAGGGGCGGCTCGCAGCGGAGGTCGTCGAGCGAGACAGTCGAAATCGACGAGGCGGCGCCGACCCGTCCCCCGGTCGTGGCGAGGAACGTGTCCAGCGAAATGGGATGGACGTAGAGCCGGACATCCTCGACCAGCAGCTTCCCGAGGCTCTCGAGCAGGGCTCCGGGCAGAGTGTCGTAGCTTCCCGAAAGCAGTCGGGCAAACACGGCGGTGCTGGTGACCAGACGGATGGGAGCGCTGGTGTACCGCCGCAGGTATTCGACGATCGGATGAAGCGCCTTCTCGTCGGTCAGGATGACCGGAGCCCGTGTGGTGAGCTCCCTGATCCGTTCGGCGGCCGACCCTGGCCCGGAAGAGGTGAGCTGTTCAAGCCGGACATCAAGGAGCAGCATCGGTTCGTGGTCCGGACGGAGCTCCCGCTGAAGCTGGGCGAACGCCGCGGCAACCAGCGTCTTGGCGTTGGCGGTCTCCGTGGCGACGGTCCGGCCCTCCACTACGAGGCTGCGTTTGCGGAGCAGTGTCGAGGGCTGCTCCGGACGGCCTGTTTCGTCGAAGAGCAGCGCGCGGGCCAGCCCCTGCCGCAGCGCCTCGAGGCACCAGATCCGGGCATCCTGACCGGCAAATGCTGGCCCGCCGAGTTCGATGACGTCGACCTCTAGACGCTCGCCGGACAGGTCCTCGAACAGTGCGGCGAGGAATGGCACGGGCTCCGGCCTTTGACGGAAGGCGGCATGAACCACGTTGACGCCGAGCAGCCCGAGCGCGCTTCGTTGCTGCGCGACGTCATGATCACGGAGAGCGACGTGGAGCAGAAGGTCGCTGGGAGCCGCGCCGCTCGTCGCCTGGAAGCGAAGTCCGACCCACCCATGCTGCTCGTTGTCGCCCTTGAAGTTTCTCGCGGCGACCGTGTCGGCGAAGGCGAAGAAGCGCACCTCGCGGCCGCGCGCTTGACGGAGCTGCGTCTCCAGCGTGGCATACTCGCGCTCCAGCATCGCCAGGAGGCGCTCCCGCGAGACGTAGCGAGTACCCTGCCCATATCGCTCGTCGCTGAAGGCCTTGTCATAAGCGCAGATGGTCTGGGCGACGGTGCCAGAGGCAGCGCCCACGCGCAGGAACCAGTCGGCGACCTCCTGCCCAGCGCCGATCTCCGCAAAGGTTCCATAGACGTTTGGATCCAGGTTGATCTCAAGCGCCTTCCGATGCGGGCCCGATTCTGTCTCTGCGCCCTCGCTGGCCAATCCGGGCTCCATGTCTCCTCGACGCCATTCAATTCCCGCGGGCGGGCGAGGGGGCCCAACCGAGGCGTACTATGACCTTCGTCCCATACCGGACCCGCGAGCGCGGCGCTAGGTCGGTCAGGGACTACACGGCTCGAGCCATAGAGCGCCCCCGGTGTTCCCTGGCTCAGCACTTCCGGCCAATGCTCTCCTGTGCATCAGTACCTGCAAAGCATCCGGACGGTCGGGCTTCGGATGCTCGCGACCTCGCCCATCCTTTCCAGGTCGACCCGTTCCCCGAATGTACCGCTCACGCCCTCTTCTCATGGATGTGACTGCGTGGGCGGGAAGCTCAGGGGTGCGTTTGGTGCTGCGCGTGGCCCGGGCTGGGCGAAGGCGGAAGCGCGGCACGTGTTGGACCTCAGCTGCTCGAATCCGGCCGGCTTTCCGCTCCGCCAACGGCCCGACGTGCGCGATCACTGAGCGGCTTCGGGGCGCATTTGGGAGTCAACCCGTCGGTTATCTCGCTCCGCTCGAGTCTCGGGTGCCCCTCGGCTCGAACGTGGGAACGCGAGCCACTGCCGGGGCTAGTCTCGCTCAACCTCACCGGCATCGGCATGACTCGCTGTTGGGTTCGAAAGCGATTCGTCCCGAACGCGCCGGCCTCAGGCTTCTTCACTGGAGGAGACTGGTGGAACTCTCACGACAAGAGATGCCCGGGAACGCTGCGGATGTTCTGACGCTTCCACTCACGGATATCGCGCATCTGTTCAACGCACCAGCGGTGGATCCGACGTCGATCGGTGTACCGGAGATCCTCGGAATGGCAGGGGTCGAGTACCTGCTTCAGCAGTTAGAGATGGTCAAGGGCCGCGGCTCGACCACGCTTCGCCTTGTCCTGCCCAGGCCGCGAGTTATCTCGGGCATGGCCGAGCAGAGCGAGGCCGCTCTCCGTACGTATGCCGAGTGGAGAATCGAGCAACTGCAGCTCGCGGTCCGGGCGACACGGAGGCACGGCCGGCGGCTGACCCTCGTGGCCGTTTTGCTCCTGGCTGTCTTCCTCGGTCTCTCCACGATATTCGCAAGCGAGTTGACCGAAGGAATGCGACCGCTGGTGCGAAAAACCTTCGAGTACGGATTCGAGATCGTGGGTTGGGTGATGCTTTGGTACCCACTCGAGGTTCTGGTCTTCCAGCCTATCGCGTTGAAGACACGGATCTCCGCCCTGCGTCGAGTAAAAGGTTTACGAGTGATCGTGGAGGAGATCCGATGACCTGTACTTGGTGAAGGAGACACCTGGTTGTCAGACCGTCTTCGGCTGCTCCGTTGAGCGCTCGGTCCGTGCAGGCTCCGACGGGTCCTGTTGACGCCTCCCTCCGGTGACCCGCTCGACGACTACGAAGAGCACGGGGATGAGAAACGTGGCGAGCACGGTGGCGGCCAGCGCCCCGGCGACGACGGTTGTTCCGAGGATTCGTCTGGAGGCCGCTCCACCGCCGGTCGCGAGCCAAAGCGGTACGCAGCCGAAGACGAAGGCGAACGATGTCATGAGGATGGGACGGAGGCGGAGCCTCGCCCCCTCGAGCGCAGCCTCGATGAGCGGCGCGCCTTTCTCGACCTGGAGCTTGGCGAACTCCACGATCAAGATCGCGTTCTTCGCCGCCAGCCCGATCAGCATCACGAGCCCGATCTGACCATAGACATCGAAATCGAACTCTCGCCCAAGCAACCCTAGGAAGGCCCCCAATACCGCAATCGGTGTTCCGAGAAGGACGCTGAAGGGAAGCGACCAGCTCTCGTACAGCGCCGCGAGGATGAGAAAGACGAACAGCAAGGCTAGGCCAAACACCGCGAGAGTCCCGCCCTCTGCCGCCTTTTCCTGGTACGAGAGGTTGGTCCACGCGTAGCCCATTCCCGGTGGCAAGGTCTGGGCTGCGACCTCCTCGAAGGCCTTCAGCGCCTGACCGGAACTAAATCCCGGGGCTACGGTTCCAAGCACCTCGGCCGAACGGTAGAGGTTGAACCGGATCGTGTACTCGGGTCCGCTGACGTTCTTGACCGTCACCAGCGTCGAGAGAGGCACCATCGTTCCTCTCGCGTTACGCACAAAGAACCGTTCGATGTCCTCGGGCTTCACTCTTGCCTCACCCTCGGACTGGAGAAATACCCTCCATTGCCGACCGAACCGAGTGAAGTCGTTGACGTACCGCCCACCCAGGAAAACCTGCATCGTTTCGTAGACGTCCGTGAGCGCGACACCCTGCTTGAGGACCTTGTCCTTATCCACCTCCACGAAGAGTTGGGGGACCGCCGGCGAGAAGTTGGCGGTGACTGCCTGAAACTCGGGACGCTCCCGAGCCGCGGACAGGAACTTGCCGACGTTTTGGGCCAGAAACTCGATGGGCTTCCCGGACCGGTCCTGGATCATCATGTTCGCCCCGCCGGCAGTCCCGATGCCGGGGATCGCCGGTGGGGGATAGGCGAGTGCCCGGGCCTCGGGAATGCGTGAGAACGCAATGTTGAGGCTGCGGACGATCCCCTCGGCGGACTCGCTCTCGCGCGTGCGCTTCGCCCAGTCCTCGAAGGCGACGAACACCGTTCCCGTGTACGTCGTCGAGGTGTTGGTCAGGAGATTGTAGCCAGCGATGACGGTATAGCTTCGGATCCCGGGTGTCTTGGCCAGCACCTCTTCAATCTTTGTCCCCACCTCTCGGGTTCGCTCGAGCGAGGAGGCATCCGGGAGCTGGAAGCCAGCGAGGCAGTAGCCCTGATCTTCCTCAGGAACGAAACCGGTCGGGATCCTGGATCCAATCACGGCCGCCCCGATCGCCGTCGCTCCCAAAAGACCGAGCGAGAGTGCGACCCGCCGGATCAGGGCTCCTCCCACGCGCACGTAGCCGCGCGTGAGCCGATCGAACCCCGCGTTGAACCGCGCGCCCAGGCGAGCCCCGAACCCCTTCCGACCCTCGCTCGAACGGAGCAGTAACGCCGAGAGCGCCGGCGCAAAGGTGAGCGCATTGAATGCAGAGATCAGTACAGAGACAGCGATGGTGAGAGCAAACTGCTGGTAGAGCCGACCGGTGATCCCTGGCACGAAAGCCATCGGGACGAAGACCGCGACGAGAACGACGGTGATCCCGACGACCGGACCGGCCACCTCCGACATCGCCTTGAGGGTGGCGTCCCGCGGCGAGAGACCCCGGTCGATGTGGTACTGGACGGCCTCCACCACCACGATCCCGTCGTCCACGACCACGCCGATCGCGAGGATCAACCCGAAGAGCGACAGGGTGTTCAGGGAGAACCCGAGGAGCGGGAACACTGCAAAGGTGCCCACCAGCGCGACTGGCACGCCGAGGAGTGGAATGAGGGTCGCGCGCCAGCTCTGGAGGAAGACGAAGACGACGATGAACACCAGCGCCAATGCCTGAAGGAACGTCTTTCCGATCTCCCTCATCCCCTCGACGATCGGGAGAGTGGTGTCGAGGGCGACTGCGTACTCCAGGCCCGGCGGAAAATCCGTGCGGAGCTCGGCCATCCCGGCCTTCAGCCCGTCCCCGACCTTCAGGGCATTGGAACCGGGACTCTGGAAGACGGCGATGACCCCCCCTGGCCGACCGTTGTAGCGGCCCTCCTGCTGATAGCTCAGCGCACCCAGCTCGACGCGGGCGACGTCCTTCAGGCGGATTTGCGAACCGTCGGGCCTGGCCCGGACAACGATGTCTCCGAACTCCTCGGGCGTCACGAGCCGTCCCTGGGCTCGAACGCTGTAGGTGAAGCGCTTGCCCGGAGGACCGGGCTCGGCCCCGATCTGTCCCGCGGGATTCACCACGTTCTGTGCGCGGATGGCCGACTCGATCTCGGTGATCGTCAGGTTGAACCGGGTGAGCAGACGAGGGTCCACCCAGATCCGCATGGCGTAGTCGGAGGAACCGAACAGGACCACATCCCCAACTCCCGGAATTCGCTTCAACGCATCGATGATGTTGATCGTCGCGTAGTTGCCGAGGAACTGAGCGTCGTAGCGGTTATCCGGCGAGAAGAGGGAGAAGACCAGGAGCGGAAAAGGGAGCTTCTTCTTGATGGTCACCCCGAAGTTCTTCACCTCCTGGGGCAAGGAGGCCTGCGCCTGGCTGTAGCGGTTCTGAACGAGAACGTTGGCGATGTCAGGGTTGGTTCCGGTCGCAAAGGTGACTGTCTGGATCAGGCTCCCGTCATTGGCGTTCGTCGATTGGAGGTACAGCATGTTGTCCACGCCGTTCATCTGCTGTTCGATGGGCGTGGCCACCGACTTCTCGATGGTGAGGGCGTCGGCGCCCGTATACGTCGTGGTCAGCTGGACCTGCGGCGGCACGATGTCCGGGAACTGGGCGATCGGCAGGCGAAGGGCGGCGGCGATGCCTCCCAGGACCGTGACGACCGCGATGACGATCGCCACGATGGGGCGCCGCACGAAGAATTTGATCACCGGTCAACCCGCAGCGGCATCCCTGTTCGTACCGCCGTCCCCCCAAAACCGGTCGCAGGTCGCGCGAACGCCATCGACATCCTCCCGAAAACTCCACCCGCGGCGTCTCTGCAGCCAGCGAACGGTAGTCAGGCTTCGAGTTGTTTGGCCAGTCGGCGAGTGATGGGCCTTCGAAACTCGCTGACTCCCCGGGCAACGGCCGGGCCTTCGGAAGCGCCTGGCATCTCCGACATCAACGAGGTCGTCGGGTTGGACCTTCGTCCAATACCTGGATCGCGAGAACGGCAGTAGACGGGCCGCCTCGCAGGAGGCGCACTCGCGTGATTCACCGGTCCACCAGCTCGCATCCTGCTGATGATGCGCTGGAGAGACTCCGCGCGGGCAACGCCCGCTTCGTCCGGGGAAAGGCGCAGTTCCCTCGGACCTGCAAGACCGTCCTGGCGTCACTGGCCAAGGAACAGAAGCCGTACGTCACGATTGTTGGATGCAGCGACTCCCGGGTGCCGCCGGAGCTGCTGTTCGACGCGGGCTTCGGTGACCTCTTCGTCGTGCGCCTGGCAGGGAACGTCGTCTCCGCTGAGGCAGGTGGGACGCTCAAGTACGCCGCGGTGCATCTTCAGACCCCGCTCTTCGTGGTTCTCGGACACGAGGGCTGCGGCGCGGTCCAGGCCGCGCTGGCCGCCAAGTTCGAGGGCGCGCGGTTGCACAGCAGGATCGAGGTGCTCCTCGAGAACATTCTGCCCGCGCTCGAGGGCGTCTCGCCGGCAGTCCCCGCCGATGAAAGACTGCGGGCAGGGGTAGAAGCGAACGTTCGGTGGACAGTCCGGCGGATCGCCGAGTCACCCGAGGGCCAGGTGAAACAGGACGGGCGAGCGGTGCGGCTCGTGGGAGCGGTGGTCGAGCTCTCCACCGGAGTGGTTCGGTTCCTCGACTCGTGAGCTGGCTGACTCCAAGATGAGATCCCCGGATTGCGCGAGCCCATGAGCGCGAGTCCCGAATCCAGTCCCTCTGGGTATTCGACGCTGCGAGGAGATCTGTTCGGCGGCCTTGCTGCCGGGGTTGTGGCACTCCCGCTCGCGCTGGCATTCGGCGTTGCCTCGGGGCTCGGCCCGGCGGCCGGACTCTATGGAGCGATCGCCCTCGGAATCATCGCGGCATTGCTGGGAGGCACTCCAGTGCAGATCAGCGGTCCGACCGGACCGATGACGCTGGTCGTGACCAGTCTGGTCGCGGCGCACACCCTGCCTTCCGGGGCGGTGGATCTCCGCTCCCTGGTGGGTGTCCTCGTTCTCGCCGGTCTGGTGCAGGTCGGCCTCGGAATGGCTCGGCTGGGAGCGTACATCCGCTACGTTCCCTATCCGGTCATCTCCGGTTTCATGACCGGGATTGGGGTCATCATCATCCTTCAGCAACTATTTCCGCTCCTGGGGGTGGTGCCACCCGCATCGGACCCGCTGTCGATCGTGCGCCAGCTGTACCTGATCGGTGGCAACGTCCGGTGGCCCGCGGTCGTTCTCTCCGTCGCGACGGTTGCGATGGTCTACGTGTTTCCGCGGCTCACCAAGGTGGTTCCGGCCTCGCTTGTGGCGCTGGTGACGCTGACCGCCGTCTCGTTCGCCTTGAAGTTCGACGTACCGGTGATCGGCGAGATCCCGTCCGGTTTCCCGAAGGTCCTACTCCCGTCATTTGACCTCCGGGCAGTGCCGGCGATGGTGGTCCCTGCATTCGAACTCGCGCTGCTGGGAGCCATCGACTCGTTGCTGACTTCGCTGGTGGCCGACAACGTGACCCGCTCCCAGCATGACAGCAACCGAGAGCTCGTCGGGCAGGGCGTGGGCAACATGGTCGCGGGCCTCCTTGGAGGCCTTCCCGGTGCCGGAGCGACCATGCGGACCGTGGTCAACGTCAATGCCGGTGGCAAGACGCGCCTCTCCGGCGTGGTTCACGGGCTCTTCCTCGTCGCGGTGCTGCTCGGACTTTCGGGGCTGGTCCAGTACGTTCCGCGCGCGGTGCTCGCGGGTTTACTGGTGACCGTGGGTATCGCGATCATCGACACCCGCGGATTCGCACACCTACGGCAAGCGCCGCGAGCCGACGCGTTCATGATGCTCCTCGTGCTCGTCCTGACGGTGTTCGCCGATTTGATCGTTGCGGTGATTGTCGGCCTCATCATCGCGTCGTTTGTCCTTGTCAAGAAGGTGAGCGACGTCGCGGCTCAGCAGACGGTCCTCACCCCGGTGGCTGACGAACCCTGGGCTGACGAGCTGAGCATTCCCGAACCGATTCGTAGCAAGGTCCTGATCAAGCACGTCGAAGGGCCATTGTTCTTCGGTTTCGCCAACCAGTTTCGCAACATCTCGCGCCAAGCGGAGCTGGCAAAGCTCGTCGTCCTGCGAATGGATCGGATCTCGTACATGGATCAAACGGGCGCCTACGCGCTGGAAGATGCGGTGGGCAGGCTAAGCGAGGCCGGGGTCCGGGTCCTGCTGGTCGGTCTTCCCATCCTCCAGGTCGACCTGCTCGAACGACTTCGGCTGATCCCTGCCGTCGTGCCGAAGTCGGACGTGTTCGCGGATTTCGAGGCGCTCAAGAAGGTTCTCCCCGGACAGGTCGAGGCGCTCATGGGGGGAGTTGCGTCTCAGGCCTCGGGCTGACGCATGCCCCGGGCATACGGTCCAGAACGCCCACCGTCCACCCAACTCGCCAGACCGCTCTTGCTGAGCGAAGCTCGGTGCTCCGCGAGGGTCTCCTCGGCGACTAGCAGCGGGCCGCGCTAGGGTCGGGGGATTCCAGTCGTCTCTCCGGAGGTACGGTCTGGTCGGTTCGCGTACGCCCGTCGTGCTCCTTTCACTCGCGTGGCTCCTGGCTCCAGTTGCGTCGCGGGGCGCTTCGGACTCGAGACCGGTCGAGCTCCCGGTGAGCACCGCGCCCTGGATGGGCGATCTCGACGAAATGCTGGACCGTCGGTTGATCCGGGTACTCGTCCCCTACAGCCGGACGCTGTTCTTCAACGAGCGGGGCCACGAGCGCGGCATCACGGCCCAGGCCGCCCGGGAGCTCGAACATTTCCTCAACCAGAAGTACCGGACGCGGCTTGGCAAGCGCCCGTTGACGGTCGCACTGCTTCCCACCCCGCGTGACCAGTTGCTGGTGCGGCTGGAGAAGGGGCTGGGCGATGTCTCCGCAGGTAATCTCACCATGACCCCAACCCGCCAGCAGACGGTGGACTTCGTTCCCCAGGGCGGTCGCTCGACCGTCAAGGAGGTGGTTGTCACCGGACCCGCCTCTCCGGTCCTGAGGTCGTTGACGGACCTCTCGGGCCGATCGGTCGATGTTCGTTCCTCGAGCAGCTATGCCGAGAGCCTCGCCGCGCTCAACGCCCGCTTCGTGAACGAGCAGCGTCGGCCGGTGGAGATCCTCGCGCTTCCGGAAGAGCTCGAGGACGAGGACGTCCTGGAGATGCTCAACGCGGGACTCCTGGAGCTCACCGTCGTCGATGACTGGAAGGCCCGGATCTGGGCCCGGGTGCTCCCGGGCGTCCGCGTCCGCGAGGATCTCTCCCTCCGCGACGAGGGACAGATTGGCTGGGCCATCCGCAAGGGCAGTCCCCAGCTGTCCGCGGAGCTCGCGGAGTTCTTCAAGGTCACGTCACGGAAGTGGGGCGGCTTCGATTCTCGGATCGTCACCTTCGAGCGCCGGATCAAGCAGATCGTCAACAGCACCAGCGGGCCGAACTGGCGTCAGTTCCAGGCGACGGTCGCTTTGTTCGAGAAGTACGCCAAGCGGTACAACTTCGATCCGCTGATGCTCACCGCGCAGGGATTCCAGGAGTCGCGGCTCCGTCAGGAAGCCCGCAGTCCGGTCGGCGCCATCGGGGTGATGCAGCTGATGCCCGCCACCGGCGCGGAGATGAAGGTCGGTGATGTCGAGCTCCTCGAGCCGAACATCCACGCCGGCGCCAAGTACATGAACCAGCTGATGACCCGGTTCTTCACCGATGCCGCGTTCGACACCACGAACCGGACGCTCTTCGCCTTCGCCAGCTACAATGCCGGTCCCGGGGCGATCTCCCGGCTCCGCAGCGAGGCGCGGAAGCGGGGGCTCGATCCCGATCGGTGGTTTGACCAGGTGGAGATCGTGGTCGCGGAGAAGATCGGGCTCGAGACCACGACCTACGTTCGGAACATCTACAAGTATTACGCTGCGTACCGGCTGGGAGCGGAATCCGAGGAGGCCCGCCGGACGGCCCGCGACCGCGCGAGACGAATCGGAGCTCCGGAGCCGAAGTGATGAGTGGTCATTTACGACGGTCGCGGATTGCCGCTCCTTGACAACGCACGTCGTCAGGTGCCCCCAGGAACGCCTCGCAGCTGACGTTCTTGATGTCCACTCCTTCGGTCTCGGTGCGGAGTCAATGAAACAGCCCAGCGTCGTCCAGCCAAGCAGTTTCTGTCGGCTCATCGGCCGCCTCCCCGCTGAAGCGCTCCGGCGCCGAGGGAATCGGCCGTGGCGAGCGACGCGGAATCGTTCTCGTCTATCCCGATGAGGCAGATCTCGAACGTTCGCTGAACTCGGTGCTCGCCCCGATCGGCATGGCGCTTCTCGGGCTATCGGCCGGCCAATCCATCTCTTGGCCCGTTCCGGAAGGACGGACGCGGCCAATCCGCGTCGTGTCCATTGACTATCAAACTGAAGCAGCGAAGGATCGGCACCTCTAAGGCTTCCTACGCCATGAACGAAACCGAAAGGATGTCGGCGACGGCGGGTCCCTCAGACCCATCGGGGGCTCATGGCCCAGACCCGCGGGAACGAGCAGGCATGCCGGGCTTTTTCAGGGAGCGATCCACCCTCGTGGACGAGAATGACGCTGGGATGAGCAGCGGGGGCGAGGCTCGCATCGAAAGCGAAGGCAGATCCCCATGCGAGAGCTCGCGGACTTTCTCCTGAAGGGCAATGGGGTAGAGATCCCGGTGTCACCGCCCGTCGTGGCTGGCCCTGGGGCTTCTTCCTCGTCGACAACAAGCGGCCTAAGCCTCAGGCGCCTCAGGTTGGGCTTCTCTCGTCAGGACGCAGACGCAGCCGGGCGCCTGGTGGGCCACGACACTCGCCTGGTCACGAACATCCATCTCCCGGGTCGACAGGTCGGCCGATTGAGAGTCCTCGATGTGGACAGAGGGCTGTTTCACCTGCTTGTGGAGATCTCCTTCACCGGATGAGGTGCATACGGCATCACCGCGGCGGAGCGCGGCTCTCGGCTGGTCTTCGAGCAACGTAGGCTGGAGCCTACCGGGGGGTTGGCCCGGACTCGTCGCAAAGGCACTGTTCAGGCGGCCCGCTTGGGCCGAAGAACGCGGACCGTCACAGAGCCGCGCGATGAACTCACCAGCGCGCGAAACGTGGTTCGCGGTAGCCCGAAAAGCGGGCCCCCGCAACTTTCAAACACCGAAGCCCTGCAGCTACTTAGGCTGCGGGGCTTCTGTGTTTTTCCCCTCACTCACAGCAACTGTGTCCAAAACGCGTCCATGGTTTTCGAGCGTCCGTGCGGCGATTCGCAGGTCGCTCTCGTCGACGACGTTGTAGCGCTCGAAGACCGCGCGGGTCCTGTGTCCGGACATGCGCATCACGACGGACCCGGGGATGCCGGCCTTCCGCGCGCGCGTCACGAAGCTGCGGCGGAGATCGTGAAACCAGAGCCCCTGGAACTCCGCCTTGCGCACCGCGCGTCGGAACAGCCGCCGGAGGTCCTCCCACGGACGTCCCGTTTTGGGATTGGGGAAGGTCTGCTGAACTGGGAGTGCCGATGCGCGTCAGTTCCGAAGGTCTCACGGATCGCCCTCCTGTACTTGTCGAGGGGGTCGTCGACGGACTCGGCCGGCGCCAGCACGGCTGCGAGGGCCGTGCACTGCTTCACCACGGAGCCGGCGAGGAATCTGTAGCCCTGGAGTAGCCCGAGGACGAGAAGCGCCCGCCAGACGACAAGGACGTATGGCGGCGCTGCCCGGGCCCGCGGAGCAGCTCGCGGACCAGGCCCAGGACGAGCAGGAACGCCAGGAGATTCAAGCATGGGGTCTCCAAGCGGTCTCCTGACAAGAACTGAAACCTTGCTCCATCAGCATCATCATCGTGAGAATAATGAAGTTGTGGAATTATCCGTGGCGCATCATCGTATCGCGGCATCCATGTTGTCGCGGACAACGGTGAGTGACATGCGCATTGGTCCCGTTTCGAATTCCTTGCTGATGTTGATCGTTGGCGGCACCGCCTCCGTGACACTGGCCGCGGGACCGGCGTGCGCGGCCCCGTGTGCGCGGACCGATCTCGTGGAGTTTGAGAAGATGACCTGGGTGGAAGTGAAGTGCGAGATCGCGGCGGGCAAGACGACTGCGCTCATCTACACCGGCGGTGTCGAGGAACGTGGCCCCCAGACCGCGAA
>Ga0126379_10002141_pt1 | contig 12442 bp, 7 predicted proteins | sample PanSoiMetPlot_24_FD_92640 | JGI IMG/M metagenome (GOLD analysis project Ga0126379, IMG submission 92640) | Tropical forest soil microbial communities from Panama - MetaG Plot_24 | ecosystem: Environmental > Terrestrial > Soil > Tropical forest > Bulk soil | place: Panama | collected 2016-02-17
AAGAACTCCCACTTCTTCTGCCCCGATTTGCCGTCGACGCCAAAGATCGGTCCGCGCCACGGCCATTCGCCGCCCTGGCTGCCGATAATCACCATGTCCTTGACGACCAGCGGCGCGCCCGTGAAGCCGACGGTGAGCTTTTTGGAATCGACAAGCCGCGTGTCCCACACCGGTTTGCCGGTCTTCATGTCGACGGCGATCAGGCGCCCATCGACGGTGCCTACATAGACATTGCCATTTCCGAGCGCGACCCCGCGATTGTAAGGCGAATGCGTTTGCTTGGCGACGAGTTCCTCATCGAGCTCGGGCGCATAGGTCCACACCACCTTGCCGGTCGCCCCATCGAGCGCGTAGATGCGGCTGTAGGAACCCGAATAGTAGAGCACGCCGTCGGCAGCAAGCGGCGTCGACTGGATGCCGCGGGTGGCGCGCTCGGGGAAATGCGTCCACGCGACTTCGAGATTCTTCACGTTCCCAGGATTGATCTGGTCGGCCGGGGAATAGTGATACGACTTGTAGCTACCGTGAACGGTCAACCAGTCGTTGGCGTTCTGGTCAGCGGAGAGCAGCCGCGACGGGTCGATCGCGGACGCGGGGGCAGTCATCATCGCGGCGAGCGCGAGCCCAGCACACCCTGTGAGATATTTTCCACGCAATGCCATTTGCTTTCCTCCTGTGGTTACGGCTTCAGGGCACCTTGGGTTTCAACATAGGTTGCGTAAACCGAGGTGCTCGCTGTCATGAACAGACGGTTGCGCTTCTTGCCGCCGAAGCACAGATTGGCGCAGGTCTCCGGCAGGTGGATCTTTCCGATGAGATCGCCATTCGGCGCGTAGCAGCGCACGCCGTCCTCCTTGGGATCGGCCCAACCCATGCTGCACCAAACATTGCCGTCGATGTCGGTACGCACGCCGTCGGTAAAGCCGGGTGCGAAATTCTCGGCGAACACCTTTCCGTTGGTAAGCTTGTCGCCGGTGACGTCGAACACGCGCATGTTCGAGCGGCCGCCATGGGTGAGGCCGGTATCGATGATGTACAGCTTCTTCTCGTCCGGCGCGAACGCAAGCCCGTTGGGCTTGTCGAAGTCGTCGGCCACTATGGTCGCCTGGCCGCTTCTCGGATCGAGCCGATAGACCCGCGGCGGCAATTCGGGTTCCGCCAGATGACCTTCATAGTTGCCGAAGATACCGTAGCCCGGATCCGTGAACCAGATGGCGCCGTCCGCCGCCACCACCACATCGTTGGGAGCGTTGAGCTTCTTGCCCTGGAAGCTGTCGAGCAGGACCGTGATGGTGCCGTCGGGCTCGGTGCGCGTGACGCGCCGCGAATCGTGCTCGCAGGTGATAAGTCGACCTTCGCGGTCGCGGGTATTGCCGTTTGAGTAGTTGGAGTTAGCACGAAAGACGCTCACGTGGCCGTCGTCTTCAAGCCAGCGCATGATGCGATTGTTCGGAATGTCGCTCCATAGGAGGTAACCGCCGTCGCGGACGTAAACCGGACCCTCCGCCCAGCGGAACCCGGTGGCGACACGCTCGATCGCCGCATTGCCGACCCGAGCCTTGAACCGCTTATCGAGGACCTCCACCCGCGGATCGGGATAGCGCCAGTTGGGAAGATCGCCCAACGGCAAAGTGTCCGCATTCGCCGATTTGAGTGCCGCCGCGGTGGCAGCCACCGCCGTTCCGGCCAAGAACGTCCGTCGTTGCATCATGATTTCCTCCCGTAGAGCCGGATTCGTTGATCCAGACAAGCCGTTTAGTGGCACGCTACCGAATTCAATCCATTGTCTTTGACCGTGAAGCACATCTAAAGCTCCCCTGCGGAAGCGACCGCCACGCCTATCGGTGTTGCCGAGTAAAAAGAGGAGATCTCCCAATAGCGCGCCCGTACCGGCCATCAGGCAGCTTAGTTAAGAATAAGCAATCTACGCCATTACCTCAAGTTGTGCCACAAGAGTTTGACGAAGATGCGACTGGGCCACGGCGATCGCATGGTCGAACCGCAATCACAGCAGTGCGGCTTATCTTCTCTTCGGACCTGCCTCGGCTAGGCAAATCATGATCCAGCCGGGTCGAAACAACGTGCCTTGAGGCCATGCAGCCGACAATGCCGGCAGCTCATTGTTGATGTCCCGCCACGAACACGCGATCGGCCGCCTCAGGCGCCGTCGCCTGAGCGCCTGCCTATAGACCGGACCAGCACGTAAAAGACCGGCGTGAAAAACAGTCCGAACAGCGTCACACCGAGCATGCCGAAAAAGACCGCCGTGCCCAGCGCCTGACGCATCTCGGCGCCAGCTCCCGACGCCAGTGCGAGCGGCAAGACGCCCAGGATGAACGCGAAGGACGTCATCAAGATCGGCCGAAGGCGTGTGCGCGCGGCCTGCACTGCAGCTTCCCAGCGGTCAGACCCATGCTCTTCGGCCTGACGGGCGAACTCGACGATCAGGATCGCGTTCTTCGCCGCCAGGCCGATCAGCACCACGAAGCCGATCTGGGTGAGGATGTTATTGTCCATCCCGCGCAAGAGCACGCCGCTGATCGCCGCCAACAGGCACATCGGTACGATCAGAATAACCGCGAGCGGCAGCCGCACGCTCTCATATTGCGCCGCCAGTAGCAGGAACACGAAGACCACGGCAAGGCTGAACGCCACCGCGGCGGTGTTGCCCGCAATCTTTTCCTGCAGCGCGATCTCGGTCCACTCGAAGCCGAATCCCGCCGGTAGGTTGGCGGCGAGGATCTGCTCCATTGCGCCGATCGCTTGGCCCGTCGAGAAGCCCGGCAATGTCGCCCCCTGGATCTCGGCGGCCGGAAACAGGTTATAACGCGGCACCCGGTATGGGCCGGAGATCTCACGGAAAGTCGCGACTGAGCCGAGCGGCACCACGTCTCCGGAGTTGGAGCGGGTCCGCAAGTTCTCCACATCGCGCAGCGTGACCCGAAACGGGTTATCCGCCTGGGCGTTGACGCGATAGGTCCGTCCCAGGATGTTGAAGTCGTTGACGAAGGTCGAGCCCATATACGTTGTGAGGGTGTCGAAGAAGCGCGTGATCGGTACCCCCAGCATCTCGGCCTTGGTGCGGTCGATCTCCGCATAGACTTGCGGCGTTGCAGTATTGAACAGCGTGAAGACCTGAACGAGACCCGGCGTCTGATTGGCGGGCCCGAGAATGGACCCAACGGCCTGTTCGAGGGCTCGCGGACCGCGCGCGGCGCGATCCTCTATGTACATCTTGAAGCCACCGCCAGTGCCGATGCCGGGCACGGAGGGCGGTGGAATCACCAGTACGAAGGCCTCGCGCAGCGCCTGCATCTGGGCGCGTAGGTCATTCAGGATGCCAGCGGCGTCGAGCCCAGCATTCACGCGCTGCTCGAACGGTGTCAGGGGGACGAAAATGACTCCCGCATTGGGGGCGTTGGTGAAAGTCGCGCCATCGAAGCCGGCAAACGCAACGGCGTGCGCGACTCCGGGCCGCGTCAACAGCATGTCCGATGCCTTACGAACGACCTCGTCCGTGCGTGCAAGGCTCGCGCCCGGCGGCAAGGAAATCGCTGCGATGAAGTAAGCTCGATCAAGCTGCGGGATGAATCCTGACGGAGTGCGATTGAATTGAAAATAGGTCAATCCGATGAGGCCGCTGTAGACCACCAGCATCAAAACCGACACGCGCAGCACCCGCCGCGTCAGCGCGGCATAACCGAGCGAAAGGCGCTGGAAGAGCGCATTGAAACCCGAAAAGAAAACGTTGAAGGGCCGGCTCAGTGCCGCCCAAACACCGGTCTCCGGCTCGTTGCCGTGCCGCTTCAGCAGCAACGCAGCGAGGGCCGGCGACAGTGTCAGCGATACCATGGCGGAAATGATGGTGGAAGCCGTGATCGTGAGGGCGAATTGCCGGTAGAAGGCGCCCGAGATGCCGGCAATGAATGCAGCCGGGATGAACACCGCGCAGAGTACCAGAGCGATCGCAACCAGTGCGCCGCCGACCTCGTCCATGGTCTTGTGCGCGGCCTCGCGCGGGCTCATGCCCTCACGCAAATAGCGCTCGACATTCTCCACCACCACGATGGCATCATCCACCACGATCCCGATGGCGAGCACCAATCCGAACAAAGTAAGATTGTTCAAAGAGAACCCGAACGCCGTCATCACGAAAAAGGTGCCAACCAATGAAACCGGGATGGCAATGATCGGGATGATCGCCGCGCGCCAGGTCTGCAGGAACAGGATGATCACGACCACCACCAGGACAACCGCCTCGAAGAGCGTCGTGATCACTTCGTTGACCGACTGCTGAACGAACTCTGTGGTGTTGTAGACCACCCGGTAGGCCATTCCCGGCGGAAAGCTCTTCGCCAGCTCGTCCATTGTGCCGATCACGGCCGCTGCAGTCGCGAGCGCGTTCGAGCCGGGCCGCTGGAAAATCCCGATCGCGGTGGCCACTTTGTTGTCGAGATAGGCGTTGGTTGTGTAGTCCTGTGATCCGAGTTCCACTCGCGCGATGTCGCGAACACGCGTCACCCGCCCATCATCGTCGGTGGCGACCACGATTTCGTTGAATTGTTCGGGAGTGGACAGACGACCAAGCGTCTGCACCGCAAGCTCGAACGCGCCCTCCGATCTCGCCGGCGGTTGATTGATAGCACCAGCCGCCACTTGAACGTTGGCCGCCCGCAGCGCGGCGACAACGTCGCTCGCCGTCAATCCGCGCGCCTGCACCTTTGCGGGATCGAGCCATATCCGCATGGAATAGTCGCGAGCACCGAAAACGATGGTGTCGCCCACACCGTCGATGCGGGTGATCACGTCCTTGACGTTGATGGTGGCGTAATTCGAGATGTATTGCTGGTCCAGGCTCCCGTCGGGCGAGATCAGATGGATGACGAGCATCAGGTCGGGAGAGCTTTTGCGCACGGTCACGCCGATGCGCTGCACCTCCTCCGGCAATCGCGGCAAGGCGACCGACACGCGGTTCTGCACCAGCACTTGCGCCTGGTCGACGTTGGTCCCGGGTTTGAACACGACATTGATCGAAAGGGCGCCGTTGCCGGTCGACTGCGACACCATGTAGATCATGTTGTCGACGCCGTTGATCTCTTGTTCAATGGGGGAAGCGACGGTCTGGGCGATCACCTCGGCGGAGGCACCCGCGAAGGTCGCGTTCACCACCACGGTCGGCGGCGCAATTTCAGGATACTCGGCCACCGGCAGCGCGCGAAACGAAATAAACCCCACAAGGGTCACGATAATCGAGATGACGGCTGCGAAGATCGGCCGGTCAATGAAGAAGTGAGAAAACCGCATGTCGGGTCCGCGCTCTAGCGGCGTGCTGCTCCAGGAATAACTGGTTCGATCTTGCCATCTTCCGGCTTGACCTTCTGTCCCGGCCGAGCCCGTTGCAGGCCATCTATGACAATGCGATCGGTCGGCGCTAGCCCGGAGCGGACCACGCGCAAACCATCCACAATGGGCCCCAGATCGATCAACTTCGTGCCGACGGTACCATCGTCAGCGACGATGAAGACGATTTTGCGTGACTGATCGGATGCGATGGCGTTGTCCGGCACCAGCAGCGCCTCGTGCTCGCCGCCGAAAAGGCGAAGCCGCCCGAAGAAGCCGGGAGTTAGCAGCCCGTCCTTGTTTTCGAACACCGCTCGGCCACGAATGGTGCCGGTCTTGGCGTTGAGCTGGTTGTCAACGAAATCCATGTGGCCGTGATGCGCGTAGTCAGTCTCATCCGCAAGGCGGACCGAAACCGGATTCTGCACGTCGCGGGAAGAAGGCCGCGCCCCCGAGGCGGCGAGCCGTAGATACCGCAGGAAATCGGCCTCGCTGCCGTCGAATAGAAAGTGAATGGGGTCGATCGACACGATGACAGTCAGCAATGTCGCACCGGTCTGGCCGCCGGTGATAAGGTTGCCGGCGTCAACCCGGCGGTCAGAGATGCGTCCCGTCGTGGGTGCGCGCACCTGGGTCCACTCCAAATTGAGCTCTGCTTGCTTCAAAGCGGCCACGGCCGACCCTACCTGTCCAGCCGCGTCGCGCTCAGTCGATTTTCTGGTATCGAATTCCCGTTCGGTCAGAGATTGGCTTCGCACCAGAGGTGCCGCGCGTTGCACGTCGAGCGAGGCGATTTCGAGCTTGGCCTTCGCGCGTTCTACTTCGGCCTTGGCCTGTTCAACGGCAAGTTCGTAAGGTCGCCGATCAATAACGAACAGGAGGTCACCCCGCTTGACCATCTGGCCTTCATTGAAATGGATGGAGTCGATGAAGCCGGATACCCTGGCGCGAACTTCGACGGTCTCTATCGCTGTAAAGCGTCCAGTGTATTCATCCCATTCGGTAATGGCCTTCTGCAGCGGGCGTGCCACCGTCACCGGAGGGGGTGGGGGCACATTAGCGGCCGGCTTGCCGTCACACCCGGCAAGCAATGGCGCCAAAATCAGCAGTGATCCCAGGAAACTCGTGCGCACCATTGAATCTGCCTCCGTCTCAGCAAGGCTACCTAGGCAACGGCAGCCCACCGAACAAGATCTTCACCGGTGCACTTTCTCACGAAAGCGACCGCACATCAGCATTGCCGATAAAACGTGGGTGATTGAAATCTATTGAGAATTGTTCAATTTTGCCTCGCCCTGCGGGAGATCCTACTCCTTTACAATTATTCTAAGCTACTGAATTTCTTATCGCTTCGAGCTTGACGCTATCGCGCAACTACCGCACATGAAGTAGGAGCCCGCTCACCATGCGGAAAGTGACATGACCGACACTGCGCCGTTAGTTGCACCCTGCATACGTCTGGGTCAGGCAAATCGCGGATTCTGCGGACGCATCAATGCGATTCAGGTCCATGACGGCGCGCACGGCTTGGCGGCACCCGAGATTGAGAGCCGTTTGCTTGAACTTGGATTCGTCGAGGGCGCCGAAATCAAGGTGCTTCACGAGGGCCCAATTGGCGGTGATCCCATAGCGGTACGCATCAACGACACCACGATCGCGCTCCGGCGTCGCGAGGCGATGGCCATTATGGTGACTTCATTGAACCGACCCGCATGAGCACGGCGACCGAAATCGGCGCTCGACACTTCGCGCTCGTCGGGACACCGAACAGCGGCAAGACCGCCTTGTTCAACGCCCTTACCGGCAGTCGGCAGAAGGTCGCGAACTATCCCGGTGTTACCGTCGAACGCAAAGCCGGAGTTTTGACGACGCCGTCCGGCCACAGTGTCCATTTGATCGACCTCCCCGGCACCTATTCGTTGCGGGGCCGTAGCCCGGATGAGGAGATCACGCGCGATGTGGTGCTTGGCAGGCTTGCCAGCGAAACGGCCCCGGACCTTCTCCTCTGCGTCGCGGACGCGACCAATCTGCGCGTGGCCTTACGTCTGGTGATCGAACTCAAACGTGTCGGCCGACGGCTGATGCTCGTGCTGAACATGATCGACATTGCGCGCCGGCGCGGCATCGAGATCGATCTTGACCGGCTATCGGCCGAGCTGGGCGTGCCGGTGGTCACTTCCGCGGCGGTGCGCCGCGGTGGCACCGAGGAATTGCTGCGCCGCATGGACGAGCTGGCCGCGGGCAGGTTGGATCCGTCGGGCGAAAACACCTGGAAACCACCGACCACGGCCGAGCTGCGTGCCGCGCAGCGAGAGGCGGACCGGGTCATCGCCGCTGCGGTGGGTGCGCCGGCACGGCCGGATACGATAAGCGCGCGAGTAGACGCAGTGCTGCTTCATCCCGCGGCTGGTCTGCTCATTCTGCTGTGCGTGCTGTTCGTGATGTTCCAGGCAGTGTTCGCTTGGGCGAGACCGGTCATGGACCTTATTTCGTCCGGCTTCGACGCGCTGGGCGTGGCGGCGCACGACATATTGCCTGCGGGTCTGTTGCAGAGCTTCATTCAGAACGGCGTGATCGCGGGCGTCGGCAACGTGATCGTCTTCCTGCCGCAGATCCTGATCTTGTTCCTGTTCATCCTGCTGCTGGAGGACCTGGGTTACATGGCGCGCGCGGCGTTCCTGATGGATCGCATCATGGGCGGCGCCGGTCTGCATGGCCGTGCGTTCATACCGCTGCTGTCGAGTTTTGCCTGCGCCATCCCAGGCATCATGGCGACGCGGGTCATCGACAACCGGCACGATCGATTGACCACGATCCTGGTTGCTCCGCTGATGACGTGTTCGGCGCGGATTCCGGTCTATACGCTGATCATTTCGGCATTTATCCCGGCAACCTACCTGTGGGGATGGGTGAGCCTGCAGGGACTGGTCATGTTCGGCCTTTACGCAGCCGGAATCGTAAGTGCCCTCGGCGTTTCCTTTGTCGCCAAGCACTTCTTCCTGCGTGAAAACTATACCCCCCCGTTCATGCTCGAATTGCCGGCCTACAAGCTCCCGAATATGCGCAGTGTCGCGATTGGATTGTATACCCGTGCAAAAATGTTCCTACGGCGGGCGGGGACCACGATTTTCTTCATGATGGTCCTGATCTGGTTCCTGGCCTCCTTTCCGCGGCCTCCGGAGGGCGCGGAGGGGCCGGCAATCAATTTCAGTCTGGCCGCGATGATCGGCTATGCGCTCCAGCCGGTTCTGGCGCCGGTTGGATTCAACTGGCAGATCAGCGTCGCCTTGATCCCAGGCATGGCGGCTCGCGAAGTCGCGGTTGCCGCCTTGGGTACCGTCTATGCCATCGAAGGTGGCAAGGAAGCTGCCGAACAGATCGGCCAAGCACTCGCCAGCAAATGGAGTCTGGCAACTGCGCTCGCAATGCTCGCTTGGTATATTTTTGCGCCACAATGTGCCTCCACGCTGGCCGTAATTCGACGCGAGACCGGCAGCTGGCGGTGGATGGCAATCACCTTTGGTTACATGTTGGCACTGGCCTATCTCGCGGCTTTCGTCACCTATAATGTTGCCGTCGCCCTCGGTGCAGGGTAGCGCAGAACGGGTGGACTCATCGAACGAACGGCGATAATGGTGGCCGGAACATCCGGTCGGGCCAACAGTTGAGTGTCGCTGCATCATGGATCTGTCTCCTCGCGAGCGACCGGAACCACGATGCGAGGTCAGCGTCGGGGCGGTTCGGCGGCGGCATGTCATCTACGTCGGGGGTTATGAGCCGCGTGGCGCGAGGGGATATTACAAGCTGTTTCAACGGGAATGTGGTCGCTTTCAACGCGTTTGGCCGGTGTCGCTGACGATCGAGCCCGGTGAGTTTGATTCTGAAGATTTTGCGCGCTGGCTGGTCGATGTGCGCACGTCGGATTGGCAGGTTTCGACCACTTACGATTTTCTTCGACTCGAACAATTCATCCAATCCGATATGGCCGAGCCGATGATGCGGCACATCCTGCGTTCACTTGGCTGGATCGTCGGCGACCTCCTAAGCGGCGCACAATTTCGCATTTTTCGTGCATCATGGCGCTTCGGCCTGCATCTCCTGTTCGTTCAATTGGTGCTGCTAACCTGGTTGGAGCTCGCAGTTGCGAGCGGTGTATTGGTTGCGTACGTCGTCACAGACCATCTCGGTTTGTCCGCACCGCTCGGCATCGTCACATCCCTGCTTGCCGCGCTCGCATCTTTTCTTGCACTGCAACCCATTGCCGACCGGTGGGGAGCGATCCAGATTCCCAGTTGTTGGGTGATCCTGCGGAGGTTTGCTCGTGGCCGAGCGACCTGGCTCGATCGGGTCGTCGATGTCGGTGCACGGCGCCTGGTTGCGGTCGCCCAACTCAATGACGCCGATGAGCTTGTTGTGGTCGGGCACAGTGCCGGTGGCGTCATTGCGTCGGCGGTGATAGCGCGCGCGCTGGAATTCGATCCGGCTCTCGGTCGCCGAGGAATGCGGTTGGTCTTGCTGACCTTGGGATCGGTCATGCCGGCGGTCGCCTTGCATCCCGCTGCGCGAAGAATGCGGGAAATCGTCAGGCGCCTCGCAGTTGAGCCAACGCTGGCCTGGATCGATTGCCAGTCCCGCAAAGATGTCATGACTTTTTTGAACTTTGACCCAGTCGACGGCGTCGGCGTCCACGTGGGGGCAAAGCGATGCAACCCGCTGACATGGCAGGTCCGGTTCAAGGATATGCTCTCGCTCAAAGACTACCGCCGTCTCAGATGGAAGTTCTTCCGCGTGCATTTTCAATACATTATGGCCGGCGATCGGCCTTCCCCGTACGACTACATCTTGCTGATCGGGGGACCGGTAGCGATCGCCGTGTGGGCAAAGCAACACCAGGAACTCATGCTTGCGTTCGTCCAGAATGGAATGCATGCAGGCCGGATCGCCACGATGTCATGATCGGCACAGGTCAATGAGCATTCCGCGCCGCGTAGAACCCGAATTGCTCGATCAATTGCCCGCGGATGACCCGCGCGCCATCCGGGCGCGGCGCGACGTGAGGCGCGCCAATACGTTGATGATGAACGCCGGCATCATGACATCCGCGCTGCTGAAGCATGGTGCCGGCCAACGACCGCGTGCGATCGTGGATCTGGGCTCGGGCGATGGCCACCTCATGTTGCGTGTTGCGCGCCGGCTGGCGCCGCATTGGCCTGACGTCACGGTCATTCTGCAAGACAAGCAGGATATCGTAAGCGGCGCGACGCGCGACGCCTTTACCGCATTGCGGTGGCGTGTGGAAACGAGCGCGACGGACGTTTTCGACTTTCTGGCAAATGTGCGGTCTTTGGGAGTGGATGTTGTCACCAGCAACCTGTTTCTGCATCATTTTGTCGACGAGCAATTGGTTCGCCTGCTCGCGAGCGTGGCGCAGCTTGCGCGGCTCGCGGTGGTCTGCGAGCCGCGGCGCGCCAAGTTCGTCGTCCGCTCCAGCCGGCTATTGTGGGCGGTGGGATTCAGCGACGTAGGCGTTCATGAAGCCGTTGTCAGCGCGCGCGCCGGTTTCAATGGCAAAGAGCTTTCCGCCTTGTGGCCAACTCATGGTCAATGGGAATTGCATGAGCAGGCGGCCGGACTATTCACCCACTGCTTCATAGCCCGGCGCGCCACGCAATAGACCGAATGCACGTCAAGAAGCCCGGTACTTTTGGAGCTGACCACATGGACGATCCAATGCCGGCGCCCGTCCGCATGAGCGGTCTCACTGCCTGGCGCTGGGCCTTGCGGTTCGGGCTTGACCCTCTGATGGCCACGCGTCGTGTCTTTGACGGCTTCGGTTCATTTGTCGTGCTCGGCGAATCACTGCCGTTCCTGAGGCGCCCGCGCGCCGTCTTGTTGAACGTTCCCCTGGTGTTGACCGCCGGTGCGGCATTCAATCGCGAGCTGCTGTCCGATCCCGCAACATGGCGGGGGGTCAGCCTGTTGCCGGGTGGCCCGAGGAATTCGGCCGCAAGACGACTTAGCATGGGTCTCACCCGCACGACCGGCCAACAACACGCCCATTACCGCAAGCTCGTGGCACCCCCGCTGCGCAAGACCAGCGTCAATGCATTAGCTGAAAAAATGGCGCGGCTTGCGGAGGCGGAGGTAGCTTCCTGGCCGGCCGGTGAGACGATCGGTATTTGGGAATTCCCTCGCCGTTTGATGCGAAGCTTCGCGGTCGAACTGTTGTTCGGAGGAAACAGCAAGCAGGGCTATTTGATCGCGGACGCGGTCAGCCGGCTGATGGAACGCAAATGGGGCGGCAGCGCATTCGCTTTTCGGATCAATCTTCCAATCACATCTTATGGCCGAATCGTGCGCGACTCCGAGTTGCTCGAACGGCGCCTTTTGGAATGGGTCGGCAGCAAGCGAGGACAAGTTGACGATCGTGACCTTGCCTCGATCATCGTGAACAGTCCCGGCGCCGATGGAAATCCACCGAGCAATGCAGCCATTGTGGGACAGATACCATCCCTGTTCGCTGCGGCGTTCGAGGCCGGCCAAAGCGTGCTGACCTGGACCTTGCTGCTCCTTGCACAGCATCCGCGCATCGCCGCGCAGCTGCTTGACGAGTTACACAAGAAGATGGGCAGCACGTCGCCATCGTTGAGTGACGTCGGCGATCTTCCGTACCTCGACGCCGTGGTCAGGGAGTCCATGCGCATTCTTCCGCCGGTCCCTTTGCAGATACGCGTCGCTCAATGCGATACTGAGATTTTCGGACATCACATGCCGACGGGCACACGCGTCATCCTCAACACATTCCTTACCAACCGGATGCCCTGCCTATATCCCGACGCGGACATGTTCCGGCCTGAACGATGGTTCACGATTACTCCGACCGCGTTCGAATTTCCGGTGTTCAGCGGCGGCCCGCACAGCTGTCCCGGCTATTGGTTTGGCTCGACCGCGGTCAAGGTTGCGCTAGCCGCCATCCTTACGCGCTACCGACTGGCCTTGGCGCCCGACTCTCGCATCGACTACCGGGTCCAGCCGACCATGCGTCCACTGCAAAGCGTGCGTGTGCTCCTGCATCCTCAGGATGGCGCGTTTGGGGCGACGC
>Ga0126379_10002142_pt1 | contig 12440 bp, 11 predicted proteins | sample PanSoiMetPlot_24_FD_92640 | JGI IMG/M metagenome (GOLD analysis project Ga0126379, IMG submission 92640) | Tropical forest soil microbial communities from Panama - MetaG Plot_24 | ecosystem: Environmental > Terrestrial > Soil > Tropical forest > Bulk soil | place: Panama | collected 2016-02-17
ACCGCGCAGCACCGAGTTGTCGACGCCGCGCTCAACGAGCTCAAGCCGCTCGGCTGCCGCATCATCTTGTTCGTCGATCCCGACCCCGCCGCGGTCGCGCCGGTGCACAACACCGGGGCCGCCGGCATCGAGATCTACACCGGTTCCTACGCCGCCGCCTTCCGCCAGGGCGACCACGCGGCATTGCTGCGCGCCTGCGCCGCCGCGGCGGAGCGCGCCGCCGAATTGGGGCTCGTCGTCAACATCGGGCACGACCTCAATCTCGAAAACCTGCCTCCGCTGGTTGCGGCATTGCCCGCCGTCGCCGAGGCCTCGATCGGTCACGAGCTGACCGCCGACGCGCTCGTGATGGGTTTTGCCGAGGCCGTCCGGGCCTACAAAGCGGCGCTGAACCCCCAGTAACGGAGGGGACAGTGGAAGCGAGCGAGATCGCCGAAAAGATACACGGTCATGGGCATGAGGCGCACAGCGCCGAGGCGGACGCCAATTTCCGCAAATACACCGGGATCTATCTCGGCATCGTCGCGATGCTGCTGGCCATTACGGCACTGGGCGGAGCACATGCGACTAAGACAATTGTCAACTCCAATATCCAGGCCTCCGACACCTATGGCTTTTATCAAGCCCGCAATATCCGGCAGACCGTCTATCAGCTCGCCGCCGAGCAATTGGACGCCGAACTTCTCGCCCAGCCCGGGATGCCGGACGCCGCGCGGAGCAAGCTCGAAGGGATGGTCAAGCGCTATCGCGAGCGAGTGGACCGCTATGAAAGCGACCCGACGACGGGCGAGGGCAAGAAGGAACTGCTCGAGAAAGCCAGAGAGTTCGAGGCCAGACGCGATCACGCCGCCGAGCGGGACCCAAATTTTGATTTTGCCGAAGCGCTGTTTCAGATCGCGATCGTCGTGGGCTCGGTCAGCATCGTCGCGGCGTCGCGCTCGCTCGTCAAATTGAGCGGCGTGCTCGCCATTGCCGGTACTCTGTTGATGATCAACGGCTATTTTCTGCTGGTGCACCTGCCGCTCGAGTAGTGCGCCGCCGCAGCGAGTCGTAAATCGCGGCGCTGCCCAGCAGGTTCGGCACGAGCATCGCCGCAAAGCAGGCGGCGATCATCGGCAACAGCATCGGGAAGCTCGCCGTCATCTCGATGGCGAGCACGATGCCAGTCACCGGCGCCTGTACCACCCCGGTAAAGAAGGCCGCCATACCGACGACGGCAAAAGCGATAGGATCGAGGGCTGTTCCGGGAAAAGCGAGCCGGCAAAGCGTGCCGAAAAACAAGCCGAGCTGCGCTCCCAACACGAGCATTGGAGCGAACAGCCCGCCTGGTGTCGCCGCTGCGTAGGATACGGCCCCGAGGGCAAAGCGCAGCAGAAACGCCAAGGGCAGCATCAGTAGCGTCGCACCGCCCGCGAGCGTGCGCTGCGTGATGTCGTCACCGCCGCCGACCATCCCAGGCACAAACCAAGCCAGCCCTCCCACCACCGCGCCTATCACCGCTGCGCGAATTTCCACAGGCCAGCGGCTAAGGCGGTCCATCGCGTCGAGGGTCCTGAGCAGCGCCGAGTTGTAAAGCGCCGCCGCCAACCCGGCGACAGTCCCCAGCGCCACAAAGAGCGGCCAGGTTCGAACGCCCGCATAGGTGAGCGGCGCGACAGTGAAATCGGGTGCGTCACCCAGCACGGCGCGGGCGACCGCGATGGCAGCCGCCGAGGCACCGAGCGCGGCAATTGCGATATGCGCCTCGAAGCGGCGGACCAGCTCCTCGAGCACCAGCACAGCGCCCGCAATCGGCGCATTGAAAGCTGTGGCCAGCCCCGCACCGGCCCCCGCCGCAAGCAGCACCCTGCGGTCAGCCCAACCGCGGCGGCACAGCCTTGCGACGAGATGGGCAATGGCCGCGCCCATCTGCACGCTCGGGCCTTCGCGGCCGAGCGCCAGACCGGCTCCGATCGCCAGCACACCGCCGATGAACTTGACCGGGATCAGACCCAGCGGCGCGGGCGGGACTTCGCCGTTGAGCGCCGCTTCGACATGCGGAATGCCGCTCCCCGAAGCGTATGGAGAAAATCGCCGGACCAGCCAAGCTGCCAGGGAGACTGCGCCCGCCGCGCCGCCGCACACCAATAAAAAGCCAATCAAGCCGCCATAATGAGCCCGGGTGATCAGCTCAGCTCTCAGGCGGTCTGCGTTTTCGAGAGTGAGCCGGAAAATCGCGCCGAGCAGCCCGGATGCGGCTCCTGCTATAGGCGCAAGGACGGCCAGTACCAGCAGACTGCCGAACCGTGACCTGCGGTCGGTCGTCGATCTCGACTGAGGCGGCGGCATCGAATACTCATATCCGCTTTTGGTTGGTTTTCGTTCTGACATAATTGGCGCGGTGCGCAATGAAGGGCGGCTACGTGGCCTTGGTTACCGTTAGGGAGGTTCGATATGGCAGACGATCTCCACTGGGTCGGCACTTGGACGACTGCACCGGCACCGGCAGAAGGCGCTGTATTCAGCAACCAGACCTTGCGGATGAGTGCGCGGGTTAGCCTTGGCGGAGACCGGCTGCGCGTGCGCTTGTCGAATGCGTATGGGAGCCGCCCGTTTTTCGTCGGCGGGGCATATATGGGGCTGTGTGACAAGGGACCCGGGGTTGTGCCCGGCTCGAACAAAAGGCTAAACTTCGGCGGAGCCCCTTCCGCGACAATTGCCGCTGGCGCCTTCGTCGTCAGCGACCCGGTCGCGTTCGATCTCCCGCCGCTGGCGGATATCGCGGTCAGCGTTTATCTGCCGGGCGACCTGCCTGCCGATTTCGGGATCACCGGTCGCTATGCGCGGCAGACGAACTACATTTCGCCGCCGGGGGACTTCGCCGGCTCCGAGGTGATGCCCGTCGGCAGCATAACCGGGGACTGGTTTTTCGTCAGCGGCGTCGATGTCTCGGGGTCACGAGACGCCGGCGGGGTCGTGGCGCTCGGCGACTCGCTGACAGACGCCAACATTTCGACGCTTGATGCGCATTGCCGGTGGCCCGACCAGCTGGCCCGGCGGCTGCACGAGCTGCATGGCGGGCGCCCGATGGGCGTGATGAACCAGGGGCTCGGCGGCAACCGGATCCTTCACGACATTCGCGGCGACAGCGGATTGCGCCGCTTTGACCGCGATGTCATCGCGCAGCCCGGAGTCACCCACGTCATCGTTATGCTAGGTACCAATGATTTACGCAACCGCTGGGCGAAGCCCGAGGAAGAGGTCACCGCAGATCAGATGATCGCCGGATTGAAGCAACTCGCCATCCGCGCTCAGACCACCGGCATCAAGATTTTCGGGGGGACGCTGCTGCCATTCGAGAACGAGACCTTCCTGCCTGGCGCCTGGAACCCCGAGCGCGAGCGGACGCGCCAAGCCGTCAACGAATGGATCCGCGAAAGCGGCGCTTTCGATGCGGTCATCGACTTCGACCGCGCCCTGCGCGACCCGGAGCACCCGACGAGCATGCTGCCCATCTATGATTGCGGCGACCACTTGCACCCGAGCGACCTCGGCTACAACAAGATGGGCGACGCGATCGATCTGTCGCTGTTCGAGTAATTACTCGGTCGGCAGCGCGGCGAACCCGATACTCCCGTCATCGGCGTCGGGGGTAGCGGTTACGTCGGTGACCCGCGCCCCGGGCGGCCCGTTGCGGCTGGCGTCGATCATCGCGGCGACATCCTCCGGGACGCCGGTCACGAGCGCCTCGACGCTGCCGTCCAGCCGATTGCGCACCCAGCCACGCAGCCCGATGCTCTCCGCAGTGCGCATTGCCCAGAGCCGGTAACCGACACCTTGTACCTTCCCGGTGATCCTAAGCCGGACGGTCTCCTCCGACGCCATCAGTCAAACTCGAGGATGACCTGGTCGACCGCCAGGCTGTCACCTGGGGTGGCGCGGATGCGCGCAACGCGGCCGTCGCGTTCGGCACGCAGCACGTTTTCCATCTTCATCGCTTCGACAATGGCGAGCGGCTCGCCGGCCTTCACCTCCTGACCTTGCTCTACGATAACCGAGGAGAGCAAGCCAGGCATTGGAGACAGCAACAAACGAGAGGTATCTTGCGCCTTCCTCTCCGGCATCAGTGCAAGGAGCTTAGCGGCGCGTGGCGACAGCACCTGGGCCCGGCGGACGACACCCCGATGCGTAAGCCGAAAGGCTGCCCCCGGTCGGGGCTCAATCTGCACGACCGCGACGTGCCCCTCGACGCGGACGCGCAGCAGAGGTTCTCCTCGCTGCCAGTCGGTCGCCGCGACGCGGCACTCACCTTCGACTTCGACCTGGTAAGAAGCGCCGTCCAGCCGCACCGAAACGGGATATTCCCGACCGTCGAGGAGTATCACATAGTCTTCCGGTATTTCGACTTGCGCCCCGACGAGCGTGCCTTCGATCATCGTCTCCCGCTCGCGCAAGCGGCGATGGGCCAAAGCAGCGGCGAGCAGGATCACCCGGTCGGGTTCCACAAAGCTGGAAGGCGAAGCAAAGCCATTAGGGAACTCTTCGGCGATGAAGTTGGTCGACAGAGCGCCGGCGCGAAAGCGCGGTTTTGCGACCGCCGCCGCGAGAAACGAGACATTGTGCTGAACGCCGACGATATAAAACTCGTCCAGCGCCCCCGACAGCCGATCGATCGCCGCGTCGCGGTCGGCGCCCGAGACGGTGAGCTTGGCGATCAGCGGATCGTAATAGACGCTGATCTCGGCGCCTTCGAGGACCCCGGCGTCGAGCCGGACGCCCTCCCCGGTTGGAGGCCGATAGCGAACGAGGCGGCCGATCGAGGGCAGAAAATTGCGGGCCGGGTCTTCCGCATAGATGCGCCCCTCGATCGCCCAGCCCGCAAGCTGAATATCCTCTTGCGGAAACCGGAGCGGCTCCCCCGCCGCCACTCGAATCATCAGCTCGACAAGGTCGAGACCGGTCACCAGCTCCGTCACCGGGTGCTCGACTTGGAGCCGCGTGTTCATCTCGAGAAAATAGAAATTGCGCTCCTGGTCGACGATGAACTCCACCGTGCCGGCAGAGCGGTAGCCGACAGCCCGGGCTAGCGCGATTGCCTGGTTGCCCATGGCTTCCCGGGTCTCCGGATCAAGAAACGGGCTCGGCGCCTCCTCGATGACCTTCTGATGACGGCGCTGGATCGAGCATTCGCGCTCACCGAGATGGACGATGTTGCCGTGATTGTCGGCAAGCACCTGAATCTCGATATGACGCGGCTGCTCGATATATTTTTCGATGAAGATACGGTCGTCGCCAAAGCTCGATTTCGCTTCGCTCGCCGCCGATCGGAAGCCGTCGCGGACTTCGGAGTCGCTCGCCGCGACCCGCATCCCCTTGCCGCCACCTCCGGCCGACGCCTTGAGCATGACCGGATAGCCCACGCCACGGGCGATCGCGACTGCAGAGTCGGCGTTGGCAACAACATCGAGGTGACCCGGTATGCTCGATACCCCTGCCTCGCGCGCCAGCTTCTTCGATTCGATCTTGTCGCCCATCGCAGCAATGGCGCTCGGCGGCGGGCCGATGAACATGATGCCGGCCTTGGCGAGCGCTCGCGCGAAGGCTGGGTTTTCCGACAGAAAGCCGTATCCGGGATGGACGGCCACGGCCCCGCTCTGGCGGCAAGCCTCGACGATGCTCTCGATTTTGAGATAGCTCTCTGCCGAGGGCGGCGGCCCAATGCGGACAGCTTCGTCGGCCAGGCGCACATGCAGCGCCTCGGCATCGGCATCGGAATAGACCACCACAGTGGCGATGCCCATCCGCCGCGCCGTACGGACGATGCGGCAGGCGATCTCCCCGCGATTGGCGATCAGGATTTTTTTGAACAACTCGGGCCTGTCATGCGCCGCCGCTCACAGCGGGATGTTGTCATGCTTTTTGGGCGGGTTGGCGAGCTGCTTGCCTTGCAACATCGCCAGCGCACGGCACAGCCTTCGCCGGGTATCGTGTGGCAGAATTACATCGTCGATGAACCCGCGGCTCGCCGCGACAAAGGGATTGGCGAATTTCTCGCGATACTCCTCGGTGCGCGATTCCATTGCCGCTGTATCGCCAAGATCGGAGCGAAAGATGATCTCGACTGCGCCCTTTGGGCCCATTACCGCAATCTCGGCCGACGGCCACGCGAAATTCACATCGCCCCGCAGGTGTTTTGAACTCATCACGTCGTACGCGCCCCCATAGGCCTTGCGGGTAATTAGTGTGACTTTCGGCACGGTCGCCTCGGCAAAGGCGAACAACAGCTTTGCGCCGTGTTTGATGATGCCGCCATGTTCCTGGGCGGTCCCGGGCAAGAAGCCCGGAACATCGACAAAAGTGACGATCGGGATATTGAAGCAGTCGCAGAAGCGGACGAAACGGGCCGCTTTGCGGGAGCTGTCGATATCGAGGCAACCGGCGAGAACCATCGGCTGGTTCGCGACGATGCCGATTGTCGAGCCCTCCATCCGGGCGAACCCGATCACAATGTTGCGGGCGAAATCGGGTTGGATTTCAAAGAAATCGCCGTCGTCGACGATCTTTTCGATCAGCTCCTTCATGTCGTAGGGCTTGTTGGGGCTGCTCGGGACGAGCGTGTCGAGCGACGGCTCGACCCGACCCGAGGGATCGGTGGTAGGACGCTGCGGCGGTTGCGCCCGGTTGGAAGCGGGTAGAAAATCGATAAAGCGGCGGAGCTCGGTCAATGCCTCGACATCGTTCTCGAACGCCAGATCCGCGACGCCCGAGCGCGTCGTGTGAGTAAGGGCGCCGCCCAACTCCTCCTGCGTCACCGTTTCGTGGGTGACGGTCCTGACTACTTCCGGCCCGGTCACGAACATGTAGGAGCTGTCCTTGACCATGAAGATGAAGTCGGTCATCGCAGGCGAATAGACCGCGCCACCGGCGCATGGTCCCATGATCGTCGAGACCTGCGGCACGACGCCCGACGCCAGCACATTGCGCTCGAACACCTCGGCATAGCCGGCGAGCGAGGCCACCCCGTCCTGAATCCGGGCTCCGCCGGAATCGTTGAGCCCGATCACCGGAGCGCCGACATTCATCGCCTGATCCATGACCTTGCAGATCTTTTCGGCGTGCGCTTCGCTCAGGGATCCGCCGAAGACCGTGAAATCCTGGCTGTACACGAAAACCAGCCGCCCGTTCACGGTGCCGTAGCCGGTAACGACACCATCGCCGGGGATTTTCTGCTCCCCGATGCCGAAATCATGACTGCGATGCTCGACAAACATATCCCACTCTTCGAAGGAGCCTGGATCGAGCAGCAGTTCCAGACGCTCGCGTGCGGTCAGTTTTCCGCGGCGATGCTGAGCCTCGATGCGGCGTGCCCCTCCCCCCGCCCGGGCTGCCTCACGTTTCTCCTCCAAACGCTCGAGAATTTTCTGCATGTTGCCTCGCAGCCAATGAATGCGGCACATACCATTGACGACACGGCGAGGCTAGCGCCGCGGCTCTAGCCTATCCTTGGTGGCATCAGCCCTGGAGCCGAGAACGAGAATGGCAGAAAGCGAGCTGTACAAGAAAGGCGCGGCCCTACGGCGCCAGTTGCTGGGTGATGCGGCGGTCGAACGGTCCGCCCGCGAAATCTACAGCGACCCGGTCATGAAGAAATTCATCGACGTCGCGACGGAAACCGTATTCGGAGCGCTGTGGACACGTCCCGGTCTCGACCTTAAAACCCGGGCGCTGATCTGCGTCATCTCCTACGCCGCCACCGGACGTGAACCGGAACTCGCGCTGCATTTGCGCATGGCCTTGCGCCAGGGTTGGACCGAAGACGAATTGACCGAAGCCTTGCTGCACCTCTCGGGCTATGTTGGGGTGCCGATCATCCGTGAGTGCATGGTGGTGGCGAGCAAAGTCTTTGCCGAATACCGGACGGAGAAGGCGGCAGCATCCTAGCCATCGCGCACAAGCGAAATGAGCCGCGCCGCCGCCTTTATGTCGGCGGCCAATGCTTGGCAGCGCTCGGCTTGCTCCGAGTCCTCCCCCCAGGCTTCGATTTGAAAGCTCTCGTCGAGCTGCGAGGCAGCGAAGGCCTCTTCGGCGTCAATGCGCCCCTCGAGCAATGCCAAGCCGATCACAAGCGAACCGCATGCGGCGGTCGCGCAGTGCAGCGCCGTCAACATGAAGTCGTCGAGCTTGGCGACCGCGGCGGCAAATGCGCGAAGGCTGGTTTCAGCCTGCCTCCTCGGAATGACCCCGGTCGTCACCGCAAGCGGCGCATCATAATGCAATAGGGCCCAGTCGATCAGCGGCTGCCAGACCGCCTGCTGGCGAGCGGCAAGCGTCGGCGGGTGCGCCGCCCGATAACAGAGGAGATCCGTGCCGGCATATTTGGCCGTTTGCCCCACAACGGTATCACGCTCGGTCGCGACTCGATCGACGGCGGTCGCGGCCAGCCGCGTTAGCGGCATCGTTGCTGGGCGAACTTCGTCTGTCTGCGCGTTCCACTCTTCTGCGATAGCGGCCGCAAGAGCGCCGCTGGGGACCGTCAACTCGCGCTTGCCGGGCGTCTCGACCGGCCTGCCGTCAAGAGCGATGGCGTGAGCGTCCCCGCGCGGCACCGGCTCGGCTTTTTTGTAGAGCCGCTTCATTTGGAGAGTTCCAGATCCGCAAACGGGTCGGCCGACTTACTGGAAAAGCCGAAGAATTCCCAACTCCGCCGCATATGTGCCGGCAGGGGCGCTGTCGCGTTCAAAGTACCGCCGAGCGGATGCGGCATCGAGAGCGAACGCGCGTGCAGGTGCAGGCGTCGCGATCCCGGAACGCCGCCCGGATGCGCAGCCGGTCCGCCATATTTGCCGTCACCGAGGATCGGCGCGCCGATCGCGCCGCAATGCGCACGCAGCTGATGCGTCCGTCCGGTGATTGGCATCAAGGCGAGCCAGCTCAACCGTGCGCCGACGCTATCGATGACACTGTAGTAGGTGACGGCGTGGCTGCCGTCCTCGGAGTCGGGCCGGACGCGCTCGCCCGCGCCGCCGGGGGTTTTGGCGAGCGGCAGATCGATCCGCCCCTGCTGCGGGTTGGGCAAGCCCACCACGAGCGCCCAATAGACTTTTCTGGTCGTCTTCTCGCGAAAGGCTCGCGTCAAAAACGCCGCCGCTGCGGCGGTGCGGGCGACGACCAAGATACCGCTTGTGTCCTTGTCGAGCCGGTGGACGAGGCGCGGACGCTCAGAATTCCCAAAACGCAAACTATTCAGCAGCCCGTCGACATGCCGCTCGGTTGCAGTGCCGCCTTGGACAGCAAGACCGGGAGGCTTGTTGAGGACGATGACCGCCTCGTCGCTGCACAGTATCGCGGCGTGCAGCATCGCTTCGTCTGTCGGGCGCGATCGATACGGCACTGGCAGGGGCGGCTCTGGCAAGTTGCCGAGAGGAGGAATTCGGATAACCTGGCCTGGCTCGACGCGGTCGCCGGAGCGGGCTCGTTTACCATCGACGCGGATCTGGCCAGTGCGGAGCAGCTTTTCGAGCTGCCCATGACCCAAACCCGGATAATGCCGTCTGAACCAGCGATCGAGGCGGAGTGGCCCCTCCCCCTGCTCCACCGTTACGGTGGCATCAACGCGCGTCATTGCGATCTTGCAGGGCCGCGTTGCCGCAGCTTCTCCCAGTAATCGAGCCGCTTCCTGATCTCGCGCTCTAACCCGCGCTCTTCCGGGCGATAGAAATTGCGCCGCGATACTCCCTCGGGGAAATAGTTCTGGCCGGAGAAGCCTTCTTCGGTGGCGTGGTCGTAAACATAACCTTTGCCGTAGCCGAGATCGCGCATCAGCCGGGTCGGCGCGTTGAGGATATGCAGCGGCGGCATCAGCGAGCCGGTTTCGCGCGCCATCTCGCTCGCTTTGCCGAAGGCCCGATAGGCAGCATTCGATTTCGGCGCCGAAGCGAGATAGATCACGCATTGCGCGATCGCCAGCTCGCCTTCTGGCGAGCCGAGGCGGTCGTAGGTATCCCATGCCGCCAGCGCTTGCACCACGGCTTGCGGATCGGCGAGGCCGATATCCTCGACGGCCGCGCGAGCGAGGCGCCGCAGGATGTAGATCGGATCTTCACCGCCCGTCAGCATGCGGGCCAGCCAATAGAGCGCCGCATCGGTGTCCGAGCCGCGCAGCGATTTGTGCAGTGCGCTGATCAGGTTGTAATGGCCTTCCTGGGCCTTGTCGTAAAGCGGGGCGCGCCGTTGTACCAGCCGGGCCAGCTCGCCGGGTCCCAATGATTGCCCGTCCGGCAATCGAGCGGACTCTTCGATTAGATTGAACAGAAAACGCCCGTCGCCATCGGCCATCGCGCGCAAGGCCACCCGGGCCTCGCTGGTCAATGGCAGCCGCGCGCCCAGGCGGTCTTCGGCACGCTGCAGCAGGATCTCGAGGTCCTCGTCATCCAAACGGCGGAGCACGAAGACCTGGGCTCGCGAGAGAACCGACCCGATCAGCTCGAAAGACGGGTTCTCGGTTGTCGCGCCGACGAGGATCACAGTCCCATCCTCGAGATGCGGCAAAAAGGCGTCCTGCTGAGCGCGATTGAAGCGGTGGATCTCGTCGACGAAGAGCAGCGTGCCGCGGCCCATCTCACGCCGCTTCTTGGCCGCGTCGAACACCTTGCGCAGATCGGCGACACCGGAGAAGACGGCCGAAAGCGGCTCGAATTCGAGATCGGTGCCTTGCGCCAACAGCCGTGCGATCGTCGTCTTGCCGCAGCCCGGCGGGCCCCACAGGATCATCGAGGAGAGCTGCCCGTTTGCCACCATGCGGCCGATCGGGCCCTCCGATCAAGTGATCCTGCCCGACGACTTCCGCCAGGTTGCGCGGGCGCAACCGGTCCGCGAGCGGATGCGGCGCCTGGCTTTCGAACAGCGTGCTCATCCGGCGATTTTCCCGCGACAGACCAGCGGGTCAGCAAACACTTGGGCAAAGCTGCTCTGCAACGCTGCGTCGATCTCTTGCATTGTCGCCACGATCCCGAGCCGGGCGAGCGAGGTGATGCCATGCTCGGCAATGCCGCAGGGCACGATACCGCGATAATGCTCGAGCTCGGGGTCGATATTGAGGGCCACGCCGTGATAGCTGACCCACTGCCGTACACGTACCCCGATCGCGGCGATCTTTTCCTCGCGCCCTCCGGGCCGGGCGACCCAGATGCCGACACGACCGCTGCGGCGCTCGCCCGTCGCGCCGAAATGCGCGAGTGTTCGGATCATCCACTCCTCAAGCTTATGGGCATAGCAGCGCACGTCCTGGCCGCGTTGGCGCAGATCGAGCATGACATAGGCGACGCGCTGTCCCGGCCCGTGATAGGTGTAACGGCCGCCGCGCCCGCTGCGATATACCGGCAAGCGATCAGGCTCGAGAAGATGCGAGACGTGCGCGCTCGTCCCGGCGGTATAAAGCGGAGGATGCTCAAGCAACCAAACGAGCTCGGCGGCGCTCCCCGCGCGGATCGCGGCGACCCGCCGCTCCATCTCGTCTACTGCGGCCCGGTATTCCACGGTATCCCGGCTGATCCGCCACTCGACCTCGCCGGGTCTCATCCCTATCTGGTATGCCATGCTGCTTGATATAGTAGGCCGGATTTGCTAATCACGCCGGCCCATCGTGCGGTCGTGGCGGAATTGGTAGACGCGCAGCGTTGAGGTCGCTGTGGGGGAAACTCCGTGGAAGTTCGAGTCTTCTCGACCGCACCAGCCGGCGCGGCGGCACCTGACTGATGCAGAATACGCGGCTGTCCTCGCTCGATTTTGATCTTGGACCCGAGATCGACATGCTGCGAACCACGGTTTGCAGCTTTTCCGAGGACCGGGTCGCGCCGCTCGCCGCCGAGATCGACCGTACCGACTGCTTTCCGGTCGAGCTGTGGCCCGAAATGGGGGCGCTCGGTCTGCATGGCATCACGGTCGAGGAGGAATATGGCGGGGCGGGAATGGGGTATCTCGCGCATTGCGTCGCGATGGAGGAGGTCAGCCGCGGCTCGGCTGCGGTCGGGCTTTCTTATGGCGCGCACTCCAATCTCTGCGTCAATCAGATCCGTCGCAACGGCACCGACGCACAGAAGCGCAGATATCTGCCGAAGCTAATTTCCGGCGAGCATGTCGGCGCGCTCGCGATGAGCGAGCCGGAGGCCGGGTCGGACGTCGTCTCGATGCGGTTGCGCGCCGACAGACGAGGCGACCGCTACATTCTCAACGGCAGCAAGTTGTGGATCACCAACGGCCATTACGCCGATACGCTGGTAGTCTATGCCAAGACCAAGCCCGAAGCCGGCGCGCGCGGCATCTCCGCCTTTCTGATCGAGAAAGGGTTCAAGGGTTTCCGGCCGGCGCAAAAGCTCGACAAATTGGGGATGCGCGGCTCGCCGACCTCGGAGCTCGTCTTCGAGGATTGCGAAGTGCCGGCCGAGAATGTGCTTGGCACGGTC
>Ga0126379_10002143_pt1 | contig 12439 bp, 16 predicted proteins | sample PanSoiMetPlot_24_FD_92640 | JGI IMG/M metagenome (GOLD analysis project Ga0126379, IMG submission 92640) | Tropical forest soil microbial communities from Panama - MetaG Plot_24 | ecosystem: Environmental > Terrestrial > Soil > Tropical forest > Bulk soil | place: Panama | collected 2016-02-17
AACCACCGGATCAAGGGCTGGCTTGGCCGTGCCGACCAGACGACGAAGGTGCGCGGCATGTTCGTGCACCCGGAGCAGGTGGCGGAAGTTCTGCGGCGCCATAAATCAATCATCCGGGCCCGCCTTGTGGTCGAGCGGCCGGGCAGCACCGACGAGATGACCTTGCTGGCCGAGATCGGCGAACCGGCCGAGGATCTAGGGCGTATCGCCGAGACGTTGCAGGCGGTTACGAAATTGCGCGGATCCGTCAAACCTGCGCCTGAGGGCAGCTTGCCAGCCGACGGCAAGCTTATCGAGGACCGCCGACAAATTGATTGAAATTCACCGAAACGTCATAATTTTTTCAAACTGAAGTCCCAATCGACTCCCCATATGATACGCGTAAGGTTTATCCTTACAGGTTTGTCCCCCAAACCTCGTACCCGGTCGAGAACATCGACCGTGGCCGCGCGGCTCCGGTTTTCCCCCACCGGAGCCGCTTTTTTGCCTGCTGATAGCGGCCCTTGCGCCCGAGGGTGGACGTCGCGCGGCCTTTGGAGACAAGCCCGACCGCGTTGAACAAACCCGCTCGCGATCTGATTGCTGAGGATCTCGCGTGCCGGCGCGGCGAGCGTCTCGTCTTCGCGGGAGTGTCGTTTCGCCTACCTGCCGGCGGCGCCTTGCTGTTGACCGGCGCGAATGGCAGCGGCAAGACGAGTTTATTGCGGCTTCTCGCCACACTGATCCCGCCGGCCGCGGGCAGGCTCGCGTGGGGTGCCGAGCCGTTCGATGCGGACGTCGTCGCATATCGCGCATTGTTGCATTATGTCGGCCACCAAGACGGAGTGAAGCCGGGTTTGACCCCGCGTGAAACGCTGCTGTTTTGGGCGGCACTGCGCGGCGCCGGTTCTGGCCGGGGGTCGCCGCCTCTTGACAGGGCGCTGGCGGCGTTCGCGCTCGAACCGGTAGCCGATTGGCCCTGCCGCTGGCTGTCCGCCGGCCAACGCAGGCGGCTGGCTCTCGCTCGTCTAGCTGTGGCGTCGGCTTCGATCTGGCTCCTCGACGAGCCGGCGAGTGGGCTCGACCGGGACAATCAACTAAGCCTCGAACGCGCGATCGCCGAGCATCGCAAATCGGGCGGGCGTGTCGTCGTTGCCAGCCACACGCTAATTGATATCGCAGGCGCTGATGTCATTACCCTCGATGCTTTTGCTCCTTCGCCCGATCATGTTGCCGGCTAAGGATGGCCGCATTCATCGGTCTGTTTCGGCGGGATCTGCGCCTCGCGTTGCGGCAGGGGGGCGATGCCGGCCTCGTCCTCGGGTTCTTTGTTCTCGCGGTTGTTTTGTTCCCCTTGGGGGTTGGCCCAGAACCCGCCGTCCTACAGCGGATCGGGGCAGGCATTGTCTGGGTGGCGGCATTGCTCGCGGCGCTCTTGTCGCTCGACCGCCTTTTCGAGGCCGATTATCACGACGGCGGGCTGGATCTCCTGGCTTTGTCGAGCCTGCCGCTCGAATTCGCGGTGCTTGCAAAATGCGCGGCGCATTGGGTGGCAACCGGCCTGCCGCTAGCGCTGATCAGCCCCTCCCTGGCGCTTCTCGTCGGTCTCGATCCGGCGGAGATCGTGATCCTCGCCTTGAGCTTGCTGATCGGCACCCCCGCTTTGAGCTTGATCGGCAGCGTTGCCGCCGCGCTGACCCTCGGCGCCCGGCGCCAGGGGATTGTCTTGTCGATCCTCGTCCTGCCGCTCTATATCCCACCACTCGTCTTTGGTGCCGGAGCCGTCGAAGCGAGCGTTGCCGGCATGGATGCGCGTGCCTATCTGCTGATCCTCGCGGCGCTGAGTTTGGCGGCGTTGGCCTTCTGCCCTTGGGCGAGCGCTGCGGCGCTGCGGCAGGCGCTCGAATGAATCGGCCTTGCTCGCTTTCGACCTCATTTGCGCTACATTTGTTCACCACCATCTCCAACCTGTCGGGACGATGATCAACTGGCTGGCAAATCCGGCGCGTTTTACGCGGATCAGCACAAGGACTCTGCCCTGGTGCGGCTGGGGTGCGGTGGTGGTCATTGCCGCGGGGCTCTACTGGTCGCTGATGCTGGCGCCGCCGGATTACCAGCAAGGCGACACCGTCCGGATCATGTTCATCCATGTTCCGGCCGCCTGGATGGCGCTCAATGTATATTTGCTCGTGGCGGTCGCCAGCGCCGTCGCACTGGTTTGGCGGCACCCGCTCGCCGAGATCGCCGCCCGGGCGGCCGCGCCGATCGGCGCGGGCTTCACGTTGATCTGCCTTGCTACCGGGTCGCTCTGGGGCCGGCCGATGTGGGGCGCATGGTGGGTCTGGGATGCCCGGCTGACCTCGGTGCTAATCCTGTTTTTCCTATATCTGGGCTACATGGCGCTGGTGAACGCCTTTGATGATCCCTCGCGCGGCGGCAAAGCCGGCTCGGTGCTGGCGCTGGTCGGGGTCGTCAACCTCCCGATCATCAAATTCTCTGTCGATTGGTGGAACACGCTGCATCAGCCGGCGAGCGTCATGCGGCTCGGCGGACCAAAAATCGATACTTCGATGCTGGTACCCCTGCTCATCATGGCCGCGGGTTTTTTACTCTTGTTCCTCGCGCTGCTGCTGCTCCGGATGCGGACGATATTGAACGAGCGCAAGGCCATGGCTCTGCGCCTCAACGCCGAGACGCCATCATCCCGCGCACCGCGAGCGGCTATGGTGGCCACCCACCCGGGAGCGGAATGATGGGCGAGATCGCCGCTTTTTTTTGGATGGGCGGGTATGCCGGGTTCGTTTGGCCGGCCTATGGCGTGGCGTTCGTCGTTCTTGCAAGTCTCGCCGTCAATTCGTGGGGGCGTTACCGGCAAAGCGTTCTCGCTCTCGAGCGGTTGCAGCAGGCCCGCCGGCCGAGACGATGACACGCAAGCAGCAACGGCTCGGCCTGCTGGCGTTGGGGATGGCAGCGCTCGGCGGTGCGACCGCATTGGTGCTGATGGCGTTCAACGACAATCTCGTATTCTTCTACAGCCCGAGTGAATTGAAGGCGAAGGCGGTCGCGGCGGATCGCCGGGTGCGGATCGGCGGGCTGGTCGAGGCCCATAGCCTGTCGCGGGCTTCCGATGGGCGCCGCGTATCGTTCCGCATAACCGATGGCGCGACAGATATCGCTGTAATCTATCAGGGATTACTCCCCGACCTTTTCCGCGAGGGACAGGGCGCCGTCGCCGAAGGCAAGCTGCGTCCGGACGGTGTGTTCGCCGCGTCAAGCGTGCTCGCCAAGCACGACGAGAACTACATGCCGCGCGAGGTCGTTGATGCGCTGAAGAAGAGCGGACACTGGCAGGAAGGCAGCGGGCTCGAAGGTGCTGCCGCTGCGCCCCCAGGAGTGGCGCAGCCGAAATGAACGTCGCGTCAGGCATCAACGCCGCGGCGATGAGACGCAAGCTCTTCTTTCTGGTACCCGCTGCGCTGTTCGCAGCATTGCTCCTGGCGCTCGCGATCGGTCTGAGACACGACCCGCATCTGTTGCCGTCGGCGCTGATCGACCGCCCGGCTCCTGATTTTGCTTTGCCAGGGCTCTACAAGAATGCCGACGGGCTGAGCCGCAGCGACCTCGGAGCGCAGGTAACCCTCATCAATTTCTTCGCCTCTTGGTGTGTGCCCTGCCGTGAAGAGCACCAGGAACTGATGCTGCTGGCACGTCGGCCGGGGGTGAGGCTCGACGGTATCGCCTACAAAGACAAGCCCGAAGACTCGCGCGCCTTCCTCGATCGCTTCGGTAATCCCTATGGTCGGGTCGGCGTAGATCGCAGCGGCACCACGGCGATCGACTTTGGCGTCTACGGCGTTCCCGAGACCTATGTTGTCGACGCGAGCGGCCGCATCCGTTACCGCCATGTGGGTCCACTGACGGCGGAAAACGTCAAGGAAAAGATCTTGCCCTCGATCGAGCGGATCGCGGAGGCGGTCCCGTCGGCCTCCAGCGAGCACAGGCCGGAGTAAGTCGGACCGAAATCTCAGGGTTCTGGTTCGCGATCCTCGCTCGACACAGCGGCGAGAAAGCCAGGGAGGTCTTGCCAGCCATAAGCGATGGCTTCGATCGCCGCACCCCCGACGGCGAGCGCCTTCCGGCTCACCTGTTGCCCGCCCATGCGCTCGTAGAAGAAACGCGATGGATTGTCGCGCAATACCCAAAGGATTGCGGAGCGGCGTCCCGTCGCAACAAGGCGCCGGAACAACGTGAACAACAATCGCCGCCCGATCCCCTGGTTCTGCCAGTCGGGCGCGATATAGAGGGTGAACACCTCACCGGCGAAAAAGCGGTCGGTCCGGTTTGGGCCGCAACTGCCAAAGCCGACAATGGCGCCGATCGAGTCCACGACCACGCGGACATCACGAGGTTCGCGCAGGATCACGCTGCGCCAGCCGATTTCCCGGCGTCGGTCCGACAACGCGACGAGATAGGCGGCAGAAAGCACTCCGGCATAAGTCGCCCGCCAGGTCTCGACATCGCGCCGGGCTATGCCGCGCGCATCTCCCGGCCGTGCTGCTCGGATCGTGATCTCACCCATAACTGTCATTGTGCCCCGTTTCGCCCGCGATGGGGAGGGTCATCGGAAATACGACCGAACGACCCCAAATTAGGCATTCGAGCATCCGCCAACGCGAGCAGCCGGAGAGGATCCTCACATCGGCGCTTCGCTGCCGCATAGAGTTCATCCGCGGACCCCGGTATGGTATCGGCATGATCATATTTCGGCCAATCAGCCTCGTTTTACTGACTTTGCTGGTGCTTTTGACCGCCACCGTCTGCGAGGCCGCGCAACCGAAAAAGCCCGCTAGTTCGTCTACGACCTCTGCGGCAACTCCTGCGCAGCGGCTCGGCGCCGCCGAAGGCTGGACGGCTTACAGCTATAACGAGAAATCAGGCAAGGTGTGCTATCTAACGGGCGAACCGCAGAAACGCGAGCCCGCCGCCGCAAAGCGCAAACGTCCCATCGCGATGGTGACGCATCGTCCGGGCGAGAAAATCGCTAATGTCGTGAGCTTTGTCGAAGGCTATCCGCTGAAGGAAGGCAGCGACATATCGCTCGATATCGGCGGCGCCAAATTCGATCTGTTCACAAACGGCGACAGCGGCTGGGCGCGGACTTCCGAGCTCGACAAGACAATCGTGGAGGCGATGGCCAAAGGTAAGCAGGCAGTGGTCAAGGGCACGCCGCAGAAGGGACCGCCGACTGCGGATACATACTCGCTAGCCGGTTTTGCCCAGGCGCTCGCAATAATCGACAAGGCCTGTGACGTAAAGCGTTAGCCCATGTGTTTGCCTACATAAAGCCAAGCATGTTCACCGAGACATCATTCGAGCCGCGGCGCAATTTGGTCGGGCTCGGTCGCGAAGCGCTCATCGCAGAAATGGCCGAGTTCGGTGTCGAGCCGTTCCGCGCGCGCCAGCTCTGGCATTGGATCTATCACCGCGGCGCCGCTGATTTTGCTGCGATGACCTCTTTGTCGAAGGCTTTCCGTGAGTGGCTCGCGGCACATTACGAGCTGTCACGGCCGGCAGTGTCTAGATCGCTGGCCTCAGCCGACGGGACGCGTAAATGGCTCCTGCGCGTTGCGGACGGCGAAGAGGTCGAGACCGTTCACATTCCCGAAGAGGACCGCGGGACGCTGTGCATTTCATCGCAGGTCGGCTGCACATTGACCTGCTCGTTTTGCTATACCGGCACGCAAAGCTTGGTTCGCAACCTGACTGCGGCGGAGATCGTCGGGCAGGTCCTGGTGGCCCGTGACGCGCTCGGCGAATGGTCCTCGCCGCCTGGTGACCGGCAAGTGACGAACATCGTGCTGATGGGGATGGGCGAGCCGCTCTACAATTATGAGAATGTCGCGGCCGCGCTGAAGATCATCATGGACCCCGAGGGTCTGTCGATCTCGCGGCGCAGGATCACATTGTCGACGTCGGGGGTCGTCCCGATGATCCGCCGCTGCGGCGCGGAGCTTGCCGTCAACCTCGCGGTTTCGTTGCATGCGGTGCGCGACGATGTTCGCGATGGGCTCGTGCCGCTCAACCGCAAATACCCGATCGCCGAATTGCTCGAGGCGTGCCGCACCTACCCGGGTTCGAGCAATGCCCGCCGGATCACCTTCGAATATGTGATGCTGAAAGGCATCAATGACAGCCGAGGCGATGCCCGCGAGCTGGTCCGGCTGCTGGCGGGAATTCCCGCAAAAGTCAACCTGATCCCGTTCAACCCCTGGCCTGGCGCGCCATACGAAAGCTCCTCGGACGCGACGATCAAGGCGTTTTCCGACATCGTTTTCGCGGCGGGCTATTCGGCACCTGTGCGCACGCCGCGCGGCCGTGACATCTTGGCCGCTTGCGGTCAGCTCAAATCGGCCAGTGTCAAGCTGCGCCGAAGCGAGCGGGCTCGGGCTGCCGCGGCCGCGGTCTGAGTTCCACTGCTCGCTCGCGTGCTCTATTGGACCCTAGGATCGGCGCTGACAGCGTACGCTGCGCTACTCGGCGCTCTCTACGTCTTTCAGCGCCATCTGCTCTATTTCCCGATCGGCGGCCGCCCCGAACTCGGCCCGCTCGCCGCGCTCGGCGTCCGGGAGGTGACGGTCCGGACGGCCGATGGGTTGGCTCTTCTCTCGTGGTATCTGCCGCCCCGTGAAGGCCAGCCGGTGATTGCGTATTTTCACGGCAATGGCGGCCATATCGGATACAGAGCCGAGCGGCTGCGCGGGTTTGCCGGCTACGGCTACGGCGCGCTGATGGTCGAGTATCGCGGTTATGGCGGCAACTCCGGTTCGCCGAGCGAAGCCGGCTTCCGCGCCGACGCCGCAGCCGCGCTCGATTTTCTCAGAGACTGCGGCATTGCGGCGAACCGCTTGGTGCTCTACGGCGAGTCGCTGGGATCGGGAGTCGCTGTGCCTCTCGCGGCAAGGCGCGAGCTTGCAGCGCTAATCCTCGAAGCGCCGTTCACCAGCGTGGCCGAAGTCGCGCAATACCACTATTCCTTTGTCCCGGCCGCGACGCTGGTGCGGGACCGTTTCGACTCGCTCTCCCGGATCGGCGAGGTAAGGGCTCCAATCCTGGTTCTGCATGGCGAGCGCGATCGCGTCGTGCCGATCCGTTTCGGCCGCGCGCTGTTCGATGCGGCGCCCGAGCCGAAGGAATTTTGGGCCGCCCGAGAGGCCGGGCATGAAGATCTCGCCCGGTTCGGTGCGTTGGAGGCGGTTCGCAGCTTTCTCGAGCGGCGGACCGCGCAACAGGCGATGGCGTTCGAAGGGAGCGTGGAATGCCGGAGACGGTGAAAAAGGTGGTCCTCGCCTATTCGGGCGGGCTCGACACATCGGTGATCCTGCGCTGGCTGCAGGAGACCTATCGCTGTGAGGTCGTGACCTTCACCGCTGATCTTGGTCAAGGCGAAGAGCTCGAACCGGCGCGCAAGAAGGCTGAGATGCTCGGCGTGCGCGAGATCTTCATCGACAATCTGCGCGAGGAGTTCGTACGCGATTTCGTCTTCCCGATGTTCCGCGCCAATGCGCTTTACGAGGGCGCCTATCTCCTCGGCACCTCGATCGCGCGCCCGCTGATCGCCAAGCGGCAGATCGAGATCGCCCGGCAGGTCGGCGCCGATGCCGTCGCGCACGGCGCCACCGGCAAGGGCAACGACCAGGTCCGCTTCGAGCTCAGCTACTATGCGCTGGCTCCCGACATCAAGGTCATCGCCCCGTGGCGCGTGTGGGATTTGACCTCACGCACCCGGCTCCTCGACTACGCCGAGCGGCACCAGATCCCGATCGCCAAGGACAAGCGCGGCGAGGCCCCGTTCTCGATCGACGCCAACCTCCTGCATGTTTCCGCGGAGGGCAAGGTGTTGGAAGATCCCTGGGCCGAGCCCGAGGAGTTCGTCTTCAGCCGCACCATGGCGCCGGAAGCGGCGCCCGACGCGCCGAAATATGTCGAAATCGCGTTCGAGCGCGGCGATCCGATTGCAATCAACGGCGAAAGGCTCTCTCCGGCGGTCCTGCTGCAGCGCCTCAACGAGCTCGGCGGCAAGCACGGGATCGGCCGGCTCGATCTCGTCGAGAACCGCTTCGTCGGCATGAAATCGCGCGGCGTCTACGAGACGCCGGGCGGCACGATCCTGCAAGCGGCGCATCGCGGGATCGAGAGCCTGACCCTTGACCGCGGCGCGGCGCATCTGAAGGACGAGCTGATGCCGCGCTACGCCGAACTGGTCTACAACGGCTTCTGGTTCTCCCCCGAGCGCGAGATGCTGCAAGCGCTTATCGACAAGAGCCAGGAGAATGTCGAAGGCATCGTGCGATTGAAGCTCTACAAAGGCTCGGCGCGCGTCGTCGGCAGGAAGTCGCCGAAGAGCCTCTACAGCCTCGCCCACGTCACCTTCGAGGAGGACGCCGTCTACGACCAGCGCGACGCCGCAGGCTTCATCAAGCTGAACGCGCTGCGCTTGCGCCTCGCCGCCCGTCGGCGCTGAATTTCGGTTCGCTCAGCGCGCGTGTCGCTGTTGTTCGAGCCAGGCCATCATGATGCGGTTGAATTCGTCGGGGCGCTCGACATTCGGGAAATGGCGAGCACTGGGGATTTCCTCGTAGCGGCCGCCCGGCGCGAGCCCTGCGAGGCGCCGGTTCTCGCTCGCCGGGGTGCCCGGATCGTCGGCGCCGCATACCACCAAGACCGGCACACGGAGTGAGGACAGCTGCCGGGTGAAGTCGAAATTCATGATCGCCGCCGAGCAGCCGAGAAATCCACTGGGCGTGGTCGCCGCGACCGTGTCGCGGATCTGCTTCCAGCGGCCGGGGTTCCGCGGCTTGAAGGCATCGGTGAACCAGCGCTCCATCGTGCCGTCGGCGAGCGGCTCGAGCGAGTTTGCGCGACGCACCGTGTTCATGCGCTCTTCCCACATTGCCGCCGCGCCCGAGGGGCTCGCAGGCAGCGTGTCGCACCACATCGCCGATATCAGCTTGCCGCCGTGCACGATCGCGAAGGCCTGGCCGATCATGCCGCCGATCGACAGGCCGATATAGTGCACGCGCGGGATGGCGAGCGCGTCGAGTGCGGTGGCGACATCGTCGGCGAGCGCTTTCATCGTATAGTCGCCGGCGACCGGATCGCTGCCGCCATGGCCGCGCATGTCGAGGCGCAGCACGCGGAACCCCGCTTGCAGCAGCGGTGGCACTTGCTCGACCCAGCTGCCTCCATCGGAGGACAGCGAGTGCGTGATGCACACGACCGGTCCGTTCTCGGGCCCGGTGAGATCGTAATAAAGACGACGTCCTTGCAGCGGTATCAGCATGGCATGTCCTCCTTCAGAAGTGGCTCAAGGGATTATCACGGGCATACCGGCGATAACCGAATGACCGCGATAAAGGACCACGTAAAGCATCAGACCGGCAATAATCCGCAATACGCTGACGTCGCGCCAGAGTAGGCGGGCGCGGCCCGCGACCAGCGCAGCAAAGGGGAGGTTCGAGGTAAGCGCGGCGAGCCGCGACCAGTCGCTGCCGAGGGCGAGACGCTTCTTGCGGTCGATCAATACGGTGCCGCCGAGCGAGAGGCCAGCCAACGCGCCGAAGAAAATCAGCGAGCGCAGGTCGCCATTGGCCACCATGTGACTGATCGCCCAGAGTCCGATGGCCCACATCACCGGGTGGCGCGTCACGCGCAAGATTCCCGGGGCGGGATCGTCTGCCCTCGCCGAGCGCTCCATTCCGACCGTAGTCGGGTTTGGCGTTGTATAGCCGGCGATCAGCAAAATCGTCGCTAGCGGCATCACTACGACCGGGACAAGAGCCGTCCATGATCGCCGCGGCCACAATTCAATGGTGGGGGCGTGTGCATACGCCAGGAGAAACCAGGCGAAGGTCACCACTGCGGTCAGCGAGTACACCGCAAGAAAGCCGTACTCGCCCAGCTGCTCGCGCAACGACCCCCGCATGCGAGTGCTCGACAAGAAGATGTGGCTGCCACAGAAGGCAATCGCTGCGATCATCAGGGATAGGAGGCGAGGGCTCATCGCGCCCGCTCACCAGCCGGGCAAGCTGGAAATTTTCGGTGTGAGCTTCTCGATTAGCTGTTGCGGATTGCCGGCGATGAGTACCGTCTTGTCGCGATTTGCGGCGCCCAAAATGATCGATAGATCGCGGCGCGGCAGGCCCCAGGCTCGAGCAAGCAGCTGCAACAGGGACTCGTTTGCTCGCCCCGCCTCGGCGGGGGCGGTAACCGAGGCCTTCACGACGCGCCCGCCTTGTGTCTCGGCGATCGCAAGCAGGCAATCGGCTCTGCTTCGCGGCGACAGCCGAATTGCCACGCGCAGGCCGTTATTCGCCACTGTTAGCGGGCCGTTACCCAAAGTATTCGCGGATCAAGCCGTCCAGGAACCACAGCAGCAAAATTAGGATCACCGGCGAGATGTCGATCCCGCCGAGATCTGGCAGAATTCGCCGAATCGGCCGCAATAACGGCTCGGTGATCCGCCACAAGAAATCCCCGACCGTGGTAACGACGCGGTTATAGCGGTTGACGATGCCGAAGCCGACGAGCCAGCTTAAAATGGCTTGAGCGATCAGCAGCCAAATGTAAATCGAGATTACCGTGTGGACGAGGCTTAGGAACGCGTACATCTAAGCGGGCACCTCGGCGGCAAATGGCGCCCCGAACCGTAGCGTCAGCGGTCGAGGCCTGCAAGGTGCGCAAGGGCGGAGCGAGCCGGAGCGTCGCCTTGACAGGCAACAACGCGATCCCCATAGTCCGCGCCGCCCCGCAACGGGCGCCAACGCGATGGGGCCGTAGCTCAGCTGGGAGAGCGTCGCGTTCGCAATGCGAAGGTCAGGGGTTCGATCCCCCTCGGCTCCACCAATTCCCATCGTGGAAAATAGGCTTTTAGTCAAGCACTTAACCAGAGACGGCACAGTCAGCGGCGCATCATAGGTTCCACATAGGTTCCAAGCGCGTCGATTTCGGACAAGTGGCAGGGCGAAAGGTCGCAGATAAAATTCCCGGTGGCGGAGGGGCGACCATCCCGAACGCGACGGCGGCGCCGACGAGGCTCAGCACGAGCATTTGCCACATGCGGCGACCCATCGCTGCAGCCGGGGCGCCGCGAGGACAAGAAAAAGCCCTACACAGGGCGGGGCTTGGAGGTGCGGCGGATCCGGCATGGCGCGTAGCTGTACACCACCGCCGGCGGCGCCCGGCCGCCCCAGGGCGGCGAGGATCCGATCTTCAAGCTGCCCGCCGTGGCAGCCTGAGCCGCCGGCCAAACTCGCTGAGAGCGTCAAGATCGGCGCCACTCTTACACCACAGCGCGGGAGACGATCGGGTTTTGTCACTTTTGTCACCAGGGGGTACGCCCACTACCCAGACCACAAACCAATGACGCGCGGGGGACGGCTATAACGTCGTGTCGGCAAACGCGGAACATCAGGCGCAACCTCCAGCGACCCTTCTCTAGCGAACTCCCGCGGTGGGGGCTGCGGCTGCGGATCGTGTCCTTCTGCGACAGAGTTGTCGACCGCGGGTGTACCAGCGCTGTCGCTAGCGGATGGCTGGTGCTCAATCACCGGCGACATTCGCTGATCCGGAACTTTAAATTCTTCCGCGTTGATTAACTTCCCTTCCGGTGTCCTGACCACACCAAACGCCGCATCAAACGCCGCTAGCGCCTGACGCTTTTGTTCTTCGAAGGAAATTTCCTCGACCCGCGCATCAACCGCAACCTTGGCCTCGACCGCGGCTAACCGCGGGTGCATGTAAGGCGCACATTGCGCGGCGACAGCGCAAGCCTGCTTCGCCAGCTCCAGATCGGGAACTCTGGTCTGATGAGCCCGCTCCCATAGCATTCGCATTGTGCGCAGGTGCACTTCCAGCGGAGTTATGCCCTCCGCTGCGGCTTGGTCGAGGATCTGTTGGGTACGCTTATTAGGCGTCCCTTTTTGGCGTCCGCCGGTCTTGGGTAGCCCCTGTGGTCTTGGCACCGCAATCTATCCGTATGTACCCGTTTCTAAGATGGAAACGTCTGCGACAAAATGCTAGCGACAACAACGATAACGAAAGCACGACGTGAGACGAGGCTTTGTCAAACGCAGATATCATCGGATTTCCGCTCTGGGCTTGGCGGAAACGGCGTCATCGGGGAACATTTTGCGGCAATCCCGATGCATGGCGGGGTGGTACAGCGCCGGGGATTGTCGCACTCGAGCGGATCAGTGGACGGGCCCGGGCGGAGTGTTGTTCTCCTGGGCGACGCTGCCAGGTGGGCAATTGATTGTGCGAGTAAGCGTGCCGCGGACCATTGTTGCGATTTGGGGCGATGTCAATGTCCCAGACACCGGAACAGTCGACGTCCGGAGGAATAGCTGCTCCGGGACAAAGTTGAACACCAATTCTCTCAATCTCAGCGCGGCCGCGGGAACCG
>Ga0126379_10002144_pt1 | contig 12434 bp, 11 predicted proteins | sample PanSoiMetPlot_24_FD_92640 | JGI IMG/M metagenome (GOLD analysis project Ga0126379, IMG submission 92640) | Tropical forest soil microbial communities from Panama - MetaG Plot_24 | ecosystem: Environmental > Terrestrial > Soil > Tropical forest > Bulk soil | place: Panama | collected 2016-02-17
CGGTTCGTGCCGGCGCCCGCCATCGACTAGTCCGCTGTCGCTTGAGCGGGCGCCTGGGTTTTGTCGTATTCCTCCGAGATGTCCTTGTTCGTGTAGTCCGTCAGTAGCGCCGTCGAGACGATACCTATAACGGCGCAACCGACGATATACAGCGCGATCGGCAGGCTCGACTGAAAGGTGGCGTAAAGCGCCGTCGCGATAAACGGCGAGGGGCCGCCGGCAATGATCGAGGCAAGCTGATAGCCGAGCGAAGTGCCGCTGTAACGCAGCCGCGGCGAAAAGCTTTCCGCAATCAGCGCCGCTTCGGGGCCGTACATTGTCATGATCGGGATCAGGGACAGTGCGACGGCGATGAAAATCAGCGCCGGGATCTTGGTATCGAGCAACGCGAAGTAGATAAATCCGAACACCCCCACAAAGACGCAGCCGATTATGTACATTTTCTTGCGGCCGACACGGTCCGACAGGTGTCCGGAGACCGTAACCCACAGAAAACCGAGCGCGGTTTGGACGAGCAACGCTGTTAGGAGAAAATCGCGCGACACGCCCAGCACCGTCGTCCCATAGGTAAAGATAAAGGTCCCGACGATGTAGCCAGGCGCCTGCTCCGGCATGCGCAGCAACGCGGTCAGCGCGACTTGCTTGGGCTGCCGTTTCAGCACTTCGAGCACAGGCACGCGCTCGACGCGCTCTTCGGCGAGCACCTTTCGAAAGACCGGGGTCTCGAGAATCCCGAGCCGGATCCACAGCCCGATCCCAACCATAACGATGCTGATGAAGAACGGGATGCGCCAGCCCCAAACCAGGAACTGGTCGCCCGAAATTTGGCTAAAGAACAATACCGCCAGATTGGCCAGGAACAGGCCGGCGGGCGCGCCGAATTGCGGCCAGGAGGCGATGAAGCCGCGGTTGTTGTTGCTGCGCGCCCATTCCATCGCCAGCAGCATCGAGCCGCCCCATTCGCCGCCGACTCCGATCCCTTGAATCAGCCGAATGACGGTCAGCAGAATGGCGCCCCAAATACCGATGCTGTCATAAGTCGGCACGAGACCCACGGCAAAGGTCGCAAGCCCGGTCACCAACAATGTCGCGATCAAAGTCGCTTTGCGCCCGATCCGGTCACCCCAGTGGCCGAAGATCGCCGCCCCGATCGGGCGTCCGACAAAGCCGATGAAAAAGACCCCGAACGCTTCGAGCACGCCGACGATCGGATCGGATTTCGGAAAGAACAGCTTTCCGAAAACCAGCCCGGTCACTGTGCCGTATAGCAGGAAATCGTACCATTCGATCGTCGTGCCGACCGTGCTGGCGAGGACGGCGCGGCGCAATTGCGAACGGTGCTCGGCGTCTGAAAGGCGGGTCGCGGCAATATCGGCTGATGCCAACGCAGTTTCCTCCCGGGGTTGGGGCTCTCGATGAGTGCTCGTCCTCGGCTACCTCCCGGTCCTGCGGGAGTCGTTCGATTCGCCGAAATGTTAGCAGCCGTGCGGGGTGGGAAACAACCGTTTGTTCGCGCCGCCCCATTTACGCGGCGCGCGCCTCTGTTTTCTTGCTAAACCAGGCGAGAATCGCCACCGATGCGGCATTGAACACCTCGGTCAGTTCGCCAATGATGCTGAGTGCCGGATCGGGATTTCCTGCATCGCAGGCCGTCCTCAACTCGGCAGCGAGCTTGCTCAGCCGCAGCGCCCCAAAATTTCCGGCGGTCCCCAGCAAGGTGTGCGCTTCGCGGCCGACTTCCTCGAAATTCTCCCGGGCGGCGAGTTCGCGGATGTGATCGATCCGCGCCGCGGTGCTGGCAAGAAAGACGTTTATGAACTCGCCTAATTGCTCCCCCGCCATAACCTCGGCGATCATCTCCAGGCGAGATGGATCGATTGTCACCGTCGGAGAGCCATCCGCCGGAACTGGAGGAGCAGCCGATCGCCCAATAAGCCCTGCCGCCACGGCATTCAGCCGCGAGAACAATGCTATGATGTCGATCGGCTTCGACAAATAATCGTCCATCGCGGCCGCAAGATATTCCTCTTTCGCGCCCGCCATGGCGTGCGCGGTCAAGGCAATGATCGGCACGGCATTTTTGGGAGGCGGCAGAGCGCGAAGGAGCCGTGTCGCCTGCACTCCGTCGAGGATCGGCATCTGCACATCCATCAAGATGACATCGTAATCGCCGTCGCATACGGCTTCGACTGCGAGCTCGCCATTTTCGACAATGTCGACCTGATGATCGGCCTTGCGCAACAGCATCGATACGAGCTGCTGGTTGATTTTGTTGTCCTCCGCAAGCAGGATTCGCAGAGACCGCCCCGCCGGTTTCGGCAGCGGCGGCGGCGCGACCGGTTCCGCTCGCCAGGGGCCAACAAAACCGAAGAGCTGCGCAAAGGCGTCGAGCAGTGATTGCTCGCGAACCGGTTTGGTGAGCACCGCATCGATGCTTTCGCCTATGTCTTCCGAGAGAGCTTGCCGTCCAGCCGAAGAGGCGATGAGAAGCTTGGTCTCGGCAAGACCCGGAACCGCGCGAATTCGCGCGACCAACGCTTCACCCGACAATCCAGGCATCATCTGATCGATGATGACGAGATCGAATGGTTTGCCGTGGTGGAAAGCGCGTTCCAATTCAGCCATCGCAGCAAAACCGTCATCGGCCGACATTGCCTCTATGCCGAACGCGGCGAGCTGCCGGACGAGAATGCGCCGGTTCATCTCGATGTCGTCGACGACAAGCACGCGCAGTCCCGCGAGCTTGCCGGGCAAGGCGCGGCGTTCGACCGTCGGATTGGTTGCCGGCGGCAGCGCGAGCTCGAACCAGAACCGGCTGCCGGAACCGGGTGTGCTGTCAACGCCAATTTCGCCGCCCATCAGCTCGATCAGCTGTTTGCAGATGGCAAGGCCCAATCCAGTACCGCCGAAACGTCGGGTGATCGAGCTGTCGGCCTGTGTGAACTTCTCGAACAGCCTGCCGCGAACAGCTTCCGACATGCCGATGCCGGTATCGGCAACTTCAAAACGCAGCCGGCGGACTTCCTCGGTCGAGTCGGGACGCAGCATTACCTCGACGGATACGCCGCCCCGCTCGGTGAACTTGATCGCGTTACCGACGAGATTGAGCAGTATCTGGCGCAGGCGCGTTGGGTCGCCGCGGAACCCGCCGCTCGCCGCGGGATCGACGAACGCACCGAGATCGACCCCTTTCTCATTGGCCTTTGGCGCCAGCAGACCAACAACGCCTTCAACCATATCGAGAAGGTCGAAATCCATCATTTCGAGATCGACCTTGCCGACCTCGAGCTTGGAGATGTCCAGTATATCGTTGATCAATGCGAGCAGCGCCTCGGCGCTATCGCCTACCGCGATCGCGCATTCGCGCTGCTCCGAGGTCAAATCCGTCTGCAGCAGTAACCCGTTCATGCCGATGATCCCGTTCATTGGCGTACGGATCTCGTGCGACATGTTCGCGAGAAATTCCGACTTGGCTCTGTTCGCCCGCTCGGCGGCTTCCCGCGCCTGCTCCGCCTGCTGGCGCGCCGCGGCAATCTGCTCCTCGGCGGCCTTGCGCGCTGTAATGTCGGTAAAGGTCCTGACCGCGCCGCCGCCCGGCAGCGGCACATTGTGGAACTCGATCATTCGGCCGTTCGGCCGCCGCCGCTCACGAACCCGCGGTTGATCGAGAGCCCAGCCGCGTCTGACGATTTCTTTCAAGGTCTCGTCGGTACCGTATTCCTGTTCCCGCGCCTGATAGGCGAGGACTTCGTCAAACCTCGGGTGAGACGCCATCAACTCTTCAGGCAGCTCCATAATCTCGATAGCCCGGCGATTGCATAGCGCGACGATGCGGTTCGCATCGACCACCATGATGCCCTGATCCATATGCTCGAGCGTGGTCTCGAGCAGCTGCGACTTTTCTCTGAGCCGGCGCTCGCTCTCGCGCAGCGCATCCGCGCTCTGCTGCAGTTCGGATGTTTTGGTTTCGAGGATCGCCCGATTGCGTTCGAGCTCGCGCAACTGGCGGTTGAGCACCCGGAACAGCACAGCAAAGCCGAGAGCTGTGCAGAGCGCGCCGATAGCGATGAAAATCGCCTCCCAACGCCAGTTTGCTAGGGCTTCAGCCTCCAACGCTGATCCGCCTTCCTGCAAGCCGACCGCCTTGGAGACGGTGTCCAGGTGGTCGGTTCGGATCGTCGCGACGACAGTACCGAGATACGCCCCGCCGGGGCCACCGATGCGCCGCGCGACAAAGATCTTTGCCGCGCTGCCGGCGCGGCTCTTGACCGGGTTGCTGAGATAGCTCGTCGCTTCATAGTGCGTCCGGAAGTATTCGACAAAACCGAGATCCGACAGTGTGGTTGCCGAACCAACACGACGGCGTGTCGTATTAACCAGCTTCCCGTCGGTCCCGACCAGGGCCAGAGCACCGGCCTGCGGCAGATTTTTCAAGCTATCGACCAGGAAACGGCGCCACTCCCCGCTCGCCAGCTGCTGATCGAATTCTTCGGGCGTTGCCAATCCCAGGCCTAGTATCCGATCCCTCACTTCGTCGAGGACGAGATCCACCGCCTGCAGCGTATGGGAGGTTTGCTCGGCGAAGCCGATACCGAGAGTTTGGACCTGCGCAGAAGTCTTGAGCGCCTTTCTGTGCCAATCCCAGATCGTCACACCGGCAGCAGCCATCGTTACGAATATGATCGCTAGGCCGATAAAGGTGAATCTGCGATTGGATGGCGGTTGGCGGCCTGAGCTCGCGAAAAACTTCATCGCCCGGAAAATCGCTGCGACATTAACGACGAACCCGTTTGTTCGGGCTCGCAGGCGGATCCCCGCGGTAACGGAAATTAAGAGCTTTTGGTTAACAAGATGTAACGGGCTCTGGAGACCACCCGATGCCGTTGCGGCTTTGGCCAAGCCTGGGGGGTCGCGGAACACGAAGAGGCCATTAATAGGGCGAGGCACAAGGCGCTGCAAATCGCACGGTCTGACCAACGGTCAAAGGCGTACCGGCGGTGCAGGCTGCTGAAAATTACGCACAGGAGGGTTAGCTTGCGCCAAGCCCACTTTGCGGCTTCATCGAAGCCGAGGCGCGGGAGGCTCGGGCGCAGCGCCGCGCGGTCGCCGTATCCGATATTCAATAAGAAATTCGCGCGCCATTCACCGGCGGGAAAAAAGCGGCGTCAACCTTTTCCGCGTCGAAGCCCGACATCGGACTGCAATCGAGAGCCTGCGCCCGAAGTGCCAGAATGAAATAGGCGCCCTGCAATGACGAGCTGCGAAAGGCGGTCTCATGCGCCAGTGCATCATTTGCCGTGAACCACGAGCCCGCATCGGTGTGCGGGTAAAGCCGCGGCGAGTGGTCGAAAAACGCCACCTCATAAGCGACGATCGCCGTCACCGGCGCTCTCTCTACCTGACGGTAATTACCCGAGGAAACGCGGGAGAGAAGCTTGCTTTAGCCTCGGGGCTCTTGACCAGGACAAGGCGCAGCGGCTCGCAATTGGCGCTGGTCGAACCGAGTTGCGCCAGCGCGAAAGCCGCCTCGATGGCCCCTTCCGGAACCGGGCGCTGCTGCCGCGCCGAGAAGGTGCGCGCCTCGCGGAACAATTGCGCGAGCAATCCTGTTTCTTTCGTGTCCATAATCGGCGAGTACCGCTAACAAGCCTCACCGGAATAACGTAAGAGAGGTGCCAAAGAGTTATGTAGCTAGCGTCATAACCCGTCTCAGCAAAGGCCGCCGTTCCGCCGACGCGCAAAATTCGGTCACGCGGGGATGATGCGGTGCCGGACCATCCTATAACGTGCCGCGGCGATTGCCGCGAGGCTGCGGTCGCAAGAGGGACAACAGCACGTGCATCGCAAAGTCGATAATAGTCGACGTGGGGGAGGGAGAGCCGGCCAATATTTCGCCAAACTCCCCAGTCGCGGGATCGCATTCCGGCGCAGCTCTGGCTGAAGTAATGACGTCTTGAATACTATGTTGATCCCGTCGGTGCTCCGTTTCGGCGCCCACGCAACACAGGCCGCGACTTTAGTGCTGTCCTTCGGCGTCAGCCCACAAGTCGACCGGCTGAAGAAGCTGATGGTTCATGCCGCTGCGGGCAAAGACAGTGGTTACTGGTTGTGCCTTATCGGATTGCATTCGATGGCGTGGAACGCGCAGTTGCATATTGGACGCAGGGCTCAGCCGCCGTGGTCGCGGTACCGGCTATATTTCTTTCAGCTGGGCTTTTGCCGGCGGTGCGGGCGAGCGAAGCAGCGTTGGATAGGTGCGGCGTCAAAGGAATGAGGTTCTGAACATACCCGCTGCGGTAGGAAGCCCCCGCTATGACCGGGCGGCAACCTCTTCGGCCCTGTCGTACTCCTGCGAGATGTCGCGGTTCGTGTAGTCCGGCAATAGCGCAGCCGCCGCGAAACTGATCACGGCGCACAGGAGAATGTAGAGCGCGATCGCGTAGCCGGATTTGAACTCGGCAAACAGCGCCGTTGCAACCAGCGGGGCAGGGCCGCCTGCGATAATCGACGCCAACTGATAACCGATCGAGGCGCCGCTATAGCGCAAACGCCCAGTGAAGCATTCGGCGATTAGCGCCGCCTGCGGGCCATACATCATGTCGTGCGGGATCAGTGACACCATGATCGCAAGAAAGATCCACCCCAACACCATCGTGTTGAGCAGCGCAAAATAAACAAAGCCGAAGACGCCCGTTACCGCGGCCCCGAGGAGATACATGCGTCTGCGGCCGATCCTGTCCAACAGATAACCGGAAGAACGACACGACAGAGGCCGTGAGAACTGCCGTCAGCAGCAGATTGCGCGAGACCCCGAGGATTGTCGTCCCATAGGTGAAAATGAAGGCTGTAAAACTGTAGAATGGCGCCTGTTCTCCCATCCGCGCCAACGCCGTCAACAAGATCGCCTTGGGTTGCCGTTTATGACTTCGATGGCCGGGGCCTTCTCGACCCGATTTTCCGCGACGAGACGCGAAAAGGTCGGCGTCTCGAGAATTCCGAGCCGAATATAGAGGCCGACGCCGACGAGGAGGATGCTGAGGAAAAACGGAATTCGCCATCCCCAGACGAGGAACTGACTTCCAGAGATCTGGCTGAACGCGAGCGCCGCCAAATTCGCCAGAAACAGCCCTGCCGGTACGCCGAACTGCGGCCAGGCGGCGACAAAGCCGCGGTGATGGTCGGATCGCGCCCACTCCATCGACATCAGCACCGAACCGCCCCATTCGCCGCCGCCCCCGACGCCTTGGACAAAACGCAGGATCGTCAGAATGACCGCACCCCAGATGCCGATCTGCGCATAAGTCGGGACGAACGCGACGAGAAAGGTCGCGATCCCCATCAGTAGCAAAGTCGCGATCAATGCCGCCTTGCGCCCGAGGCGGTCGCCATAATGGCCGAAAATCGCCGCACCCACGGGTCGGGCGACAAAGCCGACTGCGTAGATGGCGAAGGCCTGCAGTGTTCCAACTAACGGATCGGATTCCGGGAAGTACAATTTGGCAAAGACCAGCCCGGTCACCGTGCTGTACAAAAAGAAATCATACCATTCGATTGTCGTGCCTGTCGTGCTGGCGATCACCGCACGCCGCAATTGCATCCGGTGTTCGAGTTCGGTCAGCGCGTCGGGCGCGACCCCGGCTATCGTCATCGAGGCTCCTCCTCGCGGCCTTTGCGCCTGCCTTCCTCGGTCGGCTTCGGTTAGAGCTCTTTCTATTTTGCCGGCTCGATATTCCTGCCGCAGCCTTAGCCTTGCCGGAAGCCTGGAACGGGCGCATGCTGATTTGAACGCAAGAGGAGGAAAAGTGATGCCCCGAATCAAGCATATCGCGCTGACGACGAAGGAACCCGCAAAGGTGGCGGCTTTTTATAAAGATGCCTTTGGGATGGAGGAGATCCGACGCGCGCCAAACGGCGCGGTCTTCCTGACCGATGGCTACATCAATCTGGCGATCCTGCATCGGAAGACCGAGAAATCCGCCGATGTCGGGGCCAATGGACCCAACTACAGCGGCATCCATCATTTCGGCTTCGAGGTCGAAGATCTCGACGAAGCAGCGGCGAAGCTGGAACGCGCCGAGGGTAAGCGGCTCGAGGAGAAGGAAGGGCTCGGCATGGAGATGGCGGCCGGCGGCCATCGCAACTTCGAGATGAAATGGGCCGGTCCTGACGGCGTCGTAATCGACATTTCGCACACGGGGTGGGAAACGAAATCGAGGTAAGCAAAATTTCGGGAGGAAGCAGCCATGGCCGATAACTTCACGATTTGTGTCGGCACGGTCGGAACCGGTGCCTGGGTCAGCCCGGACGGCGGAGAAAGCTGGCGGCAGGTCCGCACGGGGCTGTGGGCCGAAAGCCGGGTGTTCGGATTTGCGGTCCACCCAAAATGGCCGCGGACCGTTTTTGCCGGCGCCGATGATGGCATCTATCGCAGCGAGGATGGCGGCGAGCGCTTCGAACGGCTCGACTCGCCGATGAGCGCGCTGCACGTCTGGAAGATCGCGCTCGATCCGATGGACCCCGAGATCATCTTCGCGGGCACGCGGCCGGCGGCGCTTTTCCGATCGGCCGATGGCGGGCGACACTGGGACAAGCTCTCGGCCGAGATGGCCGAGGAATGCCCGAATGTCCGGATCCCGCGGGTTACCGCGCTGACCGTCGACCCCTCTGACCGCCGCATGGTGTGGGCCGGGGTGGAAGTCGACGGCGTGCGGCGCAGCCGCGACGGCGGTGAGACCTGGACGCGGGTCGCCGGCGTCAGTGACCCCGACATCCATGACACCGCGATCAGCATCAACGGCGGCAAGACAGTGCTGACCAGCACGCCGCGCGAGATCTTTGCGAGCATCGACAGCGGTGAGACCTGGCAGGGCCTCGGGGTCGGCCAGCATTTCCGTCTGCCCTACTGCCGCAGCCTGGCACTTAAAGCCGACGACCCGGGTGTGCTGTTTGTCGCCACTGGCGACGGCGCGCTCGGCAGCACCGGCGCGATCCAGCGCTCGAAGGATGGCGGACGCAGCTGGCAAATGTTGCCCCTGCCGGTCGAACCGAATTCGCCGATCTGGACGTTCGCGACCCATCCCGCCGATCCCGACCGGATCCTCGCTTGCAGCCATTACGGCGAAGTTTTCGCCAGCCATGATGCCGGAGATTCCTGGGTCAAACTGCGCCGCGAATTCAGCGAGATCCGTGCCCTCGCTTGGACGCCGAATTAACAAGCGCGCCCGCCTCTCATCGCCGCTCCCTTCCTCCTACCGCTTGCATCAAGAGGCGGAGATGAAAGGCATTTGGCGTTGACGGCGCGGCTGAGAAAGCTGACAGTTTCGGAAATGATCCTGTTTACAGGGTGAGGCCCGTCACTGACTTGTTGCACCCGCCGCCGACAGACCAAAGGGATCCGGCAGCGTGCGGCGGAGACCGATCATGACCAGGAGGGAATCATATGCCTAACGACCTAACGCCCGGTGCCTCCGATCAGCCCAGCGTAGCGCAGCGTGGCGCCTTGCATGGTGTCAGGGTGGTGGACCTGACCCAATTCGAGGCGGGGACATCGCTGACTCAGACCTTGGCTTGGCTCGGCGCCGAGGTGATCAAGGTCGAGGAGCCAACCAAGGGCGAGCAGGGCCGCGGCGCCTCGACCGACAAGAAGGGGGTCGACTCGCATTATTTCATGCTGCTCAACGCCAATAAGCGCAGCGTCACCGCCAACCTCAAGACCGACAAGGGCCGCGCTATCCTGCGGGCGCTGATCGAGAAGGCCGATGTCTTCGCCGAGAATTTCGCTCCCGGGGTCATCGAGCGGCTGGGCTTCGGCTATGATGTGGTGCGCGAGATCAATCCACGGATCATCTACGTGCAGGTCAAGGGATTCGGCCAGGACGGCCCCTATAAGGACTTCCTTGCCTTCGACATGATCGCCCAGGCGACCGGCGGCGCGATGTCGATCACCGGCGAGCCCGAGGGCCGCCCGATCAAGCCGGGTCTGACGATTGGCGATACCGGAACCGGGCTGCACGGCGCCATCGGGGTTCTCGCTGCTCTTTATCAGCGGCAATTCACGGGCGAAGGCCAGCGCATTCAGCTCGCGATGCAGGAATGCGTCATCAATTACGGCCGCATCTCGTATGCTGCCCAGGCATTGTGGGGCAGAGCGGCACCGCGTATGGGCAATCAGAGCATCATGGGTACCAATTCGCCAAGCGAGACCTACAAATGCAAAGGCGACGGCCCGAACGACTACTGCTACATCTACACGTCGCGTGCCAACCCGCAGCATTGGGAGCGGCTCTTAAAGATCATGGGACGCGAGGACCTGATCGGCGATCCGCGGTTCGACAGCCCGCAAGAGCGGTTCAAAAACCGTCACCTGGTGGATCAGATGATCGCCGAATGGACCGTTCACCACGACAAGCGGACGGTTATGAAGCGGCTCGGCGAGCAGGGCATCCCCGCCGGCGCGGTCATGGATACGATGGAGTTGTCGAACGATCCGGACCTCAATCGCCGCGAGATCTTCGTCACCGTCAAGCACCCGGTGCGCGGCGACTTCAAGATGCCGGGCTGGCCGGTCAAGATGAGCAACTCCAAGGTGCCAATCAAGGCCGCGCCGTTGCTCGGCGCCGATACCGACGAGGTTTACGCCCGCCTGCTCGGGCTCTCGAAGGACGAGCTCGCCGCCTTGCGCGAAGAAAAGATCATCTGAATCCCTGCCTCTCCGCCCTTCAGCGTGGAGGGGACCCGTTGCGCAGCGAGGGGAAGGGGTGAGGTGGGCTCACGGTCGGCGCTCTGGAATCCCCATCTCACCCCGACCCTCTCCGCCCTTAGAGGGCGAAGAGGGATTTTCGGGAGGGGAAAGGGGCAATGAACACGAACACAGCTCCGACTCTGGGGGCGGTCACTCCGATGATGCCGCCTCCGCGATGGGAGCCCGCCGCGAGTTATCCGGACCCCGCCGTCCGCACGCTCGACCCGCGCTTCGACGACGTTAAGCCCCCGTTCAACGCGGCCGTAGAGCGGCTGGCGACCGGCTCTCGCTGGGCCGAAGGTCCGGTGTGGTTTGGCGATGGCCGTTATTTGTTGTGGAGCGACATCCCGAACAACCGGATCATGCGGTGGGACGAAGAGACCGGTGCGACCAGCATATTTCGCAAGCCCTCCAACCACGCCAACGGCAACACGCGCGACCGTCGGGGACGGCTCGTCACCTGCGAACATGAGGGCCGGCGGATCACTCGGACCGAATACGACGGCTCGATCACCGTCATTCTCGACCGATTCGATGGCAAGCGGCTCAATTCGCCGAATGACGTGGTCGTCAAATCCGACGATTCGATCTGGTTCACCGACCCGCCCTTTGGGATCCTCGGAAACTATGAGGGTGAACGGTCCCCGCTGGAGCTGCCGACCAATGTCTATCGGGTGGACGGCAGGAGCGGTGCTGCAACCGTCGTTGCCGATGAGATCAACGGCCCGAACGGGCTGTGCTTCTCACCCGACGAAAGCAAGCTTTATATCGTCGAATCGCGCGCCCGGCCGCGGCTCATCCGTGTCTTCGATGTCGTCGATGACGGGATGAGGCTTGCTAATGACCGGATGTTCATCAATGCCGGCGAGGGGACGCCCGACGGCTTCCGATGCGATGTCGAAGGGAATCTATGGTGCGGCTGGGGCATGACACCCGGGCTCAACGGAGTGGCGGTGTTTGCCCCCGACGGCACGATGATCGGACATGTCGCACTGCCCGAGCGCTGCGCCAATCTATGTTTCGGCGGGCGCAAGCGTAACCGGCTGTTCATGGCCGCCAGCCAGTCGATCTATTCGGTCTATGTGAATACTCAGGGTGTCGCGGGCGGCTGAGACGTCTTTGCATCTAGCGCGATCGGCGATTTCGTAATAACCTGCTCCATTCAACCACGGGAGGAAGAGATGAGACGCTTTGTACTCGTGTCCTCGCTGCTCGCGATCGCCGCTTGCGCACAGCAACCGCCGCCGCCACCAGTGGCCGCGAACCCTCCCCCGCCGCCACCCCCGCCGCCGCCGGTGTACACTGTCTATTTCGACTACAACAGCTCGCTGCTGACCCCCGCCGGCAGAGAGATCATCAGGCTGGCCGCCGACTCGTACAAGGCGGGAACGCCATCAAATGTTCAAGTCACCGGGTATGCCGACCCGTCGGGCCCGGCCGGTTACAATCAGCGCCTCTCGCTGAAACGCGCCAGCGTGGTGTCAGCAACGCTGGTGGAGGACGGCGTGCCGCGCAGCTCGCTCACCGTCAGCGGAGCCGGGGAAACCTCCAGCGGCGCGGACCCGGGGCAGGACCGCCGCGTCGATATCAACCTGGGCGGCCCGCCGCCGGCCTCGTAAACCTAGTGCGTACGAGAGGGCGCCGCCATTGGCGCCCTCTCTTGGAGAGATGCATTGAATTTTGCTAATGCCGC
>Ga0126379_10002147_pt1 | contig 12429 bp, 12 predicted proteins | sample PanSoiMetPlot_24_FD_92640 | JGI IMG/M metagenome (GOLD analysis project Ga0126379, IMG submission 92640) | Tropical forest soil microbial communities from Panama - MetaG Plot_24 | ecosystem: Environmental > Terrestrial > Soil > Tropical forest > Bulk soil | place: Panama | collected 2016-02-17
CGGGGTTTCATTGATGGCCGCGAAACGATAGATTCGCGCGTATGACGATGACCTTGGAATCCGCCCTGGCCGAACGCACTGCGGCGATGGCCGATGCCTGCACCCGCTGCGGCAAGTGCGTCGAGGTCTGCCCGGTCACCGGCCCGGGCGGCGTCAAAGCCGAACCGGTCGAGGTGATCTCGGGCATCATCGATATTCTCAAGACCGGCGACGGCCCGGAGGCCTCGCGCAAATGGGCGTCGAGCTGCGTGCTCACCGGCGCCTGCATCAAGGCCTGCGACTACGGGGTCAATCCGCGTTTTCTGCTCGGCATGGCGCGGGTGGCGATGGCGCGGCACAAGAACCAGCCGAACGAGCAGCGCAAACAGGGCGTCGACGGCTTCCGCAAGGTCGCACGCGAGGTCGCGCATATCTCGCAGATGCAGCTCGACGACGAGCTGCTCGCGCGCCTCGGCCAGAAATCGGGTGCAAATTCGTTGCAGGCGAGCGAGCCCAAGGACGGCGCGCCGCCCGATTTCGTGTTCTACACCGGCTGCAACGTGCTCAAGACGCCGCACATCGCGCTCACCGCGCTCGACATCATGGACACGCTTGGCGTCACCTATCAGGTGCTGGGCGGGCCGTCGCACTGCTGCGGCGTGGTGCATTTCCGCACCGGCGACCTCGAGGCCTCCGGCAGTCTCGCCGAGAACACCTTGGCAAAGCTCGCCAGCGCCAAGAACGGTCAGGTGCTGTCGTGGTGCGCGAGCTGCCACGTGCAGTTCACCGAGTTCAACATGCCGGCCCATGAGCGCATGACCGGGAGCCTGCCGTTCGAGATGACGCCGTTCATGCGCTTCCTGCGCGCGCGGCTCGACGACCTCAAGCCCATGCTGCGACGCCGCCTCGATCTGCGCGTCGCGTTGCATCGTCATCCGGGCGTCCCCGGCATCATGGAGGCCGCGGCGGACATTCTCACCGCCATTCCCGGCATCGAGCTCGTCGACCTGCATCAGCCGGCGGTCGGCCTCATGAGCAATTACCTGCGCGCCCTGCCCGAGTACAAGCGCAAGCTCCAGCTCGACGAGCTCACGGCCGCACGCGACGCGAAGGTCGACGCGCTGGTCGCGGTCTATCACCCCGATCATCGCGAGCTGTGCGCGCACGAGCGCAACTTTCCGTTCCGGATCGTCAATCTCCTGGAGCTCGTCGGCGAAAGCATGGGACTGAGCCAGGAGGATCGCTTCAAGCGGCTCAAGAAGCTGCAGGACGCCGATCTGATCCTCGCGGAGACTCACGATCTGCTTGCGCAGCATCGCATCCGGGAGGACACGGCACGCGCGTCGATTCAGGCCATGCTCGACGAGCAGCCGCTGCCGCTGACGCGCTCAGACGATGCGCACGGTCGACCGACGGCCGCCCCGATCAACGGTTGATGGTGCCATCTGGGCCCGTGCGACGCCGCGCGGAAGCGCGCCGAGCTAGCGATCGCCGGTGACGATGTTCACGACGCGGCTGAGCGTCCCCGGCGTCCGCGTCACCCCTTCGGCGACGATCAGGCAGACACAGTCGTGATCGCCTTCGATGACCGGCGCATCGTCGGGATCCGCTGCCGGGAAGACGATGTCGCCGCGCGCGTACTCGCCGCCGGCGTCCGCTGCGGCGCCCTCGAGCACCAGGGCGGCGGCGAGACCCTCCTCGCGGGGCAACGGCAGACGCCTGCCCGGGCGCACACTGACGAAACGCGCCTCGCTGGCGGCATCCGGCGTCAGCGCGACCTCCTTGATACCGGAGCCGCGCCTGCGCCACGCGAAATCGGGCAGATCGCAGGCTGCGAGCCGTCGCAACGCGCGTGGCAGCACCGCGCCGGCTTGGCTTACGGCGGGTGCCGAGGGGGCTCGCTCCGGTTCTGGAAGGGGCGCAGCGAAGATGTTCACCAACCGCCGGTCGCGGCCAGCCAGCGGAACTGGCCGGACATCCTCGAGGAAGACCCCGTGGACTGCCTCCAGCAGCGCCGCGTAGGCTCGGTTGTCGGGCTTCAGTTCCAGGTGGGCGGCCACCAATGCGGTGAGCGGCCGGCTCAGCGTCCGCGCCGCATAAGCCGCGATGAGCGCATCGATCGGGCGACCGCCCGAGGCACGTATGGTTGCGTCGTAGTTCAACTCGTCAGTCCTCGGTCGTTCAGCGCCGGTCCTCCCCCCAGGCCCCACTCCCCCCTCGGAACTGCTTGATCATCCCAGCATTGAACATTGATTACGCGATAGAATTGGGCGCGGATCACTCCATCCAGCATTATACCAAAATAGCGTAATAAGATACCTCTGGACGGATGCCGCTGCCGGTGCGGCGGGCAAGCCTTGTGGGGCGTTGGGGCGGCCGATAGGGTCCCGCAAGTATCGGCCCCGCACAGGACACCCATGCACATCCGCGACGGCATTGTGAATGCGATCGGCGATACGCCACTGATCAAGCTCAGGCGCGCCTCCGAACTGACCCGATGCACGATTCTCGGCAAGGCCGAATTCATGAATCCCGGCCAGTCCGTGAAGGACCGCGCTGCGCTTTTCATCATCAATGATGCGGTGCGCAAGGGTCAGTTACGACCCGGCGGCGTGATCGTCGAGGGCACTGCGGGAAACACCGGTATCGGGCTCGCGCTCGTCGGCAATGCCATGGGTTTCCGCTCCGTGATCGTGATCCCGGAGACCCAGAGCCAGGAAAAGAAGGACACCCTGCGGCTTGCCGGCGCCGAGCTGGTTGAGGTTCCGGCGGTTCCCTACTCCAATCCCAACAATTACGTGAAGCTGTCCGGCCGACTGGCGGCCAACCTTGCCAAGAGCGAGCCGAACGGCGCCATCTGGGCAAACCAGTTCGACAACGTCGCCAACCGTGACGGTCACATCGAGACCACCGGGCGGGAAATCTGGGAGCAGACCGAGGGCAGGATCGACGGCTTCACCTGCGCGGTCGGAACCGGCGGCACGCTCGCCGGCGTCGCGATGGCGCTCAAGGCACGCGACAAGGACGTCAAGATCGGCCTCGCCGATCCGCTGGGCGCCGCCCTCTACAGCTACTACACGTCGGGCGTGCTCAAATCGGAGGGCTCCTCGATCACCGAGGGCATCGGCCAGGGGCGGATCACCAAGAACCTCGAGGACGCGCCGATCGACTTCGCCTTCCAGATCCCCGACGAGGAGGCTGTGCCGCTCATCTTCGACCTGCTCGAGCATGAGGGTCTCTGCCTCGGCGGCTCGTCCGGCATCAATGTCGCAGGCGCGATCCGCCTCGCGAAGGAGCTCGGTCCGGGGCACACCATCGTGACCATCCTGGCGGACTATGGCACGCGCTATCAATCCAAGTTGTTCAATCCGGAGTTCTTGCGCTCGAAGGGCCTTCCGGTTCCGGCCTGGATGGAGCGGAGAACCGGCGTGACGCCGCCGTTCGAGAAGGTGTAGCAGGCGTCGGCGCCGATGCGGATCCATGGCTTTCGTGCCAACCCGCAACACGCTATACGGCCTCGTGAAAGGGCGTGACTCATGCCACCCACCCCTCCGTCCCAGCCTCCAGGCCGCTGGCTCGTTACGACCGATTGGCTCGCTTCGCGGCTGCGATCACCCGACCTCGTCGTCGTCGACGGCTCGTACTACCTGCCCGGTCAAAACCGCGATGCGGCGGCGGAGTATCTCACCGGGCACATCCCTGGCGCGGTGCGCTTCGACGTCGACCAGATCTCCGATCATTCCTCGCCGTTGCCGCACATGCTGCCGTCGGCATTCGACTTCGGCCTGGCCGTCGGTCAGCTGGGGATTTCCGAGCGCAACACCATCGTGGTCTACGACGGCGCGGGCCTGTTCTCGGCGCCGCGGGTATGGTGGACGTTCCGCCTGTTCGGCGCCGAACACGTGCATGTTCTCGACGGCGGCCTGCCGAAATGGAAGGCCGAGAATCGCCCGCTTGAACAGGGCGAAGTCACGCGCCCGCCCACCCATTTTGTGACCAAGAGCCCGCCCGATATCGTTGCGTCGTTCGAGCGGGTCGCACGCGCGCTCGTCGACAAGACTGCCCAGGTCGTTGATGGCCGGCCGGCCGACCGGTTCCGGGGCGAAGCGCCGGAGCCGCGGCCGGGGCTCCGCCCGGGTCACATTCCAGGCTCGTTCAACGTGCCGAGCGCCAAACTGACCGAAAACGGCCAGATGCTTGCGGTCGACCGCCTGCGCGCCGCGTTCGCCCAAGGCGGGGTCGACATCGACCGCCCCGTCATCACAAGCTGCGGCTCCGGCGTCGCGGCTGCCACCTTGTGGCTTGCCCTTGACGCGCTCGGCAAGACTCCCGCCGGCCTTTATGACGGATCATGGTCGGAATGGGGCGCGCGCGCTGATCTCCCGGTCGCGACCGGGCCGAAGTGACGGCGCATCAGCGCTCATTTCAGGATTTGACCGAGAAACAGCTTTGTCCGCTCGTGTTGCGGATGGGTGAAGAACGCGTCGGGCGTGTTGACTTCGACGACCTGCCCGGCGTCCATGAAAACCATCCGGCTCGCGACCTGCCGCGCGAAGCCCATCTCGTGGCTCACGACGATCATGGTCATGCCGTCCATGGCGAGCTCCACCATGGTGTCGAGCACCTCCTTGACCATCTCGGGATCGAGCGCGGACGTCGGCTCGTCGAACATCATGAGCTTCGGGCTCATGCAGAGCGCGCGGGCGATCGCAACGCGCTGCTGCTGCCCGCCCGACAATTGACCGGGATATTTGTCGGCCTGCTCGGGAATCCGCACCCGTTTGAGGAAACGTCGGGCGATCTCCTCCGCCTTGGCGGGCGGCATCTTGCGCACATTGATGGGTGCAAGCGTGCAGTTCTCCAGCACCGTGAGATGGGGAAACAGGTTGAACTGCTGAAACACCATGCCGACCTCGCGGCGGACCTGCGCGATGCGCTTGGGATCGTTGCCGAGCGCGATGCCGTCGACCACGATCTCGCCGCGCTGATAGGCCTCGAGGCCATTGATGCAACGCAGCAGCGTCGACTTGCCCGAGCCGGAGGGTCCGCACACCACGATGCGCTCGCCGCGCCGGACCGTGAGGTCGATGTCGCGCAGCACGTAGAACGCGCCGAACCACTTGTGCACGCCCTTGATCTCGACCGCGGCGTCGCCGACCGCGGCGCCCGGCGCCGCCTCGATTCCATTGACCGCGATCGACGCCATGCCGATGCCTTTCTCAGCGCCGATCGCTGACCGCGAGACGCCGTTCGATGCCGCTCGCATAGCGTGACATCGAATAGCAGCAAATGAAATAGACCACCGCCGCGAACGCGTATCCGGTGGTGCTCGTCACCGGCGTCGCCCAGACGGGGTCGACCCGGGCAACCTCGATCGTCTTGAGGAAATCGAAGATGCCCACGAAGAACACCAGGGTCGTGTCCTTGAACAGCGCCACATAGCTGTTGACGATGTTCGGGATCGATATCCGCAGTGCCTGCGGCAGGACGATGAACCGCAGCGCCTGCCAGTAGCCGAGGCCGAGCGCCGACGCCGCCTCCCACTGGCCCTTGGGGATCGCCTGCAGGCCGCCGCGCACGACCTCGGCCATGTAGGCGGAGGAGAACAGCGCGACTCCCACGAGCGCGCGAATGAGCTTGTCGGGCGACCACGCGGGCGGGAGGAACAGCGGCAGCATGACGCTCGCCATGAACAGGACCGTGATCAGCGGCACGCCGCGAACGAACTCGATGAAGATCACCGACAGGAACTTCACGGCCGGCATCGACGACCGGCGTCCCAGCGCCAGCAGGATTCCGAGCGGAAGCGATACCGCGATGCCGACGCTCGCCACCACCACGGTGACGAGCGCGCCGCCCCATCGCGCCGTGTCGACGATCTCGAGGCCGAGCGGCGGCAGGCCGTACAGCAGAAAGAACGAGACGACCGGCAGCACGGCGAAGAAATAGAGCGCGCCCAGGCCGCGCCGCGGCGCGTCGATCCACAACACCCAAGCGATGCCGAAGGCGAGCAGCGCAAAAAATACGTCGACCCGCCATCGTTGGTCGATCGGATACGAGCCGTAGGTGAAATAGCTGCGATATTCGGTGACAAAGGCCCAGCAGGCGCCCAGATGGGGATGCTGCGCCGATGCCAGGCACGCCTCGCGATCGGTGCCGGTCCAGACTGCATCGATCACCAGGAAGCGCACCGTCGGCGGGATGATCCATGCGAGCAGCAGGATCGTGAACACCGTGAGCACCGCGTTGAACGGCGTCGCGAACAGGTTGGCCCGCACCCAACCGATCCAGCCGGTGGAGGCGAAAGGCGGCGCGAGGTCCGGCGCCGGCGCGCGACGCACGAACACGGCGTCGCTCACCGCCACGGCTCCGCTCGCGCCAGGCGTCGTCATGGGCTCATCGCTCCGTCAGCGCCACGCGCGCGTTGTAGACGTTCATCAGCATCGCGGTGGTGAGGCTGATCGCAAGGTAGACCGCCATCGTGATCGCCACGATCTCGACCGCCTGTCCGGTCTGGTTGAGCACCGTGCCGGTGAAGATCTGCACCAGGTCGGGATAGCCGATCGCGACCGCAAGCGAGGAATTCTTGGTGAGATTGAGGTACTGGTTGGTCAGCGGCGGGGTGATCACCCGCATCGCCTGTGGGATGACCACGCGCCACAGCACCACGCCGCGGGATAGTCCGAGGGCAAGCGCGGCTTCCGTCTGCCCGCGCGGGACCGCGAGAAGGCCGGCACGCACGGTCTCGGCAATGAATGCGCCGGTATAGACGACGAGCCCGGCCACCAGCGCGACGAACTCGGGCAGCACCTCGATTCCGCCGTACAGGTTGAACCGACTCATTTGCGGATAGACCAGGCTCGCGGTGCCGCCCGCGACCAGGAACGCCGCCAGCGGCAAGCCGAGGACCGCCAACACGCCCAACGCGCTCGCTGTGGGCGCACCGATCCGCCCGCGGCGCGCCAGCATCACCAGCGCGACGACGACCGCGATCCCGGCGAGCAGGGCGCAGAATACGAACGGTCCGGCGCCGCCGAGGTCGAGCCCCGGCAGAAACAGGCCGCGATTGTTGAGATATCCTCCGCCTGGCAGGTGAACGCTGTCGCGAAAATCCGGCAGGGCCTTGAGCACCGCGTTGTACCAGAACAGAAGCTGCAGCAGCAGCGGCACATTGCGCACGAGCTGCACGTAGCCGACAGCAAGCCGCGCCACCAGCCAGTTGCTCGACAGCTGCGCGATCCCGATCGTAAAACCGACGATCGTGGCGAGCACGATGCCGATCGCCGCAACCAGCAGCGTGTTGAGCAGTCCGACCCAGAACGCCTGGCCGTAGGTCGAACTGCTCGACGAATAGTCGATCAGCGTCTGGCTGATGTCGAAGCCCGCCGTGACGTTCCAGAATCCGAATCCCGAGGCGACGTTGGTGCGCGCCAGATTGGCGCGAGCGGCCTCGACCAGCAGCCACACGACTGCGGCCAGCAGCACGCACAGCGCAACCTGGGTGACGAGGCTGCGGAACCTGGGATCGCGCAGGAGCGGTGCCTTGGGAGGACCGCTCGCCGCGCCGGGCGTCATCATCGAGTTACGTCGCGCCTCAGCGGATCGGCGGTGCGTATTGCAACCCGCCCTTGGTCCACAATGCGTTCAGTCCGCGCGTGATCTTGAGCGGCGAGCCCTGGCCGACGTCGCGCTCGAACACCTCGCCGTAATTTCCGACATGCTTGACGATGCGATACACCCAATCCTTGGTCAGGCCGAGCTGCTCGCCGAACGGACCCTCGACCCCGAGCAGGCGCTTGATCTCCGGATTGTCGGACTTCATCTGGTCGTCGACATTCGCCTTGGTGACGTTGAGCTCCTCGGCGTTGACCATCGCGAAGTGCACCCACTTGACGATGTCGAACCATTGATCGTCCCCATGCCGCACGAACGGCGCGAGCGGCTCCTTGGAGATGATCTCCGGCAGCACGACGTGGTCGTCGGGCTTGGCGAGCTTGAGCCGCACGCCGTACAGCCCGGACGCATCCGTCGTATAGGCGTTGCAGCGGCCGCTCTCATAGGCGGCCACCGCCTCGTCGACCTGCAGGAAGGTCACGCTCTTGAGCCGCATCTTGTTGCTGCGGAAATAGTCGGCGAGATTGAGCTCGGTCGTGGTGCCCTGCTGGACGCAGACGGTCGCATCGTTGAGCTCGAGCGCGGAATTGACCTTGAGGTCCTTGCGGATGATGAAGCCCTGCCCGTCGTAGTAGTTGACCGCCGTGGCGTTGAGGCCGAGCTGGGAGTCGCGCGACGACGTCCAGGTGGTGTTGCGCGCGAGCACGTCCACGTCGCCCGATTGCAGTGCCGTGAAGCGGTCCTTCGCGGTCAGCGCGACGTACTTCACCTTGTTGGGATCGTTGAAGATCGCGGCGGCGACCGCCCGGCACAGATCGACATCGAGCCCGGCCCAGTTGCCCTGCGCGTCGGGCAGGCCGAAGCCGGGAAGCTGGCCGTTGGCACCGCAATTGAGCGTGCCGCGTTTCTTCACGTCATCGAGGGTGGCGGCTGAGACGGCGGTCGCAAACGTCATGGCGATGGCCGCCCAGGCGATGACGGTCGTCATTAGGCGCTTCATAAAGGTCTCCGCGGCGTTGCTGATGGCCCGCTCACCCGTCGTGGCAGGATCTCCGGCGCTGGCATCTCAAAACGACTGCCTTTCAAGGTCAAGGGGTTGACGTTGGCGGCTGGTGCCGGGGTAAATGTGACGCAGCGCCGCTGCGACGCTGAACAGCGGTGAAAAGCGCCGCCGTACGCGGCCAGGAGCCTTCATGAACAAGAAGTCAGGGTCCGAGCCGTCGCGCGACCTCAAGCCCGACACCCTGCTTTCGATCGGCGGACGCGATCCGTTCGCCCATCACGGTTACGTTAACACCCCGGTCTACCATGCCTCGACCCTGCTCTATCCGAGCGCCGAGGACTATGTCGCCCATCGCGGGCGCTATCAATACGGGCGGCGCGGGACCCCCACCTCGGAGGCGCTGGAAGACGCGATCCGCGCGCTCGACGGCCCGGCCTGTGCGGCCGTCGCCCTGCTGCCGTCGGGCCTCGCCGCGGTCTCGGCGGCGCTTCTCGCTGTGCTGCGCGCCGGCGACCATGTGCTCGTGACCGACAGCGCCTATCTGCCGACCCGGAAATTCTGCGACTCGGTGCTGACCCGCTTCGGTGTGAGCACGACCTACTACGACCCGCTGGTCGGCGCCGGGATTGCGGCGCTGATGCGCGCCAACACCCGCATCGTGTTCGTCGAGGCGCCCGGCTCGCTGACCTTCGAGACGCAGGACATCCCGGCGATCGCCGCCGCCGTGCACGCCAAGGGCGCGCTCGTGCTGATGGACAATACCTGGGCCGGGCCGCTCTATTTTCGTGCGCTCGAGAAGGGCGTCGACCTCTCGATCATCTCGGGCACGAAATACTTCGGCGGCCATTCCGACGTGATGCTCGGCACGGTCTCCGCCAACGCGGCGACCGCCGGGGCGCTCAAGGATTTCGTCGGCTTCGGCGGTCTCTGCGTCGGCCCCGACGACATGTATCTCGGATTGCGCGGCCTGCGCACCATGGGGGTCCGGCTCGCCCGGCACCAGGCGTCGGCCCTCAAGGTCGCGCGCTGGCTCGCGGCGCGCCCCGAGGTCGCGCGCGTGCTCCACCCGGCGCTCGAAACCGATCCCGGTCATGCGATCTGGCGGCGCGATTTCACCGGCGCCTGCGGCCTGTTCAGCATCGTTCTCAAGCCGATGCCGCAGGCGGCAGCCTACGCGTTCCTCGACGCCCTCACCCTCTTCGGCATCGGCGCCTCGTGGGGCGGCTACGAGAGCCTCGCGGTCCCGTTCGACGCCACGGCGATGCGCAGCGCGACACGCTGGGCGCCCGGCGGGCCCACGATCCGCTTCCATATCGGGCTTGAGGACGTATCCGACCTGATCGCCGACCTCGAGCGCGGGTTTGCCGCCCTGGCGGCGGCGCGGGCGTAAAAACGCTTATGCCTCGATGATCTTCCACTTCTTGTAGAAGATGGAATTGAGCCCCTTGAACAGCACGCGGTTGCAGACGACCACCCAGTCGAGCAGCGCTGGCAGGGCGGACGGCCGGACAATGTCGACGAACAGGCAATAGCGCGCCTTGTCCGACTCGTTGAACGACTGGTGCAGCAGCGTGTCGTCGAAGATGAACAGCTTGTTCTCGCGCCAGTAGTTCGTGGTGTCGCCGACCACGATGTAGGCCGAGTTGTCGTCCATCGTATTGACGTTGTAGAGGACCCGGAAGGTCGCGCGCAGCGGCCCGAAATGCTTCGACGTCGACTCCTTCTTGCTGAAGACCGACACGCCGATCGTCTTGATGTATTTGTAGTCCTGGTGGAACGCCGGCACGTCAATCACCGTGTTGACGTCGGCGCCGTACCATTTGAAGAAGAACATGCTGCGCGGCTGGGATTCGGCGGCGCGCTGCAGCTGGCCGACCAGATCCTGCCGGTAGGCGCCGTCGATCAGCGACTTGATCTCGTCCTGGTACGGCTTGGGCAGGTCCTCGAGCTTGTAGACGCCCTTGTTGATGTAGGGCAGCGCCAGCAGATCCATCAGCACGTTGAACGGCGACAGCACCCAGGTCAGCACGCCATTACCGAAGAAATACCGATCGACGACCGCAAGGCTCAGGTTCCTGTTCCGCGCCACGTCATAGATGCCGCAGACGTAGTAGAACAACATCAGCCACGGCAGGAAATAAGTGAGCGGCGCGAGAATGAACACGACCTGCGCGGCGCGCGTCAGTGGCTTCTTCACGGAAAGTTGCCCCCGCCGGTCGGAATGAACGTTTCAACGTCGACAATGGAGGTCGTCGGCCCTCTGGGACCATGCGACCCTGCGAGTTTAACCGATCGGTACGCGCAATCCACCCGAAATTCCCGCCGGATTCAGGCCGCGGGGCGGCGCGGAACCTTGCCCCAAAGTCAATCACGCGACCGCCGCCCCCGATATCCGGCGCTCCCGGTATACGAAATAGAGATTGCGCAGATAGATGAACACGCCGAACCCCTGGCCCAGAATGAACACCGGGTCCTTGATGGTGAGCGCGTAGACGAACAGAACGAGCCCTCCTCCGATCGAGAAGAACCAGAAGGCGACCGGAACGACGCTCTTGCGCGCGCGCTCGGTCGCGATCCACTGCACCAGGAAGCGCATCGTGAACAGGAACTGGCCGACGACGCCGACGAGCACCGTCCAATTGAGCTTCAGGAAGAAGACGTTGTAGAAGTAGTCTCCAACCAGGTGCGAAAGATCAGCGAGCATCGTTCTCAACCTCCGAAACCTGCGGTACGCGCCGCTTGCGTCGTACCAGCCACCAGACGCCCGCGAGATCGAGAATCCCGACCCATAGGCGATCCCACATGCCGTAATTCGAGACGCCGTGGCGGCGCTCGCGGTCGACCACGTCGACATAGACGACGTCGTAGCCGTCGCGGCGCACCAGCGCCGGCAGGAAGCGGTGCAGCCCGTCGAAATACGGAAGCGCGAGGAAGACGTCGCGCCGGAACGCCTTGAGCCCGCAGCCGCTGTCGCGCGTCCCGTCGCGCAGGATCAGGCCGCGGACCCCATTGGCGATGCGCGACTGCAATCGCTTGAACGCGCTCGCCTTGCGTCCGACGCGCTGGCCGGCGGCAAGCCCGACCCGCACGCCGCCCCGTTCGACCGCTTCGATCAGGACGGGAAGAAATCTTGGGTCGTTCTGTCCGTCGCCGTCGAGGGTGGCGACGAGCGGCGCTCGCGCCGCCGCGACGCCGCTGCGCACCGCCGACGACTGTCCGCTCGACCGGTCGTGACGGATCTGGCGCAGATACGGCCGCTCGCGCATCTGCGCGCGCAGTTCGGCCTCGGTGCCGTCGCTCGAACCGTCGTTCACGTAGACAATCTCGAATCTCCTGTCCGCCAGCGCCGCCGCGATCTCCTCGACGAGCGGCGCGACATTGCCGGCCTCGTTGCGCACCGGCACGACCACGGAGACGGCCGGAGTCGCCTGCGGACTGGCATCGGTCATCGGCTGATATCCGGGGGTTCCCATGCGCGCGCTTTCTTATTGACCGAACAGCGCGGCCGCAACCCTCTTGATCCGCCGGAATGATGGGCCGGGCATCGTGTGGACCTTGCCGTCGGTCCCGACGAAAAAGCCGAGCCGCCGGACCGCGAACCAGTCGCGCACCACGATCGCGCCGAACGCGCCGAACGCCGCGCCGGCGATCACGTCGCTCAGGAAATGCGCCGCGCCGATCACCCGGGTGGCCGCGATCGCCAGCGCATAGACCCACAGCGCCGGCCGGACGCGCGGGAAGATCAATCCGACCGCCACCAGGGTGGCGAACACGTTGGCGGTATGGCCGGACGGAAAGCTCGCATATTCGGACCGCCACGACAGCGGCTCGTA
>Ga0126379_10002148_pt1 | contig 12427 bp, 7 predicted proteins | sample PanSoiMetPlot_24_FD_92640 | JGI IMG/M metagenome (GOLD analysis project Ga0126379, IMG submission 92640) | Tropical forest soil microbial communities from Panama - MetaG Plot_24 | ecosystem: Environmental > Terrestrial > Soil > Tropical forest > Bulk soil | place: Panama | collected 2016-02-17
CTCCTGGGCGGGCTGGCCCTTTCCGTCCCGCCGAGCCTCCTGCCCGACTTTCTCGGCCGCGCGCCCTCGCCGATCCCCCTTCGCAATCCCGAGAAGTTCGGCCTCGCCGTCGCGCTCGCGCTCTCCCTCATCACCGGGCTCGCCTTCGAATCCCTGCGCCGGCCGAAAAAGCGGAGGTGGACGCTCTGGTTGGCCGGCGCCTTCGCGGCGGCCGCGGTCTTCACGCAGCTCTTCCCGGACGCCACCGAGTCGCTCGTCGGTTGGATCACCCGAGTCGAGCCGCCCTACGCGGTCCGCGCCGCCCGCGTCCTGCCGATGTGCCTCGTGGAAGCGGGGCTCCTCTGGGTAGCCACTCTGATCGCGCTCGATCTGCTTCAGAAACCCGGGACGAGAGCGTTTCTCGCCGGCCTGGCGGTCGCGACGCTCGTTCCGATCGCGGCCACGACGAAGATCGCCCAGACGATCGCCGAGGAGACCCTGCTCGGCCCCACGCCGTTCGCCCTGTTCGTGCGCCGAGCCGATCCCACGGGGGCTTTTCGGGTGCTCGGTGAAGGGAGCTATCCGCCGGCGTCGGCAGAACGCGAGGTCCACGAAATGACCGACCCCGGCGAGCTCGACGGGGTCCGCAACGACTGGCAGTACTTCACGCAGCTCCTCTGGAAGCGCGGCAGCGTCTTCCAGGGAGACTTCGACGTCGGCGACAGCTCGAGGATGGAAAGCCTGCGACGGCTCTCGTTCATGGCGGCGGGAGCGCAGAACTCGGAGGCCTTCTTCGGAGCGCTGGGACTTCGCTTCGGAGTTCGCTATCGCGACCAGCGGCCGTTCGCGGGATACCGGCGCGTCCGAGGCAACGACCTGCTCGAGTGGGACGAGCACGAGAAGGCGTACCCGGACATTCGGCTGCTGGAGAGCTGGCGGATGACGCCGGACCCGCAGGAGGAGATCCGCCTGCTTCCGGCCATGAAGAACGGGGGGATCGTCATCGAGGCGGGGCCTGCCGGAGCAGGGACGGCGCGGCCGGGGTCCGTTCGCGTCGTGGAGAAGTCGCCCGAGCGGCTGCGGCTGGAGGTTTCCGGGCCGGACCCGACATGGCTGTTTGTTCTGCGGGGGTATTTCCCGTACCGAACGATCCTGCTCGACGGGAAGAAGGTCGAGACGCTTCCGGCGCACCTGGCGTTCTCGGCGGTGCCGGTCCCGGCAGGCGATCACCGGATCGAGTGGACGGAAAACGTTCCGGGAGGAAGGGTTTCGAGGTGGGGGCCCGTGGGGTTCGCGATCATCGCCGCCGGGCTTTTGGTTTCGCGGCGCCGCGCGATTCGGGGCGGGCCGAGCGCGGGTCAGGGCGCGGCGACGTCGTAGGCGCAGAAGCGGAGGCCGCACTTTTCGTTGGCGAGGGTCTTTCCGCTCCAGTTCGATACCGCCGCGGTTACGGATTCACGCTGGCGGAAGCGCAGGAGAAGGGCCTTGTCGCCGGCGCGAACGTCCGATCCGGAGGACGAAGTGACGACCGGCCGGTCCGTGTAGTACTCGAAGAGGGGGCCCTGGAACCACTGGTTGAGCGGCGTGTCCGCGACGGGGACGAAGACGAAGCGCTGGAAGGAATCGTCGCGCAAGGTCTTCAGGAACGCGATGTCCTCGGGCGTTCCGAGCTGCTCCTTCAGGACGCCGGCGTAAGACTCTTTCGCCGCGAGGAGAAGATAGACGGAGAGGGCGAGGCATCCCGCGGTTCCCGCCAGCAGGGCGAGCAGCGATCGTTTCAGCGAGGAGACGAAGGCCGCCGCGAGCGTCGCGATCGGGAGGCACAGCCAGTACTGCCAGTACTTGTGGATGAAGCTCCCCTGACGGAAGGCGATCAGCCAGACGGCCGCGACCGCAAGGGTTGTGAAGAAGAACACCGCCAGCAGCCCCGGCGGGGATGACCGTGCTCTCCGGAAGGCGAGCGCCGCCGGGAACACGGCGACCGCGAGGGCCGCCCAGAGCAGGACGCTCGTGAAATTGGCGGCGAGGTACGCGCGCTGCCGCTCCCACCACTCGGGAAGAGGGACCGGTGCCGACCGGACCGAGAATGACCGCGCCAGCTCAGCCAGTGCGCCGCTCCAGCCGTGCTGGAGGTAGCTGAAGGCCAGGGCGAGAAGAACGATGCCGGCGATCCCCGCCACGATGGTGGCTCCCAGGACGCGCCCGCGCTCGAGATCTCGCCGCCGCAGCCAGGAAACGAGGAGCCACAGCCCCACCGCCCCCACCAGCAGCGCCGAGGTCCAGTGAACGAGGAAGGCGAGCGCGGCGAGGATCCCATACGCCCGAAGCGACGAGCGTTTCCCGTTCTCGAGAAAACCGGTCAGCGCGGCGAAGACCCAGACGCCCGCGAGCATTCCGTCGGTCTCGAATTTGATGCACGTCTGGTACACCGCGAAGAGAGGCAGGCTCACGAGAACGACCGTCCCGGCGAACGCAGAGAGCAGGCTCGCCGTCAGCCTCATCACGATCACGAAGAATCCCGCCGCGATGCCGAAGGACACCGCGAGCGAGAAGACCCGCGACGTCCACTCCTCGGTCCCGGCAATCCGCGTGAACTGCTGGAAGAGCGCCTTCACCAGGAACGGATGGTCCGTGTAATACCGCGCCTCGCCCGTCTTCTCGCCCCACCGGGAGTAGCTCTGCTTCGTGACGCCAAACTGCGAGCGCAGGTCCCCGCTCCGATCGCCGCAGCGCGCCTGGAAGAGAAAGACCGCGTTGTCGTAGCTGTAATGGAGGCGGGTGTCCAAAAAGGGCAATCGGAAGGATCCGAGGCAGAACCAGATCTCCAGTCCGAGCACCGCGGCCAGCGACAGGGAGATCCACAGGATCCGGCCGCGGCCCGTCTTCCTCTCCTCGGTGGGGCGGACTTCGGCCGCCGGCCTTTTCGAACGCTTTTTCGCCACGAGGAGGGTTGCTCGTCAGAAGCGGGCCAGCTTGTCCGGGCCGGAGAGTGTGATCCAGAAGTTGATTCCGTCGCTGCAAGCGCCGAAGGGGCCGCTTGCCGCCCCGGTTTCGAAGACACCGAGCGGCGTCAGGTCGGCCGCCTTCCAGACGCAGACGGTGTCGTCCGTTCCGTTGGTGACGAGGATCCTCTGGCCGTCAAACGCCGCCTGGTAAGGCTCGAACAAGCCGTTGCCGCTCAGGGTCGCGAGCACGACTCCGGTGGAAGCGCGGACCACCCATACCCTCCCGTTGTTCAGGGCCGGGACCCAGATGTTGGCGCCGTCGAACGCCGGGAACTTGGGGGCCGGCTCGAGCGTGACCGTCTGGAGGATCGCGCCGTTGGCGTCGAGCTTTCGCAGGGCCTGGGGGCCGGAGTCCGTCACCCAGACGTTGGATCCGTCGAAGATCGCGCCGGCGCACTCGGTGAATCCCGTCGTCACGGTCGTGACGCTCCAGGGGAACGACGCCGCCGGCGTAATGATCGAGACGGAGCCGGTGTTGATGACGCCGAAGTTCGCGGTCCAGATGCGCGAGCCGTCAAACGTGATCCCCTGCGGGTTGTCGCCAAGGAAGCTGGCGACGGTCGTGACGGTCCCCGCGGGCTGCGACGGGTCGATCCGGTAGACGAAACCGGGCACCGTCTGGCCGGAGATGAAGACCTTCCCCATCGCGACGAGGGCGCCGTATCCCTGGTTGGCCCCGTTCCAGGTCTCCAGCAGCTTGCCGTCGCTCGCGCGCACGCGCGTCGTCTGGCCGGTGAATCCCGGCACCCAGATGTCCTGCCCGTCCGAGGCGGGGAGGCCGGGCGAGCTTCCAACCGTCGTCAGCCCGAGGACGCTCGCGTTCTTCGAATTCCAGTACTGGTCCAGCGCCGCCCGGCGGCTCCCGCGCCGAAGCAGGCCGTCCACCGTGCGCGAGAGGAAGGCCGCCATCTGGAGACGCGAGACGTTCGCCGTGGGGTCGTACGTCGTCGCCGTCGTCCCGGTCGTGATCCCCAGGTAGAAGATCTCCAGCACAAACGGGCAGAAGACGTCCGCCGCCACGTCCGTGAAGGGACCGCACAGTCCGAGGAGCGATCCCGCGCCGGTCGCCACGGCCAGGACGAGGCTCGAACACAGGCCCGGCACGCGCACCAAACCGATCTTCATGGCGAAAGCCTACTACCCCTCTGCTAAAATGCCCGCTCCGGTTGCGTGACACCGGCCACGAAGGGGTGTCCTGAAGGGAAACAGAACCACCGGGCAGACGCGCTTTCCCTGTCCGCGGGGGAAGGGCGCCTGCCCAGGCGTCCACCAGGAGCCAACCAGAGAGGTTCCCGAAACATGAGTCTTCTCCGCCGACTCGCCGCCGCCGGCCTGCTGCTTCTGCCTGGCCTCTCCGCCCGGGCTCAGTCGGTCCCCTTCACCGCCAGCGGGATCGTCAGCATCACCGGCGGACCGGCGATGTACAACGGCAAGTACGTCATCAAGCAGTCGGACTTCGGGTTCTTCTGGCTCGACACCCAGGCGCTTTCCCCGGGGCACGTCCAGGCGGAGTCCAAGTGCACGGGGTTCCAGCCTACGTCCGACACGGATATCTACGTCATCGGCGACTGCAACGGGATCACCAACGTCTCGACCTCCGGCAACTACGTGCTGGTCCGGCAGTTCAACGGCCAGTGCTTCGCCGCCACGAAAGGGTGCAACGGGCCGCGCGACGACAACCACCAGCGGTTCACCTTCGAGCTGGGCACGTTCAACTACCTGGGCGACCTGGGGGAAATCCCGGATTCCACCCAGACGACGGACCCGCAGGGCAGGACCTGGTCGATCCAGCCCCTCGACGCCAACGGCCGGAACTTCGTCTGGATCGCCAGCGGCCAGGCGAACTCGCCGCCCATCGCCAACGCGTTCGCGACGAACCTCTCCGCGACCGGCCGCGCCGACAAGGGCAACTACTACGGTGACAAGTGGCAGGTCCAGGATGCCTCGAGCGGCGGACCGAACTCCGTGACCTGGGACTTCAATTACACAGGCAGCTTCGTCGCCGACGAGAGCGGATCGATCCAGGCCGAGGGCGTCGTCGTCGGCTACTTTCCTTGCGATCCGGCCAATGGCGGAAATATCCGCACGGCGGGCAACTGCCGCCAGAGCCTCGGGCTCGCCAACCCGCCGGCGAGCGCGAGTTGGCAGTTCGCCGAGAAGAGCGCGAACCAGTTCGGGACGAGCGCGAACGCGTTCGTCTCTTCGGCGTTCTTCTTCTCGTGCCCCCAGGTCGTCATCGCCGGCTACTCCGGGTTCACCGGCACCTGCAACGAGGCCGGCGGGACGTTGACGGTGGCCACCGGCGGCAGCGCCGACGCAAGCGCGACCAAGGGCAACCTCTCCGAAGCCACGCTCGCGTGGACGTTCACCTTTCCCGCGGGTCCGCCCTCGAACCTCCAGGGGCCCGTCGTGAACGTTCCCGCCGGCGCGACCGGCTTCGTCCTGACCGCGACGTTCCCGGGCGGATACCAGGCGACCGCGACCGGGGCCGTCTCGCAGACGCCCGCGTTGATCGCGTCCTTCACGGCGCCGGCCGGCGTCGTGCGCGGAAGCGCCTTCCCGGTGACCAACCAGATGACGAAGCCCGCGAGCACGACACTGAACTCCGTGGACTGGCTGATCGCGGCCGGAGCGTGCGGCGCGCCGCCCCCGATCCCCACCAACCCGGTCGCCTCCTCGTTCCTGACGGTCGGCGGAGCGGCGCAGATCATCGCGCCCAACTCCACGGGCTCCTACTGCATCTACCTCAAGTACAACTACACGACGTCGGGCTCGTCGGACTCCGTGGTCGCTTCCCGCCCCGTGACCGTCACGGAGTGGGTGCCGGCCCCCGCGATCGGCATCTACCTCGACGCCGCGAAGACGCAGTCCGCGCCCTTCGTGGGCAATTCGTTCTTCTTGAACGCCGGCACGACGTACTACCTGTTCGACGAGGAGGCTCCGCCGCCTCCCGGCGCCAACTACCCGGGAGCCCAGTGGAGGCTTTCGACCCCGGCGGGCGACACGACGCTCGGCAGCACGGCGGTCCAGGCCTCGTTCGCGGCGCAGTTCCTCAAGTCCTGTTCCTCGGGCTGTTCGCTCAAGCTGACCGTGGGCGCGGCGGCGCAGCAAGTCCCGATCAACGTCGGCGCCTGCGCCGCGGGCGCGACGAACCTGTGCCTGAACGGCGGCCGGTTCAGCGCTTCGGTCGCCTGGGCGACGAGCGACGGCCGAAACGGGGCGGGACAGGCGACGTCGCTGACATCCGACACGGGGTACTTCTGGTTCTTCACGCCGAACAACATCGAGATGGTCCTGAAGGTCGTGGACGGCCGGGCGCTGAACTCCGCCTTCTGGGTCTTCGCCGGAGGCCTGACCAACGTCCAGGTCACGACGACCGTGATCGACACCGTGGCCGGAACTCAGAAGACCTACGTCAACCCGCAGGGGACGGCCTTCCAGCCGATCCAGGACACGAGCGCGTTCCCGGCCGCGCTCGCGCTCGACCTCGAGTCCGGGTCAACGCTGCAGAGGTCCGGCGAGGTAACGCGGACCATGGATTTCCGTCCCGTTCCCGGCCCGATCGCGCCCGGCGCGGCGTGCACCCCCGACGCGACCACGCTCTGCCTGAACAACGGCCGGTTCAAGGTCCAGGTCCAATGGACGACGCCCCAGTCGCAGAGCGGAGCCGGCCAGGCGGTGCCGCTGACCTCCGACACCGGCTACTTCTGGTTCTTCAGCCCGAACAACGTGGAGATGGTGCTGAAGGTCGTCAACGGCTGCGCGTTCAGCTCGACCTACTGGGTCTTCGCGGGAGGCCTGACCAACGTCAACGTGGTCACGACGGTCACCGACACCCAGACCGGAACCGTCAAGACCTACACGAACCCGCAGGGCACGGCCTTCCAGCCGCTCCAGGACACCTCCGCCTTCCCCAGCTGCCCCTGAGGACGGCCAGGCGGCCAGCCGGAGTCATCGGCGTTCGGCGAGGGCGGCCGTCCAGTTTGTAACGACCACAGTGCCGTCGGGCTCGGCGTCCCGGGCCCGGCGGATGATCAGGAACCGCTGGCCGTCCGGCGAGACGTCGAAGGGGTGGCTGACCCACGGGAGCTCACCCTGCGTTCCGAGCTGGAGGAGGAAGAGGGGCTGCGGCTCCCCGGCCTCCACGCGGTCCGAAGCGAGACGCAAAGAGACGGACATCAGCATTCCATCCCTCGCGGCGTAGAAGATCTCCGCGCCGGCCCGGTTCCAGACCGGCCACTGCCCGCCGCCGATCGAGACCTGGCGCTTCTCGCCGCCGGAGACGGCTTGCACGTAGACCTCCCTCTGACCGGATTCGTTGGAGTCGAAGGCCGTCCAGCGGCCGTCGGGCGAGTATTCCGGATGCTGCTCGGAAGACCGCGTGCCTTCCGTCAAGCGAACGGGCTCCCCCTTCCCATCAACCGGGAGGATGACGCGCGAGAAGATGCTCTGCTCCCCCCTCGCCACGAGCAGGTGACGCCCATCCGGCGACAGGCTCGGAAGGACCTTGTCTTCGCCGCTTCGAGCCAAGGGTTTCGCCTGCCCGCCGCCGGCCGGCCGTTCGTAGATGTCGAAGGCGCCGTTCGCGCTGGTGACGTAGGCCACGCGCTCGCTGTCGGGAAACCACGCCGGGTTGAAATCGTCGGTCTGCTCCGACGTGACGCGTGAGCTCGTCCCGCGGGAGGCGTCCAGCACCCAGACGTCCAGGTTCTGGCCGTGCGCCAGATCGCGGCGGGCCACGGCGACCTTCCGGCCGTCCGGCGAGACGCGCGCGTCCGAATAGCTGGCGGTCTCGCCGAGGGTCCCGAGCTCCCGGCCTCGCCGGTCCACCCAGACGAGATTGCGGCGGCCGATCCAGGTTACGTAGACGAGGCGATTGCCGGCGGCCGACGCCGCCACGAGGTTGTCCTGGCGCCAGCAGCGGACCTGGTCGAACGCGGGGACCGGCTCGCCGACAAGCTGCAGTTTATGGGGATCGAATCTCCATGCGAAGAGGGCGCTGTCGCGTCCGAACAGCAGGTAACCCGGCTCGGCGTAGAACGCGGAAGAGTCGGCGAGGAAGAGACGGCGGACCTCCTTCGTATCGAGGGAACCGAGCATCACGGAGGTCTTCTCCGGATCGAGGTTGGTCGCCGCGAACACGAAATGGCGTCCGTCGGGAAGAAAGGCCGGATGGCTGTGCCAGACCTCTCCACGCGCGGTGTCGAGGGTCGTCACCGGCCGGGGCGAGCCGCCAGCGGCGGAGACGGCCAGGATGGGAGTGGCGAATTCCTTCGAGAAGAGAATCGTGCCGTCCTGCCCCCAGGCGCCGGTGAAGGCGCCGCCGCTTTCACAGACCACTTGCGCGGGGCCTCCCTCCGCCGGCATCCGTTTGAGCTTCCCCTCGGAGAAAAACGCGATCTGCCGGCCGTCGGCCGACCAGAACCCGCCGCGGGCATCTTCGGTGCCGGAAAGGCGTCGCACCTCGAGGCTGTCGAGCGATCGCACACCGAGCAAGTCCCGGCCCGCGTCGTCCTGGAGCAGCATCAGGAGGCGCCGCGCATCCGGCGAAAGGTATGACTGGGGGAGCAACTTCAGGCCCTGCGGAGCAAGAATCCGGAACCGGGTCAATTCCGCCGGCGCCGCGCGAGGCCGCATAAGGAGCGCCAGCGCCGAGGCGAAGGCGATCGCGATGGCGGCGGCCGCGACGATCCAGGGAAGAACCGGGCGCGACTTCCGGGCGGCGGCCGGCTCCGCGGAGGGATCCTGAGCGAGCCACGCCAGCTCCTTGCCCACGTCGCCGGCGCTCTGCCAGCGGTCGTCCGGATCCCGGGCGAGGCACGTCTGAACGACGCGGTCGAGGGACCGCGGGACGGCGTGCGAGGAAGAGGTCGGCGGGGGCGGCGCCGCCAGGATCGCCGCGATCACGGAAGCCTGACTCGCCCCGGCGAAGGCCTTCCGCCCCGTCGCCATCTCGTAGAGGACGCAGCCCAGCGCGAAGACATCGGTGCGGGCGTCCACCTCCCGGCCCTCGAGCTGCTCGGGCGCCATGTACTGGAGCGTCCCGAGGATCGTCCCCTCCCGCGTGATGTCCTTCGCCGCCGTCGGCGCGGAGGTCAGGCTCTCGAGCGGCGGCGCAGGCTGGAGGACCTTGGCCAGCCCGAAGTCGAGGAGCTTCACGCCAGCCTTCGTCAGCATGACGTTGCCGGGCTTCAGGTCGCGGTGGACGATCCCAAGCCGGTGCGCCTTCTCCAGGGCGCCGGCGATCTCGATCCCGCAGCGCAGCGTCTGCTCGAGGGGCAGCTGTCCCCTCGCGAGGCGCGCCGACAGCGTCTCCCCTTCGAGCAGTTCCATCACCAGGTAGTCCGTCTCTCCTTCGCGTCCGATGTCGTAGAGCGCGCAGATGTGGGGATGCGAGAGCTTCGAGATCGCCTTCGCCTCCCGCTCGAACCTCTGGCGCGCGTCGGGAGAGGACGAGAGCAGGGGCGGCAGGACCTTCACCGCCACCGAGCGGTCGAGCCGGGTGTCCCGCGCGCGGTAGACCTCGCCCATTCCGCCGGCACCGAGCGGCGCGACGATCTCGTAGGGGCCGAGGCGGCTTCCCGATGCGATTGTCATGCGGACAGAGATCCTTCGCGGCGCACGCCGCTCAGGATCGGCAGCGCGCGTGCGGCGCGCTGCCGATTTTAAGACCTGCCCGGCTACCGTAGCTGCTGGAAGAAGTCGTTTCCCTTGTCGTCCACCAGGATGAAGGCGGGGAAGTCCACGACGTCGATCGCCCAGATCGCCTCCATGCCCAGCTCGGGGTACTCGAGGACTTCCACTTTCTTGATGTTCTCCGCCGCGAGGATCGCCGCGGGGCCGCCGGGCGACCCGAGGTAGAAGCCGCCGTGCTTCCTGCACGCGTCGGTGACCTGCTTGCTGCGGTTTCCCTTGGCGATCATGACGAGCGACCCGCCGTTGGCCTGGAAGAGGTCCACGTAAGAGTCCATCCGCCCCGCCGTCGTGGGGCCGAAGGACCCCGAGGGCATCCCCTTCGGCGTCTTGGCCGGACCCGCGTAATAGACCGGATGGTCCTTGAAGTACTGCGGCAGCTCGGCGCCGGAATCCAGCCGCTCCTTCAGTTTCGCGTGCGCGATGTCGCGCGCGACGACGAGCCGGCCTGTCAATGCGAGCGGCGTGGAGACCGGGTACTTGCTCAGCTGCGCCAGGATCTCCTTCATCGGCCGGTTCAGGTCGATGTGAACGAGGCCGCCGTGCGCCTGGCCCGGCACGCCCTCGCGGACCGGCAGCAGCTTCTCGGGGTGCCGCTCCAACTCCTCCAGCCAGATCCCGTTCTCGTCGATCTTCGCCAGGACGTTGCGGTCGGCCGAGCAGGAGACGCCCATCCCGACCGGGCAGGACGCGCCGTGGCGCGGAAGGCGGATGACCCGGATGTCGTGCGCGAAGTACTTGCCGCCGAACTGCGCGCCGAACCCGATCTTCTGGGCCGCCGCAAGCATCTTCGTTTCCATCTCCGGGTCGCGAAACGCCCGGCCGGATCTGTCGCCGGAGGTCGGAAGGTCGTCGTAATACCCCGTCGAGGCGAGCTTGACGGTCTTGAGCGTCGCCTCGGCCGAGGTCCCGCCGACGACGAAGACGATGTGGTACGGCGGGCAGGCCGCGGTGCCGAGCGTCTTCATCTTCTCCACGAGGTAGGTCTCGAGGGAGGCCGGGTTCAACAGCGCCTTGGTCTCCTGGAAGAGGTACGACTTGTTGGCCGACCCTCCGCCCTTGGCGACGAAGAGAAACCGGTACTCCGAGCCGGGCACGGCGTAGATGTCGATCTGCGCCGGAAGGTTGTTGCCGGTGTTGACCTCGTCGTACATCGTCAGCGGCGCGGTCTGGGAGTAGCGCAGGTTCTCGCCCGTGAAGGTCTTGAACACCCCCCGGGAGAGATACGCCGCGTCGTCCGCGCCGGTCCAGACCTGCTGCCCCTTCCACGCCACGATCGTGGCGGTGCCCGTGTCCTGGCAAAACGGGAGCTCGAACTTCGAGGAGACGACCGAGTTGCGAAGGAGCGTCGTCGCCATGAACCGGTCGTTGGGCGAAGCTTCGGGGTCCTCCAGGATCGCCGCGACCTGCCGCTGGTGCTTCGGCCTCAACAGGAACGACACGTCCCGCATCGCCTCGCGCGCGAGCAGCGTCAACGCCTCCGGGTCCACCACCAGCACCGGCTTCCCGTCGAAGGAAGACTTCCGAACGTGCTCTTTCGTCACGAGCCTGTACTGCGTCGTGTCCTCACCGTGCGGGAAGGGGTTGGCGTAAACGAACCCGCCTTCCGCTTTCGCCTGTTCCGTAGCCATATCTTTCTCCTGACCCTCCAATTATCCGGCCAAATCCAGGAAGCCCCGGATTCGAACGTCTCAGGGTTTCCCGAGGACCGGCTTGATATCCGCGACGGGCGTCCCGTCGATGGCCTCGATCGGGCCGACGCGAAGCCGGTTGCCGGCGATCGCGCGGATCGTGACCGGATGCAAGCCGAGAGGGTTTGGCCGGTCCGGTGATCGAGTCGCGAAGACGCCGGTCAGAGGGTTTCTCCGGTCCGAGCGCGGGTAGACCTTCAGCACCCCTCGGCGACCCTTGTGGAACCAGGTGATGACGAGGACCTCGTCGCCGGGTGCGAGACCCCGAAGACCCTCCGCCGCCCACGGCTCGACTTCGATCCAGGCATCCGGCGCTCCTTCGAAGCCCTGCTTCGGCGCCCGGGACCTCGCTCTGAGCTTCGACCGAATTCGGCCGATGGGCCGCAGCCGGGCTCCCTTCATCGGCCTGCTAGAGCGGCTTCCGGTCGAAGATCAGGCAGGTCGTCGTGGCGTGGGCGTGGAGCTTGCCGTCGGGGCCGACGAGCCGGCCCTCCGCGACCGCCGCCTGCTTGCCGCCGTGGACCAGCTTCCCCTCGGCGCGCACGAGCGGGACGTCCACCGTGACGGCGCGCACGAAGTTCACCTTCAGCTCCAGGGTCGTGTATCCCTTCCCCGCGGGAAGCGTGGAGTGCACGGCGCAGCCCATCGCGGAATCGAGAACCGCCGTGATCCATCCGCCGTGGACCACTCCAAGAGGGTTGTAGTGGCGCAACAGCGGCCGGCCCTGGAACAGGGCATGCCCGGCTTCGGCCTCGAGGAGAACGAAATCGAGCGTCGCCGCGATCGGCGGAGGCGGAAGCTCTCCGGCGAGGATCGACCGGAGCATCTCCAGCCCGGTCTTGCCGGCGACCTGCTCCGCCTTGCTGACTCCCGTCGTGGGCAGGAGGCGAGCCCGAACCGCTTCTTCTTGGGCCTTCCACCGCGCGACGGTCTCTTCGACAGACATCGGTCAATTCTCCGACATCCCGCCGGCCCTCTGTGGTGGAATTGTCCTCCTCGAAGGCAAAGGAGGGCGTCATGGGGATTCTCGATGAGCTGACCAACCTCGCCGGCCAGTTC
>Ga0126379_10002149_pt1 | contig 12420 bp, 7 predicted proteins | sample PanSoiMetPlot_24_FD_92640 | JGI IMG/M metagenome (GOLD analysis project Ga0126379, IMG submission 92640) | Tropical forest soil microbial communities from Panama - MetaG Plot_24 | ecosystem: Environmental > Terrestrial > Soil > Tropical forest > Bulk soil | place: Panama | collected 2016-02-17
GCAGGACGCTGGCCGGTCTCAGACGGGTGTGCTGCGCGGTCACTGCTGGGCCCCGGGCGGCCGGTCATTCATAACTGAGGCCCCAGGTAGGCGTGGGCGCTGCGGCGGTACGCGGCGGTGGCCGCCCGGCCGATGAGGCGCCAGTCCTGGTGGTCCTTGTTGACGTCGAACCAGATGAACCCCAGCAGCCCGTACTTGCGGACGCCGGCGAACAGGTCAACGATCTTCGCTGGCTTGCCAGCGGCGGGCATCGCGGCGGTCTCGGAAATCATTATCGGGGCGAGGGTCTGCCCTCGCACGGCCTTGATGGTCGGCCCGAACAGGGAGGCGAACGTCCAGGACGGCTTGAGGTAGTAGCCGTCGATCCCCACCCAGGTCACGTAGGAACTGCCGGGCCACCAGCGGGCCGGGGACGGGATCCCGCGCTTGGAATCGATGACGTTGACCGTCCACAGCCAGGTCACGTTCTCGGCGTCGGCGGCACGGAACACGGTCACGACGTGCCGCCAGGCGGCGATGTACACCGCCGGTGAGGTGTGCCGGTGAGCCCATGAGTACCAGTAGCCGTTCATCTCCGGGGCGAAGGAGATGATGACGCTGCCGCCGTATGCCTTCACCGCGGAGGCGTAGGACCGCAGGTAGGAGTCGTACCGTCCCGATGCGATCGCCGAGAGGTCGACCCCGGTCGGGTCGATATGCACCAGTGGCGTTGCATCGTGCTCGGCGGCTATCGCGGCGAACCGGGCCTGGAATGGCTCACGCCATCCGCTGTAGTACACGACCACCCCCGGCTTGACCCCGGTGGTCGCGGTGAAGGTCCTGATCCCGGCCCATGACTGGGGCACGCCAGGCACATAGACCCCGAGGAGGGTCCTGGGCTTGTGCGGAGCGGCCGGCCCGGCAGACGTGGGACTGGCGGGCCCGCCGTCCCCGGCCCTGCCCTGGAGGGTGCCAACGACGGCAATCGCGGCCACCGTGACAACCGCCGCCCCGATCACCATGATCCGCGTGAGTCTTGCCCGGCCGCCGGCGCGGGAATCGGGGCGCGGCTGCCACGCCAGGCGGCCTCTCCTGTGCCGCCCCGGCGGCTGGGTGTCAGCCACGACCGCAGTGCCTCCCATCCGTTCTGTTCGCCACGCCGGCCAGCGGGTCATCTGGTCCGGCGCACCGGCCGCCTGACCGGTCGTTACCGGCAGGACATTCCTCGTAGCGCTGTGTTATCCGAACAGGTCCCGCACTCCCTTCCGGAACGCCGCTATGGCGGCGGGGTGGCCTTCTAACTGCCATTCCTGGTGGAAGATGCCGTTGTGCTGGGCAACGTCGAACCAGACCAGCCCGATCAGGTGATACTTCTGGATGCCGGCGAAGAGGTTGGGCAGCCCGGCCGCCTGGCCGGTGCCCTGGCCGATGCCTATCTCGGACAGGAACACCGGGTCGTGCGTGAACTGGCGCACGGCGCGGATGGTCGGGCCGAACAGGCCGTCGAAGTTGTCGCCCTTGCGGAAGTAGTAGCCGTCGATCCCCACCCAGTTGACGTAGCGGGCACCCGGCCACCATTCCCTCACCGGTCCCGTGGGCCCACCCCCGCGGTTGACGGTCCACAGCCAGGTCACGTTGTCCGCACCCGCCTCGCGGAACAGGGTCACCACATGTCTCCAGGCGGCGACCCACTGAGCAGGGTCGGTGTGGCCGTAGGCCCAGTCGTACCACCACCCGTTGGGCTCCGGTGCGAACGACATGATCACCGGGCGGCCGTAAGCGCGGACCGCGTGTGCGTACGTGTCCAGATATTCGTCGAACTTCCCGGCGCTCACCGATGACATGGCGATGCCCTTGGGCAGCATCTGCACGAACGGGATGGCGTTGTGTGCGGCGGATTGCCCGGCGAGCCTGATCTGGAACGGGTCGAGCCAGCCGCTGTAGTAGAGCACGACGTTGGGCTGCCGCCCGGCCAGCTTGGCGAAGCTCGTGACCGGCCGGTAGCTGACTATCGCGCCCTGCTTGAACACCCCCAGGTAGGGGTGCCGGGTGCTCAGGGGGTGCGAGTCCAGCGGGAAGGATGGAATCTCGGCGCGCTGGCGCGCATTGGCGTACAGGGCCGCCCAGGTGCCGGCGCATACGGCGATGACCGCCACGATCACCGATAGCCGTGCCGCGATGAACGCCCGCCTTCCGATCACGCCATCTCCCCGGCGAGGACGTCCTCGCGGATCGTGACCTCAACCTTGTCGCGGGTGACCCACCCCTGCCGGTAGCAGGTGGCGATCCCGTAGAACCTGATCTGCCGCAGCACCAGCAGGTACCACATCGCCGCCACGGGCATGAGCGCGATCCCGGCGAGCTTCGCGACGAGGCCCTGGTCACTGCGGCGCACGGTCGCCAGCCGGACCGCGATCGCCCACGGCCAGACAATTAAGGCGATGAGGCCGGCGATGGCCAGACCCTTCGTGGCCGGCCACGCGAGCGGGATGGCCACGGTGATGGCCACCGAGGTGAAGAACGCCCACATCTGGTAGACCACGAACACCCAGCCGTAGGAGGTGACCGGCAGATACCGGACGCGCCAGAACGTGCGGATCGTCGATGCCCGCATCCACCGCGTCCACTGCCGCAGGTGGTGGGACACGGTCTCCGGGTACACCGGCATGCTCACCGCGGTCGGCTGGTGGACGGCGCGGCCGAAGCAGAGCGCGAACATGGTCAGCGCCGTATCGTCGCCGAGCGTCACCGGTACGCCGAAGAACGTCTCCCCGAGGTAAGCGGGGGTGACCTTGCGGATCAGCCATCCCCGGTACAGGGAGAACGCGCCGGGATTGATGATCACATTGCCGTTGGCCGTGCTTTGCGCCGACATGGTGAACAGCTGGAACGCCAGCGACCGCGCGGCGATGGCCCGCGTCAGCAGGTTCGTCCCATAGTTGTAGGCCATCTCCAGGCCGGCCACCGACACTACGTCAGCGTGCGCGAAGGGCTTCAGGCCCTCCTCGATCGCCCGCTGGTCGAGGGCCGAGTCCGAGTCGATGGTCACGATCACGTCAGCGTCTGGGTCGCGTTCCCACCCGGCCGCCTGCGCGTGCTTCTTTCCCGCATTCGCCTGCCGCACCCAGGTGAAGCGGGTCGCTGCCGACTCCTGCCGCTCCCAGCGGGCCCGCACGGCGGTGTAGTCACATGTTGACCCGTCGTCGGTGACCACCACGTGGTTGGGCGGCCGCGTCTGCCGGAACAGCGAGTAGATCGTGCGGTCCAGAATCGCCGGGTCCTCGTTGTAGCACGGGATGACGACCGTGACCTTCAGCGCGGCGAGCTGGGCACTCTGACGGCGGGTGACGGTGAACGGCTTCTGCCGCCAGGCGAGGACCAGCTGTACGAGCACAAACCCGAGGCTGATGCCCCACATCGCGAGCAGCCACGGGGATTCAAACACGTGGGAGGTGAGCTTGGCACGGTGGAGGAGGACCGAGCCTACGGTGAGCGTCACGAGCGGCACCCACATCAGGTACGCCAGCCGCCGGAAGGTCACCTGGGGAATGCGGTATTCCGGCCCGGCTAAAGGTCCGTGATCGACTTGCCGCGGCGGAAGAACAGGCGGATCCCCATTGTGATCACCAGGGTGAACACTCCCGTGGTCACGAAGAGAATCCACAGGACGGTCGTGAACGACGGTTGCATGAGGTGGCTCCTCAGAAAGAAGGCCTGATTGCTGGGCCGGCGCGGGTAGGAGGTCAACTGGCGCGCGGCCGGGAGCCGCTGTGGCCGGGGCGGCCGGGCCCGCCGGCCGGTCCAGCACCGCGAGCTCGGCGGTGTCCGGCAGGCGCTGGGCGGGCGGGCCGCTGGGCGGATCCGGTGGCGCCGCTGGCGTCCCCGGCTCCGGCGTCCGGGGCACGGGAATGGGCGGCGCCTGGGGTGGCGCGAGGGCCTTCGCAATGCTGATCATTGCGGCCAGGCCCGCCTGCTGCGACTCGGCGAAGCCGTTGGCGGCCGTCACCGGTGGGGGTAAACCGGGCGCGTACGCCGGGATGCGGAGTCCATTGCCGGACTCCCCATTGAGGTGACGGAGCTCGCCATTCCCCGGCGGCACATTCCCCGGCTGCCCATTTCCGGGCGGCTCATTCCCGGGCGGCTCATTCCCGGGCTGCCCGCCAGGGTGGGGCGGCCCGCCGTCCTGGCGTTCGTCGCTGGCGGGCCGCCACCTGCGCCGGCGGACATCGACGGGGGGCTGCCCGTTGACATGGTGGAGCGAGGGCCGGGGCTGGCCGTCGGGGGAGTTGAGCCCGTTCCCGGGCTGGCCGTCAGCGGGCTTGAACCCGTTCCCGGGCTGGCCGTCAGCGGGGTGGAGGCCGTTGCCGGGCTGGCCGTCAGCGGGGTGGAGCCCGTTCCCGGGCTGGCCGTCAGCAGGCTTGAACCCGTTCCCGGGCTGGTCGATGGCGGCCGGCGGGAACGGTTCGGTGCTGGCCTCGCGGCGGTGACGCCATTCGGCGACGATCGCGGGGCTGATCGGCGGCTGGCGGGGGCTGGTCACCGCTTGGCCTCGTATCGCCAGATGACGTAGGTGCCCTGGCCGACGGGGGGGACTTCGGTTCCGTAGGGCACAACGGCGATGGGGCGGTAGTGACCGCTGGCGCGCAGGTCCTTGGTGATCTGGTAGTCCAGCGCGGTGGTATCGGTGTAATTGAGCGCGATGTAGGTGAAGTAGCCGCGGGTGATGAAGGCGGCGAACACCCCGGCGTTGCCGGGGCCGGTGACCCCGGCCCGGACGGACGGGCCGCCGGTGTTCGCGCCGGAGGGCATGATGATGTTGCGGGTCGAGGACCAGCGCTGCCACTGGCTGCCGGACGGCAGGTAGTAGCGGGCGATGGAGGCGGTCTCGACCAGCAGGTGGCCGTTGCCGTGGTTGGCGAGTGGGCCGAAGATGGCTATGAAGCTGGTGGCGTTGGGCCAGTCGGTGGAGAACTGCCGGGATTGGCTGGCCCCCAGAGACAGCGGGAATACCAGCGCGACGATCAGGGCGGCGGTGGTCAGGGCCTGGGGCCGCCCGGCCGGGGCGGCGGCGATGAACCGATCGATGGCATAGCCGGCGGCGATGGCGGCGAACCAGGCGCCCAGGCCCACGTGCTTGTTCAGTGAGGCCAGGGTGTGCAGCCGGGCCTGTTCCAGCGGCCCGAGCAGCCCGGCAGCGGTCAGCACCAGGAGCAGCAAGGTCGGCGTCCCCCCCGGACGCCCGAACCAGCTGATGACCACACCGGCGGCCGCCAGCAGCAGGATCAGGCCGGTCCAGGTCCAGGCGGCCGTCACTACCGCGATTGCCGGGTCGGCGGCACCCACCCGCGCCAGCGTTGTCTGCTCGATCCCGGTCAGATAGTCCTTCCCGCCCACCAGCAGCAGCGCCGTCAGCAGGACGACCACCACGATCAGCAGCGTGGCGCACCGGCGGGCGGCCAGCCGCGGCCCGGCCGGCCAGGCGATCAGCAGCGCCAGCGCCAGCACCACCAGGTCGAACAGGGCCGAGGCGTAGGCAGCAGCGTTGGCCACCACCAGCGCGACCCCGGCCGCAATCATCCAGCCGGTCCCCTCGCCCCGTTCCCCGGCCCGGATCACGCACCAGGCGGCCAGGGCGACCAGCAGGACCGCCAGCGCGTCATAGGTGGCGAACGACCCCAGATGCAGCACCGGCCCGGACACCGCGAACAGCGCCGCGGCGAAGAATCCCGCCCGCCGCCCGTACAGCTGGCCCGCCGCCGCCCACAGCAGCGCGGTCGCCCCGAGCATGAACACCAGCGACAGCAGCCGCGCGCCGGCCAGCCCTCCCACGCTGTCGGCCAGCGCCCCCAACGGCGGGTAGATCACCGGCGCGCCGGAAAAGTAGGCGGGGAACGGGGGGATCGGCGTGCCGTGCAGCCAGTGCGCCCACTCCAAGTGGCCCGCCCACAGGTAGGTCGCCTCGTCCTGGAACGCCGTGTCAGCCCAAAACAGCCGCACCGACAGCGCCGCCTGCACCGCGAGCACTATCAGTAACGGCCATATGCTCCCGATCGCCTGCCAGCCCCGGTCGGCCCGCCGCGTCCCGGCCCGCCGCGACCCGGGCGGCCGCGCGGCCACCACGCCCCCAGCGCCGGCGCCCGGCGCCACCGGGGCGGGCGGCGTGCCCGCTTCCGTCATGTCAGACCGGTCATGCCCGGAGGGCATCATCGGCTGTGGCATCCGGAGGCCCCCCAAATCCTTTGCTCACGCCGTCGTCTGCTGGCGCCTATCCCACTGCGCAGGGCAGACCAGAAACAGCCAAGCCACTCCCCGTCCCCCACGCTCGCGGCAGGATCACGCGCCACCGTCGGTAACCCCGAACAGGGGCACACCACGCCTAAGCTACAGTTCACCGCTACCCCAAGTGGGCGTTTTGCCCGATCCCAGCGGTCACCCAACCGCACACCACAATACGTCCCGCGGGCCCAATCACCCACGCTGGCCCCTCCCGTGGCACCCGAGCACCAGGTGGCGCCCGGCATGCATGGGGCCGATACGCATCCTTGTGACAGCGGATGCGTTACGCTGTCGGTGTCGTGAAGGCGGGGGGCCGTCGACTGCAACAAACCAGGACAATCTGGACGCAGCGGCCCGCGCCGAGTAGCCGTCAATCAGCAGCAGATTTTAGCTAGTTGATTAGTCGCGCGTTATGTGCTCCTCTGGCAGGGTTCGCCGCGTCTTGCACGGGGAGTTGTTGGCCTGTGGCAGAAGACAGCCATATCCCGCCGCTTCCCCGGCGTGCGCCAGACGCCAAGCGCCATTTGCCGGGGGATAAGCCGGGATGGGGAAGCGGGTTCACCCAGCCCTTGGCGCTGCCGGAGCATGTCCTGCGGCAGATACGTGACGCGCTCGACTACGACGAAGACGAGGCGCCGCCGCAGGAGCACAGCGCGCCGCCACCGGCGGCCGAGGCCCCCGCCGAGCGGCCGGCATCCCTGCCCCGGCGGGTGCCGGGCGCGAGCAACGGTCCCGGGCCGCCCGCACACATAGCGCGGCCGGCCATGCTGCCCTCTTTGGTGCATCCCCGGTCAGCGGAGGAGCTTCGGGCCGTCCCCGCGGCCACGTTTGGCGCGATAGCAGCGGCGGCGGGGACCCCGTCGTCGGACGCCGCCGCCCGCCCGGACGCCGCCGCCCGCCCGGAGGCCGTAGCCCGCCCGAAGGCCGTAGCCCGGCCGGAAGCCATGGCCCGGCCGGAGGCCGCGGCCCGCCCCGAGGCCGCGGCCCGCCAGGAGGTCGCCACCCTGCCCGTGCCCGCCATAGCCGTGCCCGCCCAGCCCCCGCTGGTGCCCGCCCAGCGGGCTCCCGCGGAGCAGTTGCCGGACCGGCACGATCGGCCGGACGGTGCGGGCAACGGGGCCCGGCCGTCCGGACCGCCACCCACCCCGATGACGCGCGTGGCCATGTGGGCGTACCTCGGGCAGGCAGAGGCTCCGACGGAGCCGTTCCCGGCCATCCCGGCGGCCAGGCCGGGCGGGGAGACGGAGAAGGCCGGGGAACAGCCGGACGTTGCCACCCGGCTCCCCGCAGACACCCAGCCGCCCCCCGCCGAGCAGCGGCCGGGCGGGACGGATCGCCAGGACGAAAAGACGGCCAGCCCGGGGCAGGCGGCGCCCAGGCAGGACGAGGTGCCTTCCCATCAGAAGAACGGGCAGGCCAGCTTAAGCAAACCGCAGCTCCATGGGACGAAGGGGCTGGCCCGCCGCCCGGCGGAGAGCCCGCCGTGGGCACCGGTGCCCCCGCCGACGACGGCGCCCCCGAAATCGGTATCGCCGCCGGCGTCGGCCAGGCCGGCGCAGCAGTCACCGGCGGCGCCACCGAAACCGGCGCCGCCACAGCCTGCGCCGCCACTGTGGGCACCGCCCCGGTCGGCACCAGAGCAGTCGGTACCGCCGAAGCCGCCGACCCTTCCGTCGGAGTGGTTACCGCCGAAAGCGCCGGCCGCCCCGCCGGAGCCGGTACGGTCGCCAGAGGCAGCCCGGCCGACAGAGCCAATCCGACTGCCGGAGCGGCCCCGCCGGCCCCGCGGCGTCAAGGTCGCGGTGGCCCTGGCGCAGGTGGTGGCCCTGGCGCTGGTGCTGGCCCTGGCGGCATCGCTGGTGTTCCTGCTCAAGCGGCCGGCGCACACGGGGCAGGCCGTCGCCCCCACGACCGGGCCCAGCGGCAGCGCCGCGCCCGGTGCGGCGGCGGAGGTCCGTGATGCAGCTGCGGCCTGGGTCGCCAGCCAGGTCAGCCGGGCCAAGCCGATCTCATGCGACAAGGTGATGTGCCAGGCGCTGCGGGCGTACGGCGTTCCCGCTGCCGACCTGCTGGTGCTCAAGCCCGGCGGGGGTGAGCCGCTGCGCTCCCGCGTCATCGTGGTGACGGCGGCGGTTACCAAAATGGTGGGGACGGAGTTCCTCACCGCCGACGCCCCGGCCAGCCTCGCCAGCTTTGGCTCCGGGAGTGGGCAGATTTCCGTCCGGCTGATCTACCCCCAGGGCGCCGCCGCCTACGCCGCCGCGCTGCGACAGGACCTCGCGGAGCGGGAATCCGGCGAGGTCACTCTGCTGGAGAACCCGCGGGTCACGGCGCCGCCGGCCGCCCGCGAGCAGCTCCGGAGCGGCCAGGTCGATCCGCGGCTGCTGCTGACACTGGCGCAGCTGGCGTCGCAATGGCAGCTGTCCATAGTGGCGTTCGGTGACCGCGCCCCGGGGGCCAGCCCCGGCGTCCCGCTGCGTTCCGCCGACCTGGCGGTGACCGGTGACGCGGCCGGCCAGGCGCGGCAGATGTCCGCATTCGCGCACCAGCTGAAGGACTTCTTCGCCAGTGCGCGGATCCGGGCGGTGCGGCTGGCCAACGGCCAGGACGTGGTGCGGGTCGAGTTCCGGGCGCCAAGCCCGCTCGGGCTCCTCACCGGGTAACCGCTGAGCAGCTGACATCCGGGCGGCCTGGCGGCCACCGCATTAGTCGTCGCTGAGCAGCTCGATCGCCACCAGGTTCCACTGGTCGTTGGCGGGGGCGGTGTCGCCCGCGTTCACCACCGTGCCGGCCGCGCCGGCGGGCTGGTTGGTGTACTGGCTCCAGTAGGTGTCACCGTTGGCGGTGGCGACCCACTGGTCCAGCATGGTCCAGCCGGCCGGCAGGGTCCGCGCGACCGCCCGGTCCCAGTCGTTGCCGACGGCGAACACCAGCGAGTTGGCCTTGGTGGTGGTGAGGCTGGCGGACGGCGCCCCGGTCGCGCCCGAGGCCGTCACCGAGGCGCCCACGCCGGCCGTGCCTTGCATGGCGATCACCGTCAGGTCCTGCGAATAACCGGTCCTGGCCGGTGTCGACGTGACGGTGGCGCTGGTCAGGACGGCGGGGGCGGTCGCCGTCCACACCTCCGCGTCGCCCGGCCGGGCGTTGTTGCGCTTGACCAGCTTCCAGGTCAGGCCGGCGCCGGACACGGTGACGGTCTGCTTGGTCGTCCCGCCCGGGCCGTCCGACCCCACGAAGGCCACGAGGGTCTCGCCCGCGGCGGCGGTGTGGAAGGCCGGCGTGGTCACGGTGCTCATCCCGTGCACGCTCACGTGGACGTCCATGATGAAGCACGGCTGGGGTGGCGCCGGGTTCTGCACCGTCACCTGCACGTTGGTGGCCGTGCCCACGTTGCCGCTGCTGTCGGTGGCCCGCGCGCTGAGCGTGTGGCTGCCGTTGGTGGCGGTGGTGGTGTCCCAGGTCGCGGCGTACGGCGACGAGGTCACCGGGCTGCCCAGCGGCTGGCCGTCCAGGAGGAACTGCACCGACGCGACCGCCACGTTGTCGCTGGCGTTCGCCGCCACCGGGACGGTCCCCGACACGGTCTGGTTGGCCGTCGGGTTGGTCAGGCTGACCGTCGGCGGCGTCGTGTCCGCCGTCTGGGTCGGGGTCGGCGTCGGCGTTGGTGTGGGCGTCGGCGTGGGAGTCGGGGTCGGAGTCGGCGTCGGTGTGGGAGTTGGCGTCGGCGTCGGTGTCGGTGTCGGCGTGCCACCGCCACCCGACAGCACCTCCACGGCCGCCAGGTTCCAGTGGTCCCCGGTCGGGGCGGTGTCGTTGAGCGTCACAACCTGGCCCGCGCCCGTGGTGGCGGCCGTGGCACCCTGCGTCCAGTAGGTGTCGCCGCTGCCGGTGTCGATCCACTGGGCGACCAGGCTCTGGCCGGACCCGGCCGTGCGGCCGGTGGCCCGGTCCCAGTCGTTGCCGGTCGCGTAGGCCAGCGACCCGGCCGCGCTGGCCGTCAGGTTCACGGTCGGCGCACCGGTCGCGCCCGAGTTCGCCGCGGAGGCGCCGGTCCCGCCCGCGCCCGTAAAGCTCAGCACCGTGAGCTGCTGGTCGTAGCCGCCGGTGGCTGGCGTCGCCGTGACGGTCACGTTCGTCAGGATGTTCGGCGCCCCCGCGGCCCAGATCTCGGCGTCGCCCGACTGCCCGTTGGAGCGCTTGACCAGCGTCCAGGTCAGCCCGCCGCCGCTCACCGTCACGGTCTGGCGGCCCGCGCCGGACGGCCCGTCACTGCCCACGAACGCCACCAGCGTCTCCCCGGCGGCCGTGGTGGAGAACCCCTGCGTGGTGACGGCGCCGTGGCCCGTGACCGTCACCGGCTTGTCCACGGCCGGGGCTGGCCCGCCCCCGCCGCCGCCACCGGGTGATGGCACGGTCACCGTCACAGGTACCGCGGTCGCCATGCTGCCGTTCGAGTCCGTCGCCCGCGCGCTGAGCGTATGGCTGCCGGGCGAGGTGCTGCCGACCGTCCAGTTGAAGGTATAGGGAGACGACGTCACCGGCGCCCCCAGCGGCTGGCCGTCGAGCAGGAACTGCACCGAGCTGATCGTGGCCGGGGCCACCGGCGTGGCCGTGGCCGACACCGTCACCGTGCCGGAGGCGGTCGAGCCGGGCGCCGGGGCCGTCATCGTGACCGTCGGGGGCGTCGAGCCGGGCTGGGTCTGCGCCCCGACCGTGACGGTGGTGCCGCTGATGGTCAGCACCGTGTCCGTCACGTTGTTCATGGGGTTGCTCTCCGTCAGCAGGTGCTGCGGGTCCACCGTGCCCACCAGGATGTACTTCCCGTCCGGCACACCCGCCAGGCTGATCGGCTGGCCGGGGTCGGTCTGGTCGTACTCGTCGCCCCAGCCCACGCTCCAGCCCAGCGGCTTGGTCGGGTCGGTGCAGTTGTTCTGCGGGATGAAGGTGGAATTCGGCGCGCCCGGCGCGCCGACAAAGGCGTCGCCGGTGATGCAGTAATCCTTCTTCGGGCTCGTCGCCACCACCGGCCCGACCGAGCCGTCCGGGTTCTGCTGGTTCAGGGTGAACGACGTCAGCGGGAACTGGTAGTTGTCCGGCGGGTCGAACACGCCGGTCACCGGCAGCGGCACGCTGTGGTCCTTTGCCCACACGCCCGAGCTGGGGCTGTTGTAAATCTCCTGGGAGAACGTCGCGGTTCCGGTCGCCGGGTTGTACGTCGGGTCGATCTCAAAGGGCCCGCTCCCCGCGTCCCAGGTGATGTGGGTGAAGCGCAGTTCCCGCACCCCGGCCGACGTCCCGATCGAGATCGCGCCCGTCGGGACCTCAATCTGCATGTCCGGCAGCGTTACGGTCGCGGCCCTCGCCACCGGCGCCTCAACCAGCGTTCCCAGGCCGCTAAAGGCCAGCAGGGCAGCAGCCAACGTGATCAGGAGTCGCTTGCTCACAGCTGGGTCCCCCCCAGGGCTTCAGCCTTACGCGGAAAGGCGTTAAACGGGCAGACCCTTTACCGCCCGTGAATTGTAAAAAATTCGGCCTCTCTGCGGGGGGGCCAAATCGTGCCCAGATGCTAACACGGGCCTCCGAGGGCGGCAAGCAACGATCCGGTAACCGGCTGGGAGACCGATCACGCCCTTCGGTCCGGGCCCGTCGGCCTGGTTATATGGCACAGTAAGCGGGCTAATATAGATAAGATTTTCGAATCTGAATCCGGGCCACCCCGCCTCTGGCACGTGAGCGGCCCTATTCTGGCAAAAAGAGTGCAAAGTCAGCTGCCCGGGATGAAGACCGGGGAGCGCCGCATAGCCATCTGCTGGCACCATGTCGGACCGGACAGCGGCGGTCCGGTCTTTGCCGCCCGGGCGCCGCAGACGGCGGCGCCTGATGTTGTAACAGCCGCGGGCCGCGTGGCCCGATGTGGCAAAAGCTGAAAGCGAGCCCGGGTAGAGCGGCCGGCGCGGCGGCGCCCGCCTCCAATAGGCCCGCCGGCAATGCGTGAGGGCCAGCCCGTCAGCGCCGATAGGCTGGGGCCATGTCCACGACCAGCCGTCACATCCTTGCCGCACCGGCCTGGCCCTACGCCAACGGTCCCCGTCACATCGGCCACGTCTCCGGCTTCGCCCTGCCGTGCGACATGTTCAGCCGGTACCAGCGGATGGCGGGCAACAA
>Ga0126379_10002150_pt1 | contig 12418 bp, 13 predicted proteins | sample PanSoiMetPlot_24_FD_92640 | JGI IMG/M metagenome (GOLD analysis project Ga0126379, IMG submission 92640) | Tropical forest soil microbial communities from Panama - MetaG Plot_24 | ecosystem: Environmental > Terrestrial > Soil > Tropical forest > Bulk soil | place: Panama | collected 2016-02-17
CAATCTGTCACTGGCTATTTCGACTACTCTGCGCTGGGGCAGTGCGGAAGCCGCCACGCCAGCACCCATCATAGCCAAGCCAAGTTCAGAGCATACCGAATAATCCCGTGTTGGCCCACGCATATTGGCTCGTTGTAATAAGTCGTAGGAATGCTGGAAGCCTAAGAGCCAGTGCCTCACGCGCACTGTCATCTTCGTTTATGGCCACCGGTCCATACTTTGCCGAGCCAGGCACCCATTCCAACTTCTCGACATCGACATGTAACGAAACCATGCGTCCCTCCGTTGGCAAAACTTCCAAAGCGTCTGCGTAGATCGTCACGTCGAGAATCTGGCGCCCCGTGCGCGGGGCCGATACCGCAAATTGCGGTTAGTGGTTGTGCGAAAATGCACAGGGGGCCATTCTCCGCGCCGCGAACTCTTTCGGGCTCGGGCCTTTGCGATGCTGGATTGGGACGATCTCCGCTTCTTCCTGGCGGTCGCCCGGAACGGCAGCCTGTCGGCCGCCGCGCGAGAATTGCGCTGCACCCAATCTACGGTCGGTCGCCGTCTCGCTTCCCTTGAGGCGGGTCTGGGGGTTCGGCTGCTAACGCGGACACCGGACGGCTATGTCGTCACGCCAGCTGGCGAGAGCGTCCGCAACCACGCTGAGCGCCTCGAAATCGAGGCATTAGCAATCGAGCGGCTCGTAGCACGGCAAGACGCCCGGCTTGAGGGCAAGGTGACCGTGGCGTGCATCGAGTCGATCGCTAACAACATCCTGGCTCCGTGTTTTGCGGCCTTGCATCGGGATCACCCGCAACTCATCATCGAGCTGCTACCTCCCGACCGGCATGTGAGCCTTGCGCGCCGCGAAGCCGACATCTCAATTCATCAGGTGCGCCCGAAGCAGCAAGCCGTGATCGTCCGGCGGATCGGCAGCATCGCCTTTGGGCTTTACGCCAGCCCCGCTTACCTCGAACGGTTCGGCACGCCGAATTTCGCGGATGAGTCCGTCGGCCATCGCGTCATAGCGTTGCCCGACCAGTTCTGCGATCTGCCGCAAATGCGATGGCTTGCCGGCCTCACCACGAAGGCGCGCGTCGTCCTCAAGACGGGCAGCTACGAGAGCCGCCTCCATTCAATCCTTGCGGGCGACGGGATGGCGTATCTGCCTCGCTTTCATGGAGACGGGGTATCCGGTCTAACCAGGATCGACGAGACGCCCACACCAGCGCCTGTGGCGGACCTCTGGCTCGCCGTGCACAAGGACAACCGAAATGTCCGTCGCATCAGAGCCGTAATACAATCTATAACCGACGCTGCTTCCGGGCGTTTGAACCAGCCTTGCGCGACTGACGGCTGAACCGTTTGTATAGAGGACGAGGCGTTTGCTTCGGCCGCTCGGTGCCGGAGGATGTCGAAGAGCGCGCTCGAGATGACCTGGTAGGAGAGCCTTGACCAGATGCTGGCCCACATGGACATCGTCTCGGTCAATTGCCCGCACACGCCGGCGACCTACCACCTCTTGTCGGCGCGGCGGCGCCGGCGCCTGCGGCTGCTGCGCCGCATGCGATCCTCGTCAACACCGCGCGCGGCGAGATCGTCGACGAGGAGGAGCTGATCCGCCTGCTCGAAACCCGCGCGATCGCCGGCGCTGGGCTCGACGTCTTCGAACACGAGCCGGCCGTCGACCCGCGCCTCACCGTGCTCGACAACGTCGTGCTGCTACCCCACCCTACCCCCGGAACGCCCGCCTTGGCGGGCGGCCGTCCGGGGGCTCCCCCGCATGCGGGGGAGGGAACGGGAGGGGCTCGGCGACGATCGAAGGCCGCATCGCGATGGGCGAGCGGGTGATCATCTACATCAAGACCTTCGCGGACGGCCACCGCCCGCCCGACCGCGTCATCGGCGCGATGCTGTGAGCTGCGCGGCGGTCGACCGCGCCTTACAAACGGCGAATTTTCGCGGTACCATAGGCGATAAGTGGAATTTTATACTTTAGCTTTTGCAACGGAGTAAGGCGATGTTCCCATATTCCCGGTTCGGCGCATTTAATTCCCGTTTAGGCCCGAATAAATTCCCGTTTAGCCGGTTACGGGAATTCGCATCTAAGGCCTTGAATTGCCTTCTTGTTTTTGTAGAAAAACGGCACTTGCACGGAGCAAATCGACGAAATTCCCTGTTCAACGGGAAAAACCGGGAATTCTGTCTCCACGAGGCGTAGCGGGTTGATGAGCGTACAATCCAACAGGGCCAAGCGGCGCGGCATCGGCGATCTGGTCAAAGGCGGCGCGCCGATCGTCGGGCTGACCGCCTATACCGCGCCGGTCGCCAAATTGCTCGATCCGCATGTCGATTTTCTGCTGGTCGGGGATTCGGTGGGGATGGTCGTCTATGGCTTCGACAGCACGCTGCCGGTCACCCTTGACATGATGACCGCGCATGGCGCCGCGGTGATGCGTGCCTCCTCGCAGGCGCTGATCGTCGTCGACCTGCCGTTCGGGAGCTATCAGGCGTCGCGCGAGCAGGCGTTCCGCGCGGCAGCCCGCATTATGGCCGAGACGGGCTGCGCGGCGGTCAAGCTCGAAGGTGGGAGAGAGATGGCGGAAACCGTGCGGTTTCTGACCGAGCGCGGCATTCCGGTCATGGGGCATGTGGGGCTGATGCCGCAATCGGTCAATGCCGAGGGCGGGTTCAAAGTGCAGGGCCGCGGCCTTGACCAGGCCGAGCGGGTGATGGCGGATGCCGCGGCAATCGCCGAGGCGGGCGCCTTTTCGCTGGTCATCGAAGGGACGGTCGAACCGGTGGCGCGCGCGATCACGAAAGCTGTGCCGATCCCGACGATCGGCATCGGCGCGTCACCGGCCTGCGACGGGCAGATCCTCGTCACCGACGATGTGCTGGGCCTCTTCACGCAGTTCAAGCCGCGTTTTGTCAAGCGCTACGCCGAGCTGGCGCCGCTGATCGCGGCGGCCGCCGAGGCGTATGCCGCCGATGTGCGGGCGCGGCGCTTCCCGGGCCCGGAACATTGCTTTGGGGCGACGTGAATTCCGCTAACGCGCTAGTTCGCGAAGCTCCGGCATGGCTCGCTCCAGACCCCGAATATAGCGGTCCACGGCCTCGTCGATCTCGCTGCGCGTGATGCACAGAGGCGGGGAAAACGAGGTTATGTCGCCATAAGGCAGGGCGCGCACCAGCACGCCTTCTTCGAGCACTTTGCGGGCGATGATGCGGTGAACCTGGCCCTGCGGATCGAAGAACCGGCGGGCCTTCCGGTCGGCGACGAATTCGACCGCGACCATCAGACCGGCACCGCGGACGTCGCCGACAAAAGGATTGTCCGCCAGCCGATCGCGCAGCCGATCGCGCAGATAAGCGCCCATCGCCGCGGAATTCTCGACCAGCCCCTCGCGCTCCATGATGTCGAGGTTGGCGAGGCCGACGGCGCCGCCGACCGGGTGGCCCGAATAGGTAAAGCCGTGCATCAGCGGGCCGAATTCCGGCGAGGCGTCGCGCAGCACCGCCCAGATTTCCTCGGAAATCACCGACGCCGAGAGCGGGAAATAGGCGCTCGTGATGCCTTTGGCGAGCGTCACGATATCCGGCTTCAGACCGAACAGGCCCGTCGCGAACCACGCGCCGGTGCGGCCAAAGCCGGTGATCACCTCATCGGCGATGAACAGAATGTCGTTCTCGGCGAGGACCTCCTGGATGCGCGCAAAATAGCCCTTCGGCGGCAGAAAGACGCCGCCGGTGCCCATGATCGGCTCGGCGATGAAGGCGGCGATCGTGTCGGCGCCCTCGCGGGCGATCAGCGCTTCGAGGTCGCCGACCATGCGCGTCGTGAAGGCTTCCTCGTCCTCGCCCTTCTCGGCGAACCGGTAAAAATGCGGGCAGGAGGTATGAAAAACCCCCTCGACCGGCAGATCGAAGGCCTTGTGGAAGGCCGGGATGCCGGTGAGACTCCCCGCGGCATAGGTCAAGCCGTGATAGCTGCCGAGGCGGGCGATCACCTTCTTTTTCTGCGGGCGGCCGCGGAGGTTGCTGTAATAGCGCACCAGCTTGAAATTGGTGTCGTTGGCGTCGGAGCCGGAAGTGCCGAAGAACACCTTGGAGAGATGCGCGGCGCCCGCCTTTTCGCGGAACAGGCTGAGTACGCGGTCGGCGAGCCGGATGATCGGCTCGTTCGAGTACGATGCAAAGGTGTGGTAATAGCCGAGATCGCGCATCGCCTGCGCCGCGGCTTCGCCGAGCTCGGCGCGGCCTTAGCCGATATTGACGCACCACAACCCGGCGCCGCAATCGATCAGCTCGCGGCCATTGCGGTCTCGGAGCCGCACCCCTGAGCCGCCGGCAATGATCGCCGGGCCACTCTTCAAGTGATCGGCGATCGATGTCGCGGGGTGGATCAGACTTTGCCGATCCATTTCTTCGAGGGAGTAATTGGCTGTCGTCATCGTGGTCGTTCCTTTTACGCGGCGCCGTTCAACGCGAAATCGAAGATGTCGTAATTGCGCAGTCTGCGTGCCGCAGCGATCTCGCGGTATTCGGGGGTCAGCGGCCGCGACAGTATAAACGGCACCGCCTGCTCGCCGAGCCCGCCATGCGAGCGCAGGCGATGGCCTGCAAGCGCTGACAGGTCGTGCTCGGCGTGCGAGGCGCCGACCGCGGTATTGTCGTCACCGAGGACGACAAAATCGGCCTCACGATCGAGCGGCGTCTCGAACCGCCTCGCGGCGCTTGCTGCATCGAGCACCACGGCCACTCCAGGCAGCTCCGCACTCGCTATCATCAGAGATGGGATATTCGCAGCGCTTCGAGCGTAGACGCGGACAAACGACCCTAGGGCGCCATGATGGCGCACGAACGGATCGGTGATCGGGCAGATCACCCGCACGGCGCCATCACCGAAACGGTCATTGAGCTCGTCCTCGAGGAAAATCACATTGGGTTCGCCATTGGGCCACGCCTTGTCGTTCATGCCGTGGTCGGCGACCAGACCCACTACGGCGCCCAGTTCGACGAGGCGCCGCACGCGATCGTCGATCGCGCGATGGAAGGCGTCCGCCTCCGGCACGCCCGGCGCATGGGCGTGTTGCACATAGTCCGACAGCGACAGGTAGAGCAGCTCGGCGGCGCCGCGCTCCAGCAACTTTATCCCGGCGTCGAGCACGAACAGCGACAGATCCGCCGAGTACATGTCGGGCTTGCTGCGGCCGACCATCGCCTCGATCTCGGCATCGGCACATTCGGATGAAAAGCAGATGCCGTCGAGGTTGCGCCCTAGCAGGCGGCGCAGCTTGTCTTTTGCGGTGATCGCCGCCGTCTTGACCCCGGCGCGAGCCATCAATGCAAGGATCGTCTCGCTGCGCATCAGCTGCTCGTCGGTCACCATGATCTCGCGCCCGGTGTCGCGGTCGAGATAGTAATTTCCCGCAACGCCGTGAACCGAAGGCGGCGCGCCGGTCACGATCGACACGTTGTTCGGGTTGGTGAAGGTCGGCATCGCGGCGTCGGCGGTCCCAAAGTAACCATCTCTCGCGAAAGCGGCTATCGTCGGCAAAATGCCGTCCGCGATGCCGCGCGCAACATATTCGGGGTCGCACCCGTCCGCGCAGATGATGACCGTTGGCCGTTTCGGTCTCCGATACCGCCTGCCGTTCAACTCGATCAGATCCGTCATCATCGCTCCTCAATCCCGGCACGATTATCGACGTGAAGTAGCGGCCGCGCTAGCCTGCAGCGGTGGAACTGCTATCGTGCCCGGCTCTCACAGAAGGAGACAATCGCATGAGCTCGAACGGGAAAGTGGCCCTCGTGACCGGTGGAGGAAGCGGGATCGGGAAGGCGGCGGCCATTGCTCTCGCCAAGGAAGGCTTTGCCGCCGTCATTGCCGGGCGCCGTCCGGAACGCCTGGAGGAAGTCGCGCGTGAGATCGAGGGCCTGGGCGGCCAGGTATTGGCAGTTCCGACCGATGTCACCGATCACGCCTCGATCAGGAACCTGTTTGCCAAAACCAAGGAGCGCTTCGGCCGGCTCGACGTGCTGTTCAACAATGCTGGGTTTGGCGCCGCGGCGCCAATCGAGGAATTGCCGCTCGAACGCTGGCGCGCTGTCATTGAGACGATTCTGACGGGGTCGTTCCTGTGTACGCAAGAGGCCTTCAAGGTCATGAAGGACCAGAAGCCGATGGGCGGGCGGATCATCAACAACGGCTCAATCTCGGCGCACGCGCCGCGGCCGAATTCGGTGGCCTATACCTCGGCCAAGCACGCGATTACCGGTCTCACCAAATCGACTTCGCTCGACGGCCGCAAATATGACATCGCCTGCGGCCAAATCGATGTCGGCAATGCGCTGACCGAAATGACCCAGCGCATGCAGCGTGGCGTGCCGCAAGCCAATGGCACGGTTATGGAAGAACCAACGATGGACGTGCAGAACGTCGCCCGCGCCGTTGTGTTCATGGCTACCGTCACGCCTGAGGCCAATGTCCAGTTTTTAACCGTGATGGCGACAAAGATGCCGTTCGTCGGACGTGGCTAAAGGGCTCACTCCTCTTCCTCGATCGCGCTTTCGTGCCAGTGGCGCAACAGCAACCGGGATAGGAAATCGAGCGCCAAATAAATGAGGATGCCGGTCACCGAGAGCAGGAACAGTGCCGCGAACAGACGGGGGATAGCCAAGCGGTAGCCCGCCTCGAGGATGCGGAAGGCGAGCCCGGTCTCCGCCCCGCCGGTGCCGGCGACGAATTCGGCGACGACGGCGCCGATCAAGGCGAGGCCACCGCTGATCCGGAGCCCCGCGAGAAAATAGGGCAGCGCCGTCGGCAGTTTCAGGTAGCGCAAGGTCTGGGCTTGCGAGGCGCCATATAGCCGGAACAATGCCAACAGGTTGCGGTCGGCGCTGTTGAGGCCGACTGTAGTGTTCGCAACGACCGGGAAGAACGCGACGATCCAGGCGCAGACAAGAAGCGCCAGAAACGGCTCGCGCACCCAGATAATGATCAACGGCGCGATCGCCACGATGGGCGTTACTTGCAAAATCACCGCGTACGGAAAAAGACTGAGCGCCAGCACGCGAGAGAACGAGAACAACAGGGCAATCCCGCCGCCGAGAATGGCTGCCGCCGCCAATGCCGCCAAGGTGATGCGCAATGTCACCAGAAGCGAGCCCAAAAGGCTCGGCCCATCGGTCCACAAGGTCTCTGCGATCAATAGAGGGCCGGGCAGGATATAGGGCGGTATGCCGTCCGCCCGGACGATGGTTTCCCACAGCGCGAGCAGGAGGGCTCCCACTGCGAGCGGGGCGGAAATGCGCCACAGCCGGGCAGCCCTCATTTCGGCCTTTCCCCGCTCATCGCTGCCGCCAGATGGCTCGAGATTGCCGTACAGATCGCGGCATAGGACGGCATCGTGCGCAAGGCGCGCTCGCGCGGCTGCGGCAGGTCGATCGGTAAATCGGCGACGATGCGCCCAGGCCGGCGTGTCATCACGGCGATGCGCGTCGACAAATAGGCTGATTCGAAGACACTGTGCGTGACGAACACGACAGTCGGCTGGCGATTGTCCCAAAGCCGCAAGAGATCATCGTTGAGCGACATTCGGGTGATCTCGTCGAGCGCCGCGAAGGGTTCGTCGAGGAGCAAGAGGTCGGGATCGGTAACCAGGGCGCGGGCTATTGAAACCCGCATACGCATGCCGCCCGAAAGCTGGCGCGGATAGGCCCGCTCGAACCCGGCGAGCCCAACCGCGCTGATTTCCGCGGTAACACGCTTCCGCTCGGCGAGCCCCACTCGCCCGGCGATCCGAAAAGGCAGAAGGACATTCTCCAGCACCGTGCTCCAGGGCATCAGGGTCGGGTCTTGAAAAACAAAGCCGATACGGCCCGCCGCGATTTGCCCGCCACGGTCGGTTGCCAGAGACAAGCGGCGAACGCCGCTGCTCGGTTCGCTGAGCCCGGCGATGATGCGCAGCAGGGTGGTCTTGCCGCAGCCGGATGGACCGAGGAGGCTCAGAAACTCGCCGCGGCCAATGTCGAGATCAATCCCGTCGAGTGCCGTAATGCCCGAGCCAAAACGCTTGCCGATTCCTCGCAGTGTGACGATAGGCGTCAGCGCTCCATACCCACTTTCTTGTTGACGAATTGCAGCGTGAACGCCTTGCGAAAGTCGAGATTGTCGGGATAGACGCCGGCTTTCGCCATCGTGTCGAAGAAGTCGCGCCAGCGCGCATCGGTCATTGCGCCAATTCCATGCGTTTTGGCTTCCCCGCTGTCGACGACGCCATATTCCTTGATTTTGGCGATGCCGTAGGCGAGTAGCGCATCGGTCATTTCGGGATTGTCGCGCTTGATCAGCGCGTTCGCCGGCGCCGGATCGCCATAGAGATAGCTGTACCACCCCTCGATGCTGGCATCGACAAAGCGCTGCACGAGGTCAGGCTTTTCCTGCAGGAGCTTGTCGGAAGTCTCAATCAACGACCCATAACTCGAATAACCGGCATCGGCGAGCAATAGAACCACCGGTTTTACCCCTTGTGATTCGATCGTAAACGGCTCGCTCGAAAGGTAGCCCTGCTGGATCGCCTTGGGATCGGCGAGAAATGGCGCAACGCTGAAGGTATACGGCCGGATTTGGTCGTCGGTGTAGCCGAACTTGCTTTTGAGGAACATCCAGCTGGTGATGCGCGTATCCGAGCCGATCATGATCGGCTTGCCCTTGAGCACAGCCAGGCTGTCGTTCCCTTGCCCTGGATGCGCGATCAGCACGGAGGGGTCTTTCTGAAATATCGCCGCGACGGCGACCATCGGAATATTTTCGCGGACGAAATTGAGCGGGACGAAGGAATTCGGTGCCACATTGAAATCGAGTCGTCCTGCCGCAAGTAATTGGGCATGATTGACCTGCGGCCCGCCCTGCCGCAGCGTGACTTCGAGCCCGTGCCGCTGATAAATCCCGATGGCGAGCGCCTGGTAATAGCCGCCGTGTTCGGCCTCGGCCTTCCAGTCCGTGCCAAAGCTGACCTCTTCCGCCGCCGCCGTGACCGCGGCGACATTGGCGGCAGCCCACAACACGGCACCGATCAGAACCCGCATTCCGCCAACCCCCCTTCTCATCGGACGCCGCAAGTGTAGACGGTGAACGGCGAAGCGTCATGCGCCGCTCTCGCATAACACGGCGTGATTGTGTATTGTTGAGGAAAGGACCCGGATTTAATTGGGCGGGCGGGCGCTGGGAGTGCGCAATGAAGAATCTGCTGACTGTAGTCGGTGATGGCAATGCGGGGCCGGTGTTGGACGCCGCATTGCTGGCGGCGCAGCGCTTCAACAGTCACATCGTCGGGCTGCACAGCCTCACGACCGAATACGCTGTGGTGTTCGGCGGCGAGATGGGCTTCTCGATCTCGTCCGAGGTCGACCGTACCCTCGAACGCGAGGGCCATGAGCGGCGCGACCAGGCACGCCGGCTGTTCCGTGACTTCATGAATACCAAAGGGGTACCGATCGGGCCGGTACCCCCGGGGCACAATGGTCCCAGTGCGTCCTGGCGCGAGGAGGACGGCCGGCAGAATGCCGTGGTCGGGATGATCGGCCGCGTCTATGACCTCATCGTGGTCGAGCAGCCGGAAAAGCTCGCCTCGATCGCCGAGGCTACCCTCGAGGATGCGCTGTTCGAAAGCGGCCGGCCGGTGCTGATGGTGCCAAAGCGAAGCCCGCCGACTTTGGGCGAGGTCGTCGCCATCGCCTGGAACGGCAGCACCGAAACGGCGGTGACGGTGGCGATGGGCATGCCGTTTCTCGAGCGGGCGCGGAAGGTCGTCGTCGTCGCGGTCGGCCCGCAGCATATGCCGGAGCCGGGGCCTGAGGGCGAGGAGCTCGCTCGCACGCTCGAACGGCACGGCATGGATGTCAGTCTGCGTACGGCCTATGGCCGGCAGAAAGCGCAGGGCGAGTCGTTTCTGAAGGAGGCGATGGCGGCGGGCGCTGATCTGCTGCTGAAGGGCGCCTACACGCAAAGCCGCATCCGCCAGATGATCTTCGGCGGCGGCACTCGTCACATCATCATGGAGGCCGCGATCCCGGTTCTGATGGCCCGCTGAAAGGAGGGTCGAGAATGCCCAGACTCGATCACCTATCCCTCCCGGTTCACGATTGGCAGACATCGCGCGACTGGTACGAGCGCCATCTCGGCTTTGAAGTGGAATTCGAAATTCCCGAGCGAAAGACGGCGGCGATGCGCGACGATACCGATCTGACGATCTTTCTGTATGAAGGCGAAGTCGTCCCCTGCCCCGGCATTTCATTCACGATCCGGGTGGATGACGTTGAGGCACGGCATCATCAGCTCGCTGCTGCCGGAATCCCCTTTGTTCACCCGCCGATCAAGGTGTTTTGGGGCTATGGCGCCGAGCTGCGCGACCCCAATGGCTATACGCTCCGGCTGTGGGACCAGAAATCTATGAAGGAAAAAGGCGGCGGGTAAACGGCGCGACGCTCACCGGCCCTCGCGGACGCGTGGGCCGGTGAGGATCCGATCCTTGCTACGCAAACCGCGAGACGTCGACGGCCTTTTCGGTGATGAATTCGAGCAAGGCCGGGGTACCTTCGCGAGTCTTCGCGATGCCGCGGCGGATCGCCGGCACGATCTGCTCGGGCTCGGTGACGCGCTCGCCGTAGCCGCCCAGCGCCCGGGCGAACTCGGCATAATTGCCGCTGATATCGGTCGAGCGGTACTTCTCGGTCGCCACCGGCATTACCTTCAATTCGATCGCCATCGAGAAATTATTCATCAGGATCGACAGTATGGGGATGCGCTCGCGCACCGCCGTCTCGAAATCCATGCCGGTAAAGCCGATCGCCGCGTCGCCCCAGACATTGATGCAGAGCTTGTTCGGCGCCGCCAGCTTCGCTCCCATCGCGAGGCCAAGCCCGTAGCCGAGTTGCGTGGTCTTGCCCCAGCCGAGATAGCTCAATGGCACCTCGCTGACCCAGAATGGCGACAACTGGTCGCGCGGGCTGCCGGCGTCATGCGTGATGATCGTCTCCTTGACGTCGACCGTGTGCAGCAATTCCCAGATGACCCGATACGGCGACAGCGGCGTCGTGTTCTGGGTCAGCCGCGGCATCCATTGCTCCATCCACTCTTTCTTCAGCGAGCTGAGGCCGCGAGTCACACCATCGAGCCGGCCGCGAGGCTTGCCGTGCAGCCGGTCCTTCACCTCTTCCAGCAACGCGTCGAGCGTCAGCCCGGCATCGCCGACCGCGGCGAGCTCGACCGGCACATCCTTGTTGATGTCGGTCGGATCGAGCGTCGCGTGCGCGATGCGCATCCCCTTGGGCATGGGTGTCGCGAAGCTCGAGCGCGTGAAGCTGCAGCCGATCCCGAACACCAGATCGGCATTGTGCAGAAAAGTGTGAAGCTGCTTTGAGATGCCGATTCCGCCGGAGCCGAGCGCCAGCGGATGGTTCTCGGGAAAGGCGCTCTTGCCCGGCAGCGTGGTCATGACCGGCGCTTCGAGCAATTCCGCCATATCCTTCAATTGCTTCCAGGCCTTGCCGTAATGCACACCCTGTCCGGCGACGATGACCGGGCGCTGCGCCTCGACCAGCGCCGCGGCGATCCGGGAGACCGATTGGGGATCGGGGCCGCTCTTCAGGCGCGGGGCCTTCTGATACTCGATCGGCCCGCTCAATTCCTCGCGCAACAGGTCGGACGGAAACTCGATCAGCACCGGCGCCGGCCGGCCGTTCTTGACCTGCGTGAAGGCGCGGCGCAGCGCCTCTTCGGTGGCGCTCGGCACCGTCACCTGCTCGATCCATTTGGTGACGTGGCGGAAATTGAGGGCCGCGTTGAAGTTCGGGCGAACCTGGTTGACGTTGCGGGCATACCCGGCCGGCAAGACGACGACCGGGCAGGAATCGCCAAAGGATTGCGCGACGCCGCCAAAGGCATTCTCGGTGCCGGGGCCGTGCTGCATCGCAAAGACGCCGATGCGGTCACCCGAGGTGACTTTGGCGATCGCGTCGCACATATGCAGGCCGATGCGCTCCTGGCGCACCATGATCGTGCGGATGTCGGCCTCCGCCGCGGCCTCGATGATCGGGTTGACCGGATAGCCGATCAGAAACTCGATGCCCTCGCGCTTCAGGATTTCGGCGATGGCGTTGGCGACCTTCATGGGATCCTCCTGGCGTTCAGCGGTCGTAGCGCGATTGTGACACAACCGGGGGTCAGGTTGCGAATTCTGTCGCGGCGGCCCGGCCGCGGAATTCCCGTGAACAGGGAAAATAACTGGGAATTTTTCAATTTTGCCCGATAAGTATCATTCTGGTACCGGAAACCACGAACCGAATCAAAGACATACTGGCCAATTCCCGTAGTGGGATGTAGTGGGATCAATCGGGAATTTTTTGGCCTGAACCGGGAATAAAATCC
>Ga0126379_10002151_pt1 | contig 12416 bp, 7 predicted proteins | sample PanSoiMetPlot_24_FD_92640 | JGI IMG/M metagenome (GOLD analysis project Ga0126379, IMG submission 92640) | Tropical forest soil microbial communities from Panama - MetaG Plot_24 | ecosystem: Environmental > Terrestrial > Soil > Tropical forest > Bulk soil | place: Panama | collected 2016-02-17
ACTTCGAAGTGTTGCGGCCGCAGGATCGGGTGGCGGTTAAGCCGCATGCCAGTCCGGTCTTTCATGCCATCCAATATTTGCTGGGTCACCAGAGCCAGGAAAAGCTTGTGGCATTCCGCGGCTACAAGGGAGCGCAGAGCTATCCGTCGCGCACCAAGGATATCGACGACGTCGACTTCTCCACCGGCTCAGTCGGCCTCGGCGTGGCTCAGACGCTGTTCTCCTCGCTGGTGCAGGATTACGTGCGCGCCCATGGATGGGGCCCGGACCAGCCGGAAGGCCGCATGGTCGCCCTGATCGGCGATGCCGAACTCGACGAAGGCAATATTTTCGAAGCGCTTCTCGAAGGCTGGAAGCAGGGGCTGCGCAATTGCTGGTGGATCATCGACTACAATCGGCAAAGCCTCGATGCCGTGATCCGCGAAGGCTTGTGGGCTCGCTATGAAGCGCTGTTCCGCGACTTCGGCTGGGATGTGGTGATCTTGAAATATGGCACGCTGTTGCAGCAGGCTTTTGCCGAGCCGGGCGGCGAGTGGTTGCGCCAATGGATCGACAACTGCCCTAATCAGCTCTATTCGGCTCTGGTATTCCAAGGGGGCCCTGCTTGGCGCAAGCGCTTACTCGACGATATTGGCGATCACGGCGCGCCGAGGCAGCTTGTTGAGGCGCACTCGGACGGCGAATTGGCCCGATTGATGACGAACCTGGCAGGCCACGATCTGCCGTCGTTGCTCGAGGCGTTCGCGGCTGCGGACCAGGAGCGGCCGACGTGCTTCATCTGCTATACGATCAAGGGCTACGGCCTGCCGTTTGCCGGACACAAGGACAACCATGCCGGCCTGATGACTCAAGCCCAGATGAAAAGTCTGCAGGCCGCCATGAACGTGCGGCCGGGGCACGAATGGGATAAGTTTGAAGGCCTCACCATTTCGGCGACCGAGATCGAACGCTTTCTGGCGAATGTGCCGTTTGCCAAACGGCGTCGGCACCGCCACGATGCCGCGCCGATTGCAATACCCTCCGAATTGCGGGCGCCGATCCAGTCCGTGATGTCGACGCAAGCGGGTTTTGGCACGATCCTCAACGAATTGGGCAGGGAGAACTCCACCCTCGCGAACCGCATTGTTACGACGTCACCCGATGTAACGGTCTCAACCAATTTGGGCCCATGGGTCAATCGCCGCGGATTGTTTGCCCGCGAAGCGCTCGCCGATGCGTTCAAGAAGGAGCGCATCCCCTCGACCTTCGCCTGGGAGTTTTCGCAACAAGGCCAGCACATCGAACTGGGTATAGCAGAGATGAACCTGTTCATTCTGCTGTCTGCGCTTGGACTTTCCTATGCACATCACGGTGAGCGGCTGCTTCCGATCGGAACGCTGTACGATCCGTTTATTGCGCGTGGACTCGATGCTCTCAACTACGCTTGCTACCAGGACGCGCGTTTCATCCTCGTGGCGACGCCTTCGGGGATTACGCTCGCACCGGAAGGTGGCGCGCATCAGTCGATCAGCACGCCGCTGATCGGTATGGCACAGGACGGACTCGCCGCCTTCGAACCGGCCTTCGTTGATGAACTCGCGGTTATTCTATCTTTTGCGCTTGCCTACATTCAGAAAGAGGGCGAAGTGCAGGCATCGGAGCGCAATTGGCTGCGCGACGAGACCGGCGGATCGGTCTATCTGCGCCTGTCGACCCGGCTGATCGAGCAGCCGCAACGCGTCATGACGGCCGAGTTGCGGCAGTTCATTATTGATGGGGCCTACTGGCTGCGCAAGCCGGGGCCCAATTGTGAGGTTGTGGTGGCGTTTACCGGCGCCGTGGCGCCGGAAGCGATTCAGGCGGTCGGACTGATGGCGGAGGATCGTCGTGATGTCGGGCTGCTCGCCATCACCTCGGCCGACCGGCTCAATGCCGGCTGGACCGCGGCGCAACGCGCGCGCGAGCGCGGGCTCCTCGATGCACGCTCACATGTGGAGCGCACGCTTGCGGACTTGCCAGGACATTGCGGCCTGGTCACCGTGCTTGACGGCCATCCCGCAACCCTCGCCTGGCTTGGGGCAGTCAGCGGCCACCGTGTACGTTCGCTCGGCGTCGAGCATTTCGGCCAAACCGGATCGATTGCTGAGCTTTACTGCCACTACGGGATTGATACCAATGCGATTGTCGCAGCCGCGCAGGCAATCGCGCCGGGACGACCGATCCGGCATCTCAAAAGGTTGGCTGAACCTGAGCTCGCGGGGGCTTAACCACTTTGAAGAAATGCGGGCGCGGCGGCTTATGAAATCATCGGGTACGATGATTTCGGCCTGCCGCGATGATCGTTATCGACACGTCTGCACTGATGGCGCACAAGGAGACATTGCGGCGGTCGCACCCGTGCCCACGCCGGGCATTGCCGCACGTGCCCGTCTCTCTTACTTACACCGCGGCCTTTGACAAGGTGCGTATCTCAGGATTTCAGAAAAGAAAAGGGAGAAATCTGACACGGGTGTGTCCCCCGTGCATCGCCCCGGCGCAAAATATCGAGACTACCCCTTTTGCGACGCCATGCGCATTGTCTGCCCCCCGGAGAAATGGGAAAGTTGTAGTCTGGCGTCAGATTGGTACTGACGTGGGGGGTTGGCAGACAGAGGGTGCACCAGTTCCGCGCGTGGGGCGTGAAATTGATTGGGTACTTGCTGTCGGTCTTACAGTTCCCTCGATAACTGATGCAATCGACACGCGGTCCTTCTGCAGACCGGTGAGCAGCAGTTGTGTCGAGAGGGAGTGCGGGTATGGGGGCGCTAAAGCATATCGGCGCTGTTGCCTGGTGTGCCGGGATCGCGGCTTGCATCGGTCTTGCTGTTTGGTCCGGCATCGATGACGTTGGAAGTGCGATTGCAAGCGTAGGCTGGGGAATGCCACTCGTCGTGTTCACGCGTGCCGTAACGGTTTCCATAGCCGGCGCGGGTTGGTGGTTTCTTCTTTCTGCCAGCGGGCACTTGCACCTTCGGGCGGCCGTTCTTTTGAGGTTCGTCCGAGAGGCGGTCAATACCCTTCTGCCGCTCACCCAGGTTGGCGGGGACATCATCGGCGCGCGCCTGTTGACATTCCGGGGGGTACCGGCCCCGCTGGCCGTTGCGAGCATCATCATCGATGTTCTTATGCAGGCCGCAACGCAGTTCGTGTTTGCGGTGCTCAGCCTCGTAACGCTCGTCGCCCTCGGGGCAGACCCAACCGTGGCAGGAACCGCGGCTATCGTGCTGGCTTTGGCGACTCCGATGCTGGGCGGCTTCTATTTGGCGCAGCGCGGATGGGGGCACCGTATTCTTCACTTCGTGCTCAGTCATCTGAAGCGGAATGCCAATTGGCGCGTGCTCGGTACGCTCAATGCTGTTTACCAATGCCTATCGGTGATCTACGCGCGGCGCTCTAATCTCGTGGCGAGCGGGTTGGTGCACATGGCCGGTTGGCTAATTGGGGTAACCGAAGTCTTAATCGTCCTCCGTTGCATGGGGCGCTCGGTGACCATCGGCGAGGCGTTGGTGATCGAAGGCCTTGTGCAGGCTGTTCGCGGGGCGGCCTTCGCGATCCCGGGTGCGCTCGGGGCCCAAGAAGCGGGTCTGATCCTTTTGTGCGGTGTATTCCGAATCCCACCCGATCAGGCACTGGCGCTATCACTTATCAAACGGGCTACCGATTTCGTGGTCGGTGTACCCGGGCTCGTCACACTGCAGATACTGGAAGGCGAACGTCTGACGGCCGGCCGATCTCGCCGCACAGCACATCCGCAAATGTCACTCGATCTTCAATCAGATTAGTCGCCGAGACACGACATGATATTGTACTGGCCATTGATCATCGCGGGGTTCGCTTCCATCGTCGGCTGCGGCTATCTCATCTGTGCAACGCTCTTGACCGATCGCTTCCCACGCAAGGCTTCACCTTCGCCACGCGCGTCTATGCCAGGGGTAACAATCCTCAAGCCATTGCATGGCGCAGAGCATGGCTTGCTTGAAAACCTTGCTTCCTTCTGTAGTCAGAACTATCCGGGCCCCGTTCAAATCGTGGTCGGCGTGCAGGATCGAAGGGATGAGGCGATTGCCGTTGTTGAGCGACTTCGGACTGCATGTGGGGCCGATCATCTTGATCTCGTCATCGATGCGACGATGCACGGCCTGAACCACAAGGTTTCCAATCTTATCAACATGTGGCGACGTGTCGAGCATGAGATCGTCGTAGTGGCTGACAGCGACATGTGGGTTGATCCCGACTATCTCTCACGCGTCGTTGCTGCGCTTGAGCAACGCGACGTTGGTGCAGTGACCTGCCTTTATCATGGCCTTGCTGCGACCGGGATTTGGGCCCGACTCGCCGAGCTTGGCATCAACGCGCATTTTCTTCCAAACGTCATCGTCGGCCTGGAACTAGGACTTGCGCATCCGTGCTTCGGCTCGACGATTGCGTTCAAGCGCGAAACCCTCGTCGAGATCGGCGGATTCATGGGCGTCGCCGATTGCCTCGCAGACGATTACGCGATCGGCGCGAGGCTACGCGCGCGAGGCTATAAGATCTGCGTTTCGCCCATTACCATCGGCCATGTGTGCGGGGAAATGTCGGCAAGCGAACTGTGGCATCACGAAGTGAGATGGGCGCGGACGATCAGGAGCGTTGATCCCCTTGGCTACGCGGGCTCTATAGTAACGCACGCGTTCCCGCTGGCGCTCATTGCGGCCGTCGCCGGCGTCGCCACCGAGTCACTTGGGCCGGCAATTGCCATTGGCCTCGGGATTACTTCGTTTGGATGCCGGCTGGTGCTGCTGCGCCAGGTAGAGCGAGCCTTTGGCCTGCCGCCGCAATCTTGCTGGCTGGTTCCACTGCGCGATTTATTGTCCTTCGCTGTCTTCGTATCGAGCTTTTTCGGCCGAAACGCGAGGTGGAAGGGACGTCGCTACAGATTTGCACCGGGTGGTACCTTGGTTGTTGCTGGGAGTTCGTTAAGGCCATGATGCGGACTCTATTTCTTCAAGCACCGTCTTTTGACGGCTTCGACGGAGGGGCCGGCGCACGGTATCAAATGCGTCGCGAAATCCGATCTTTCTGGTATCCAACTTGGCTCGCTCAGCCGGCTGCCCTCGTCGAGGGCTCGAAGCTGATCGATGCGCCGCCCCACCGCCTTACGTTTGAGGATGTCGCTCCTGAGGCCCTCGATTGTGACCTCGTTGTGCTGCATACGTCGACACCATCCTTTGCTTCCGATGTGAGGATTGTGGACGCGCTCAAGAGCCGCAAACCGAGCTTAAGGATCGGTATGATAGGCGCAAAGGTTGCGGTCCAGCCGGAGGCGAGCCTGAATGCATCAATAAGCATCGACTTCGTCGCGCGCAACGAGTTCGATTTCACCATCAGGGAAGTCGCAGAAGGTCGCGATCTTGCCGGCATTGCGGGCCTGTCGTGGCGCAAAGCCGATGGCACCATCGTGCACAACGAGGACCGCGCCATCATCGAGAACATGGACGATCTGCCCTTCGTCACTCCGGTCTACAAGCGCGACCTCGTCATCGAGAACTATTTTGGCGGGTACCTGAAACACCCCTACATTTCCTTCTATACCGGCCGTGGCTGTAAGTCGCGCTGCTCGTTCTGCCTGTGGCCGCAGACCATTGGCGGTCACCGTTACCGCACTCGCAGTGTCGGGCATGTGATCGAGGAGCTGTCGTGGGCCCAAAGGGCCTTCCCGCAGGTAAAAGAATTCTTCTTTGACGACGACACCCTGACCGACAATCTGCCCCGCGTCGAGACACTGGCGCGCGAGATTGGTAAGCTTGGGCTCGTCTGGTCGTGCAATGCCAAGGCCAATGTGCCGCGTGCGACCTTGAAGGTCATGAAGGACAACGGGTTGCGGCTTCTTCTGGTCGGATACGAATCCGGCAATCAACAAATCCTCCACAACATCAAGAAGGGCATGCGGATCGACGTCGCAAAGAGATTTACCAAGGATTGCCACGAACTCGGCATCGTCATCCACGGCACCTTCATCCTGGGCCTCCCAGGCGAGACCAAGGAAACCATCGAGGAAACGATCCGCTTCGCCACCGAGGTCAACCCGCACACAATCCAAATCTCGCTCGCCGCGCCATATCCAGGCACTTTCCTTTACAAGCAGGCGCTGGCAAACGGCTGGCTCATTGATGAAACACCGAAATTGCTGAGCGACCTTGGCACTCAAGCTGCGGCCCTGAGCTACCCGCACCTGAGTCACACCGAAATCTTCCAATCTGTCGAAGATTTCTATCGGCGATTCTACTTGCGAGCTCCGAAGGTCGCTTCGATCGTCGGCGAAATGGTGCGAAGTCCTGAAATGATGAAGCGGCGGCTTCGAGAGGGGATAGAGTTTTTTAGGTTCTTGCGAGAACGTGAGGTTGCGCTCTGAAGCATCTCATCATCACGGCCGATGATTTTGGGCTCGCGCCCGAAGTCAACGCCGGTGTGGAGCTGGCGCATAAGCACGGGATCCTGACGGCCGCGAGCCTGATGGTTGCCGCCCCTGCGGCGGCGGAGGCAATAATACGCGCGCGCCGTCTTCCCAGTTTGCGTATCGGGCTGCATCTGGTACTCGTTGATGGCACACCAGCGCTGCCGCCTGAAAGGCTGCCCGATCTCGTTGACGCAGCCGGGCGTCTGCGCACGGACCTCGCCCGGCTTGGGTTCGAGATATGCGTGCGGCCATCGGCTCGGGCTCAACTGAGGGCGGAGATCGAAGCGCAATTTCGCGCCTATCAGGCAACCGGGCTTGCTCTCGACCACGTCAATGCTCACAAGCACTTCCATCTTCATCCGGTGGTCGCGAACGAGATCATCGCGATTGGCCGGCGCTATAGCATGCTCGGACTAAGAGTGCCGCGCGAGCCGACTGCTGTCTTGACCAAGGTGGAATCAGGCATCAAGCTTGGTCTTGGATACATTGCGCCCTGGACAAGGTTGCTTGCCCGCCGCGTACGGCGGGCCGGATTGCGTTCGCCAGATTGCGTTTTTGGCCTTGCCTGGTCCGGCGCGATGTCGGCTGCGAGGCTCGATGGACTCCTTCGCCATCTCCCTGCCGGTACGACAGAGATCTATTTGCATCCGGGTACGCGAGACGCCTTCGAGAATTGTGCGCACGGATATCGTTACGCCGAAGAACTCGCCGCACTGGTTGAGCCACAGATCATCGCGCAGACGCGTCGCCCGGACGTGGTGCTGGGTGGTTATTCGGACTTTTGACCAACGACCTACCCTCATTCAGGTATCCGGCGTCACGGAACCAGGCGATGGCGTCGGCAATGCCCTCCTGGTATGGCCGCGACAGGTAAGCGAGATCGCGTCGGGCTTTGGCGTCTTGGAAAAACATGTGATGGCATGCCATCCGCAGCGCATCGCGGGTCACGAAAGGTTCGCGCCCACTCACGCGCGACCAGAGCTCAGTGCCGACGGCAAGCGGATAAATTGCGACGACGGGAAGGCGCAGCCGGGGTGGACGGCGTCCGATCATTCGCGCGATTTCCGCCAGCATGACGTGCAAATACACGTTGTCCCCCCCGAGAATGTAACGTTCGCCAATCGAGCCCCTGCGCAGCGCTGCAAGATGCCCCGCCGCTACGTCGTCGACGTGCACGAGATTGAGGCCGGTATCGACAAACCCGGGCATGCGCCCGCGCGCCGCCTCGATGATAATGCGCCCAGTGGGAGTCGGTCTGACATCGCGCGGGCCGATGGGGGTCGATGGGTTGACGATCACCACCGGCAACCCAGCGTTTTTCACCATGTCTTCGACCATTCTCTCGGCAGTGACCTTGCTCTTCTTGTAGGCGCCGATGGCCCGTTCCACGGTGAGCGGATGGCTTTCATCGGCCGGCGCTCCGGCGCGCACTTCGATGGTAGCGACGCTGCTCGTGTAGACGATCCGCTCCACACCGGCATGCAGGGCCTCTTCCATGACAATGCGAGTTCCCTCCACGTTCGTTCGAAAAATCTCGGCCGGTGATGGTGCCCAGAGCCTGTAATCGGCCGCGGCATGAACCACATAACGGACACCGCGCACCGCCGCCGCGACCGCCTTGCGGTCGCAAATGTCGCCCACGACGACCGTATCAGCGGGGTTGATGTTGGTTGTTGGGCTCGATGCTCGAACCAGCGCACGAACCCTGTAGCCCGACTCGCGAAACGCCTTTGCGATGGCCGAGCCGACAAAGCCGCTAGCGCCGGTGACAAGCGTCAAGTCGAAACCGCCCATCTCCAACACCCCGTGCTTAAGCTGACGCCCTTGCCTACCTCCTAATCGACAAGGGGTATCAGGCTGCAATCGACTCAAATAGTGCAAAACCGCCACACAGGCTGGAGAAAAGCACGAGGATCGACTAAGAAGCTGTGCAGGAGCCAAAAATCTAGACCGCCGAAAACCTTTGTGGCCATATCATGTTGCTTTCCGAGAGTTTGTGCGAGGGCGGCGCAATGCGATACCGGCTTAATTCGCTCGTGATGTTGCTGGTAGGAGCGCTTGTTTCCTCGGTCAAAGGGTCCGAAATCGCGGTCCCACCGCCGCCGCCTGCCCCGTCCGACTGGATCGTCACGATTGGTGCCGATGGCCGCGCCGTTCCTCGATACATGGGATCGAATGCATGGGCGATGGTGCCGGTACCGTATTTCGACATGCGCCGCCCGGGATCGCCTGAGGGTTTCCACGCCCCCCGTGACGGAATCGGAATCGCCGTACTCAACAATGGCGTACTCGCTGCCGGCCCGGTGGGCTCGCTGATCTGGCAGCGGAAGCAGGCCTACAGCTCATCTCTCAACGGGCTCGGCAACGTGGGATATACTTACCAGCTTGGCGGCTTCATCGATTATTGGGCAATGCGCTGGCTACGCGCACGCGTCGAAGGGCTGCAGGCTTTCGGCGGCGCCAACGGCATGACCGCAAACCTTGCTGTGGATGCCGTGGTTCCGCTTTCTCCTGCCTTGACCCTATCTGGCGGTCCACGTGCGCGAGCGGTCACAAGCGGAGCCGAAAGTCCGTACTTCGGCATTACCCCGGCACAATCGATCACATCCGGGCTGCCGGTATTCAACGCCGGCGGAGGCTGGCAGGCTGTCGGGGCAGGCACGCAGCTAAAGTATCGCTTCAATCCCACTTGGGCGACCTACGGCATTCTCGAGTATGACAAGCTGGTTGGAGCGACCGCGTCATCACCGATAGTAACCGGACCTAGCGGTAGCCCGAATCAGTGGACGTTCGGGATCGGCCTCAAGTATTCCTTCGCCATGAAGGGGCTGCCGTTCTGACACCAAACGTAAGGCCCAACCCCGCCCTTCCATTGCGCTCTATTCCGCCGCCTCGGTCACCGGCTTCCCACCTTCCGGAAAATACTTATCCATCCGCGGCGTGACGCCGTTCCGGCGCATCTCCTCAAGCCAGAGCGGATGGATGCGCGGATCCTGGTCCTGGTATTCTATCTGGTCGCCGCCCGGCGCGTGGGTCGAGCAGTAGCCAGTCGGCGCCAAAGGCAGTGACGGCGGTAGCGAGATCGTCACCAGCAGGCGCCGGAGGACGTGGCGAACGTGACGCGGAGCTACACGGGGCAGTTCCTCGCGCCGGTACTGGGGCGGCGCGAACGGCGGGGGAGGAGGGCGGCGTGAAAGCCTTCATCGTGTTGGCGCGAACTTGGGGGCGGAATCGAACCGCCAACTACCGCAGTACGGTTATGTTACATTACAACACCCTAGTTCGCAGCGATCACTACAGACATCTGTGGCCTAGATGTCAACCCCGTTCCATGTATGCCTTGCACTAGAGCGCCATTTCTGGCGCCACTTTCCATTCTCGTCATTCCAACGCGAAAGACGGGAATCAAGCTTTGCGATAAGGTTTTCGCTTTGTTTCCCACGCCGCGCCAACGCCTTTCTCTTCTTGATCTTGCCACGCTTAGCCCCAACATAGTCTACTTTAGCACTCCCATCTTGAACTAGATAGCGACGGCGTTCCCCAACGGCCTTGCGAATTGCTTCAACGTTTGTGCGCAATTCGATAATTTCAGATTCTCGACCCAAGCGCACCAAGAAACCAGCGAGAAGATCATAAAGGCGAATGCTTTTATGCGGTCCTGCATACGTCAATCCAACTTGCAAAATCTGTATCGCAAGGTCCTTGTTTCCGTCAGTCCATCGCTTCAGGGCGATGTATTCGATACCTTCTGAGTAGAAATTGTAGTTTAGCTGCGGACGGCGCGGTCGCACATTCGTCTCGCTCACAACAAAGCTGGATGACCACTTTGGCAGGTCATTGTCGTCTAAAAGGTGTAATCTTTCAATTCTGAGCTTACCAGCTCCTCTTATCCGACCCGCTTCGTGCTGAATCGGCTTGTCCAATCGTTTGGGACCACGTTTTGCTTTGCGATGAAAATTGAGCTCAGGCTTAACAAAATGGCCGATCCATGATGCCAAAGATTTTCCTTCGGGTTGGTCGTTTCGATACCATCCCGGTGGCCCAGGGTGGACAGCGAAACGTTTCTTCCGCTCACGAAAACGTGGCTTGTTCAGGATCCTTAATCTTTGGGCCAGCTTTTCCAAGCTCTGTGGATGTGTGGCAATTGGAGTTACAATTGATAAGATACTCACAGCCGCTAAAAAACTTGCTGTCCGAACAACAACCTCTCGCCGATAGAATCCACGCTCCGAAACTTGATGCGAGATCCGTGGAGGAAGGGCAATCCAGCAGAATGTAGCAATCGATGCGAAAAATAGAAACGCAACAATGAATAGATCCGGCAGCACTCCACGACGAGTGAGGCTCAGGCTCTCTCCGGCAAAATCGGCCAAATCCCGCTGGTTAGGAGACATCGGAAATGACATCGCAAACTCGGAAAAAGTCATTTGGCTCTGAATTCCACTAAAAAACATTGCACCCAAGATGGACAAGACGAAAAACAGTGTAATCGGACTCCGACGAAACTCGCTCTTCGGAGCGATATAAGTTTGAAAGGTTGCTCCGGAGGGATATTGCCAGTTTGGCAAAGGCCGCAGCCACCAGGGCAGTGAAAGGAGCGCCGGCATCACCTTTGTAGAGTCAGCGTCTTTAGATCGAGAATCGGTAGATTTAACTTCGGATTCACCGTTGTTGAACTTAGTACCCGTCTTATGAGTTACTTCAAAATCGTAAAAGCTCGCATCTAGTAAGACAAAGATGCGCCGCCGTTTGTTACCAAGCCAAACTGCACCGGCCGAAAGCAACACTAGCAGGACTAGCGGATGCCATTTCGGATGGATATTGCTGATTTTCAAGCCAGCGACATCAAAGCTGCCTTCCTTTGACCATTCTTTGGTGAATTCAGTAAGTTTGTTTTCTTTCGTAATGCATGCATTGAAATACTGCTTACGCCACTCGTCGATAACGTCTCGACAACCGTCATGCTCGCCAAGCTTATTAAGCTCATCATCGATCACTGTAATGGCCCGTTTCAGTTTTCTTCTCTTGATTTCTTCTATATAACGGACAGCAACAGGTCTGCTTTCAATAACTGACAAAGCCCGCAATGGTCCCCCCTGAAGTTCCGCTCGGTCTGCGGGCGTGAAGGAAAACTCCGTCTCTTTAACAAAGCAGTTGGTGACCTTGGGGGACGGCGCGTCGAACAAGAGAGATGGATGACGATGATTGACAAAGTTATCAACGGTCGAACTGCAGGCTCTTTCTGCCCGTGTTGCAAGATCGGATAGTCGGTAAAGACGGCCTTGAATGGAAACAGAGTTGCTCTCGGAAAGATTGTGAGGAAATAGATTTGCAACCCACCAAATTATGCTCGCCAACAAGAACAACGTAACTGTCTTGTTTCCAGAGTCGATTAATTGACGCGCTTCGCCCAGCAAGCGATCGCTATTTTCCGCCATCTATGCCCCCAACGGTCCAGTCAGCATAACGGGACAGAAATTGAAAATCAACCAGTGAGTGCAACCGGACATCACCCGATTACTCCCGAACTCGTGCGAATTTTCACGTATTTACGGCCTTCGGCGCGAGGTGTGGAGGGCTGCAGTACCTCGGGCAGCTGTCCTGTTCACGCGGTGTATTGCACTGCACGAGTCAGCAACTGGCCCATCGCGTCGTTTGCCGCAATGCAGCATACCGCTGCAATCCAGCCTTCCTGCCGCACTCTATTCCGCCGCCTCCGTGACCGGCTTCCCATCCTGCGGAAAAAACTTCTCCATGCGCGGCGTGACGCCATTCCGGCGCATCTCCTCTATCCACAGCGGGTGGATGCGGGAATCCTGGTCCTGGTATTCGATCTGGTCGCCGCCTTCCTTGATGTTGAGCGACACCGCGCCCTTTTCGCCGGGCTTGACGCCGAGGAGCGAGCGGCGCTGCTGCATGGTGAGCGGATAGCGCAGCCCGCCGACCCCGGTGGCGAGAT
>Ga0126379_10002152_pt1 | contig 12415 bp, 7 predicted proteins | sample PanSoiMetPlot_24_FD_92640 | JGI IMG/M metagenome (GOLD analysis project Ga0126379, IMG submission 92640) | Tropical forest soil microbial communities from Panama - MetaG Plot_24 | ecosystem: Environmental > Terrestrial > Soil > Tropical forest > Bulk soil | place: Panama | collected 2016-02-17
GCCTCGGCCGCCGCTCTTGCCTGGCGCTCCTGCTCCGTTGCCAGCCGTTGTCTCTCCGTTTCCTCGACTTTGCGGTTAATTTCCGCCTCGGCCGCCGCTCTTGCCTGGCGACCCGCTTCCTCGGCTTTGCGGTTAGTTTGCGCCTCGGCCGCCCTACGCTCATCGGCCTGTTGCACACTTTGCCCGAGGATACGTTGAACGAATATGTAGGTACTCGTGCCAATGAGAATCAGCACGGCCGCTAGCGCCGCACCCGCCAACATGCGCGCTCGCCACCGGACGTGTCCGAAAGCTTTTTTATCGAGCGCCTCGCGTACTCGTTCGACCAGTGCCGCGGCATCCCGGTCAAAGTGAAGTCGGCGCACCTCAACTGGTTGGCGGCGCGCGAGCGGCTCCAGGGGGTCGGGTAGTTCGCTCATCAGTGGCAGGTGCGCCCCATCAACGAGAACCGGTATGACAGGAATGTTGTGGGTAAGCGCAGCAGCGATTTCGAGCGCAACGAAGTCGTCAGGACTGTGGAGTCGACGCTGTCCCGCTTCGTCCTTAGCGTCCAGCCAGCTGGGACCGATGATCGTCAGAAACGCTTGGCACATCGGCACCTGATTAGTTAGGCGTGCTTTAAGGTCAACCCCGAGGAAATCCACGAAGAGATTTTCGTGCCCAAATGCCTGCACCATGCGGTCGTATAGCCGACCGGCGGTCTCGGCCGTACCTTCTCGACGGTAATTGATGAAAATCTTACCGCGCATGGCCTCGGTCGGCCCCCGAAAGCAAATTCTATCGCAGGACTGGTCAAATCAATAGGGCGCTGTCCTTTGTGACGAAAGCAGGACAGACCACGGCGATCAGCAGCCAAACTACTCATGCGCGATGAGATGTGGCCAAGGTGGCGAAGCGGCCGGGGCTGTTGTAGTGCGATGGTCAGGGAGCGGCGGGATTATGGCGGAGTTGTCACCAAAACCATAATGTGACGATGAGCGCGAGTAGACCGAAAAGTACAAAAGCACTCGGGCTCAATATGGCCGCTCGTATTTCTGAGGTCGGACTTAATGCCCCGCAGGTAGGGCAACGCATCACACCAGGCCACACCGTCGCGGCGCAGCGTCTGCAAACAAGTCCAGGCAAAAAAACAACCCCGTCTGAGGCAAACCATCCCTTGGTCGCCTCGTTGGCTGAAACAGCTATCGCGGAATTTGCTTAAGGACAATCTAACGAGCTGCGGCGCTTACCAAAGCCGATACGCGATAAGCAATAACACGAGCCAAAGGAGCGCTAGGGCAGTCGGTCTGATAATGGATGCTCGCAGCAGTGAACCCGGTCTTGATATTCCACAAACACGGCAGCGCTTCGAACCAGCGCTGACCTCCGCGCCACAGCCCTTGCAAGCCAAAGGCAAGATCGCCCCGAGTCGTTGATTCTCACGGCAAGAACACTTCGTCGTTGCGATTATTCCGCGTCGAAAGCCAGCGAAGGTGCCGATCTCAGGAGGCTTTTGCTATTTGTCGTTCTGCACCGGTGTTCGGTGGCGCCTGTTCCAGGCGGAAGTCGGAGTTTCGGTGATAGCCCGCCCTACCAATTGCTTGGAAAGCGGAAGTGTATCAGGCATTTATGACGCCTTCTGAGGTAAGAAAGCTCATGCGAGCGACATTGACGTGTTTAGGTTTCGCCCGCGTTCTCAGTGGGGTCTACGCCAAGACAGTTGCTTGTTTCGCGGATCGTCTCGTGAAAGAACCGTAGATAGCATCTAGACGGGCGACGCAGCGGAAGATAGGTCTGCATCATAATCATTGTCGTGTCTGTAGTCTGAAAAAACATGGCGGCGGATTTAATACTCGGCATCAATGCTTACCATGCCGATGCGGCGGCGTGCATCGTGCGCGACGGCAAATTGCTCGCCGCCGCCGAGGAAGAGCGGTTTCGGCGCGTCAAGCATTGGGCCGGATTCCCGTCACAGGCGATCAACTATTGCTTGGCGGAAGCAAAGATTGACCTCGGTGACGTGACCCACGTCGCCATCAATCGAAGCGGCCGTGCCAATTTCTTCCGCAAGCTCCGTTATGTCGCGTTCAAGCGCCCCAGTCTGCGCTTGCTGCTCAACCGCTGCCGCAATCGGCACCAGGTGGCGCAAATTGCCGATGAGCTTCGCGCCGTGCATGGCCGGCCATTTGCCGGAACGATCAAATATGTCGAACATCACCTCGCCCACCTCGCCTCGGCGTTCTATCCATCACCGTTTCGCGACGCCACCGTCGTGTCGGTCGATGGTTTTGGCGATTTTGCCAGCGCCGCATGGGGCCGTGGCCACGAGACCGCTTTGTCGCTTGACGGCCGGGTGCTGTTTCCGCACTCGCTCGGCATTTTTTATCAAGCGATGACGCAATATCTTGGTTTCCCGCACTACGGCGACGAATATAAATTAATGGGGCTTGCCGCTTACGGTAATCCCTCGTTCCGACCGGACGTGGAAAAGCTGCTCGCACTGCACGACGACGGCAGTTTTGCGCTCAATCTGCAGTACTTTCGGCACCACAAAGACGATATCGCGTATGAGTGGCACGGCGGTGAACCCGTCTGTGGACCCTTGTTTTCGCAGAAGCTCATTGATGCGCTAGGTCCGGCCCGCAACCCCGAGGCGCCGATCGAGGAACGTCACCGCAATCTAGCGTTTGCCACCCAGGCGGTTTATGAGGATGGTTTTTTTCATTTATTGAACACCCTGCAGCGTCGTAACGGTAACACCGCGATCGCGCTCGCCGGCGGCTGCGCCTACAATTCGGTTGCTAATGGCAAGATCAAAGACCGAACGCGTTTCACAAAATGCTATTTGCAAGCCGCAGCCGGTGATGCCGGCGGGGCGATCGGCGCCGCCTACGTGGTTTGGCATCAAAACGGTTCCCGGGCAGCGGAAATGACCCACGCCTTTTGGGGCCCCTCATTCAGCAATGCCGAACTGGCCGCACTCCTGACCGATCACCACGTGGCGATCCGGGCCGAGGGCTGTACCGTACAAAGGTTAGACGACCCGCAAGAACTCGTTGAAACAACAGCCCGTGCAATTGCCGAGGGTCTGGTCGTCGGCTGGTTCCAGGGCCGCATGGAGTGGGGACCGCGGGCACTTGGCAATCGTTCGATACTCGGCGACCCACGACGCCCAGATATGAAGAATATCCTTAATCTGAAAATCAAGCGCCGAGAATCTTTCCGACCCTTTGCACCCTCGGTGTCGCGTGAGGCTGTCACCGACTGGTTCATTCGCGATGACGACGTCCCGTTCATGCTGCAAGTTATACCGATCCGCCCAGAACGCCGCGGCGAGATACCGGCGGTGACACATGTGGACGGTACCGGACGACTCCAAACCGTCGATCGCGCCAGCAATCCCCTCTATCACGACTTGATCGAGGCTTTCTTTCGTATAACCGGTGTGCCTATGGTGCTCAACACCTCTTTCAATGAAAATGAGCCTGTCGTTTGTCGGCCGGAAGAAGCGCTGGACTGCTTTCTGCGCACCAAAATGGATGTCCTGGTATTAGGCAATCACGTGGTGTGGCGCCATTAACGTCGCTGGTTCGATGGCCCGTTCCGATGGCTCTAATTTTGGTCAATCGCTTCTTTTCCCTGACCACTCCGCGACCAGCCGCTCGAGCCGAGGCATTACTCGACGTCAACTGTCGACGAGGGGAGAACGCCGATCGGCAGCGCTGCCATGCTGAGCATCATGCGATTTCGCGAACGCGCCACTCGCCATGTGAGCCGTGGCGTGCCGCCGAGGTCTTTCAGTTCGTTTGGGTACGATGGCTTCGACGGCGCCGACGAGCGTGAACGTTTTGCCAGATTTCAGCAATTTTCAGCAACGCTTCCTCGAGACCGCGATTTTTCTGTACCCGCCGTTTTACCTTCGACGCTTTCGGCGCGCGCAGCCGCACGCCGCTCGCGGTCGGTGCCTTTGATGCTGCCGATGAAGCCTGCACTGCCGAGCGTGATCTTCGCTTCCCTGTCATCTGTGCAACCCGCGAGTGGCTTTGAAAAATTTTCGGACCGCTTCCGAGTATAATTCTGGGAGCGGCGATTCTGCCAGCATGTCTAGGAGCGATCAGCGGCCAACTGTGCCCTCTATAGCAGCGGTCGGCGATCCCAACATAACTTCAACGCCATCTTCGATAAGATCGACTTGGTGGGAGGGCGCGCCGAGTTAGCACTGCTTGCGGCGCGTGCCCATCTCCCTAGCGGCATTGAGTTCCTTGACATCAAGACATCAAGGACAATATGTTTTGATGATGAGAACCACACTAACACTTGATGACGACGTAGCGGTCGCGCTCGAGCGGTTGCGCCGCAACCGTCGTATGGGCCTGAAGCAACTGATTAATGAAGCCCTGCGTCGTGGCCTTAGAGAGATGGGCAGAAGGCGTTGGCCGCGCGAGCCAGTGCGTACGCAAGTAGTGGCACTTGGCCGCCTGCGCGTACCAAGCATCGACAACATTGGCGAGGCGTTGGCGATTGTTGAAGGCGAAAACTTCAAGTGATACTCATTGATGCCAACATCCTTATCTACGCACATGTGAATTCATTCACCCAGCACAAACTCGCCCGCGATTGGCTCGATCAACAACTCAACGCTGCTGCGCCGTTGGTCTTCCCTGGATTAGCCTAATCGCGTTCCTACGCCTCGTAACGAACCCGCGTGTGTTCGAACGCCCCGAGCCGGTCGCCGATGCTTGGCAACAAGTTCGGATGTGGCTCGCTGCGGAGACAGCCTGGGTACCACAGCTAACCGAACGTCACGTCGATGTCTTAAGCGAATTTCTCGCGTTACCTGGGGTCCATGGCAATCTTGTGCCAGATGCTCACCTCGCCGCGTTGGCGATTGAGAACGGGCTGACGCTTTGTTCCACCGACGGTGATTTTGCGCGGTTTCCCGGACTGCGTTGGCTAAATCCCATCACATCATGAGGACAATTAAGTCCCGTTGAGAATGAACATCATCGACGGAGGATCGTCGATTGAAAGCCGAACTGATCTTATCAGATCAACATGATTCAAGCCCTACTTTGATCAGGTGACTATTCGAACTGCTCGTCCGCAGCTTGCCGGCGAGGTTTATTGCGGCTGCATCGCCAGGCCAGCGGCGGGCAAAATTACAAAACATGGCGGTAATCGCGCGAGCCGATAACGGATGACTCGACGCGACTCGGATAGAGCTCGATGGTCGCAACACAAGCATCCGGAGTGCAGCCAGGACACAGTATGTTGGACTCGATGTGTCGCTGAGAGAGACGAAGCTTCATGTGCTTGATGAAGCGGGCAATCGGGTTTGGCATGGCCGATGCGCGACTGGCCCCGGCTGCGATTGCTGCGGCAGTGCGTCGGACCCAATTTAATCGCGACCACGTAATCGCGGCGGATTCTCTCCTTGCTTGATCTTCTTGGCGGCGTTACTCCAGCGCGCATTCAGACGAGGGCCATTCCTGAGCTCGATCGCCGCCACCTTCTAAGATCGTGCGGCGTAACGATCTGCGAGACGCGAAGCCGGTCTGTCGCGGTTGTCGGTCGCAACCGAATTGCGACGAATTAAATCCAAACAACGAGACCAACACCTGGCCAAGTTCTGCGCGGCGTTGCGACCGCGTGTGCGGACCAAACTACTAAGCTCGCCGGCGTCAGTGCGGATCCGACCGGGCGACCCATCGGCTGGTTTGCCGGGATCGAATTGAATCCGCCGTCGACCGAGGGCTGCACAAACTTTATCAACACATCGGCAAACGCTTTTTCTGATCCGATGTTATCACTGATCACGCCGGTGCGACTGACCGGTTCAATGGAATACGAGTAAAATATTTTTTCAAAAAAGCGAAGCGAAAAACCAAGCAAACAAATAAGCTTTGCCAAGCAAAAAACCTTTTCGGCGCGGCTTGCGATAAGGTTTGCTGGCGTCTAAATACTATCCGCGCGTGGTGCCGTGGTCATCACCGCCGTGGCGTTTTTGCTCGCCATAGCGGTGGTGGTTGATCACCACGCGAGCGCAGCGCGCCGCGCCTTTCATTATGCATCATCCGCGCAGGACCATGACGGATGTCCACACTCCGCCTAAATAGTCGTGCGCAAATTTTTTAGCCCGATCTCGAGGTCATCCTCGGAAAGAAGAAAGATATGTCAAATCAAATGCTTACGAGTAAACCTAAATCCTTGCTGCGCGCCATAGCCGATTTGTGCACCGGTGCACAAACCGGCCAGCGACCGTCGACGCCGCGCGATCCGACCGGCCATCGCGTCGGCGCCATCTTTTTGCCGGCGGCCGTCGCCGAGTGCCCTATCATGATCGACGAACCCATGGTCGCCACGATGACCAATGGCATGGCCACGACGCCGGCATTCAACTACACGCCGGATCGCCGGCCTTCGATTGATGACATGAGCGCGATCTTTCGCCAAGCCTGGCGCAAGAACACACAAGATATTTTCACCGTCGCATCCATTTGCGACTACATGGATCAGACTTACAACCGCGCGGAAAAGAAGGAGCTGATCGAAAAACTGCCGATTGACCGCCCGCGCTTCGACAAGCTCGCCAAGCTCGGCCGCGATCAGCGGCTGGCGGGGATTGCCGATCGGCTACCGCCCTCGGAAAGCACGCTGTGCACGTTGAGCGGTTTTGCTGATGATGAGCTGGCGGCGGCACTCGACGCTGGAATCATTCATCCCGGCGCCACCCGCGCGGCGATTGCGGCGTGGCGTGCCCGTTACCGCGCCGGGCGCACCGTCGATCAAAATCCGGACGCCGCAGCGATGGTGACCTATGCCGTCATCCGCCTGCCGACAAACCCGCCGCAGGAGCTGGTTGATGAAATTAACGGCATTCTCAACCCCCTGCATAAATTTGCCGACGTCGAGGTCAGCTATCCGCTGACCGATGCCTACCTGCGGCCGAAGGTGCGGCAGCTGGTCGCCGATACCAAGGCGGCAAGGCTCGCCGATCGACCCGACCACATCAGCCAAACCGACTGGCGGCGCCAACGGTGGCCGTACCGCGCCAAGGAGGTCGCGATTGGCGCCACGACAGGCTTTAAGTGCATGCGCGCCATCGCCGAGCGCATTGGCCAAGGTGAGGTGTTGGCGGCAATACTCCGCGATAAATAGCAGCGATTGACGCCGAAAAAGGATCTGCTGCATTGGACCTCATAACCAGTCCGCTGCTGACCGATCTATATCAAATCAACATGATGCAGGCCTATCTGGATCATGGCGATACCGACACGGCGGTGTTCGAACTGTTCGTGCGCAGTCTGCCGCCGCGGCGCGGCTTCCTGCTTGCCGCCGGGCTGCAGCAGGCGCTGGATTTCCTCGAAAATCTTTGCTTCTCTTCCGCCGACATCGATTGGCTCAAGAGCACCGGTCGATTCAACACAAACCTCCTCGATTATCTTGGCGATTTCCGCTTCAGCGGCGAGGTCCATGCGATCTCCGAGGGCACCGCGTTTTTCGCCAGCGAGCCAATTCTTCGCGTTACCGCGCCGCTGCCGCAAGCGCAGCTTGTTGAATCGCGCCTGATCAACATCCTGCATTTTCAAACCTTGATCGCGGCCAAGGCCGCGCGCTGCGTGCTCGCTGCGCCGGGCAAATTGCTGGTCGATTTCGGCATGCGGCGTGCCCACGGCGCCGAGGCCGCCTTGCTCGCCGCCCGCGCAAGCTATCTCGCCGGCTTCGCCGGAACTGCGACGGTGCTCGCCGGTCAGGCGTTCGGCATTCCGCTCTTCGGCACCATGGCGCATTCCTTCATCGAGGCGCAGGACGACGAAATGGCGGCTTTCGAGGTTTTTGCCCGGGCGCGGCCTGACAATGTCGTGCTGCTGCTCGACACTTACGACACCGAAGCCGCGGCGCGCAAAGTGGTGGCGTTGGCGCCGCGGCTGAAGGCTTCCGGCATCGCCATTCGCGGCGTGCGGCTCGACAGCGGCAATCTCGTCGCCCTGGCAAAAAGCGTTCGCGCCATTCTCGACGCCGGCGGTCTGCCGGACGTGACGATCTTCGCCAGCGGCGGGCTCGACGAAGACGCGCTGGCCGGCTTGTTGCGGGCGCGGGCGCCGGTTGACGGTTTTGGCGTCGGCACCAGCTTGACCACCTCGTCCGACGTGCCGGCGATCGATTTCGTCTACAAACTGCAGGAATATGCCGGCGCGCCGCGGCGCAAGCACTCGGACAAAAAAGCCACCTGGCCCGGCCGCAAACAGGTGTGGCGACGCTACGATGCAGACGGCTGCATGGCCGGCGATCGCATCGCGCTGGAGCGGAGCCCCGCCGCCGCGAACGGCGCCGAATCGCTGCTCGACTGCGTGATGCGCCACGGCCGGCGTTTGCGCGCTGCGCCGCCACTCGACGAAATCCGCGCGCGCGCCAGGCGCGATCTCGAACGCTTGCCGCAACCATTGCGGCGGCTCGCGCCGGACGCCACCTATCCGGTGGAGATCGGCGCCGATCTGGTTGAGCTCGCCGCTTTGGTTGACAGCCGCATCCACCGCAGCTGAGCTTTTGCGCGCCGCCGCGCGAAGAATCAAGGCGCGGATACAAAAAGAACTGGAGGCAAAACTGGCCTCACCTTACACAATCGGCGACAGCGACGTTCTGATCGTCGTCGACGTGCAAAACGATTTCTGTCCGGACGGCGCGCTCGCCGTGCCGCGCGGCGACGAGGTCGTGCCGATCGTCAACCGGCTTGGCAACAATTTCCGCAACGTCGTGCTCACGCAGGACTGGCATCCGAGCGGACATTTGTCGTTCGCATCGGCGCATCCGGGACGCGCGCCTTATGACACGATCGCGATGCCCTACGGGCCGCAAGTGTTGTGGCCCGACCATTGCGTCCAAGGCACGTCCGGCGCGGCGTTCCACGGCCGCCTGCAGATTCCGCAAGCCGGACTCGTCGTCCGCAAGGGCCTCGATCCGGCGATCGATTCGTACTCGGCGCTCTACGAGAACGACCGCACCACCCCGACCGGACTGACCGGCTACCTGCGGGAGCGCGGCATCAAGCGCCTGTTCCTGGCCGGCTTGGCGCTCGACTTTTGCGTCCGCTATTCGGCCGAGGACGCGGTCCGCGAGGGCTTCGCGGTCGTCGTCATCGAGGACGCCTGCCGCAGCATCGACGTCCAGGGCTCGCTGGCCGCGACTCGCACGAGCTTTGCCGCCCTCGGCGTGGCCTGCATCGCGGCCGGCGATCTTGCCGGAACCGGCTGATTCCGCGCCGCCGCTGCGGTGCCCTCAAAGCCGATTCGCAATTGGTCCGAAAGGGTTATCCCCAAGAAACTTACCGCGCCGCAGCGCGTTGGTGTGCGTTGCACAATTTTTCCTTGACTCTGGGACCAAATGGACCAGTAATTCACGAACTTGTCATCTTGCCGCCGGGGACCGTGGATGCGCCATCAAGCGGCTGTGCCCGCCTCCAGTTTACCTTCGCTGATGATGCCCTGCCCCGTTTGCGCAGGACGGATGGCCTATCACGGCCGTCGCGCGGTCTCCGCCGAGATGGAAGATACCGTTTTTGCATGCCGGAGCTGCGGCGCCGAACTCGTCCGCACTTCGATTCGTCACACGGCTAATCCCGGTGCCGAAGCGGCGTAGCTTCATTTCGGCTTATTCCCGTTCCGTCATTGCGAGCGCAGCGAAGCAATCCAGTTCTTGGAGTCTGGATTGCATCGTCGGCCCGCAGAGCCTCCTGGCAATGACGGCACTGATCACTTTTCCAACCCCATCTGCGCCAATGCGGCACGGCCGAGCAGGCCATAGGGATTCGCCAGCGTCTCCAGCATTTCGAAATGGTTGTAGGCTTCGCCGACCAGGAGCTCGACCGGCTTGCCGGCCGCTTTGACCGCCGCGGCGAAGTCGCGCGCCTGGCGCTGGAATTCCGGCGTCTCATAGGTGCCATAGCTCACGATCAGCGGTGTTACGAGCCTGTCGAGATGGCGAATCGCGGAGAGCTCCTGCTCCATGGCGTCGGTGAACTTCACATATTTCGAGCGCTTGGAGAGCCGCACCGGCTTGAGATCGTACATGCCGCTCGAGACCGTCGCGCCCTTGAGAATGTCGCGCGGCAATCCCTCCTTGGCCCAATCGTGCGTCACGGCACAGCCGGCAAGATGCGAGCCTGAGGAGTGCGAAATCAGATAAAGGCGCTCGCGATCGCCGCCGAATTTGTCGGCGTTGCGATAGACCCAGCCGATCGCGCGTCGCACCTGCTCGACCATCGGAAACAGACTGCCGCCGGCGTCATCGACAGTGGTGAAGTCGAGCACGACAAAATTGCCGCCGGCGCGCACGAACGGTTCGGCGACAAAGCTGTAATCGGAGGCGCTGCCGGTGCGCCAGGCGCCGCCATGCACGAAGATCGCCGCCGGTCCGCCCCCCGTCCTGCCGCCGCTGGCCGGAATCGAACGAAAAACATCCAGCCCCTCGACCGGCGTTGGGCCATAGGCGAAGCGCAAGGGATCGCCGATGCGCTGACGCGCCGCCGCGCTGTTGATGATGCGCCGCTGGGTGAGCTGGTCGCGGTTCGGGGCATAGACGAGCTGATCGTAGGCGTCGTCGAGCGCCTGCTGATCCATGTCGAGCCAGACGATCGGCCCTTTGGCCCTCGAAGTGTCCCTTGGCGCGGTCGCCGCCGCGGTCGGTGCGTTCATTCCGTTCCCTTCCCTTCATCGCCGAGGCCGTACACCACTTGCTCGGCGGCAAATCCGGCAACGGCAAAGTGGCCGATCGGCTGCAAGCTTTCGTCGCCGCAATGATCGACGAAATCCTCCGAAGCGAGGATGGTGCGGCCGAGCCGGCCGGCGAGCTTCTCCAGCCGTGCCGCCAAGTTTACCGCCGGGCCGATGCAAGTGAAATCGAGCCGATTACCGCTGCCGATATTGCCGAACAGCACGTCGCCGACATGCAGCGCCAGACCGAAGCGCAGCGCCGGGCCGTTCTCGACGATATGCAGCGCGGCGATATTGCCGCGCGCGGTTTTGCCGGCGGCGAGCGCGGCGGCGCAGATCGCCGAAAAATCGGCTTCCGCGCCGATCGGAAAGATCGCCAACAGCCCGTCGCCCATATATTTGAGCACTTCGCCGCCGTGTTCGTGAATCGCCGGCACCTGGCAGTCGAAATAGCGGTTGAGCAGATCGACCAATTGCTGCGGCGGCAGCGTATCGGCGAGCGTCGTGAAGCCGCGCATGTCGGACAGCCAGATCGCGGCGTGAATCGCTTCTGTGTCGCCGCGGCGGATATGTCCGGCGAGCACGCGCTCGCCGGCATTCTTGCCGATATAGGTGGTGAGCAAGTTGCTGGCGACGCGATACCAGGCGCGGATCTCGCCGATGCGCGCCAGCGGCGGGATCACGCGCTCGATCGCCTCGATATCGGCGTCGGTAAAACCGCCGGGCTGCCGCGTCGCCCAGGACGAGAAATGCACCTCGCCGCTTGAGAAATGCAGCGGCGCCACGAAATAATCGGTGACGCCCTCGAAGCGCAGATCGTGCAGCACCGGGTAATCCATCACGCAGTCCGGATCGGCAAGACGGCGCCGCAGCGCCTCGCCGGTATTGCTCACATACATCATCGGGCTTTCGAGAAAGGACCGGCGCTCGAGCAGTTCGAAGCTGCCGTCGGTGACCTCCGTGCCGGTCTCCGGGTGCCACACGAAACGGCGCCCGACGATCTCCGGATGCAGCGTGCGAACGAATACCGTCACCCGCCACAGCGGCAATCCAGCGGCCGTCATGCGCTGGCACAGTTCGGTCAACACCTCCTGCGACAGCGGCGCGTTGCGCGCCCCGTGGACGAGCCACTCGACGACCGGATGCAGCGAAAGCGGTGGAGGCTTCATTGCCTCACCCCAGATTCAGATCCTTGAAGAAGTCGTTGCCCTTGTCGTCGATGACGATAAAGGCCGGAAAATCGACCACTTCAATGCGCCAGATCGCTTCCATGCCGAGCTCGGGATATTCGATGCAGTCGACTTTCTTGATGCAATGTTCCGCAAGATTGGCCGCCGCACCGCCGATCGAAGCGAGATAGAAACCGCCGTGCTTTTTGCAAGCCTCGCGTACCGCTGGCGAGCGGTTGCCCTTGGCCAGCGATACCATCGAGCCGCCGGCGGCCTGGAAATCGTTGACGAAGGAATCCATCCGCCCGGCCGTGGTCGGCCCGAACGAGCCCGAGGCATAGCCGGCCGGTGTCTTCGCCGGACCGGCATAATAGACCGGATGGTTCTTGAAATAATCGGGCAGTCCCTCGCCGCGCTCCAGCCGCTCGCGCAACGTTGCGTGGGCAAGGTCGCGCGCCACGATCATCGGCCCGGTCAGCGACAGCCGCGTCTTGATCGGATGTTTGGCAAGCTGCGCCAGAATTTCTTTCATCGGCCGGGTCAGATCGATCTTGACCA
>Ga0126379_10002154_pt1 | contig 12411 bp, 10 predicted proteins | sample PanSoiMetPlot_24_FD_92640 | JGI IMG/M metagenome (GOLD analysis project Ga0126379, IMG submission 92640) | Tropical forest soil microbial communities from Panama - MetaG Plot_24 | ecosystem: Environmental > Terrestrial > Soil > Tropical forest > Bulk soil | place: Panama | collected 2016-02-17
AAGAACGGTGGTCGGCCAGCGGTATTTGTGGATGTGAAGGGAGTCCTCGGGCAGATGAAGTGCAAAAAAGGAGTGCTCTATTGGAGTTTGTAGGCCGCCGTTTGCCTCAGGCGGCCAAGGTAAATCGTTGGATAACGTGACCGGCTTGAACTCGAACTCCTTGACATCAATGAACGTGTTGGTCGTTACCGGTATCTTTCCTCCAGACGTCGGCGGTCCCGCGAGTTACGTGCCAACAATGAGCAGCGAGCTAATGAAACGCGGGAACAAAGTCACCGTCGTGACTCTCAGCGACACTCTTGATCACTGTGACAGTTCATACGAATTCGCTGTCTATCGGATCCGAAGAGGACTTTTCAAACCTATTCGATTTCTCATTACCCTGATGCGCGTCTTCAGAGAAGGTCGAACGGCGCAAGTTCTCTATGCCAACGGTCTTTATCTCGAAGTAGTTGTCGCAAACTTCTTCCTACGCAAACCTTTAGTGCAAAAAATCGTCGGAGACTGGGCGTGGGAAAGGGCGACGAACAAGGGTTGGGTCAAGGACACATTCGAGGAGTTTCAAAAGCGCAGATACGGTTTCAAAGTAGAGTTTCTAAAGAAGCTAAGAAGTTTTTGCGCGCGCCAAGCGGATACAGTGATCGTGCCGAGCCAATACTTAAGCAATGCTGCTACGTATTGGGGCGTGTCTGCAAGCAAAATCGTCGTTATTTATAACGCGGTCGAATTATCTTCAGCGACAGCTTCGGCCATACCGTTGTCGACTCGATTCAAGATCGTGACAGTCGGGCGGCTCGTCCCATGGAAACAGATCGATCATTTGATCGAGGCACTGCCAGAGATTGAAGATGCGGGTTTGGTTGTTGTCGGCGATGGACCGGAACGGAGCCGGCTGGAGAATCTCGCACGAGCGAATAACTTGAATGACCGCGTACATTTTGCCGGACAAAGAACCAAAGAAGAGACTTTTGGCTTAATGGCAAGTTGCGATCTCTTCGTATTGAATTCTACCTACGAAGGATTCCCTCATGTTGTCTTGGAGGCCATGTGCGCTGGGTTGCCGGTCGTCGCCACGATGGTCGGCGGCACACCGGAGTTAGTGCATGACGGGGAAAATGGTTTGCTTATTTCTCCCAATGCCAACGGTGCGCTTTCGAGTACTCTTCGTAGGCTCTTAACTTGTTCAGAAGAAAGACAAAGGTTGGCGGCTGGTGGTCGGGAAACAACGCATCGATTTCGCTGCTCGGCGATGATCGAGGCGACCGAAGCGGCACTGCGCGCCTGCGCCCTTTAGAAGATTCACCAGCGCCGATTCGGACCGGATGGACTGTTGGGGATCATTTATTTGCGAAGCGCTTTATGCGTTAGGGACGGAAGTGTGTTTTTTTCTCTGAGCAAGCGCCTGTAAGTTTGGTACGCCGCTTCGGGCAGAGTCTTTCGTAAGTCTAAAAGAAGGATAGCAGGTGAAAAAAGCGTTAATTACCGGAATAACAGGTCAAGACGGATCTTATTTAGCAGAACTACTGCTCGAAAAGGGTTATGAAGTTCACGGTATCATTCGCCGCGCTTCGACGTTTAACACCGAGCGTATCGATCATCTTTATCAAGATCCGCACATCAACGGAGTGCGCCTTTTTCTCCATTACGGCGACATCGCTGATTCGACGAACCTGGTCAAACTGCTTTACCGGATCCAGCCCGAGGAGGTTTATCACCTGGCGGCCCAGAGCCATGTGCGAGTAAGTTTCGACATACCCGAATATACCGGAGACGTGACTGGAATAGGCACTATTCGATTCTTAGAAGCCATTCGCGAGACAGGAGTTAGAACGAAATTCTATCAGGCAAGCAGCTCGGAAATGTTCGGCAAGGTTCAGGAGGTGCCGCAGCGTGAGACAACGCGCTTCTATCCTCGAAGCCCGTACGGGGCAGCGAAAGTTTATGCTTATTGGGTCACGGTGAATTACCGCGAAAGCTACGGGCTGTTTGCCTGCAACGGCATTCTCTTCAATCACGAGTCACCGCGTCGAGGCGAGACGTTTGTCACACGCAAAATTACGCGCGCGGCGGCTCAAATCAAAGCTGGGCTGGAGCATAAAGTTTATCTTGGCAACCTCGACGCCAAGCGTGACTGGGGATATGCCAAAGAATATGTCGAAGCCATGTGGCTGATGCTTCAGCAGGACAAGCCTGACGATTACGTGATCGCGACGGGCGAAACCCATTCCGTCGGGCAGTTTTTAGAAGAAGCCTTTTCATATGCTGGTCTCGACTGGCGCAAGCATGTCGAGATAGATCCCCAAATACTACCGGCCCGCTGAAATAGATTTGCTGGTGGGCGATGAGGGCAAAGCCAAGAAGAAGTTGGGTTGGGAAGCAAAGACCAAGTTCAAGAGCCTGGTGCGTTTAATGATGGAGGCTGACGTCTGCCTCGCGCAAAAACAAGCATCTGCGAATCGTATCAATGCCGGGGTGCGCGAGTCAGCAAAGAAAGTTTTAGCAGTTTGAAATCATTTTGATCGAAGGCATGAATGAGCGACAAGTTGGATCAAAATCATTCTGTCTTGAATCGGGAAATTCAACTGGAGCTCGAATGAGTTTTTGGGACGAAACGGCCAACCCCAACGCCGCTTAGATACGAGTCGTGCGCGGCGATTCTTCGGGTTCCGACCGGCGCACCGTTTGCGCGAGGGAATCCCGAAAACTGTGGCGTGGTTCCTCGCCCACCGCGGGGAAATTCGAGAAATTACTTTCAGCGACACTTATTAATACTTCGCTTAGAAGTTTAGCATAATCGACAATGAAAACGGTGAACGATCGTTTGCCCGTTGAATACGGGCTGGCGAATATTCTTTGACTACGTCGCCAATGAGTGGAGAACAGAAGCATGACTGAAAAAGTGGCGACCCTTCTCAAAGACCTGCCGGTCTTTGGGAAATCGCGTGGTGATTCAGATAAAGTTTCCCCATCTATGGCCGCTCCTGAGCAGTGGGACTTGATCATTCGGCCAAAGACCGCTTGGTTTGACCTGCATCTCTCCGATCTGTGGCGTTATCGCGACCTTACGCTGCTTTTTGTGTGGCGTGACTTGGTCACTCAATACAAGCAGACTATCCTTGGTCCATTATGGCATCTCATCCAACCGCTTCTTACGACCGCGTTATTTACTTTGGTATTTGGTCGTGTTGCCAAACTCTCCACGGACGGTCTGCCCCCCGTACTCTTCTATATGGCGGGAGTGACCTGCTGGAATTATTTCGCAGAATGCTTAAACCGAACGGCCAGCACCTTCATTCAAAACGCCAGTATTTTCGGCAAGGTCTATTTTCCGCGGCTTTCCGTGCCGGTTTCCGTCGTGCTTTCCAACATCATCAGATTCGGCATCCAACTTGCGCTTTTTCTTGTTTTCGTGGGGTTTTATTACAGTCAGGGCGCAGCCATCCGGCCGAGCATTTACGTCTTGCTGATGCCAATTCTCGTTTTCATGATGGCGGCTTTGGGTCTCGGCCTCGGAATCATTGTTTCGTCGCTAACCACCAGGTACCGCGACCTCCAGGTGTTGGTCACGTTTGGTATCCAACTGCTCATGTTTGTGACGCCGGTTATTTACCCCGCCTCACTCGTTTCACAACAATATCGTTGGTTGATTTTAGCAAATCCAATGACCGCTCTGGTTGAGACCTTTCGCTATGCGTTTCTCGGTGCCGGCACGATTCACCTCTGGCATCTTGTTTACAGTGCCGGCGTTACCTTCGTTATTCTGTGCATCGGAATAGTCCTCTTTAACCACGTCGAACGAACATTTATGGATACGGTCTAGCCTGATCCGTTCCCAATCTCAAACGAGTTCTCATCTCCCGACCTCTGATTCTGCCATGACCGAGACTGTCATCGAGATAGATAATCTTTGGAAGAAGTACCGCCTTGGCGTTTTAGGTACCAGCACTCTAAAGGGTGACTTCAACCGCTGGTGGCACCGCGTGCTCGGCAAGCCGGATCCGTATACGAAAGTCGACCAACTTCAGAAGCCCGAAGTGACTTCAAACCTCCGACCTCTTAGGTTTGACTCGTATTTGGCGGATGATGAGATGTGGGCGCTGCGCGGAGTCTCATTTGAAATAAGACAGGGCGAAATCCTCGGCATCATAGGGCGAAACGGCGCGGGGAAGAGTACCTTTCTAAAGATTCTTTCACGGGTCACCGCCCCGACCACTGGAGAGGTGCGGGTGAAAGGACGAATCGCCAGTTTGCTGGAAATTGGTACGGGCTTTCATCACGAATTAAGCGGTCGGGAAAATATTTATTTGAACGGGGCGATTCTCGGTATGACCCGGAGCGAAATTCAAAGGAAATTTGATGAGATCGTGGCGTTCGCGGATATCGAGAAGTTCTTGGACACACCGGTGAAGCGTTACAGCAGCGGCATGTACGTCCGTCTTGCGTTTGCTGTCGCTGCACACCTCGACCCGGATATTCTCATTGTAGATGAAGTCCTGGCGGTGGGAGATGGCGCGTTTCAAAAAAAATGTTTGGGGAAGATGAATGATGTGGCAAAAGAAGGACGGACGGTACTATTTGTGAGCCATAACATGGATACAGTAGCGAGGTTGTGCAGTAAGGCTATCATTCTGGAAAAAGGAAAGATCCAAGCCTCTGGTAACACCGATACTGTAGTAAGCCGTTATGTAAGAGGGGATTTCGGGACGAGCGCAAAACGCAAGTGGCAAGACCCTAACACAGCTCCGGGTGATAGAGTTGTCCGGTTGTTGGAAGTGAGGGTGCACGATGAGAACAATAAAGAATCCGCAAGCTTTCAGGTTACGCAGTCGATCGGCATCACAATCGAATACGAAGTATTAGAGGAAGGGCATTATTTTACGCACAGCTGCAATCTGTTTAATGAGCAAGGAACAAATATTTTCAATTCTCATGACGTAGTTTCTCCGACCCGGAACTTACCACGCTCTAAGGGACTATACTCCGCCACAATGTGGATACCCAGTAATCTTCTCTCGGAAGGAGCAGTCATCGTTGGCATCGCTCTCTTCAGACCGGAGCCTTTCCTAAGTCACGTATACGAACAAGACGTCGTCAGTTTTAACATTGTGGACAATATCGATGGACGATCGGCCCGCGGCAACTATGTGGGTGGCTTTCCGGGAATAGTTCGTCCTCTCCTCAGATGGACTGCATCGCAACTGTGAGCTCTCGACTTAACCCGCTCTGAAGCGTGTTTTTCCGCCTGTGTCCTATCTTGATCTAGATTAATGAAGCCTGCATGTTAACCTTGATCAATGTTATCTCTTGCCATGCAGAAACCTACTTTACACCCCTCTACATCGAGGGGAATATCGCGGGCAGGGGCGGGCTCGTCCGCCCGAATCTCGATCCGAGTATTCATTCATTCCTAAGCCTGCACGGTAGAAAAATAGTGCCATGTGATTATCGACTGGGAACAGGTGGTTCGGGAACAGCACAAGATGGCGCAGGAAAAGACCAACAATCCGCTGGTATCGGTCTGCATCCCAACATATAACTACGCCCACTACCTGCCGGAAGCCATCGCCAGTTCTCTCAGGCAGTCCTATGAGCACATAGAGTTGATCATCGTCGACGACGCTTCCACAGACAATTCGAGGCAAGTCGTCGAGTCCTTCGCCGACTCGCGTATCCGATTCTCGGTCAACCCCGTGAGGCTCGGATTGGTGGAGAACTTGAACGAGACGCTATCGCTCGCTCGCGGCCAGTTCGTCAAGTTCCTTTTTGCGGACGACTACTTTTCAGCGGAAACAGCAATCGAGCATACCGTCGCCGCTTTCAGCAATCAAGGCGTGGACCTTGTTTTCTGCAGCAGAATAGCAATTGATGCCCACGGCAAACAGACCTATAAGTATCGGCCTTATTCGGAGTCGCGGCGTCTCTCGGGACAAGAGGAGGCTAAGCGCTGCCTGAAGAGGGGGAACCATATCGGGGGGCCGACTTGTGTCGCCGTGAGGTCGGATGCGTTAGCGCGGGTCGGGGAATTCGATACGACCCTGCGGTTCCAGCCGGACCAGGAGATGTGGATCAGAATCCTGTTGGACGGCGACGCCTATTTTTTGGCGCAGCCCTTGGTGTCCGTTCGCGAACATGAGGGCTCGGAAACGACGAGGTTGGTACGCGCTGGGCAGATTCAAGAAGAAACCAAAAAACTGTTCGCGTGTTGCTTACGAAATAAACGAATCCGGTGCCTCTTCGCGGAAGAGGAGATCAGAGAGATGCTTGAACAAAATGTTCACCCAGCGCCGCCGGAATCTCCCTGCGACGTAAAACCACAACCCGACGAAGTCGCCTTGGCGGCAAAAACATTACGACGTCTCAAGCAACTTGTCCCCCTCATGTTAAAGAAGCCGGTCAGAAACGCACTGAATCATTATAACAATATTCACGGCTCGAAACAGTGTGAAGTAAAACCACCTCTTTTTGACAATGACGTAAATCATAAAGTCAGTTATTCTCAGTGCGGAGAAGACCTGATACTGAGCTACATTTTTGATCAGTTGAAACTGTCAGAGTTAACTTACCTTGACATCGGCGCCTACGACCCATTTCATTTCAGCAATACGTACCGGTTCTACCGGCAGGGTCACCATGGCGTCTGCGTCGAGCCGGACCCGGTGCAGTTCGCCCGGATCAGGCGGGAGCGCCCACGTGATACTTGTTTGAATGCGGGCATTGGGGGTGTGGCCTACGTCAGGCATGCGGATTATTACAGAATGAGCGCGCCGACGCTCAACACGTTCTCCAGGGAAGAGGCCACACGTTACGAGAGCTACGGCACATACAAGATTGAGGAAGTGATCCAGCTCCCGCTCATCCCGATCAACCTGGTCCTGGAAAAGCACTTTCCCCGCCGCCCGAACCTCGTTTCGCTGGATGTGGAGGGGCTAGACTTAGAGATCGTCCAGTCCTTCGACTTCTCCCGCTTCCGCCCCGAAATGTTTTGCGTCGAGACTCTGACCTACACGGAAGACAACTCCGAAAGGAAAATTCCAGAGATCGCCGAACTGATGCAGTCGAACGGCTACTTCGTGTACGCTGACACATACATTAACACCATTTTCGTTGACAGCGCGGCGTGGCAGAACCGTTAGCTGCCGAGGCTTAGTCCTCATTGCTGGGCAAATCGGGAGACATGCTTACAGGCAACGCCGCGTTTCCTTCTTGGCGGATTGCTCGCCTCGCGTATGACCGCTGTGAAAATCAAGTATAAAGACCTCACTGTATCCGCCTGAACGCCTAATAACGAGATGAATATCAGATGAATATCAACGGGTCCTTAGCGACCAAATTAATCAATCGATTGCCCGGTATACGAACCTTCGGCCGCGGGTCCGCCGTCCGAACAGCGCTCGCGCAATTTGAGCATGAGTTCATCACGTTCAAGCGATTGAGCGATAGCGCGAGTGACAAGAGGTTCGAGCTTCGTTGGGAAGATCGATATCCATGCCTCAAGGAGAAGAAGGGTGCGCTGGGTTTTGACCGACATTATGTTTACCACACTGCTTGGGCTGCTCGGATCGTTGCCCAGAGTCGGCTATCTGAGCATGTGGACATCGGGTCATCACTCTATTTCTGTGGTATGCTTTCCGCGTTCATTCGAGTGCGGTTTTATGAGTATCATCCGGTAGACCTGCGATTGAGCAATCTCTCGTTGGGTCAGGCAGATTTGCTCCAATTGCCGTTCACCGATGCCACCATTGAGTCGATTTCCTGCATGCACGTCGTCGAGCATGTAGGTTTAGGGCGCTACGGCGATCCTCTTGACCCCCAAGGGGATCAGAAAGCAATGCGCGAGTTAGCCCGGGTTCTGGCTCCTGGAGGTACCCTGCTCTTTGTTGTTCCAGTAGGCCGTCCACGCATATGCTTCAATGCTCATAGGATTTACAGTTTCCACCAGGTGCGCGAGGCGTTCTGCGGTCTAGATTTGCGGGAATTCGCTCTCGTTCCGGATGATCCAGCTCATGGCGCCTTGATTATGAACCCCGGCGAAGCGGTTGTGGATGCTCAGAATTATGGTTGTGGTTGTTTTTGGTTTGTACGCCACGCCTAACAAGATCCGGCAAGCTGTGGATTGCAGCAAGCAAAATGATTCCTAAGGTTGGTACCAAGAACGAGGAAATACGTCATGCATGGATCGAAAAGCAGCTTGCCGAGTTACCACACGGCTCACGGATTCTCGATGCCGGAGCGGGCGAGCAGCCTTACCGAAAATATTGCTCTCACCTGCACTACGTCTCGCAAGATTTCGCTCAGTATGAGCCCACAGCTGTTCAGTCGGGTCTCCAAATGGCGAAGTGGGATTATGGTAAGCCGGACATAATCTGCGATATCGCTGCCATTCCGGAGCCAGACGGTTCATTCGATGCTGTGCTCTGTCTTGAAGTATTAGAGCACGTTCCAGATCCAGTGAAAGCCATTCGCGAACTTTCGCGGCTCCTGAGACAGGGCGGCCGGCTTCTCGTTTCGGCGCCGTTTTGCAGCCTGACACACTTTGCTCCGTACCATTTCAGCACTGGTTTCAGCCGGTTTTTTTATCAGAAACATTTGCCCGAGAATGGTCTCCGTTTGCTCGAAGTTACTCCAAACGGCAACTATTTTGAGTACCTGGCGCAGGAATTAAGGCGAGTGAACGAGATCGCGAACCGCTATGGCAGCTCACAAGCGGGGCGATTGGAAAAAAATGCGATCGATAAAACGCTTAAGATGCTCCAGAGGTTCAGTGACCACGATACAGGCTCGCACGAATTACTGGCGTTCGGCTTCCATGTGGTCGCGGAAAAGGAATTTTAGGATCGCTTTAGGGTCACAGGGAGACTAGAGGATTTATGCGATGATCGTCGTCCGACTCATGGGTGGTCTGGGAAACCAGATGTTTCAATATGCGGCTGGATTGCGCTTGGCGTATCGGCACCAAGCTGAACTGAAACTCGACCTTTCTTTCCTGATGGATCGCACACCGCGCAAAAACTTTGCCCAGCGCAATTTCGATTTGGTGGTCTTCAACTTTCCAATTTTAAGAGCATCCCCGAAGGAAATTCGGCAGTTTCGGAGTCTGAGACCATCGGGTTCAAAAAATTTTCTTCGGCGTTTCGCAAATAAACTGACGCGGCGACATTATTATTTCGAACATGATCTTGTCTATGATCCGAGCGTTTTAGAACTCCCAGACGAAACTTACCTGGAGGGCTACTTTCAGAACGAAAGCTACTTTTCGGACATCGAGCAGATGGTCCGCCAGCGCTTCCGGCTCGTGCCGGATGAGTCCAAACTCCCTGGCACAACACGGCGTCTTGCGGACGAGATCCGTGCCGATGACGCGGTCTGCCTGCATGTGCGCAGAACTGATTATGTGACTAATCCTTCTACGAACCGTTATCACGGGGTCTGTTCACTGGACTACTACGAAAGAGGGCTGACAAAGTTGCAATCGCTCGCGGTAAGCGGAAGAATTTTTGTCTTCTCGGACGATGAAGCGTGGTGTCGCGAAAATTTCAGGGATACCTCTCAATTTCAGATTGTTGGAAATGAACATGCTGGACCTCGTGCTTCAACCCACCTTTGGCTAATGACACTTTGCCGGCATTTTTTGATTCCAAACAGCTCCTTCTCCTGGTGGGCGGCGTGGTTGAGCGAGAATCCAGGCAAGATTGTGCTGCGGCCTAGCCAGTGGCTTCAAGCGCCAGAATTGTTCGATGTCGACATTTGCCCTCCGCCATGGATCAAAATTTCAAACGAGCCGGCATCCGAGGGTGAAAACGTTCTTTAGTCTGTTTGCCGGCGCGGTTTCCCGATGAATGCACCAAAAGTCAGTGTTTTGATGGCCGTTTATAATGCAGAGAAATATTTGCGCCAAGCCATCGAAAGTATACTCGGCCAATCCTTTGAAGACTTCGAGCTGCTCATCAACGATGACGGGTCAACGGACCGTAGCGGAGAAATTATCCAATCATATCGGGATTCGCGAATCCGTGCAGTTGTCAGTCCAGTGAACCAGGGCGAATCGAGAGCGCGTAATCAGTGTTTACAAAGAGCTCGTGGCGAGTACGTTGCTGTTTTGGATGCCGACGACATTGCCGAGAAAGACCGGCTGCAAATTCAAACCGAGTTTCTCGATCGGAACAGTCGAGTCTGTCTCTTGGGTAGCTGCTATCGCATCGTTGACGAAGCTGGTCGCATCACGGGCATTCAAAAAGTATATTGCGATGAGTTGACGATCAGGTGGGGACTCTTATTCGGAAATCAGTTCGGCCATTCCACAGTTATGTATCGACGGAAAGATGCACTTGCTGTGGGTGGATACGACGAGACATTGTCTTATGGAATTGATTTTAACTTATGGGTTCGATTAACTACTCGGGGTCGGCTTATCAATCTTCGAGACCCCTTAGTCCAATATCGCGTCCATAGCCGAAACCTCACGCACACACTGCGACCCTCAGCTCAAGAAAGCTCCATGTTCAAGGTAGTCGCAGAAAGTATTCAATTATTGACGGGGCAGACTATTGATTTAGAAGTCGCGAAGATAGTGAGTAGGGACTTTTGTAAGCCTGCCTCCAGTCCGGCGGCATTGCAACTGGCTTTGGATATGATTTGTGCATCTGTGGGGCGGTTTATTAGCTCCGCTTCACTGAGCCGTCACGAAAGTGAGACTATTGTTAATTTGGCTGTCAATGACTTGTTTAGGATCGTTAAGAGAAATCCCGGCTCGCTTGGGGTGGCTCGGATGAAAGCCCTGCGCTGTATTGCGAGATATGCGCCGCACAGCCTACTCAAGAAACGTAACGTCGGCATTCTAGCGGAAAAAGTTCTTCCGCCCCGCATGGTCACAATGGCTAAACGATTTCTGTGCGCTGGAACGGCACCCCGCGATATGCCCATTCAGTCTTAATCAAATATTGTCTGAGGCTAGAAATTTCACTGCCCGGTTAAGGCTTTGAAGCAATCTTTGGTCAGCGTCATCGTGCCCAGCTACAACCATGGAATATATATTCCGGATGCGCTTGATAGCGTTTTGAATCAGACTCATAAAAACGTCGAAGTCATCGTCGTGGATGATGGGTCAACGGACAACACGCAAGATGTTGTTGCGCGTTACGGCGATCAAGTTCACTACGAGTACCAGCTCAATCAAGGATTGGCAGTCGCAAGAAATACGGGACTTCGCCTCGCCGCGGGTGACTTTGTCGTGTTTCTTGATGCGGATGATTTACTGCTGTCCAGAATGATCGAAAAGAGCTTAATGCGGTTTGAAGCAGAGCCCGAAGCAGGTGTTGTGCACTGCGGTTGGATTAATGCCACTGCTGATCTGTCCGATGTACATTGGAGAGTTATGCCTGTTTGCGAAGGTCTGCTTTTCCATACTCTCGCGCACACAATCCCATTCCCCTGCCACAGCATGCTTTTGCCGATGCCGGTTGTGCGTGAAGCGGGTGCATTCGACCAAACCATAGAAACCTGTGCAGATTGGGACGGCTGGCTCAGGATTGCCGGTTCGCGTAGCCGATGGCCTTCCATCAAGAAGCCGTTGATCATAACCAGAATGCGTCCTGTCAGTATGAGCCGCGATGCTAGTATATCGTTTTCTGCTGGAAAAGAAGTCATACTGCGGGCACATGCTGCAGACTTGCGCGTAGAAACTGCACACAGGCAGTTCAGTTTGGGGTGCTCGTGCAAGGCTTCGGACGATGCCGTTTGGAAGTGGCTCCTCAATTGCCTCTCTTTTGCCATAGCGCAAGGCAACGTTGATGCGGCATACGCTTTACTGGAACAGGAAGGCCATGCAAGGAAGACGACGGTTGAGCCAACAGACATGGCGTTCATGGTAAAGTGTCTGTGGTATGCCACAGCAACTCCCTTTGGCGATTGGGAGCTGCTGTGGCCGAAGGTGCGAAAGCCGCTCTTTGAATTCTTCCTTCGATTGGAAGAGCGTTCCGGCACGGTAGGATTGGCTTTGCAAGGGTTAGCCAAAATTATTCCTGATGAATGGGTGGCCCCTGACGCGCGGGCCGAGGCTCTGAGTGGGCGTATGCTATTGCGCGCATTAGGCAGGCGCATTCAGTCACGGGTTCTGGGTAGCTGAGTAGAGGAATGCCAACTCAACTAGGTGCCGCGAAGCGAAAGTCCGGTCTATAGTCATCAACCGATAAGCCACCTAATGATAATCTACCCGAACCTAGTCTAAATGAACAAATTGAGTACGAGCCGATTGGACCGAGAGAAGAACTTATTGTACCCACTACTGGGTGCGATGAGAGACTTCTCGGCCAAGGATTTTACGGGATGATCGTCGTCCGAGTGATGGGGGGTCTGGGAAACCAGATGTTCCAATATGCGGCCGGATTGCGCCTGGCGCACAGCCATCAGACTGAA
>Ga0126379_10002155_pt1 | contig 12410 bp, 11 predicted proteins | sample PanSoiMetPlot_24_FD_92640 | JGI IMG/M metagenome (GOLD analysis project Ga0126379, IMG submission 92640) | Tropical forest soil microbial communities from Panama - MetaG Plot_24 | ecosystem: Environmental > Terrestrial > Soil > Tropical forest > Bulk soil | place: Panama | collected 2016-02-17
GCGGCGCGAACGGGCTTGGCTTGCCTCCTTTATTCAAAACCCGGCCCGGATGCGCGCGCTGCGCGACCCGACCGCGCTTTCACTGGTTGAAAAATATCCGACGGTGCGCATGCCCGCACTCGGCGTGGCCGCGCTCGATGCGGAAGACCTGATCGCCTATCTCGACGCGGAGGCAGCCCGGCTCGCCGCGACACAAGGTCCACCCGATCAGCCTCAAAGCCACCACGATCACGACCACCACTGAGAGGAGCTCGAAAGATGGGCGTCAGCCAAGCCGTGACTTCAGCCTCAAAACCCAAGGCCCCGCCACCACCGCCGGCAGGTGATCGAATGAAGACCCCGCAAGACACGCCTGCGGCTGCTGCCGCAGCCGCAGGCCCCTCGCCCGCGCAGCCGACCGTGGGCATCACCGAGAAAGTCCGCCGCGACGCGGCGGCCTTGCGAAACGCACTGGCATTCACCCAGGCCGTCGGCGTGCTGATGCGCTCGCCGCACTACAACAAATATACGCTCGCCGACCTCGAATGGCTGGTCATCCCGCCGCTGGTGGCGGGGCAATTCCGCATCGGCGAAGCCAAGGCCGGTGGCGACAAGGGCCCCTCGGTCCCGGTTGCGGTCGTCTTCTGGGCCTCGGTTTCGCCCGAGGTGGACAAGCGGCTGATGGACGCGAGCGACGACGCGTATCAGCTCAAGCCCGAGGATTGGAAATCGGGCGACATCCTCTGGCTCGTGCACGCGGCGGGGCAAACGCGCTTCGTTCGGTTCGTGGTCGACCAGTTGGCGAAGACGACGTTCAAGGGCCGCGAGGTCAAGGTCCGCGGTCGCGATCGAGAGGGAAAACTCAAGGTGCACGTGCTGGAGGCCACGCGGCCAAACTAGGGCCGCGAACCCGAAGTTCGCACGCACATGCGGCGCATTGAGTTGCGAACTTCAGGTTCAAACCTGCGCCAGATTCTTACAATTGCTAGAGCACGTTCCGTTCTTTGCAGAATCGGAACGTGCTCCAAATTCATCGTGTGGCGCATATTGCTGTCGGCGTCCGGAAGTTCGCATCAGTGCCCGGTGCACGGATTTGCGACCTTCGGAATCGGGACACGATCCCGCCGCGAGCGCACTCACACGCTGCGGGTCCGAACGGCAGGGTACCCAGGGACAGGACCAGAAGGACTCCGAACCCCATCGCAACGTGGCTTGCGCGTTTCGGCGTTCGTCCCCTTGGCACACCTAATGACTTGGCAATGACTCGGCGCCGTGCGAGTTCCTCGCGCGCGGCCCTGCCCCGGCGCCTCAACGTCGCCAAAAGCGATTTCGCCGCAGCCGCTTAGGCGCGGCCGCAAGGTCTGATTGCGGGCCTCCGGCAAACTGGGTTAGATGCCGAATGGTCGGGGCGCCTCTCGGGGGAATGATGAACAACGCGGATTACGTGCGCGAGCTGCGGCCGCATCTGCCGGCCGAGGCGTTCCGGCCGAATGCGCGCGCCTATCTGCCGATCTGCATCCATCTCGCGATCGTGGTGGCGTGCTGGATCGCGACGCGCCACGTACCGCACATCTGGTGGCCGGTGCTCGGCCTCGTGGTCGGCAATAGCGTGAGCGTGCTCTCGTTCTACGCCCACGACGTGAGCCATCGCAGCGTCACGACCAACAAGTATCTGCTCTATCCGACCGAGGTCGTGCTGTGGGGCCTGATCTTCGTCCCGGCCTCATTGTGGCGGCGGGTGCACGGCACCCATCACGCCGAGACCAACGGCGACGACGATCCGGACCGCCGCTTCCTCGCGCATGAGCTCACGCCAATTGGGCTTGCGGCCGCGGCGACGCTGTTTCCAAGCCGCACGCTGCGCTACAATTTCGCCTGCTTCTTCTACTGGATCGCCTTTCCGTGGCGGCATGCCGTGGCGCTGCTCTACCCGCGCGACAGCAAGCCCGACTTCGTGACCGCAAAGCCGCGCTATTCGCGCGCCGAGAAGGTGCGCATCGGCTTCGAGTTTGTGTATATCGCGGCGTTCCAGTTCGCCCTCTCGAAATTCACCCACGGCGCCTATGTGTGGGTCGGCATCCTGCCGGTGTTCATCACCTCGGCGGTCGTATCGTGGTACTTCTTCACGAATCACGGGCTCAAACCGGTCGACGACGGCCACGACGTGCTTGCCGCGACGACCACCGTCACGGTGCCGGAGATTTTCAACCAGCTGCACTCGAATTTTTCGTACCACACCGAGCACCATCTGTTTCCGACCATGAACCCGAAATACTACCCGCTGGTCGGCGCGCTCTTCCGCCAGCGGTTCGCCGATCGTTACCACTGCATCCCGATTTCCGACGCCTGGGCCGGCCTGTGGCGCAACGCCATCGCGAGCCCGCATGTCGGCGCGCCACCGCCCGCTCCGGCGCAACCCGACGCCGACGAGAGCCGGGCGCAGCCCGCGGTCGCGCGATGAACAACGCCGACTATGTCCGCACGCTGCGGCCGAGCCTGCCGGCGGAGGCGTTTCGGCCCAATCCGTGGGCCTACGTGCCGATTACCATGCACCTCGCGATCGTCGGCGGCGCCTGGATCGCATCGCGCCACGTCGACGGCGCCTGGTGGCCGCTGCTCGGCCTGGTGATCGGCAACAGCATGAGCGCGCTCGCGTTCCTCGCCCACGACCTCACCCACCGCAGCATCACGACAAACAGGTATCTGCTGTATCCGACCGAGCTCCTGCTGTGGGGTCTGATTCTGCTGCCTCCATCGCTGTGGCGGCGCGTGCACGGCACCCACCATGCCAACACCAACGCGGAGGCCGATCCCGAGCGGCGCTTCCTCGCGCACGAGCTCACGCCCACGGGGCTGGTTGCGGCCGCGACGCTCTATCCCAACCGCACGCTGCGCTACAACGTGCTGTGCTTGTTCTATTGGATCACGTTTCCGTTGCGCCACGCGGTCGCGCTGCTGTTTCCCGGCAAGCGCAAACCCGATTTCGTCACCGCTAAGCCGCGTTATTCGGCGGCCGAGAAGGCCCGCATCGCCTTCGAGTTCGCGATCATCGTGATGATGCAGATCGGCATCGCCAAGCTCACCCACGGCGCCTATCCGTGGGTCGCTATCCTCCCGGTGTTCATCACCTCGGCGGTGGTATCATGCTATTTCTTCACCAATCACGGCCTCAAGCCGATCGACGACGGTCGCGACGTGGCCGCCGGATCGACCACCGTGCTGGTGCCGGCGTTCTGCAATCTGCTGCACTCGAACGCCTCCTATCACACCGAGCATCACCTGTTTCCGACCATGAACCCGAAATACTATCCGCTGGTGAGCGGCCTCTTCCGCAAGCATTTCCCCGAGCACTATCACGCGATACCAATCGCGCAGGCCTGGGCGGGGCTGTGGCGGAACGCGATTGCGGCCGAGCGGCGCACGCGGCCGCGCGACAGCGCGGCGGAGGCGGCCGCAAGCTAGCGCCACACAACGAATCTAAAGCGCACCGAGCCGGACGGTCTCGTCCCACAGCGCCCGCGCCGCCGCGTCGCTCTCGGCGTCGTGGCTCGGCTTGGCGAGACGGCATTTCTCGAAATATCCTCCGCTGACATCGGCCACTTCGGGTGAGGTCGCGAGATAGATCAGCGTGCGCGCGCCCTTCTGCGGCGAGATTGCGAACAGCTTCGACGCGCGGACCGCAAGGGCGAGGATCCCGCCCGCGTTGTCGCCGTAGCGGGTCGCGACGAAGCCGGGATGGAAGCAGTTGACCGTGACGCCCTGGCCGGCCCAGCGTCGCGCCAGCTCGCGCGTCCACAGGATGTTGTAGAGCTTGGAGCGCTGATAGGCGAGCACCCCGTTGTATCCCTTCTCGGTCTGCAGGTCGTCGAGGTCCATGTGGGCGCCGTGATGGGCACCCGAGGCGGTGCTCACCACGCGCGCCGGCGCTGCCGCGGCCAGCCGCTCGCGCAGCCCATGGGTGAGCACCGCATAGGCCATATGATTCACGGCGAAATGCTTCTCCAGGCCGTCCGGCGTCACCTGGCGGAAGCTGAACAGCGCGCCCGCATTGTTGACGAGGAGATCGACGCGCGGCTCGGCGGTGGCGATCTCGGCAGCGACGCGCTTCATCTCGGAAATGCGCGAAAGATCCGCATAGTGCACGCGGTGCTGGGCGGCCGACGCGATGGTGCGCAGGCGCGCCAGGCTTGCCTCCGCACGCTTCGCGTCGCGTGCCACCAGCACGAGGCGTGCGCCCTGACGGGCGAATTCCTGCGCCGCCACCTCGCCGATGCCGGAAGTCGCTCCGGTGATGACGCAGACCTTGCCTTCAAGCCCCATCGGGCATGCTCCATTTTGGTTGGTTGTTCGGCGCCACCCGAGCAGGTCGCGGACCGCACGCTATCGGACCGCGCGGCGCGCGTCACCGTCCCGGCAGCACCACCACGGTCGGCGAGGACGGCAGCGTCGTCTTGGACACCAGGAGCGACGGCGTCTCGTTGTAGTCGACGCGATAGTCCTGGCGCACGCGCGACAGGAAGCGGTCGAGCGTGTAGGCACTGAAGAAATGCATCGGGATGATCATCTGCGCCTTGAGCGCCTGCAGGACCTCGACCATACCGTCGAGATCGAGCGTCATGTTCCCGTCGACCGGCGCGAATACCACGTCGATGCGGCCGATGTCGTCGAGCTGCTGCTGGGTCAACGTGTGATGCAGATGGCCGAGATGGGCGATGCAGAGATTGGCGATCTCGAACACGAAGATCGAATTGCCGTTGCGTTCGGTGCCGCCGCTCCAGTTGCGGATATTGGTCGCGACGCTGCGTACGCGCACGTCGCGCAGCGTGACGTCGTGGCCGGCTGGGCCGCCGTCATCGCGCCAGCCGCGCAGCACGAACTTGATGCCGGGATCGGGCCGATCGGTGTAGTGGGTCGAATGCGCATGGTTCATGGTGACGATGTCGGGCAGCACCGGCGGCTTGACCCAGTCGTTGTAGTCGGTGGCGATACGCACCAGGCTCGGACTTTCGATCAGGAAGGTCGAATGGCCCGAATAGGTGATGCGCACCTGATCGGGACCGAGCGCGGCGAGTTGGAACGCCGCCGGGACCGGCCGCGGTGGAAGCCCGGCGACGAGGCCGGGGCAGCTCGCCTTCATTTCCGGTTTGGCGTCCGGACCGGGCGCGGGCGGCGGCGTGGACTGGGCCAGCGCAGGCGCGCCGAGTGCCGCGGCGAGCGCCGCCACGAGGAGGAATGAAAGGAGTGAGCCGCGCGCCATCATCAAGCTCCACCACAGACCGATGCTGCCGTGCGCAAATCATAGCGCAGGCCCGCCCGAACACTATGGCGGCCGCCGAACAAAAATTCGGCGGCGCATTCGGACGTGCGGCCTAAAGACGACGCAGGTTGGTCGGCCTGCCGGTCAGCGGGCCGCGATCAGGCCCTTGCTGGTCACCACCACCCAGTGCCCGTCATGGCGCCGGATCGATTCGATGCGGCCGAGGCCTGGCAGGTAGTCGCCCGGCTCGACTTCGACCGCGCTGCCCATCCGGTCCTCAATCAGGGCGATGCCGTCATAGACGCTGCGCACGACCCAGCCGCTGAGCACCGGCGACCCCTCGGGCCGGGTCGACGCCGCCGCAGGCATTGCCGGCGTCGCGCTCGCGACCGACCCTGTGACATCGTTCGCGGCGCTGGGCGCGGCGGGCGCCCGCCGTTCGAGGCGACCGACCGCGTCGGTGAGCTTCGCCAGCCGCGCGGCCCGCTCGGCCTGGGCGCGTTCGACCCGATCGAGACGATCGCCCAGTTTGGCGAATTGCGAATTCGACGCTTTGCCGGACGTGTCGACCGCGGCCTTGAGGGCGGCGAGATCCGCATTGACGCGCGCGATCGCTTCGCGCACCGGACCCGCGTCGAGGCTGGCCGTCGACTGCGCCGCCTGGAGCGTGCCCCACCCGACGGTCGCGATCGACCCCGCGAGCGCGCCGACCGCGGCCGCGACCGCGATGGTGGTGGCGAACGGCGCGAGGCGCTGCGCCCACCGGCGCGCCCAGGCCGACATTGCGGCCGTCCTCGCGGGTCCGCGCAAACGCAGGCCGCCGTCGCACGGTGCGCCCGTCTCCGCAGCGTCGCGCGTCGCGAAAATCGGCCGATCGGGCGTCATGAGCGCAGGCGCCAAGCGCTGCGGCATCAGCGGCGCGCCGGTGGCCTGTTGGGCGGACGGCATCGCGGGCACATCGAGCGTGGCGATATCGAGCCTTGCGATATCGGGCTGGGCGTCGCCAAATTTGGCAGTGTCGAGCCTGATATCCGGCGCGCCACCATGCGGTCCGGACCGCGACTCGGCCTTCTGCGGCGCGTTGCCGGCATGCTCAGGCGTCACCGCGTTCGACTGATCGTCTTTGCGCGTGTCCATGGAACACTCCCGATTGGATGTCTTCACCAATCGGTAACCATGGCGGCCTTACCAATTCGTTACTTTCACGCGCCGACCGCCGGCCGTGACCACGGGGAGCCGTCGTCAGCCCGCGAGGCCGTGCTCTTGCGCCAGCGTCTTGAGCGACGCCTGCGGCCGCGCGCCGAGGTGCTGGATGACCTCGGCGGCCGCAAGCGCTCCCAGGCGCGCGGCCCGTTCGTGGTCGGCCCCCCGCGCAATCCCGATCAGGAATCCGGCGGCGAAGAGATCACCGGCGCCGGTCGTGTCCACCACCCGCTCGATCGGCGCGGCCTCGACGGCGAGCACGCGGTCGCGAGTTGCGACGATGCAGCCTTTTTCGCTCCGGGTCACGACCGCGAGGGGCGCCTCGCGGCGGAGCGCCGCCAGCGCCGTATCGAAGTCGGCGGTCTGGTAGAGGCTGCGCAACTCGGCCTCGTTGGCGAACAGGAGGTCCACGGTGCCGTCGCGCACCAGGGCGAGAAACTCGTCGCGCCAGCGATCGACGCAGAAGGCGTCCGAGAGCGTGAGCGCCACCAAGCGCTTGGCCGCATGCGCGGCCGCCGCCGCCTTCAGGAAGGCCTCCTTGGCGTGCTTGGGATCCCACAGATAGCCTTCCAGATATGTGATCGCGGCGCCCGCCACCGCATCGGTATCGATATCGCGTGGGTGCAGATCCTGCGCGGCGCCCAGATAGGTGTTCATGGTGCGCTCGCCATCCGCCGTCACCAGCACATAGCAGCGTCCGGTCGACGGGCCGGCCGACCCGGGCGGCGTGTCGAAGGCGACGCCGGCCGCACGGATATCGTGCGCGAACACGTGACCGAGTCCGTCGTCCTTGACCTTGCCGACGAACGCGGCGCGCCCGCCGAAGCTCGCACAGCCGACGATCGTATTGGCGGCCGACCCGCCCGAGATCTCGACCGCAGGCCCCATCGCCTCGTAGATGGTCGTGGCGCGCGCCTCGTCGATCAGCATCATCGCGCCCTTGCGCATGCCGTGCCGGACGAGGAAATCGTCCTCGGTGCGCGCCAGCACGTCAACGATCGCGTTACCGATTCCGAGTACGTCGTACCGCACCGTCATGATATTTGGTTACCCACATGATTAAGAGCCGCGCACTATACCGGCGGGGCCCGGGCTGGCAACGAGAATGCGGCCTCCGCGGATGGGCGGCATCCACTGCGGCACGGCACGACCGGTAGCGGGCGGCGCGCGGATGACTTCGCGCCGCGCCACCGGTTATGATCGTCGCCGGAGGCCTCCGCGTTCATGTCCCTTGCCCGCGATGTCACTACGGTCGGCACCGCGACCCTTTTTTCGCGCCTGCTCGGATTTTTTCGCGACGTCGGTATCGCGGCAGTCCTGGGTGCCGGGGTGCTGTCCGATGCCTATTTCGCGGCGCTGCAGATCCCGAACCTGTTTCGCCGCCTGCTCGCCGAGGGTGCACTGAACTCGGCCTTCGTGCCCATGTGGCTGCGTATCCGCGAGGAGCGTGGCGTCGAAGGGACCCGACGCTTCGGCGAACGAACGCTCGGCACCATGTTGGTCGCGCTCGGGATCATCGCCGTCATCTGCGTCGTGTTCGCGCCAGAGGTCGTGCGCGTGCTGGCGCCCGGTTTCCAGACGGACGGCGAGCGGTTCGCGCTGGCGGTCGATTTCGTGCGGCTGTCGATCCCCTACATCGCCATCGCGGGCCCGGTCGCGGTCGCGGCGTCGGTCCTCAACGCCGAAGGCCGCGTCGGCGCCGCTGCGTTCGCGCTCGTCGTCTTCAACCTCGTCTTCGTCGCTGCGGTCGCGTTCGTCATCCTGATCGGCGGCAAGGCGTCGTTTTTCGCCGGCGCCGCCCTTTCGGTCGCGGTCGTGCTGGCAGGCCTCGCCCAGCTCATCCTCGTCGGCGCCGCCCTGATGATGCGCCAGGACGTCCGGCCGCGCCGGATCTCGGCGCGCGCCACCCCGGAGGTCCGCCGTTTCTTCGCGCAGGCGATCCCGGGCGTGGTGGCCGGCGGCATCCCGCAGTTGAAGCTGATGGCCGGCGCGATGGTTGCCTCCTCGTCGCAGGCCGCGGTGTCGTGGCTCTACTACGCCAACAGGCTTTACGAGCTGCCGCTTGGCGTGGTGTCGATCGCGATCGCCTCGGTGATCGTGCCGGTGATTGCCGCGAGCGTGCGCGCCAAGAACGCCGACCACATCACCGCGTCGCAGTCGCGCGCCTTCGAGATCGCGCTCGGCCTCGCGCTCCCCTCGGCAGTCGCCTTCGCGGTGCTGGCGGAGCCGATCGCCGGCGGACTGTTCGAACGCGGCGCGTTCGGACCGAACGACACCGCGATGGTGGCGGCGGCGCTCGCGGCGATCTCGGCGGGACTGCCCGGCCACGTGCTCGAGAAGGTGCTCGGCGCCGTCTCGTTCGCGCACGAGGACACGCGCACCCCGATGATCACCGCGCTGTGCGGCCTGTCGGCCGCAATCGTGGGCGCCTTGATCCTGTTTCCCCGGCACGGCCATGTCGGCATCGCGGCCGCGATCGCGATCTCGGGATGGGTCGGCGCCAGCGCGCTCGCGCTCGTCCTATGGCGACGCGGCTGGCTCAGGATCGACCGGGCGGCGAGCCGGCGGTTGCCGCGCATCGTCCTCGCGACCGCCGTGATGGCGGCGGCGATCTACGGCGGACACTACATGCTCGCGAGCACCTTCGACATCACCCACTCGGCGCTCGCCCGGATCGGCACGCTCGTGGTCCTGGTGACGGTCGGGCTCGGAGTCTATCTGGCGACGCTTCCGCTGTTCGGGGTCGCGCGGCTCGGCGAGCTCCAAGCCGCCATCCGCGGCCGGCTGTGACCCGCTGCTGCGGCTCCTCTTGCGCCATCGACGGCCGCCGTGGCATGGGACGCGGCGCAGCAGCGACGGAGCCGACGTGATGGCATTCAAGGAACTGGTCTTTTCCGGCGTCCAGCCGACCGGCAACCTGCATCTCGGCAATTATCTCGGCGCGATCGTGAAATTCGTCGCGCTGCAGGAGCGCTACGACTGCATCTACTGCGTGGTCGACATGCACGCGATCACGGTCTGGCAGGATCCGGCCGAGCTCAAGCGCAGCATCCGCGAGGTGACGGCCGCCTTCCTGGCGTCCGGAATCGATCCCAAGCGCCACATCGTGTTCAACCAGAGCCAGGTCGCCGAGCACGCCGAGCTTGCCTGGATCTTCAACTGCGTGGCGCGGCTCGGCTGGCTCAACCGCATGACCCAGTTCAAGGAGAAGGCCGGCAAGGACCGCGAGAACGCCTCGGTTGGCCTCTATGCCTATCCGAACCTGATGGCGGCGGACATCCTGGTCTACCGCGCGACCCACGTTCCGGTCGGCGAGGACCAGAAGCAGCATCTCGAGCTCAGCCGCGACATCGCGCAGAAGTTCAACAACGATTTCGCCGACTCGATCGCGACGCTCGGGCTCGGCCCGGCGTTCTTTCCGCTGCCTGAGCCGCTGATCCAGGGCCCGGCGACGCGCGTGATGTCGCTGCGCGACGGGACCAAAAAGATGTCGAAGTCGGACCCCTCCGATTACTCGCGCATCAATCTGACGGATGACGCCGACGCCATCGCGCAGAAGGTCCGCAAGGCGAAGACCGATCCCGACCCGCTGCCGCACGACGAGAAGGGGCTCGAAACCCGGCCCGAAGCCGACAATCTCGTGGGCATCTTCGCGGCGCTCGCCGATCGGACCAAGACCGACGTGCTGCGCGAGTACGCCGGCGCCCAGTTCTCGAGCTTCAAGGCGGCGCTGGTCGACCTTGCGGTCGCCCGACTCGGCCCGGTCGGCGCCGAAATGAAGCGCCTGGTGCAGGACCCCGCCCATATCGACGCCGTGCTCGGTGACGGCGCCGCCCGCGCGGGGGCGCTCGCGGCCGAAACCATGCGCGCCGTCAAGGACATCGTCGGCTTCGTGCGGCGCTGAGACGGTTGCGGGCACGGCGATACCGGCGATGCCGCCCGCCGGCCCGGCATTACGACTGACGCTTGTGCGCGGGCGTTGCGCCGTGGCACCATTCCGTCAAGGCGATATCCGTCCCATTTCCGGGCCGACGCGGCGGCCCTCGAGAGGACCATGAGCCGTAAGCGGCGCAGCTACGAGGCCGGCCACAACGCCAAATTTCTCGTGATCGTCGATGACACGCCCGAATGCGACCGTGCGCTCTATTTCGCCAGCCGGCGGGCGGCGCGCGTCGGGGTCAGCGTCATCATGCTGCGGGTGATCGACACCCACGATCGCAACCAGCAATGGCTTGGCGTCGCCGACATCATGCGGGCCGAGGCGCACGAGGAGGCGCAGGCAATGCTCGCGCGCATGAGCGCGCGCGCCAACGGCATCGCCGGCATCACGCCCGAGCAGGTGATCCGCGAGGGCGATACCGCCGAGGAGATCCTCAACCTCATCGACGAGGACGAGGATATCTCGGTGTTGGTGCTGGCCGCCGCGGCCGACAAGGAGGGGCCCGGACCGCTGGTTTCCACGCTCGGCAGCACGGCCGGCAGCTTTCCGATCCCGATCGCGATCGTGCCCGGTCATCTGACCGACGAGGACCTCGACGCCATGAGCTGAGATGAGCTGAGACGAGCTGAGGCGGGCCTGCGCCGAAACAGCCCGCCCAAGACCCGTTGACCGGGCGGCCGGAAACTCCCAATTAATGCATTGAAAGCCATGTTCGACCGGCCCCGCGTGCCTTGAACCCGCGGTGACCCAAGGAGAGCGTCATGTTCATCCAGACCGAGGCAACGCCCAATCCCGCCACCTTGAAATTCCTACCCGGCCGCACCGTGCTGGCCGAGGGAACGCTCGACATGCGCGACAAGACGCAGGCCGAGCAGTCGCCGCTCGCGGCGCGGCTGTTCGAGATCGACGGCGTCGGCGGCGTCTTCTTCGGCACCGATTTCATCGCCGTCACCAAGACCGACGGCGAATGGCAGCAGCTCAAGCCCGTCCTGCTCGGCGCCATCATGGAGCATTTCATGTCGGGCGCGCCGATCGTGAGCGCGGGCGCGGCGGCCGAGGCATCCGACGAGTTCTTCGATCCCAAGGACGCCGAGACGGTGGCGCAGATCAAGGATCTGATCGAGACCCGCGTGCGGCCGGCTGTCGCCAATGACGGCGGCGACATCACGTTCCGCGGCTTCAAGGACGGGATCGTCTACCTCGACATGAAGGGCGCCTGCTCGGGCTGCCCCTCGTCGACCGCCACCCTGCGGCACGGCATCCAGAACCTGCTGCGCCATTTCGTCCCCGATGTCGTCGAAGTGCGGCCGAACTGACGGCTGCGACTTTCGTATCAGTGGTGGATCGCGCGATCACGGGCCGCCGGCGTGGTAGAAGCGTCCGGACGCCGAATTCTCAAGCCATGCGTGTTCTCGCCATTGATACTGCGCTAGAGGCCTGCTCCGCCGCCGTTCTCGACACCGAGCGCGGGGGCATTCTGGCAAGCGAATCGCGTCCGATGGCGCGCGGTCACGCCGAAGCCCTGATGCCACTGGTCGCGCGCGTGATGAGCGAGGCGGCGCTCGACTTCCTCGCGCTCGACCGCATCGCCGTGACGGTCGGCCCCGGCAGCTTCACCGGACTGCGCGTCGGCGTCGCCGCAGCGCGCGGCATCGCGATCGCGGCCGGCAAGCCTGCGGTCGGGCTGACCACGCTTGCGGCCTTTGCGGCCCCCTACGTGGCGGTCGACGACCGTACCCCGCTGCTCGCCGCGATCGACGCGCGCCACAACCAAGTGTACATGCAGCTGTTCGGCACCGGCGGGCGCCCGCTGATCGAGCCACGCCTCGCGCCGTTGGGCGATGCCGTGCGCGCCGCCACCTCCGGGCCCGCGCGGCTCGTCGGCTCTGCTGCCGACATGCTGGCGGCCGCCTGGCCCGCGAGCGAGCCGCAACCCGCGGTCGTCGACGCGGCGCGCGCGCCCGTGATCGACTGGGTCGCCCATCTCGGCGCCGCCGCCGCGCAGGGGCCCGCCCCGCCGAAGCCGCTCTA
>Ga0126379_10002156_pt1 | contig 12410 bp, 10 predicted proteins | sample PanSoiMetPlot_24_FD_92640 | JGI IMG/M metagenome (GOLD analysis project Ga0126379, IMG submission 92640) | Tropical forest soil microbial communities from Panama - MetaG Plot_24 | ecosystem: Environmental > Terrestrial > Soil > Tropical forest > Bulk soil | place: Panama | collected 2016-02-17
ATCTCCGCGACCACGTGCTCGACGAGAGGGCCGAGCAGATATCGGTTCCCCTGAAAAAACGCAAGTACTGAGCGGCGCAGCGACACCGTCGCGCCGGCAACCGTCATACGCTCGTTCACGACGGCGTCCGGCCCGAACGCGGTGAGGCCGTCGATTTGCGCGAGCTTGTGAGTCGCGCGCGCATCGAGCGGATTTGGAGCGTCGAGACTGGCGGCGCGGTTCGAGGCGTCGACGTTCTCGGACAGCTCCAGTTCCCGAACGTCGAGACCGAGCGAGTTGATTCCAGCCGCCAGACGATCCAGCACGTCACACGTCTCGGGCAGCAGCTGTCCGGTCGCACGCGCATCACAGATGTCGTGCGTGCCCTCGCGGAAAAATCCCAATCGATGTCCGCGCACGTGCAGGCGAGCACGCATCCGATAGCCGGTCTCCGGCGATCGCGCCACGACGACGTGCCCGGGCAGGGAAAGTTTGCCGATGCGACTGAACGCATCGGCGATCACTTCGGATTTCAGCGCGAGCTGACGCTCGTACGCGACATGCGCGTAGAGACAGCCGCCACACTCAGGGTCGCCGGCAACCGGACGCCGATCCGCGGACGCGTCCGCGACGGCGACCGTCGTCGCGTAGAGCACGCCCTTCCCTCTTCTCTCGATCCGGGCCGTCACACGCTCGCCGGGAATCGCGCCGCTGACCAGCACGATCTGTCCGTCGAGCCTGGCGATCATGCGTCCGCCAGCCGCCGGCTTGTCGATGGTCAGGGCAACGTCCATCACACGAAGGTCAGCGTCGGAAGGCTCCATCGCTCACGAAGCAATCGCGCCAGCGCGCCGTCTCGCGCGCGGCCGAACGCGTCGGGCGCCATCCGATCGCGGAAGGACGCGAGTTCGCCGGCTGCTTCTCGCCCCAGTTCGGCGAGTTCGCTCTCGCTCAGTGACGCTTTCGCCTCGCGCACCAGCTCGTCGTCCAGTGACGCGAGCCTGGCCAGCAGCTGCTGGCGTGCTTCACCGCGGATGCCGCCGGATGATGCTCGTGCGGCCTCGAGTTCGGCGCTCACCCGGTCGATCAATGCGTCGAACTGATCGCCCAGCGCGCCGCCCGCGCGGGCCGACGTCAGCTTCAGCAGCACGCGTTCGAGATGGGCAGGAAGCGATGGGCCGCGCGGCTTTTCCGCCGACGATTCTGAAACGCTCGCCCCACGGCCACTGCTGATGCCGACGGCTCGTCGCCATTCATCGAACACGTCGAGGACATCAGCTTCGCAGAAGTCGATCTTCACCGGACGCCGGCGAGGGCCTTTGCGGTAATACCGTTCGAAGTAGCGGTCGATGCCGGCGCAGGCAACTTTGAACGGGATGCCCTGCGCCGCCCATCCGGACACGAGCTCGAACGACGGACCGGTGACGCGGATCAGATGGCCGTCGTTTTTCCTGCAGAGGTAGTTCTCGATTTCGCGGCAGAAGTCTACTGGTTCCGTTCCCACACGATTCTCAGGCCATGCAGCGTGATGTCGGGATCGGACGCGGCGAACAGCTCGGTCTCGGGCACGATCAACGGCGCGAGGCCGCCGGTGGCGATGCAGGTCGCTTTGCCACCGAGCGCCTCGGTCATCCGTTTGATGATGGCCTCCACCATGCCGAGGTAGCCGTAGAACAAACCTGACTCGATGGCGCCGATCGTCGTCTGACCGATGACGGAAGATGGCTTGCGGACATCGACGCGCGGCAACCGTGCGGCGCGTTGAAAGAGCGCCTCGGCCGCGATTTGCGGACCGGGACAGATGACGCCGCCAAGATATTCGCCCTTCGCCGACACCGCATCGAACGTCGTCGCCGTCCCGAGGTCGGCGATGATGAGCGGCAGCTTCTGGGTCCTGCCGTACGTTTCGTACGCGGCGATGCTGTTCGCGATGCGGTCCGCGCCCACTTCCTCCGGATTCTTGTACAGAATCGGCATACCGGCATTCGAGACGGGCTTGACGATCAACGGATCGCGATCGAAGTACCGTTGTGCCATCGCGCGCATGATCGGCGTCAGCACCGGCACGACGGACCCCATCACCACCGCGGTGATTTTGGCCAACGGCATCTTCTCGTGAGCGAAGAGCCCCGTGATCATCAGGCCGGTTTCATCCGCCGTGCGTTCGCGGAGGGTCAGCAGACGCCAACTGTGGACCAGCTTCGCGCCGTCGAAGACGCCAAACACGATGTTGGTGTTGCCGACGTCGATCGCTAACAGCATGGTTCGAGACTCATAGCCACACCAGCTCGCCCGCGACAATCCGCTCGATCGCGTCGCCGCATCGCACCAGCAGCGCTCCGCGATCGTCGATGCCAGCCGTCACGCCGCTCCGCTCTCCCACAGGGGTCGTCCACGATACGCGCGTACCCTGCGCCGCGGGCGCACGCGCGCGCCAGGCGTCGAGGATAGCATCGAACCGGCCGTCGAGCAGATCGCCGTATCGAGCCGCGAGCGCCGCAAGGGTTTCGACGAACACCCGCGAGCGGTCGATGCGGCGTCCGAGTTCGCTCTCGAGCGACGTCGCGCGATCGCCGAGTTCCGGTGGAAACGACGCCGCGCTGATATTGATGCCGTATCCGAGAATCACGGCATTGCCGACGCCTTCCGCCAGGATGCCGGCGAGCTTGCGTTTGCCGACGTACAGATCGTTCGGCCACTTCAGGGAGGGCTCGAGCCCTGTCGCGGCCGTCACGCCTTCGGCGAGTGCCACGCCCGCAGCAATCGTCGTCAAGAGCAACGCACGCTCCTTTTCACGCGATCGGGAGGGACGGAGAATCGTCGAGACGTACAGACCCGCACCTGGCGGCGAGAACCACGTCCGTCCTCGCCGTCCGCGACCCGATGTCTGCGCGTCGGCGAAGAAGACTGCTCCTTCGTGATCGTCGAAAGCCGCGTATTGCGCCGCGACGTCGTTGGTCGAACCAATCGTCGGAAAGAACTCGAATCGGCTGCCCAACGGCGCGAGCCGTGCCTCGACATCGGCGATGGCCTCGGCAAACTCGCGTGGCAGTTCAGTCGAGCGGTGTGATGTCAAAGCTGATGTCGATCGCCGGCGCCGAATGCGTCAGCGCGCCAATCGAAACGAAGTCTGCGCCGGTGGCTGCCAGCTCCGGCATGCGTTCGAGCGTGACGCCGCCGGAGATCTCGATCTTCGCGCGCCCGGCCACGCGCCTGACCGCGGTGCAGATGTCCTCGGTCGTCATGTTGTCCACCAAGATGACATCGGCGCCGGCATGCACGGCCTCGTCGACCTGCGACAGGGTGTCCGCCTCGATTTCGACGGTGAGGCGGGGGTTCTTCTTCCGCGCGCCAGCGATTGCGGGACCGACGCCGCCGGCGAGCGCGATGTGGTTGTCTTTGATCAAGAAGGCGTCGAACAGACCGAAACGGAGGTTGGTGGCGCCTCCGGCACGCACGGCATATTTTTCGAGAACGCGCAGCGTCGGCGTCGTCTTTCGCGTGTCGAGCACGACGATTCGTCCGCCCGCGGCGTCGACGAAGCGGCGCGTCAACGTCGCGACACCTGAGAGACGCTGCAGGAAATTCAGGGCTGTGCGTTCGCCAACAAGCAGCGTCCGCGCCGACGCGATAACCTCCGCCGCAACGGCTCCGGCAGCACACCTGCTGCCGTCCCCGCGGTGAACGACGACGTCGACGTCAGCTGCGAGAGCTCGAAAACATTCCGCGGCGACGTCGAGGCCGGCAATCACGCACTCGGTGTTGACGATGAACCGGCCGCGTCCGCGAATCGACGGCGGGACCGTCGCTTCGGTCGTGATGTCTTTCGCGTCGCCGGCGGCGTCGATTAAGTCCTCGTCCAACGCACGACGGACGATGTCCTGGTAGTCGCGGGGATCAAGAGGCGATAGCTTCATACCCGGAGACGACAATCTCCTGCGGTTCGCCCACAGCCGTTTCGAATCGCTGCACACGCAACGCTGCACGCAAATCCGCCTCGAGCTGCGACATCAGCGCCACCCGTTTTGCGTCGGCCTTGATCATCACGACGGTAATGGGCACCTTGAGTGGCTGCTTTGCCTCGGATCGTTGCTTCCGAACCTCGAACAACACGTCGGTCCCCCAGGTGTAGATTTCCTGGTCGGACTGACGCGTGGCGTCGGAGTTATCGGCGAGCAACGACTCGAGCTCCTCCCCTGTCGGCCACGAGGCGTGATGAATCGATCCCTGCTGCCACCACGACCACACTTCTTCGGTCACAAACGGCAGGAATGGAGCGAAGAGCCGAAGCATGACGGACAACGCCGCCGACAGCGCCGAGTTGGCCGACCCTGCGGCTTCGGCGCCTTGCTCGCCGTACCGTCGTCCCTTCACGAGTTCGAGATAGTCGTCGCAGAAACGCCAGAAGAATGATTCCGTCCGCTGCAGCACGCGCGCGTAGTCGTACGACTCGAACGCGTCGGTCGCCTCGGTGACGAGGTCCGCGAGACTGCGGATCATCGCGCGATCGACCGCCCACGCGATTGGCGCCTTCGGCTCGGCAGCCGCCAGCACGAACTTCGACGCGTTCAGCACTTTCATCGCCAGCCGCCGACCGACCTTCATCTGATTGGTGTCGAACGCCGTATCGGTCCCCGGCCGTCCGCTCGCCGCCCAATAGCGGACGCCGTCGGAGCCATGCTCCTCGAGCAGTCCCATCGGCGTGACGACGTTCCCCTTCGACTTCGACATCTTCTTACGGTCCGGATCGAGCACCCATCCCGAGAGCGCCGCGTTTTTCCACGGCAAGGAATTGTGCTCGAGGTGCGACCGCAACACGGTGTCGAACAGCCACGTGCGGATGATGTCGTGCGCCTGCGGACGCAGGTCCATCGGGAATGTCCTGGCGAAGAGCTCGGGATCGCGCTTCCATCCGCACACGATCTGCGGTGTCAGCGACGAAGTCGCCCAGGTGTCCATGATGTCGGGATCGCCGACAAACCCGCCGGCCTTCCCTCGCTGCTCTTCGCTGTAGCCGGACGGGACGTCCGTCGACGGATCCATCGGCAGCCGGTCTTCATTGGCTGCAATCGGATGTGCGTAGTCGACGCGTCCGGCTTCGTCTATCGGATACCAGACCGGAAACGGAACGCCGAAGAACCGCTGCCGGCTCACGCACCAGTCGCCGTTGAGGCCGTTCGTCCAGTTCTCGTACCGGGCCTGCATGTAGGAAGGGTGCCACTTCAGTTCGCGGCCGCGATCGAGCAGCGCGTCGCGAAACTCGATCGTCTTGATGAACCACTGGCGGCTGGTGACGATTTCGAGCGGCCGATCGCCTTTTTCGTAGAACTTTACGGCGTGAGTGATCGGACGCGGCTCCCCGACGAGGTCGCCCGATTCACGCAGCTGCTCCGCGATCTTCGCCCGCGCCTTCGATGCCGACAGTCGCATCAGATCCGCGTAGAGACGGCTCGCGCGATCAGGATCCGTCGACGGCCACCCCGGCGATCCCCAGTCCACGGCGCGCAGCGTGCCGTCCGCCTGGATGACGGCCCGCACGGGCAGGCTGAGTTCCCGCCACCATACGACGTCGGTCAGGTCGCCGAACGTGCAGATCATCGCGATGCCGCTGCCCTTCGACGGGTCGGCCAGCGCATGCGGCTTCACTGGCACTTTCACGCCGAAGAGCGGCGTAATCACGTCCGTTCCGAACAGCGGCTTGTACCGGTCGTCGTCCGGATGGGCGACGAGCGCGACGCACGCCGGAATCAACTCGGGCCGAGTGGTTTCGATTTCAACCGCGGCGCCGTCGGGCCTCGCGAATTTGATCCGGTGATATGCGCCGGGCATCTCGCGATCTTCGAGCTCGGCCTGCGCGACGGCCGTCCTGAAATCGACATCCCACAATGTGGGGGCCTCGACTTGATATGCAAGGCCGCGATTGAGCAGGTGCAGGAAAGCACGCTGCGAAACGGCCTGCGACTGCTTGTCGATCGTCGCGTAGGTCAACGACCAGTCGACGGACAGACCAAGCGTCCGCCAGAGCCGCTCGAACGCTTTTTCGTCCTCCTGCGTCAGGCGATTGCACAGCTCGATGAAGTTCGGACGCGAGACAGAAACCGGATGCTTGTCGGGTTTCGCCGGCGGCGTGAAGTTCGGATCGTATGGCAGCGAGGGATCACAGCGGACGCCGTAGTAGTTCTGCACCCGTCGCTCGGTCGGCAGTCCGTTGTCGTCCCATCCCATCGGGTAGAACACGGCTTTGCCGCGCATGCGATGAAACCGCGCGACGAGATCGGTGTGGGTGTATGAGAACACGTGTCCGACGTGGAGCGAGCCGCTGACCGTCGGCGGCGGCGTGTCGATCGAGTACACCTGGTCGCGGGAGCGTGAGCGATCGAATCGGTACGTGCCGGACGCTTCCCACTGCTCCGCCCACTTCGGCTCGAGGCCTTCGAGGGCGGGCTTCTCGGGTACGGACATTCCAACGATCGTATTACAGGGGAGGTGAATTTGGTAATTTGGTAATCGCGTAACGTGGTAATTGAATTGCGATTACCACATTACCCGATTACTCGATTACCAAATCACTGCTGTACGGATGCTTTGATACGTTCGATTTCTTCGCGGACGAGCCGCTCGGCCGTCTCCGAGGCGATGTTCGCGACCGTCTCGCGCACAACGCGATCGGACAACTGCTCGATGACGCGACGCGCGACGCGCTCGATCACGTCGTCTGTGATGACGGGCTCTTGCGGCGGCGCAGGCTCGGCGACACGCATCGCCCTGGGCCACTCCGGACGTGCACCGGCGCCGTTCTGCTCGGCCGCGAGAATGGCGGCAAAAGCGTCCGCGATCGACGGCAACGGCGTCGGCATCGATGGCGACGGCGACGATACGACTGGCTCGACTGCGGGCGCGAGTGCGGGCTCTGCTGCAAGTTCGTCGGCAACCACGAATGACTGTGGTTCGGTCGGCAACTCGGGCGGCTTCGCGGCCGCGGCGGCTTCGTCGGCGGCGTACATATGGGTCCAGTCCGCGTCGTTCGTCTCCTGCGACGCTGCCGGCGGCGGTGGCGGTGAACTGGCGAGGTTGGCGAACGCCGCATCCAGGCGATCGAAGTAGTCCTCGACTCGCGCGTCACGCGCCGGCGGCGGCTCGGCAGCGATGACGGACGCTGAAACCGGCGCTGATTGGTCGGCAGCGCGTCCCACGGCCACTTCCGCCAGCGGCGCCGATGCCGTCGACGTTGTGGACGTCGTCTCGAGCGCCGACTGCACCGGCCGTCCTAACAGCTCGCGAACGCGCCCGATGACGAGTTGCGGATCGAACGGCTTAGCCAGGACGGCGTCGCATCCAACCGCCGCGGCTCTTGCCGAATCGACAGGCTCGAATGCACCCGTGAGCAGGACGACAGGGATGTGCGCAAGCGCCGGCGACTGCTTGACGTGCTGGGCGACGTCGTATCCGCTTCGGCCCGGCATGCCGACGTCCGCGAGGACGATATCCGGCGGCTCGGTGTCGAGACGCGCAATCGCCTGATCGCCGTCGCTGACCGCGACGACCTTGATGTCCTCACCGGCAAAGGTGAGCTCGATGACGCGTTGAATCGTCAGGCTGTCGTCGGCCAGAAGCAAGGTCTGGGGCACGTTCGTCATATCGGATGTAATGCGTTCAGGGTTTAGACACGGGCACGCGCGTTGCCTCGGATGAAATCGATGATGTCCTGCATCGGCGTGCCCGGCAGGAACACGCCCTTGACGCCGAGTGTTTTGAGCCTGGGAATGTCGACGTCAGGGATGATGCCGCCAATGACCACCATCACGTCATCCAACCCCTTCGACCTCAGCAGCTCCATCAGCCTGGGCACGATATGGTTGTGCGCTCCGGACAAAATCGACAGGCCAATCACGTCTGCGTCTTCCTGCAGCGCGGCGGTCACGATCTGCTCGGGCGTTTGTCGCAGGCCGGTGTAGATGACCTCCATGCCGGCGTCACGCAAAGCGCGGGCGATCACCTTCGCTCCACGGTCGTGACCGTCGAGTCCGGGCTTGGCGATGACGACTCGAATCTTGCTCAAATGACGGCTGCCTCCTCGTATTCTCCCCACACCTGCCTGAGCGCGTCGCACATCTCGCCGACGGTCGCATAGGCCCGCACCGCGTCGAGGATCGGCGGCATCGTGTTCCGTCCGGAATGCGCCGCCTCACGAATGCCGTCGAGTGCACGCTCCACGCTGCTGACGTTTCTGGTGCGCCTGAGATGATCGAGCTTTTGTAACTGGCGCTCGCCTGCCGATTCGTCGATGTACAGAATCGACGGCGGCGGCTCGCCACCCTCGCTGGCGCGATCGTTGACGCCGACGATGACCCGCTCGCGCCGCTCGACGGCCTGTTGAAACTTATACGCGCTCTCGGCAATCTCGCGCTGCGGAAAACCGGCCTCGATCGCGGCAACCATTCCGCCGAGCTTGTCGATCTGATCGAAGTATCGATGGGAGCCGTCGACGAGCGTGTTGGTCAGCTCTTCGAGATAGTACGAGCCGCCAAACGGATCGACGACGTCGGGGACGCCGCTTTCATAGGCGATGATCTGCTGCGTGCGGAGCGCAAGCGTGGCCGCCTCCTCGGTCGGCAGCGCGAGCGCCTCGTCGAGCGAGTTCGTATGCAAGGAATTCGTGCCGCCGAGCACCGCCGACAGCGCCTGGAGTGCGGTCCGCACGACGTTGTTGTACGGCTGCTGGGCCGTCAGAGAAACACCTGCGGTCTGTGCGTGGCATCGCAGCTTCCACGATCGTTCGTCGCGGGCGCCAAAGCGATCCCGCATCGCGTATGCCCACAGCGCCCGGGCAGCGCGATACTTCGCGATCTCCTCGAAGAAGTCGCTGTGCGCATTGAAGAAAAACGAGATCCGCGGTGCGAAATCGTCCACGCGCAAACCGGCGTCGACGCCGTACTGCACGTATTCAATGCCGTCGCGCAGCGTGAACGCCAGCTCCTGGAGCGCCGTCGCCCCAGCTTCGCGGATGTGGTAACCGCTGACTGAAATCGTGTTCCACTTCGGCACGTGTTCCGCACAGAACGCGAACACGTCCGTCACGAGCTTCATCGACGGCCGCGGTGGAAAGATGTATTCCTTCTGGGCGATGAATTCTTTCAGGATGTCGTTCTGAATCGTGCCCGACAGACGGTGCCAGTCGGCGCCCTGCTTCTCGCCGACGACGAGATACATTGCGAAGATCATCGCCGCGGGCGAGTTGATCGTCATCGATGTCGTGATCTCGCCTACGCGAATGCCGTCGAACAGCGTTTCCATGTCCGCGAGCGACGTGACGTTCACGCCGCACTTCCCCACTTCGCCCAGGGACAGCGGGTGGTCCGGATCGCGGCCCATCAACGTCGGCAGATCGAACGCGACGCTCAGTCCCGTGCCGCCCGCAGCGAGCAGCGCCTTGTAACGGGCGTTTGTCTGCTCGGGCGCGCCAAACCCGGCAAATTGACGCATCGTCCACAGCTTGCCTTCATAGCCGCTCGCGTGAATGCCACGCGTGTAAGGAAACAGTCCCGGATCGACAGGCGGCTGCATGCGTTCTGAAATTATAGCGGTCAGTTCGCGGCTGGTAAAAATTACAGGGGGCTTTCAGGCACTACTGCGAGTAGTTTGCTCGACGCAGCGCTGTTACTCTTCAGCTCGTCGCTCGGACGTCACTCGACGTCGTTCGGCATCAGTCAAGGAGAGTCGCATTCAGATGACCACCGTTGCCCACCATCCAAGACACGGCGATCTCATCCTCCGTTATCGGCATCACCAGGATGCATTCTTCGTCCTAACGATCTGGGGCGAGGCCCACGAGATGACCTGCGTGTCGTACAACGAAGCGTACAACCTTGCCAAAAAGTCAGCTGAATCGCACAACTCTGATGTCTGGTACACCGACGACGACCTGAAGTTCGAGCTGCTTTTGACGTACCGAGCGACAAGTTAGACCTGGGCGCGCGAAAACACGCGCCAACAGGCGGCTAATGATAAATTCGTCCGCCTATGGCGCCACACGGCGGTACGGGAAGCCTGTTCGATGCGATGCTCACGGAGTTCGAGGAGGCGGCGAAAATCCTCAGCCTCGAGCCCGGAATCTGGCGGATCCTCACGAGTCCCAAGCGACAGATCACGGTCTCCTGTCCCGTGTTGATGGACAGCGGGGAGATCGTCGTCTTCACCGGCTATCGCGTTCAATACAACATCACGCTCGGTCCGGCGAAAGGCGGCATCCGGTACCACCCGAGCGTCACGCTCGACGAAGTTACGGCCCTCGCCGCGTGGATGACCTGGAAGTGCGCGATCGCGCACATCCCGTTCGGCGGCGGCAAGGGAGGGATTGTCGTCGACCCGAGCCTGTTGTCTCGTCGCGAGCTCGAAGCCCTGACCCGACGTTACATCGCCGAAATCGTCGACGCCATCGGCCCGGAGAAAGACGTCCCTGCTCCCGACGTCAACACCAACGAACAGACGATGGCGTGGATCATGGACACCTACAGCATGCACGTCGGCCACACCGAAACCGCTGTGGTGACCGGCAAGCCGCTCGAGCTCGGCGGATCGCTCGGGCGACGCGAAGCGACAGGCCGCGGCGTCACGATCTGCGCCTGCGAATCGGCCCGGCATCTGGGACTCGACATCAAAGGCGCCACCGTTGCCGTCCAGGGATTCGGCAACGTGGGATCGGTGTCCGCTGAGCTGCTCCATGAACAGGGCGCGAAGATCATCGCGGTCGCGGACTACAAAGGCGGCGTGTACAACGCCAAGGGACTCGACGTCGCGTCGCTGCTCGAATATGCCGCTCGCACACGTTCGGTCGCAGGATTCAGCGGCGGCGAGCCGCTCAGCAACGATCAGTTGTTCAAACTGGACGTCGACATCCTGATTCCCGCCGCGCTCGAGAACCAGATCACGATTGCGAACGCGCCGGACATTCGTGCCAAAGTCGTCGTCGAAGGCGCGAACGGCCCGACGACGCCGGATGCGCACGAACATCTGCACAAGCGAGGCATCCTCGTCGTCCCCGATATCCTCGCGAACAGCGGCGGCGTCACTGCCTCGTACTTCGAGTGGGTGCAGGATCGGCACGGATACTTCTGGACGGAAGCGGAAGTGAACGACCGGCTCGCCCACAAAATGAAGGAAGCGTTTCACGCCGTGCGCGAAATCGCGATCGCCTTCCGCGTGGACATGCGGACCGCTGCGTACATGGTCGCCATCAAGCGCGTCGCCGACGTCACGCGCGTCCGCGGAATGTACGCGTAGGCAGAATCAGTCGGTCACACGAAATGCGACGGACTCCTGCGCAGAGCCGGCCGGCGATTTCGCGGCGATGGCCACCGAGTACTGTCCCGGCGCCAGACCGGCCAACGGGACATCCAACAGCGCAGTTGCCGCCGCGTCTTCAACCTTGATCTGGCGCATCGGCTGCCTCGCCGGGCTGACCAGCGTGGCCGTCATGGGCGCCGAGCCATAGGTCGGCACGCGGATGAGCAGATGCTCCGCCCGACTGAACTCCCTGGCCGCCACTGGAACTGAGTCTTGGGCATCGCGGATCTCACGGACGTCACGTGCGGTGCGCGCGCGAAACACCTCCGGTGTCCCGAAGACCACGGCGCCTTTGAGATCGCGAATGACGATGTCGCGCACATCCGAATCAATCGTGTTGGCGGCCGCGTCCTGAATCGCCATCGTCACCGCCGTCCGGCCGGCCGGCACATCGAACACGGCGCTTGCGCGCTCGCCCACGGCGCCGTCGAACGCCGTCGTGCCGTCGGGACCGACGGCTTTCATCTCGATCCGTGCCGGGACCTTGACGTGCCGATCGCCCGGGACGGCGCCGGTCGGTTCCCAGACGAACGTCACTCGAGTTTTCCCGTTGTCCCCGCGCGAGATGCCGAACCACGGCCGGATGAGCCGGCTCATATGCCGAGCCGGCTGCAGCTTCAGTGGCGGCGGCGGATCGTTCGCGCGTGCCAGCATGTTCGCGCGCTGGATTTCATCCGGCGTGGGTGCCCAATACCCACGCCTCGCACGTGCCCTGACGCCGGGCCGTTTCACAAGGATATCGACGGCGTGGAACAACCCGTCGCGGCTTCGTTCCGATCGGTACGAAAGCAAATAGTAGGCGGACGCGTCGTTGAGCATCGCGCGCAATCCCGCGTCGACATTTTCCGGACCGTTCAGAAGCGCGCCGTCCGTGTCGTCGGCGAGCACACGCAGCAGGTTCGGTCCTTCGTCCGGATTGGCGGCGCGCTCCTTCGCATTCCGCGGATCGAACACATAGATCGACACGTTCGAGCGGTTGGCTGTCCGCGTCACCGACGACGACGTGGGAAGCCCCTCGAAGCCGCGGCGTCGAAACACGGGGTCGGCCTGCTCGCTGACGAGCAGCACGCTCGACCGTCCCGCGCCGA
>Ga0126379_10002157_pt1 | contig 12409 bp, 9 predicted proteins | sample PanSoiMetPlot_24_FD_92640 | JGI IMG/M metagenome (GOLD analysis project Ga0126379, IMG submission 92640) | Tropical forest soil microbial communities from Panama - MetaG Plot_24 | ecosystem: Environmental > Terrestrial > Soil > Tropical forest > Bulk soil | place: Panama | collected 2016-02-17
CGATGGTTCATGCCGAGGTCGGTCGCGCCGAGGTCGCGGGCGCGCCGCACCGCCTCCGCGGGCCGCGCGCGGTCGCGCTCGACCGCGCCGCGCGCCACCAGCAGCATCGTGCGAACCGCCGGCGAAAGCTCGCGCAAGCGGCGGATCGTCTCGGGCGAAAACGCCTGGATGGTCGTGCGCGCCGAGAGCCCGCGCGCACGCACGAGCGCCAGCACCTTCTCCTCGATGCCGTCGTAGCGCTGCCGATTCGCGTCGACCTTGATCTCGGGCAGGAGGTCGGCCGATCCCTTCGAGGCGAGCTCCAGCACCTGGGCGAACGTCGGGATGGGCTCGTCGGTGACCGTCCCGTCGCGCGCCTTGAGCCGTGCCCCGGCAAGCTCGGTGAGCTTCAGGTCGCGCACGCGGCCGGCGGCCGTGGTCGTGCGCTCGAGCGTCGGATCGTGCATCACGACGACCTCGCCGTCGGCGGTCAGGTGCAGGTCGAATTCGAGCGCGTCGACGCCGAGCGCCAGCGCCTGACGGAAGCCGAGCAGGCTGTTCTCGGGCCAGAGGCCCGCGCCGCCGCGGTGGGCCGCCACCCGCGTCGCCGGGCCGACCGCCGGCGCCGGCCCGGTTGCCGCAGTCGAGGCGGCCGCCAGCGACAGCAGGGTGGCGGCGAGGACCGCGACGCGGGCCGACGCTTTCACGCGCTGTCCCGCTGCAGGCGCTTGGCCAGATCCGGGCGATCGCTCGTGAGGATGTCGACGCCGAGGCCGAGCATTCGCCGGATGTCCTCCGGGTCGTTCACGGTCCAGACGCCGAGCGCGAGGCCGGCGGCGCGCGCCGCCGCCACGAGCCGCTCGTTCGCCAGGGTGTACTCGACGCCGAGGTCGGTGACGCCGGCGGCGACGGCCCACTCGACGGCCTGCTCGGGCCGCACGCCGGCCCGCTCGACCATGCCCCGCGAGAGCAGACACGTCGTGCGCGCGAGCGGCGCCAGCTCGCGGACGCGTGCGATCACGTCGGGGTTGAACGCCATCACCGTCGCGCGCGCCTGGAGCCCCGCGCGCGCGAGCCCCGCGAGCACCAGCTCCTCCAGCCCTTCGTAGCGGACGCCCGTCGCGGGCCCCTTCACCTCGACCAGCAATCCCACCGGCGTCGCCGCCGAGGTCGCGGCGAGCACCTCGTCGAGGGTCGGCACGTGCTCGGCGCTGGCCGCCGCGCCCGGGCCCCGCAGCCGCAGGCGCCTGAGGTCGGCGGCCGTCGCCGCCGCGACCGGCCCGGCGCCGTCCGTGGTGCGCTCGAAGGTCGCGTCGTGGATGACCGCAACGGTCCGGTCGCGGGTCAGGTGCACGTCGAGCTCCAAGAGGTCGCTGCCGAGCGCGATCGCGCTCTGGAACGCCAGCAGGCTGTTCTCGGGCCAGAGGGCCGCGCCGCCGCGATGCGCCGCGATCTGCGTCACTTCTCGGTCTCGATCAGGCCTTTCACGAACCACCGCTGCATCGCCACGATCACCACCACCGGCGGCAGCAGCACCATCATGGCCGCCGCCATCGCCACGTTCCACTCCGGCAGCTGCGAGGTGCGGGGAATTAAGGAGTCGATCCCGATCACGGCCGTCCTCATCTCGGGAGTGTTCGTGACGATCAGCGGCCACAGGTAGTCGTTCCAGCCGTACACGAAGAGGATGACGAACAGCGCGGCGATGTTCGCTTTCGACAGCGGCAAGAGGAACGACCAGAAGAAGCGGAGCGGCCCGGCGCCGTCGAGCTGAGCGGCCTCGGCGAGCGAGTCCGGGATGGTCTGGAAGAACTGGCGGAACAGGAACGTGCCCGTCGCCGACGCCAGCAGCGGCACGATGAGCCCCCAGTAGGTGTCGACCCAGCCCAGTACGCTCACGACCTGATAGGTCGACACGATCCGAACCGGCACCGGCAGCATCAAGGTGATGAAGATCGTCCAGAAGACGAGCTGCTTGCCCCGGAAATTGAAGTAGACGATCGCGAAGGCCGACAGCAGCGAGATCGCGATCTTGCCGATCGCGACCGCGAGCGCGACGATCGCGCTGTTCAGCAGGAGCCGACCCATCTTGGCGCGCGCCCACGCGTCGGCGTAGTTCGGGATCAGGTGGGTCGAGGGCACGAGCTTCGGCGGCAGGGTCGTCACCTCGTCGAGGCTCTGCGTACTGATGACGAACGCGTAGTAGAGCGGAAAGGCCAGCACCGCCACCGACACGAGCAAGATTGCGTGAGCGATCGCGCCGCTCATGTCCCGCCGCCGCGCCGCGGGGATCCGCCCGGCGAGCTCGGCCGTGGCGACGGCGCCGGCGGAGGCGACCGGGCTGGTCGACGCCATCAGTAGGTGACCTTCTTCTCGGTGAAGCGGAACTGCACCGCGGTGAGCGCGACCACCAGCAGCATCAGGATCACCGACTGCGCGGCGGAGTAGCCGAGCTGGAGGCCTTCGAAGCCGTCCTTCCACGCCCGGAACACCAGGATCGACGTGGCCTCGCCCGGCCCGCCCTGCGTGACCGCGTGGACGAGGCCGAACGTGTCGAAGAACGAGAACGTCATGTTGAGCGTGAACAGGAAGAACGTCACCGGCGACAGCAGCGGGAACGTGATCGCGAAGAATCGCCGGATGGGGCCGGCCCCGTCGACGCTGGCCGCCTCGAGCACCGAGCCCGGGATGGCCTGCAGGCCGGCCAGATAGAAGGCCAGGTTGTAGCCGAACTGCTTCCAGATCGCCGCGACCACGATCAGGACCAGCGCCACCCAGCCTTTCAAGAACCAGTTGAACTGGTAGGCGGTCACGAACGACAAGAGGTACGGCAGCACGCCGAAGGACGGATGGAAGACGAACAGCCAGATGACGCCGGCGATCGCCGGCGCGATCCCGTACGGCCACAGGAGCAAGGTCCGGTACACCGCGAGCCCGCGGATCTTCGCGTTCGCCAGCGAGGCCAGGAGGAGCGCGACCGTCAGCCCGAGCACGGTCACCAGGGCCGAGAAGAGGAAGCTCGTCGCGGCGCTCCAGAAGTACGCCGGATCGGAGAGGAGCCGCTGGAAGTTGCCAAGGCCGATGAAGATCAGGCGGTCGCCGAACGGCGAGGCGCGGTAGAGCGACAGGCGCAGCGAGTCGAGCGCCGGCCAGAAGAAGAACGCGATGGTCACGGCGAGCTGCGGGGCGACGAGCGCGTACGGCAGCCAGCGATTGGGGAAGACCGTGCGTTTCATCCGCCGGCGCCGCCCGCTATTTGTAGAGCGCCGCGAACTCCTTCAGGATCTCGCTGCTCTTCGCCACCGCGTCGTCGAGCCCCTGCTTGGCCGTCTTGCTGCCGCTGAAGATCAGCTCCATCTGCTCCTCGATCGCGTCGCGCACCGAGGTGAAGTTGCCAAGCCGGATCCCCTGGCTGTTGGGCGTGGTCTTGCCGGCGTTCATCTGGTTCACGGCCGTCTTCTGGTTCGGGTTCTTCGTGTAGTGGCCGGACGCCTCCAGCGCCTTGGCCGCCGCGTTCGTCAGCGGCAGATAGCCCGTCACCCCGGCCCACCAGGCCTGGTTCTCCGTCGAGGCGAGGTACTTGAAGAACTGCGCGGCGCCCTTGTACTCCTCGGGCTTGGCGCCCTTCATGACCCAGAGCGTGGCCCCACCGATGATCGAGTTGCCCTGCGGGAAGCCGGAGAGGCGCGGCAGGAACCCGGTGCCCCACGTGAACTTCCCTTCGGCGGCGCGGGTGAGGTTGCCGATGTAAGCCGACGAGGTCGTGAAGATCCCGCACTCGCCGGTCGTCATGAGCGCCTCGGCCTTGTTGGCGCGCCCGCCATACGTGAACCAGCCCTCCTTGGCGCCGCGCGCGAGCAGCTCCATCATCTTCACGCCGAAGGGGCCGTTGATCTTCAGGGTCGTGGCCAGCCCGTCGAAGCCGTTGGCGTGATCGGCGAACGGCTGATCGTGGTAGCCGTGCATGTTCTCGACGAGCACCCAGGACGGCCACGCCGAGCCGTACGCGCACTTCACGCCGGCGGCCTGGAGCTTCTTGGCCATCGCCTCGACCTCGTCCCAGGTCGTCGGCGCCTTGTCGGCGAGGCCCGCCTTCTTGAAGAGGTCCTTGTTGTAGAAGAGGATCGGCGTCGAGGAGTTGAACGCCATCGAGTAGAGGTTGCCGCCGGTCGAGTAGTAGCTCTTTACCGGCCCGATGAGATCGTTCCAGTCGATCGCGATCCCGTTGTCCTTCATGAGCTGGTACACGGGATAGACCGCGCCAGACGAAAGCATGGTCTGCGTGCCGACCTCGTACACCTGGACGATGTGCGGCGGCTGCTTCGCCCGATAGGCGGCGACCGCGGCGTTGAGGGTCTCCGCGTACGTGCCCTTGTGCACGGCCTTCACGACGTACTCGCTCTGCGAGGCGTTGAACTTGGCGGCGATGTCGTTGACCCGCTCGCCGAGCACCGCCGTCATCGCGTGCCAGAACTGGATCTCGGTCGCGGCCATCCCCGTCGCCGGCGAGGCCGCGAGGAGCACCGCCGAGACGAGCACGCTCAGGGTGGAGCGCTTCATGAGAGCCTCCATATTTTTCACGCGCTTGGTGCGGGAATCAACCGTGCCAGGTGCGCCGCACTATAGCACACGGAATGCGACGCTTCGGCGACGGCCAGACGGCTGTTTCGCCGCGCTACGCGCGGAACTTGTGCGAGCGAGCGACGTAGGCGTGATAGGCCTCGAGCTCGGCGTCGAGCCGACGGGGCGACCAGCCGCAGAGCGGCGCCATGCGCTGCCCGATCGCCTCCGCGCAGTCCTGTCCCTGACAGCGGCTGGTGCCGATTCCGGTGCGGCGCAGCAGCACGTCCTGCAGCGAGACGGCCAGCTCGTCCTGCACCGCGTGGTGCAACTGGGCGACGATATCTGGGTTCGAGGGGCACAGCCGCTCGGTCCCGCCCGCCACCTTGCCGGTGAGCGCCAGCACGCGCGTCCAGCCGCGGCCGTACGCCGACACGAGCGTCTCGAGCGTGTCCCGCGAGAGCCCCGTGGCCGCCACCTCGCCCGAGACGTCGAGCCAGGCGCGCGCCTCGGCCCGCGACGACGCCTCGTCGTCGGTGCCGTCGAGGGCGATGCGCTCGCTGCGGCTCTCGCCGCGGCGCCCGAGGCTTCGCATGACCTGATCGCCGAGCGTCTCCGCCAGACTCCGGAAGCACGTGAGCTTGGTCCCGGTGATCGACAGGAACCGCCCGCGCTCCTCGGCGACCACCTTGTGGGCGCGCGAGACGTCGGACTCGCGCTTGCCCTTCTCGAACGACAGCGGCCGCACGCCGGCGTACGTGTAGACCACGTGATCGATCGCCACCCGCGGGTCGGGCAGCACCTTGCGCACCTCGCCCAGGAGGTAGACGACCTCGTCCCTTGTCGCGTGCAGGCGCTCGAGGTCGCCGTTGAAGTCGGTGTCGGTCGCGCCGATCAGCGAGAACTCGCGCCAGGGGATCACGAAGATCATGCGGTCGTCGCGAGTCGAGTGATAGATGGCGCGGTCGGTGAGCCGCGGCACCAGGCAGTGGATGCCCTTCGTGCGCCGGAGGATCTGCGGACCACGGTCGGACACGCCGGCAGCCGCCCGCAGCTCGTCCACCCACGGGCCGGTCGCGTTGACCACGATGCGCGCGCCCAGGGTCGCGACCTTGCCGGTCAGGAGATCGCGCGCGCGCACGCCGGTGATCACGCCCCGCTGGTCGCGCGCGATCTCGGCGACCTGCGTGTAATTGAACGCCCGCGCGCCGAGCCGGCACGCCGAGAGGATGTTCTCGAGACAGAGGCGCTCGGGGAAGAGCAGCAGGTCGTCGAAGTAGTAGCCGGCGCCGCGCAGATCACCGGCCCGCAGCATGGGCTCGAGCGAGAGCGCGTCGACGGCAGGCAGCACGCGATAGCGCTCGCGCCGCCGCCCGGGCGTGAGCCAGTCGTAGAGCTTTAAGCCGATGCGCACCTTGATCAGGCTGCGCGAGGAATCGCGGTAGATCGGCACCAGGAACGGCAGCGGCCGCACTAGATGGGGGGCCAGGCGGCGCAAGGTCTCGCGCTCGTGGAGCGACTCGCGCACGAGGCCGAAGTCGAACAGCTCGAGGTAACGGAGCCCGCCGTGGACGAGCTTGGACGACTGCGACGTCGTCGCGGAGGCGAAGTCGCCCTTCTCGACCAGCGCGACCGACACGCCGCGCAGCGCCAGCTCGCGCGCGACGCCGGCGCCGGCCATCCCGCCGCCGATCACGACGACGTCGTACTCGGCGTCCTCCAGCGCCCAGGGACGTCCCTGCACCGGCTCAGGCGCTCCGACGCCGCGTCCTGTCTTCGATCATTTCGGTCGCTCCCTCGGGCGCCGGCCCCGGCGCCCCTCGGACGCCGCCGCGCGGCGCCCGCCATCACCGTACTGCCCGGCGGCGACGGCCGTCAACTTCGGAGAGCGACTGCGCGGGCGGCCGAGGCGCGACTATGGGGGCGCGACTACGAACGAACGAGCTCGCGGATCGACGGGACGACGAGATCGGGCGCGGTCTCGGCGATCCGCGCGTCGCCGGCCGTCGTGATGCCCGTGAGCACCAGCACCGTGGCCAGCCCCAGGCGCTTGCCCATGGCGATGTCGGTCTCGAGGCGGTCGCCGACGATCACGCACTCGCCCGCCGACACCCCGAGCCGCTCGAGGGCGACCTCGAGGATGATCGGCGACGGCTTGCCCACGATGACCTCGACCGTGTGCCCCGTCACCGCCTCGACGGCGGCCGTCATACCCGCGCAGTCCGGGATCTCACCGTCCTCGGTCGGGCAGGTCCGGTCGGGGTTCGTCGCGATCAGCCGGGCCCCGTGCCGCACCGCCTGCAGCGCCGTGTTCAGCTTCGCGTAATCGAAGGTGCGGTCGAACGCGATCACCACCCAGCGCACGCGATGGTCGCCGCGCACCTCGAAGCCGTGGGCGGAGAGCTCGGCGATCAGCGGCGGCTCGCCGATGACGAAGACCGGCGCACGCGGATCGAGCCGTGCCAAGTGGCGCGCCAGCACCAGCGACGAGTTGATGACGTCGCCGTCCCCCGTCGGAATGCCCAGGCGCGTGAGCTTTCGCGCGTAGTCCGCCCGCGTCTGCAGCGGCTTGTTGGAAAGAAACGCGACCCGGCGCCCCGCGGCGCGCAGCGCGGCGATCGTCGTGTCCGCGCCGGGGATCAACGCCTCGCCGCGATACACCGTGCCGTCCAGATCGAACAGCCACCCTCTCTGCGGTAGCGCGATGCTCACGAGCGCTCTCCGCTTGCCGGCGGGCGGATGGAAGCGGGTGCGGGTGGGGCAGGGGTCCCGGCTACCACGCGACACGCGTGCGCATGCCCACTCGTCTGGGCTCCATCCGGGCGCTTTAACGTCCTTCGTCGTCAGGAGGGAACGGGTCCCAGGACCCCTTCCCCACCCGCACCCGCTTCCATCCGCCCGTCAGCGCGCGCGAGCCGCTCATGAGCAATCCGCGCTAACTCAGCGCAGCAGAGGTGCGACGGCAGCTTGGGCGAGGTCGACGAATGGCGCCGGCATCACGCCGAGCAGGACGACTGCGAGCAGCGCGATCGCGAGGGCGAGGCCGCCGGCGAACGACGAGGCGTAGGTGGTGGCGGCGCCCTCCGGCTCGCGCATGTACATGTCGACGATGATTCGGAGGTAGTAGTAGGCCGCGGCCGCCGAGTTCAGCACGCCGATGACCGCCAGCCAGACATAGCCCGCGCGCACGGCGGCGCCGAACACGTAGAACTTTCCGACGAACCCGGCCAGCGGCGGGATCCCGACCAGCGAGAGCAGGAAAAGCCCGAGTGCGGCCGCCAGCACCGGGTGCCGGCGCGCGAGCCCGGCGTAGTCGGCCACCTCGACTGCCTCGCCGCGCGCGCGCTCGCACAGGGTGATCACCCCGAAGGCGCCGGCGGTCGTGAAGGTGTAGGTCAAGAGGTAGAAGAGCACCGAGCCGGCGCCGCTCACGCCGCCGGCGACCAGGCCGACCAGCATGTAGCCCACGTGCGCGATCGAGGAGTACGCGAGCATCCGCTTGAGGTTCGACTGCGCCAGTGCGACCACGTTGCCCACCGTCATCGTGACGGCGGCCATCGCCCACAAGAGCGCCGCCCAGTCGGGCGGCACGCCGCGCAGGGTCACCATGAGCACGCGGATCAGCGCCGCGAAGGCGCCCGCCTTCGAGCCGGTCGCGATCAGCGCCGTCACGCTCGTCGGCGCTCCCTGGTACACGTCGGGCACCCACATGTGGAAGGGCACCGACGAGATCTTGAAGCCGAATCCCACCATCAGGAGCCCGAGCCCGATCGCGAACACCGGATCGCGGGGCCGCGAGGCGAGCGCGGCCGCGATGCGGTCGAGGTTCGTCGTCCCGGTGGCCCCGTAGACGAGAGCGATGCCGTAGAGCAGGAACGACGAGGCGAACGCGCCGAGGAGGAAATACTTCATGGCCGCCTCGCCCGAGGCCAGCTCGCGCTTGAACAGGCCCGCCAGCACGTAGAGCGACAGCGACATCAGCTCGAGGGCCAGGAACACGACGACCAGATCGCCCGCCGCCGCCATGAGCATCATGCCGGCGGTCGAGAAGAGCACGAGCGCCCAGTACTCGCCCGACTCGGTGCCGGTCCGGCGCAGGTAGTCCATCGAGAGCAGCACGATGAGCGCGCCCGCGTAGCAGATGATGACGTTGAAGAACAGCGCGAAGTTGTCGAGCACGACCATGTCGCGGAACGCCCGCGCCGGCGTGCTCCACCGCGCGAGCGTGGCCAGGAGTGCGACGACCATGCCGGCGAGCGCGATCATCGGCGCGACCTCGCGCGGGAGTGCCTTCGGGACGAGGTCGAGGGCGAGCACGAGCGCGCCGGCGATCAGCACGACGAGGGTCGGCAGCAGCGGGCCGAGCAGGACGGGCGGAAAGACGATCGCGTCCATGGTCAGCGGCTCGCGCCGGTCTTGCTCTGGACCTGGCTGATCAGCGCTTCGACGGTGGTCTCGGCCTTGCCGGTGAAGGACGCCGGGTAGACGCCGATCCAGACGATGAGCGCCAGGACCGGCACGAGCACGGCCCACTCGCGCGCCGTCAGGTCGGTGAGCCGGCGGTTCACATCGCGCGTGACCTCGCCAAACACGACGCGCTGGTACATCCACAGCATGTAGACCGCGGCGAAGATGATCCCGGTGGTCGCCAGCGCCGCCATCCAGGGGTTGCGCTGGAAGGCGCCGAGCAGGATCAGGAACTCGCCGACGAATCCGTTGAGCCCGGGCAGCCCGAGCGAAGAGAGGGTGACCACCAAGAACAGCGCCGAGAAGGCCGGGATCACCTGCCAGAGGCCGCCGAAGTCGGCGATGAGCCGGGAATGGCGGCGCTCGTAGATCATGCCGACCATCAGGAACAGGGCGCCCGTGGAGAGACCGTGGTTCACCATCTGGATGAGGCCGCCGACGAGCCCCTGCTGGTTGAGCGTGAAGATGCCGAGCATCACGAAGCCCAGGTGGCTCACGCTCGAGTAGGCCACGAGCTTCTTCATGTCGGGCTGCACCGTCGACACCCACGCGCCGTAGATCACGCCGATCACCGCCAGAGTGAAGACCAGCGGCCCGAACGTGAGGGCTGCATCCGGGAAGAGCGGCAGGCAGAAGCGGAGGAAGCCGTACGTCCCCATCTTCAGCAAGACGCCCGCCAGGATCACGCTGCCGGCGGTCGGCGCCTCGACGTGGGCGTCGGGAAGCCAGGTGTGGAACGGGAACAGCGGCACCTTGATCGCGAAGGCCAGCGCGAAGGCGAGGAACATGAGGTCCTGCGCGCGGCCCGGCGGCATCACGTACTGCGACAGCGTCGGCAGGTCGAACGTGTAGCGGCCCGTGGCGGCGCCGTACTGGTAGTAGAGGGCGAGGATCGCCACCAGCATGAGGAGCGAGCCGACCATCGTGTAGAGCACGAACTTCACCGCCGCGTAGATCCGGTTTGGCCCGCCCCAGACCCCGATCACGAAGTACATCGGGATCAGCATCGCCTCCCAGAACACGTAGAACAGGAAGAGGTCGAGGCTGACGAAGACCCCGAGCATTCCGGTCTCAAGGATCAGCATCGTCGCCACGAACTCCTTGACGCGGTCCTCGATGGAGCTCCAGGCCGACGCCAGCGCCAGCGGCATCAGGAACGTCGTCAGCAGTACGAGCAAGAGGCTGATGCCGTCGACGCCGACGTGGTAGCCCACGCCGAGCGTCGGCATCCATGGCACGTGCTCCTCGAACTGATAGCCGATGAGCTCGGCGTCGAATCGAGCGTAGAGCGGCAGCGACAGCAAGAACGTGACGATCGCGACCGCGAGGGCGGCGGGCCGCAGCACTCGATCGGCGCGCCGCGGTATCAGCAAGAGCGCCAGGCCGGCCAGACCCGGCAGGAAGGTGACGATCGAGACCAGTGGGATCAAGATCGCGTGAGCAGAAAGACGACGATGGCGACGGCGCCCGCCAGCATCGTCAGCGCGTAGTTGACGGTATAGCCCGTCTGGATCCGGCGGAGCCCGGCCGCGCCCGCGACGACGGCGCGCGCCACCGCGTTGACGAGCCCGTCGACCAGACGCACGTCGAACACGGAGGCGAGCAGGCGCGAGAGCGCCAGCAGCGGACGTACGATCGCCCGGTCGTAGAGCGCGTCGACGTAGTAGGCGTTGAGCAGGAGCGCATGGATCGGCGTCCGCGGCTGCCCGATCACGTCGGGCCGCACCGCCGCCGCCATGTACATGTACCACGCGACCACGACGCCGGCGACGAACACCGCGACCGCCGAGACCAGCAGCATCAGCGCGACGGCGCCGCTGGTCCCGCTTTCGTGAACCGGGAACACGGGCGCCAGGAAGCGCTCGAACCGCGTGCCGTGGTCCGAGGGAATCCCGAACGCCACGCCGGTGATGACCGTGAGCAGCGCCAGGATCCACAGCGGGAAGGTCATCACGCCGGGCGACTCGTGCACGTGGTGGGCCGCTTCTCGCGTCATGCGCGGGCCGCTGTAGAAGGCCAGGAACAGCATCCGCGAGGTGTAGAACGAGGTGAGGAACGCGCCGAGCAGCAGGAGCGCCCAGATCCCCCTGTGACCGCTCCCGAAGGCGGCCGCCAGGATCTCGTCCTTCGAGAAGAAGCCGGCGAGCCCCGGCAGGCCGGCCAGGCCGAGGCCGCCGATCGTCGTCGTGATCGTCGTGGCCACCATGCGCGACGAGAGGCCGCCCATCTTCCTGAGATCTTGCTCGCCGCCGAGACCGTGGATGACGCTGCCGGCGCCGAGGAACAAGAGGGCCTTGAAGAACGCGTGGGTCACCAGGTGGAAGATCCCCGCGGCGTATGCGCCCACGCCGACCGCGGCGAACATGTAGCCGAGCTGGCTCACCGTCGAGTACGCGAGCACCCGCTTGATGTCGGTCTGCACGAGGCCGATCGTGGCCGCGAAGAGGGCCGTCGCGACGCCGATCCACGCGACGACCTCGAGGGCGACCGGCGAGCGCTCGAAGATCGCGTGGCTGCGCGCGACCATATAGACGCCGGCCGTGACCATCGTCGCCGCGTGGATGAGCGCGGACACCGGCGTGGGTCCCTCCATCGCGTCGGGGAGCCAGGTATGCAGCGGCAGCTGCGCCGACTTGCCGCAGGCGCCCATGAACAGGAGCAGCGCGATGCCCGTCGCCGTGCTGGGCGGCACGCCGCCGATCGCGGCGAACGCGTCCTTGTAGTCGAGGGAGTTCGTGAAGTAGACGACAGCGGCGATACCGATGACGAACCCGAAGTCGCCCACGCGGTTGACGATGAACGCTTTCTTGCCCGCCTGCGACGCCGCCGGACGCGTGTACCAGAAGCCGATCAAGAGATACGAGCAGAGCCCGACCGCCTCCCAGAAGACGTAGAGCAAGAGGAAGTTGCCGGCCAGCACCAGCATCGTCATCGAGAACACGAACAGGTTCAGGTACGCGAAGTAGCGCGGGTAGCCCGGGTCGTCGTGCATGTAGCCGACGGAGTAGAGGTGGATCAGGGCGCCCACGCCCGTCACGACCAGCAGCATCACGCCGGTGAGCGGGTCGACGTACGCGGCCACCGACGTCTCGAAATCGCCCGCGCCGATCCAGCTGAAGAGCGTCGTGTCGATCACCTCACCGGAGGCGACGCGCGAGAACACCATGCACGCGGCGACGAACGATCCGGCCAGCGCCGGCACCGCGACCCAGTGCGCGTGGCGGCCCAGGAGCCGGCCGAAGAACATGTTGAGCAGCGCGCCGACGAGCGGAAAGAGAGGGATCAGCCAGAGGGTGGTCGGCACCGGGTCATGCTAGCGAGCGCCCACCGCGGGTGTCAAGAACACCCGCGGCGTCGAGAACGTTCGGCGGCGGGCGATGACGGCGATCCGGCGGCGGCGATA
>Ga0126379_10002158_pt1 | contig 12407 bp, 11 predicted proteins | sample PanSoiMetPlot_24_FD_92640 | JGI IMG/M metagenome (GOLD analysis project Ga0126379, IMG submission 92640) | Tropical forest soil microbial communities from Panama - MetaG Plot_24 | ecosystem: Environmental > Terrestrial > Soil > Tropical forest > Bulk soil | place: Panama | collected 2016-02-17
GAATTTACGGTTTTGTATTTACTGCCGGTGCTGGCGGAGTTCCGGCGCGTGCATGCGATGATCAAGATCACGGTGGAGCGAGCGTTGGGCAGCCATATTCCCGACGATGTTTTGCGGCATGCGGCAGAGTTTGGTGTGCTCTCGTACGAGCCGCAGGAAGAAAATCTGCATTCGGTGGTGGTGTACCTGGATGAACTGGTGTTTGTGGTGCCGCCGAGACATCCCTTGGCCACGGCGGGAGAGGTGAGCATCCGGCAGATGGGGGCGGAGTCGTTTGTGGCGCACATTGTGCCTTCTCCGTACCGGGAGAAAGTGATTCAGCTGTTCAAGTCGCACAAGACGCCGCTGCATATGGATCTGGAGTTGCCGACGCTGCAGGCGATCAAGCAGTTTGTGGCGATGGGAAATGGCGTGGCCTTGGTGCCGGAGATCAGCGTGGAAACGGAGATTGCACGGGGAGAGCTGGTGAGGATTCCAGTGAAGGAGTTGCAGCTGAAGCGGAAACTGCGGCTGATTTATCGCAAGAGGGCAAATTTGTCACACGCGGGGCGGGCGTTTCTGAAGGTTGCCGAAGCAGTCGCGACGGAGCGGAAGGGGCATTACCGGTTTCAGAGGGAGAAGTAGCGGAAAATTAAAGAACCCTCCGAAGAGTCGCAAAGATCGCGGCCTTTCGGAGGGCGCCCACGAAAAACTTGTTTAGAGAACTGTCTCTGTCACTCGCTCGCTTCGCATCGCTGGGGCGGACCCATGGGCCCGCCGCTACACCGGCTAATCTGCAGCGACGTTTTGCTCGCGGAACGATTCCAGCGCTTCATCGACACTATCGTACACATCGAGAACCGAATCCAGATTCGTGATGTCGAGCAGCGTGCGCACTACTGCGGTCGCGCCGGCGCATTTGAATTCCGCGTTGCGTTGCTGGGCCCAGGTTTCGAGCAGTACGAGTTCGCCGATGCCAGCGCTGTCCATGGAAGAGACACCGCTGAGATCGAGAACCAGTTTGGTTCCCTTGTGCAACAGTTCGCCGACTACGCACGAGAGCGCAGCGGCCTCATCGCGATAAACGATGCGACCCTCGCAGTGCACGACGACTACGTCCCCATGAGTTCGTGCTTCCACACTGAGTTTCAACTTCGACTCCTTGTCCAGCGCAAACACAGCTGGCCCCACTGGATGTTCCCATGATGCGCAGTTGATATTCATATTTTGCATGGTAGTCAATAGACGGAGCTCGCTAGGTTTTGGCACCATGAAAATCCGGTAAATTTTCGTCGATGCGCGGCCTGAAGAACGCCGAGACTATCTCCTTTTTGGATAGACGTCTGGAGGAATAACTGATTGCCGACAAATTTTGTTACGCGAGACATCTTGAGCATCCGGTACACTGCATCTAACACATTTCATTGATTAAAATGCTTCTTTTGCCGGCTGCCAGAGCCGGGGAGGAATAATTCGTGCTAAAACTCGCAGGCGCCGCGCTTGTCTTCGCCGGCCTGGTTTTCAGTTCAGTTCCCCTGTGCGCGCAATTCAATGGACTCCTTCCGAGCGGAAATGTCTACGCCGGATTTTCGTACGGGCAGCTGACGAATGTGATCAACCAGCAAAGCTACAAAGGATGGAATGCATCATTTGAAGCACTACCCTTCGTGCGGCTCCCTCGCCTTGGCCTGGTCGCCGACGGAGCGGGGTTTTACCGGCAAGGCGAAACGGAATATGACATTGTGGGCGGCCCGCGGTATTCGGTCACTATGGGCAAGTGGCGCCCGTTCGTGCACGCGATGGCCGGGATCCGTCACCGGAACTCCAGCGGGCTCACGTATCGTCCGCTGCTGATCGATATCGGCGGAGGCGTCGACTACAAGCTCTGGTTCAAGAACTTTTCCTGGCGCATGCAAGGCGACTTCATGCATTCCAACTACGCCAGCGCGTATCAGAACGACTACCGCGCATCGACCGGCATTGTCTGGCGGTTTTGACCGACTCCTCGGCAAGGCTTTCCCGTACTGCCGCTTGCCGCAGGGTGAATCCGATGAGCTCTTTACTGCCCTCGATTTCCTCATTCGATCACCTTTCGTGAAGGAAGCCTCGTTATCCCTGACCCTCCCTGGCGCATCCAAGAACTTTCTGCGTCTATATGGGTTACGAAATCGAAGATGAGAAAGTTTCATGCCGGAAAACCCAAGAATCTGCAAGTGATCGAAATGCGGCGCGGTTTCGTGTTGGCGTTCTGGATCGAAAATTCATTTATGAGGAAACCATGAGAATGCTCGCGGTCGTTGCATTGATGGTCTTGGCCGCGGAAATCGCCGCCGCACAGGTCCCCACTTCGGGGAACATCTTCTTTGGATATTCGTACTACGACACCAGTCTCAACGGAAACCGTAATAGCCTGAATGGGTGGGAAGGATCGATCGAAGGCAAATTCTTGCCGTTTATCGGAATTGTCGCGGACTTCAGCGGGCACTATGGGTCAGAAGACTTCACGGCTTGCAACGGCTTTGATTGCGTGACTTTCAATACAGACCTTACGCAACACAATTACCTCTTCGGGCCGCGAGTGTCGATGTCGGTTGGGAAATTCCGGCCCTTTGCGGAGGTGCTCATCGGGGCAGCGCATGCGAACGCGCACAATTTCGCATCGGATACTTCGTTCGCCACCGCGGTGGGAGGCGGGCTGGATTACAAGTTCCTGAAATTGTTGGCTTGGCGTTTTCAGGGCGACTACATCCATACGGATTTATTTAACGATCACCAGAACAATTTGCGGTTGTCGACGGGCATTGCGCTGCATTTTTGACAGGCCAAAAACAGGGTTCAGCTGGTTGGCTGAACCCTGCCTTCCGTGGCCACTACAAAACCCAGATCGGGGAGTGATTCCCTCGCCGGCTAAAGCCCAGATTGTTTGCGCGTCGGACGGGCTAAAGCGCCGCTCCACCACGGCGAGTCTAAACGCGCCCCACACCGCGATTGCAACCCGGATCTGATACCGCGATCCTACCCGCACTCAATACCGCGATTTAAGTGCATCCGAGTGCTATGCACGCGGGAGGCTGTCGACCTCGTTGGCCCAATACTTGTGGTCGCGCAGGAAATGGCGCTCGTTCCAGAAATTCATCGCCGTCCAGAGGAAGAGCCATCCTACGCGAAGGTGGCCCATCCGTTGGAAGCGGCGGTTGGTGGTAAAGACACCGCCGCGGACGATCGAGAAGCGCTTTCGCTGCACCCTTTGGCTCAGGCGGTAGTCTTCGGCAAATTGGATCTTCTCGTGGAATCCACCGAACTCCCAGAATTTTCGGCGATTAAACAACATGAACATGCCGGTCGCAAACGGACGATGCAGATAGGACAAGTATTGAAAAAAGTCGTTGCCTGCGTACAACAGCTTGTCGACCCAGGTTCCGTCTTTGCACAGGATATTGGTGGTGACACAGTGCAACTGCCGGGTCTGCGCCTTGTCCATGCAGCGGCGAATCAGGGAGTGGTCGGCGAGTTCGATATCGGCGTCGAGGAAGAGGACGTATGGCGTATCCGCCTGCGCTGCGCCCTGATTCCGGCCATAGGCGGGCATGCCGCCTTTGATCACACCAACATTCAGGCGATCGCAGAAGCGCATGACAATTTCGGGGGTGCCGTCGGTGGAATCGGCGTCAGCGACCAACACTCTCGTACTCGACATCTTCGAATAGTCCTGATTCGTCAGCGAGGTCAGCAAACGCGGAATCAGCCTCGCTTCGTTCTTCGCCGGAATCACGATGGTCAGTTCGCTTTGTGTAGTCATGGATTTGTACCCCCGTTTCGTCGATCGTCAGATACGTGAGCCGGTAATCGACCCAGCCCCCAGAGTTGTAGTAAGCGATACCGTCTGTTTCTGCCTGCAGGGCCTGGTGCGTGTGCCCGCAGAAGATGCGCTGCGCTTCATGGTGCTTCGCGAAGGCCATGGCGCCTGCCGAGACCTTGCTCGACATGCGCAGCCAGCGCGTGTTCAGGCGGTCAATAAGGCGCGCAATCGGTTTGTTTTTGAAGTCGAGTTTCTGCAGTTGCAGGTAGAGCGATGTACCCCAGCGGCTCAGGCGCAGATTGTTAACCTGGAATCCATCGAACTGGTGGCCATGAATGGCCATGTGCCGCTGGCCGCGGTAGTCCCAGGTGTAATGCTGGTAAACACGCACGCCGACCAGGTGCGACATGATGTTGGCGAGGCCGTGGTCGTGATTGCCTTCGACCCAGACAACTTCAATGCCGCGCTTGGGATTGGAGAGCTTGCGGATATAGCCGAGGAACTTCCAGTGATCCTTGGTGAGTCGCGCGAAATTGAGATCCGCAAAAATATCCCCCAGCAGGATCAGGCGCTGGAAGCGGGTTTCTTTGAGCAACGTGGTCGCTTCCCGCGCATGGCTCGTTTCCGCGCCGAGGTGCAGGTCGGAAAGGATCAGCGTGTTGTAGACATGCGGATCCATGAATTGGATTCTGGCAGGCGATTGTTACGGGGTGATTAATGTTGCATCAATATTGGTGCATAGGGTAATCAGGAGGTAATACTGGAAGTAGGGTTTTTCCCGGGCTCCTTCTCAGAAAAACCGGGCTGACTCTTTTATGCATCCAACGTTCGGCGGAGGTGCGGTATGGATGCTCACATGGCGCAAGAACTGCTGAACGAACTGGGGTCGGCGCTCGAAAATCTGGAGACCCGGCAGGCTGCCCTACTCCGATTCCTGAAGGACCAAGGCATCGTGACGGACGAGCAACTCGCTCCCTATCTGAATGAGGCTGGTAATGCGAGCAGCGTCCGATGGCGGGCGGCACACGTAAGACTGGAGCACCTGTTTTCTGCGGCAGCAGAGAAGGAACAACCGTCGGCGAAATCAGAAGACCACCCGAGTTCCGGAACACAAACGCCTCCTAATAAACAGAAGGATCGCCAGGAAACAGGGAAACCCGACAAAATCCCCTATGGAGGCAGCTCGGGGAGAGAAAACACCCCAGGAAGAAAAGGCTGAGAGCGCAGAACCAAAACCGCAGGCGTCAGAAAGGGAAGCGAAAGCACATGAGGCGGGACACGAGCCCGCTACTCAACGCCGGGAACAGGATGCTGCCTAGCTTGAAGTCCCTAGAACGACTGCATGACTTATCCTCACGCACGGGGCTCCAGTTTAATTCGCGTTTACAGCAACAAAGCTGTCCATCAGGGACGTTTTTCTTTGAGTGCCCAGCGCACCCGATGCTAGCCTGCCCTTCCCGCGCCCAACAAGCATCGGTTCAGCAGGGAGACGGTGCCGTCTGAGTTGGTTGGGCACGGACACGCCAACAGCCGTGCCCAACTCTACTCCAACAGGCAGTGGCTAGGTTTTTCTCGGTGCAAATCGCCGGTCGCGGATGATGATGCGTCCCATCATAGTGCTTTGCGACTCGGGGACTATTCCACAAATCCCTGCCTCACGCTGTGAATAAAATCCGTGTAGGGGGGCGTGTGTCCGCTCGAGCGCATGTAACTGGCAATCTGGCCGCGGTGATACGCGGAGTGCATGACAACGTGCGTCAACACATCGATGATCGCGCTGGTCCACGACTCACCTTTTGTGTTCTTGTACGAAATCGTCTGAGAGATGTCGCCTGCGGTCGCTAACTCCAGATACTCATGCCACTCCCGGTTGAGTTTGTCGGCCTCTGTTTCGCAGTGTTCCAGATTCGCTTCCGGCCAGACCGGTACACTCTGCGGCGCTTGCTTCAAGCGTTCGAGCCAGACCCGCTCTGCCGCCAGGATGTGCGCCATCAGTTGCAGGGAGCGGCCATTCTCGCCACCCGCAGCTCGAATCGCGGCCAACGTCTCCCGGTTCGCCCATATGTCATAGGCAAATTCCTTCCGCAAGTAATCCGCAACGGTCACGGCAAGCCTCCCGCAAGGTCCAAATGGTGAGTCTACTCCGGGCACTGGCCAACCACCCAGTCTTGTAACTATCCCTTCACATTGGGAGAATAGACTGCGAGTTGACGTGCTCGGGACCAGATGCCACGAAAATTGCCAGTTCTCAAAAAGTCTGAGGAACAGAACTCTGCCCGCGGGCGCGCCATCAAGGTATCTGCAAGCAGCGACCCGGATGATCTCGCCAATTTGGCGCTCAAAGCCTGCCTCATTGCCCGCGATGCGGCTTTCAACGTCCATGACCTGCTCACAAATTCCTCACGCATGGCCTTTCTCGCCATCAAGGATTGCGAGAAGGAACTCGACCTGATCGAGCGGCAAATCGATGAACGCCTGCCCGAAGCTATCACGCGCGTCAACGAATCGCGCGCGCGCCAATTACTTTCCAGTCTCAAATCCACAACGGATCTGGAACGGATCGGCGATCTGGTTATGAGCGTAGCTCTTCGCGTGCAGGCTCGCACCGCGAAGATTCCCGCCTCCGATACTCGCCAACTCGTCGAAATGTCCACGGTTCTGCGTGACATGCTTGACCTGATTCATAAAGGGTTCTCCACGCTGGATCTCGAGTGCGCACGCAAGGTACTGCAAATGGACAAAGAGATCGACCGCGTCTGCCATGCGCTTTTTCAGAAGCATTTGGCGGAAACCGTTGCCCAAGGCGACACCTCTGGATTTGAAATTCTCCTGATGGCACAGGCCCTGGAACGCGCCGGCGATCACACGACCAACCTGGCTGAAGATTTGTATAGCCTGATCGAAGGACGCAGCCTGCGCCACGTGCCCAAGAAGAAAGCCGCCAATTGAGCAATGGCCTCGCTGGCTCAATGCTGAAAGTTCACTGCCGACCGCCTTTACAAATTCATCAATCATTAACAAACGGGAAACATTCGCGCAACATTCCGCCCATAGAGTTTCTGAGTATCAATCTCATTCATACTGCGAACACCCTAGCCGACTAAGGCTCTGAAGCACAAATGCATCTGCCGGCAGAACCCTCAGAACGGAACGCTTCGGGCACGTCCCTGCCTTATAGACCCATGATTTTCGTGGTAGAAGACGACGAGGATATCGCTCGGCTGATTTCCCACAATCTCCAAGCCGCCGGGTTTGAAGTGCAAAGTTTTGTGAGTGGTGTTTCCGTTCTGACCGAGGCCGTACGCGATTTGCCGTCGCTGTTTCTATTGGATGTCATGTTGCCCGGAATCGACGGCTTTGAACTGTGCCGCCAGATTCGGCAGACGCCCGCTCTGTCGGCCATTCCCATCATCTTTCTCACCGCGAAAACCTCGGAAGCTGATCGCGTGAAAGGGCTGGAACTGGGCGGCGATGACTACATCACCAAGCCGTTCAGTCCGCGCGAACTCGTGGCACGCATTCGAACCGTGCTGCGCGGACTGGGTCACTCGACTTCCGGGACAGAGGTGCTTCGCTTCGGCGATCTCGAAATCGACGTCTCCAGCATGACGGTTCAGGTCGGCGGACACAATGTCCTGACCACCGTGCGTGAGTTCCGTCTCCTTGAGTATCTTGCGTCGCATCGAGGCCGCGTCCTCACCCGGGATCAACTGCTCGATGCAGTGTGGAAGGAAACTCCATTTGTTACGCCGCGCTCGATCGATGTTTACATCCGCCGCCTGCGCGAGAAAATCGAGCGCGATCCTCGCCATCCCCAGTATCTGAAGACCCTGCGCGGAATCGGCTACCGCTTCGAGGTCCCGAAGTAGATCTCGGGCTTTCGCAAAGCCTGTCAGCGCTCTCTGCGAATCCTTGGTGATCTTTGGGTTCGAGCTTTTGTCCCAACTCCTCTCGCTCATTTATTCTGTTCAATATCCCCTTTTCTATGCCGAACAAGTCCAAACTCTTGTGGAAGGTGGACGACCAGCAGGCTTGGCTTGCTGAACTGACCGCCAGTTCCGAGGAACCCGCGAAAGATAATCCGTTGCGGCGCGACGTTCGTTCGCTAGGCGCCATCCTCGGCCAGGTGATCGCGGAACAGGCAGGACAAGAGTTATTCGAATCGGTCGAGAACCTGCGCCGGCTTCTGATCGAACAGCGCGAGAGCGCTCGCCGCGCTCCCGGCGACAATTCCTCCGAATTGATGCGCCAGATTCACGAGCTGATTTCTACAATGGATCTGCCGCACGCGTATCAGGTGACGAAGGCCTTCGCGACTTATTTCGAGCTCACGAATTTAGCCGAGACCAATCACCGCAAGCGACGAAGGCGCGCCGGGAAATTGGATCGCGATCACTCCGCGGTTCCAGGTTCGTTTCGCGGAACGCTTCTGCGCATGAAAGACTGCGGCATCTCCGCCGAGGGCGCCCTCGCGGCGCTGGAACGAATCCGGATCACACCCGTTTTCACCGCGCACCCGACCGAAGTCGCGCGCCAGACAGTTCTTCTAAAGCGTCGCCGCATCGCCAAAGAACTGGAACGCCTTGACCGACTTCCGCTCACCCCGCAAGACGCCGAAGATTGTGAAAATCGCATCCGCGCCGAGGTCACCTCCCTGTGGCAAACCGACGAGGTCCGCCTCACGAAACCCACGGTCGACGATGAAATCCGCATGGGGTTGCGCTATTTTCGGCTTTCGCTGTTTGAGACGTTGCCAAGAATCTACGACGAAATCGTGGAATCGTTCCGCGATGTTTATGGACTGGAACTCGATGAGTCCAGGGTTCCGAACATCATTCACTTCGGCTCGTGGATTGGCGGCGACCGCGACGGCAATCCCCTCGTTAAACCCGATTGCACGCGCAACGCGCTCGCCATGGCGCGCGATCTGATCCTGCGCGAATACCTGGACGATGTGGAAGCTCTCAGCGATCGCCTCAGCTCATCCAGTCGCCAAACCGCTATTTCCGAAGAACTCCTGGCTCGCCTGAACCATTACGAGCGCAGCATCCCCGGCGTGCACCTCGCCTGGGGACCGCAAAATAAGGCCGAAAACTATCGTCGTTTCCTCGCTTACATCTTTCACAAGCTGCAGCGCACTCGCGAGGCCGTCGATGCTCCACAGTCCTATCGCAGCACCGAGGAGTTCGAAACAGATCTGGTGTTGATCCAAGCGAGCCTGCAGTCGAGTCGAGGAGAACGTCTCGCCCATGTCTACATTGCCTCGCTCCTCAGAAATGTTCGCAAGTTCGGATTCCATCTTCACACGCTCGACATTCGCCAGCATGCCCGTGTGCATGCGCAGGTGATCGATGAACTCGGCCCGGAATTGAAAAACGATCCGCGGTCCGACGTCGCTCGCGAACTTCTCGAAACTTTCCGTACCGTTGCGGACCTGAAACGCACGTATCCCAGCCAGTCGATTCGCCAGTACATCATTAGCGGAGCGGAATCCGAGGAAGACGTAATTAACGTGCTCCGGCTCGCCAAGGTCTCCGGCGTTCAAGTTGCCGGCACCGCCAACGATCCGGGCCTGATGCCTGTTCCTCTCTTCGAATCCATTGAATCGCTTCGTGCCGCGAGCAAAGTGATGCGCAACCTATGGATCCGCGGCGAGTACCAGCCCCTGCTCGATTCCTGGGGACGCTGGCAGGAAGTCATGCTTGGCTATTCCGACTCGAATAAAGACGGAGGCATGCTCACCAGCACGTGGGAACTTTATAAGGCACACCGGGCTCTACACGAAGTCGCCAGAGAAATGGATGTGAAGCTCCGGCTCTTCCACGGACGCGGGGGCACGGTCGGACGCGGCGGTGGACCAACTCATTCCGCCATTCTCTCGCAACCACCGGGATGCTTCTCGGGCCAGATCCGAGTGACCGAGCAGGGTGAGGTCCTCAACTGGAAATACGCCGATCCGGTGCTTGCCGAGTGGAATCTTGAATTGATGATCGCAGCCAGCCTCGAAGCCTTCACCCGGCCTGCGCCTGGCGGAGAAAATCTGCCCTGGGAAGAAGCCATTGAGGAGCTGTCACAAGAAGCGTATCGAGTCTACCGCCGCGACATTGCCGAAGATCCCGACGTTCTGGAATATTTCGAGCAAGCCACTCCCGTCAATGAGTTGGACGCGGCCCGGATCGGCTCACGCCCGGCACGACGCTCCAAGGGACGCCGCCTCGAAGATCTACGCGCGATTCCGTGGGTCTTCGGCTGGATGCAAAGCCGCCACGCTGTGCCCGCCTGGTATGGCATTGGTCACGCGGTAGAAACGTTCTCTGAAAGAAAAGAAGGAAACGAGCAACTGCTGCGACAAATCGTGCGCGGATTCCCCGTGTTCTCCGATCTGCTTCGCAACGTTGAACTGGGGATGGCGAAAGCCGATCTTGGCATCGCCCGCGAATACTCCACCCTGGTCAAGAACTCGACTCTGCGGAAACGCATATTCTCCATGCTGGAAGCGGAATTTCTCCGCACGCGCCAGATGATTTTGCGCATCACCGGTCAGCGTGAACTGCTGGCCAGAAACCGAGTGCTGGCACGGTCGATCCGCCTGCGCAATCCCTATGTCGACCCCATGAGCCTCATCCAGGTCGAACTGCTGCGTCGCAAGCAAGGCCAGCAAACATCCGAGCTCGAGTATCCCCTCGGCGCCACCATCAACGGCATTGCCGCAGGACTGCACAACACTGGCTGACATCTTTCCTTCTTCTCCTGCGCATGCGCTTGAGTGCTGTCACGTTCCTCTTATATTTTGTGACCGTGGCTCGCGCTAACGGCGCCCACCGCGGGCCGTCCATTGATAATGCCGTGGACGTGTGCTCGGAACTGGAACCCGTAACATTGCGTACAATTCAGCAGAAACAGCTCAATTCAGCAGAGGATCCATGTCAATCACTCGCTTGTTTAGCGCGGTAGTGCTGACGCTCACCGCATCCGCAGCTTTTGCCCAGGTTTTCCCTTCTCCGAGCGTTCGCCCTCCCTATCCCGCAGGCGGCGCCGATCAAACCAGCGTCCCCAAACTCGAGCACTTCCAACCCGATCTTGTCGACAAGACGCTTGACCCCTGTAATGATTTCTACAAATACTCCTGCAGCAAGTGGATCCGCACCAATCCCATTCCGGCTGACCAGGTCTACTGGACTACGGGTAGCGGCCTTCAGCTCTGGAACGAAACTGTCCTTCGCGACACCTTAGAAGCCGCCAGCAAAAGCGATTCGAACCGCACGGCCGCCCAGCAGAAGATCGGAGACTACTGGGCCGCGTGCATGGACGAGGCCGGCATCGAAGCTGCCGGACTTAAAGCTCTCGAACCGGAACTCGCCCGGATTTCGGCATTGAAATCGAAACAAGACATCACCCTCGAAGTTGCCCACCTGCAGCACGCTTTGCCGGGCGCGTGGCAGGCTGGAGACAACGAAAGCAGCTCTCCGCTCTTCGGTTTCACAGGCACGCAGGACTACGATGATGCCTCGATGGTCGTGGCGCAAATCGATCAAGCCGGACTCAGCCTACCCAACCGTGACTACTACCTGAACCCCGACGACAAGTCGAAGGAGATTCTGTCGAAATACCGAACCCACTTGCAGAAGATGTTCACGTTGGTGGGCGAATCAGAATCGCAGGCGGCGGCCGACGCTGGCACCGTGATCGAGCTCGAAACCGCTCTGGCACAGGCGCAGATGGATAACGTCAAACGCCGCGATCCTAAGAACGTCAACAACAAGATGAGCCTGGCGCAGATTCGGCAGTTGGCACCCTCGATCGATTGGGACGGATACCTGAAGGCGGTGCGGGCGCCTGCCAGCGATCACTATATCGTTACGTCCCCCGATTTCTTCCGCGCCGAGGAAAAGCTGCTGAACGATCACCCGCTCGAGCATTGGCAGACGTATCTGCGCTGGCAACTGATTCACCGCGCCGCCCCGAATCTCACCAAGGCCATGGTGGATGAAAACTTCAACTTTTTCGCCCACACGCTTGCGGGGGCTGAAGAGCAGCGGCCGCGCTGGCGCCGTTGTGTGGCCGCCGCCGATCGCGACCTCGGCGACGCCCTGGGCCAAGCCTATGTCGATCGTGCGTTCTCGCCCGAGAGCAAGGCCCGCACCATTGCGATGGTTCACTCCATCGAGGGCGCTTTGAACTCCGACATTCGAAGCCTGAGTTGGATGTCTCCGGAGACCAAGCAACAAGCGGTGATCAAGCTGAAAGGGATCGAAGACAAGATCGGGTATCCATCCCGCTGGCGTGACTACTCGAGCGTGAAGATCACGCGCCACAGCTATTTGAATAACGTTGCGCAGGCAACATCATTCGAGTTCCAGCGCTGGATTGCGAAAATCGGCAAGCCCGTGGACCGCGCGGAGTGGACCATGACGCCTCCCACCATCAACGCGTATTACGACCCACAGCTCAATACCATCAACTTCCCGGCGGGGATTTTGCAGCCCCCGTTCTTCGATCCCAGCAAGGATGACGCGGTGAACTTTGGCGCAATCGGCATGATCATCGGACACGAGATCATCCATGGGTTCGACGATCAAGGCCGCAAGTTTGATTCAAAGGGAAACTTGCGCGACTGGTGGACTGCCGA
>Ga0126379_10002159_pt1 | contig 12403 bp, 9 predicted proteins | sample PanSoiMetPlot_24_FD_92640 | JGI IMG/M metagenome (GOLD analysis project Ga0126379, IMG submission 92640) | Tropical forest soil microbial communities from Panama - MetaG Plot_24 | ecosystem: Environmental > Terrestrial > Soil > Tropical forest > Bulk soil | place: Panama | collected 2016-02-17
CTCGGTCTCGTGGCATCGCTCGCAGGCGCGACCGAACGAGCCCTGATGGACGTCATCCGATCGATGGCACCCGTAGCACCCGGACTGCAGCGTGATCTTCTCGACATTCTTCGCGGTGTGGCAGGTGTGGCAATCGAGCCCGCGATGCGCCCCGGTCAGAGGATATTTGGTCTGGGCGTCGTGATCGAAGCGCCAGCGCGCCCAGCCGTTCGGATTGTGACAAAGCGCGCAGTCCTTCCCCAGCCGCCCCTGGTGATGCTGATCCTTGTGGCAGCTCGCGCAGGCGAGCGGCGTGCCCTTGTAGGACGCGGATCGGTGGCACTCCTCGCATGGCACGACGGCGTGACGCCCGATCAGCGGAAAGCGCGTGAGCTCATGATCGAACGCCGCCGTCTTGCGCCAGCCGGAATCCTGATGGCACTGCTCGCAACGGCTGCCGAGTCGGCCTTTGTGCGGATCGTTCTTCTTGTGACAGGACGCGCAATCGGTCGCGAGCTTGCTGTCGAGCGCCGAGCCGGTGTGGCACCCCTCGCATTTCACCTTGACGTGTCCGCCACGCAGCGGGAATTTCGTCCTGTCGTGATTGAAGCGCGCCGGCTTCCACTTGCTGTCGCCGTGGCACGACTCGCATTTGGCGCCGAAGCGGCCCGCGTGGACGTCCTGGATCTGATGGCAGCCGATGCAGGCGGTCGAGACGCCGCGATAACGCTCGCCGGCATGGCAGACCGCGCAGGCGACGCCAGCATGCGCGCCGAGCAGCGGAAACCTTGTCGTCTTGTGATCGAAGGTCTTGAGGTGCGTCCAGGCTGCCTCGTCATGGCAGCCTTCGCATTTCTGCCCGAGCGCGCCTTTGTGCGGCTCCTTCGCCTTGTGACAGTCGAAGCAGAGCGCCGGCGTGTTGCGAAACTTGACGCTCTGCACATGGCACCTGTCGCAGGCGACGGACGCATGTCCGGCCTTGAGCTGAAAATTCGTCACCGTGTGATCGAATGTCTCGCGATCGAGCTGGACGATGTCGACATTGCGCCCCTTGTGATCCGTGTGACAGGTCCGGCAGTCCTGCCTTGCGGCTTCGGTCTGACGTCCGTGGAACCGCCTGCGCGCCAGCCGGTCCGCCGCGATCTCCTTATGGCAGGCGAGACAGAGATTGGTCTGCGACTCGCGCGCGAACGGAACGTGGCACTTGGTGCAATCCTTCTCGAGCTGGGCATGCGCCTCCACGAGCGGACCCGGCATGACCAGCTTCTCGAACAGATTCTGCGACTTGGCCGCCCAATGCGCTGTCACCGCCAGGCTCGCCGCGATTGCGAACGCCACCGTGACGGCGCGCCTGAACACGGGTCCTCCGGTCAATAGAGATGCGCCGCCACCACGTGGATGCAGGCCGCCAGAATAAGGATCATGAAAAGCGGCAGGTGCAGTACGTGCCAGAGGCCGAACAGGCGATCGTAGAGCTCGAACGCCGCCGCCTTTTTCACCGCGGCGACGTGCAGCGTCACGACCTCGATGATGCCGTCGAACTGCTGCCTGCGCACGCGGCGCGACCATTTGAGCCGCTTCGCCTCGGACTTCACGAGCCGGTCAGCCTGGCGCTGCAGCCGGCGGCGCAGGAAGCGCGCGCGCAGGGCGACGAGCGGCAGCGTCCAAAGGCTGCCCGCGATGCCCTTCGGCAGCACGGCGGCGCGGTCCGCGAAGGCATGCATCTGCGCGACGATCTGATCGCAGCCCGAGATCCCGCTGCCGAGCGATTTCTCCAGCGCCTCGGCGTCGGCGCGGAGGTCGCGCAGCGCCGCCTTGCGGCCGTAGAGACCCATGTGAATCTTGGCGTACAGATAGCGGCCGATGATTCCGCTCGTCGCCACCGTCAGCATCGCGACGAGCGCGACATTGCTGTTGAGCGATCCCAATCTGAAATTCGAATGAAAAAGGATCAGCGCCGGTCCGATCAGGCCGAGCACCATGTGCATGCGAAACCACAACGTCACCGATCCTGCCAGACGTATGCGCTTGCGCAGCGGATAGAGCAGCAGGAGCAGCATCGCCGAGGCGCCCGCGACGCCGAGCCAGTATCCGACGCCGCTCTCCGGAATGACGTATTCTTCGCCGCGATTGAGCCAGCCCGTCAGCAGCGCAGCCGCAAGGACGGTTGCGAAGATTGCCGGCGCCGTTGTCAGCGCCCGGCGCTTCGCGTAGTGGGAAAATTGCGATTGTCCGGCGCAGGCTGCAGGCGGCTTGCGATCGCTCTTGGCGTCGGCAGCCGGCGCTTTGCGATCGCCTTCGCCGCGGGCCGATGTTTCCTTGCGCTCGCTCTCGCCGGTGCCCGGCGATTTGCGATCGCCCGCGTCGCGGGCGATTGGCGATTTGCGATCCCGCTCACCGGCATCTTTGCGCTCGCTCGGCTCGCGAAGGTCGGATTTTGACGACCGCGCGGAATGGTCGGCGCGCGCGTGCGTCAGCACCGTGTCAGCCATGCGTGCCCCCTTCGATACCGCGAGCCAGCTGGCGCGCGGATCCGCAACGCACAGGTGCGTGATCGATCGATGATGACGAGAGCGAGCCGCTTCGCGTTTTTTGTGAAGAATTGCGGGCGAATCTGGGGCGCAGCGCAAGCCATCCTGGCGTGCGCCATCGCGCGCTGCCCGACATTCTACAAAATCGTGGCGCCGACTATGGGGCCGTCGACGCCGGACCGTCGGCGTCAAAATGCGACGGTATCCCGAGCACGTCGGGCGCAGGGTCCGGTACGCAGATCCAGATTTCGCCGGGGTCCGTAGTGGAGGACTCCGAGCGCCAAGGTTTCTCGCGCCATGCGCTTCGATCCGATGTTCATTGTCTATGCCCTGCCCCTGCTGATCGTCTGGGTCATCTATCTCCGACGTCGCCGCAGGATGGAGGCGGAAAGTCTCGCGAAGCATGCGGCGGCCGCCGAAGCGGGCCTGCTCGAGCCGGCGTCACTGCATCCCGAGATCGATCCGGGGCTCTGCCTCGGTTGCGGCGCATGTGTGAACGCCTGTCCGGAAGGCGACATCCTCGGGCTGATCGACGGCAAGGCGCAGCTCGTCGAGCCGTCGGAATGCATCGGTCACGGCGCCTGCCGGGCGTCGTGCCCGGCCGACGCCATCACCCTGGTGTTCGGCACCGCAAAGCGCGGCGTCGACATCCCGCATGTCGGCAGCGACTTCCAGACCAATGTGCCGGGCATCTTCATTGCCGGCGAGCTCGGCGGAATGGGGCTGATCCGCAACGCGATCGAGCAGGGACGCCAGGCGATGGAGTCGGTGCGCAAGCTGAACGACCTCGGCAAGGCCGACCGCTACGACGTCGTGATCGTCGGCGCCGGTCCGTCCGGCTTTTCGGCGAGCCTCGCCGCAGTGCAGCACAAGTTGCGCTACGTCACCGTCGAGCAGGACAGCTTTGGCGGCACCGTCGCCCATTTCCCGCGCGGCAAGGTGGTGATGACCGCGCCATGGACGCTGGCGCTGATCGGCAAGGTCAATTTCCGCGAAATCAGCAAGGAGAAGCTGCTCGAATTCTGGAACGGGATCCTGAAGAAGACGCCACTGAAGATCAACTATGGCGAGAACGTCAGCGCCATCACGCGGGTCGGCGACAACTTCGAAGTCAAAACCAGCAAGACCGTCTATCCCACCCGTGCGGTCTTGCTCACGATCGGTCGGCGGGGAACGCCGCGCAAGCTCAACGTTCCGGGCGAGGACCTCAACAAGGTCGTCTACCGCCTGATCGATCCCGAGCAGTACCGCGGGCAGCATGTGCTCGTGGTCGGCGGCGGCGACAGCGCGCTCGAGGCGGCCCACACCATCGCGGACCAGCCGGGAACGACCGTCACCTTGTCGCACCGCAGCGAGGGTTTCTCGCGCGCCAAGATGAAGAACCGCGAGAAGGTCGACGCGGCCGAGAAGTCCGGGCGCCTCAAGGTCGTGCTGCAGTCCGAGATCAAGCGCATCGGTCCGGACGATGTCGAGATCGCGCAGAAAGGCCAGGCGCCGCTGACGATCCCGAACAATGCGGTCATCATCTGCGCCGGCGGAATTCTCCCGAATGCGTTCCTCAAGAGCGTCGGCATCGAGGTCGAGACCAAATATGGCACCGCCTGACATCACGCGCGTCGCCCGGATGGCGGCCGTTGCGCTCGCCGCCATCGCGGCGCATCCGCCGGCGGCCCCTGCGCAGGATGCGCGCGACAACGCCGTCGAGCGCGCGATTGGCGCCGCGCTGCGCGCCGGCGATTTCCGCCAGGCGGCGGCGATGCTCGAGCGCATGGCGAAATCCGGCAGCGCCGAGGCGCAATATCAGCTGGCGTCGCTCTACCGGTCCGGCCGCGGCGTCGCCCAGGATGACGCGCCGGCGTTCCGATGGATGGAGGCCGCGGCCCAGCAGGGCCACGTGCGGGCGCAATTCAATCTCGGCACGATGTACGTTTCGGGACGCGGCGCGCCGCGTGACGACGCCAAGGGCCGGGCCTGGCTCGAGAAGGCCGCTGCCGGCGGGTACGAGGAGGCGGGCCGGTTTCTTGCCAATCTCCCGTCGGCGCCGGCTGCGGCGCCGACGCAGGCGCCGTCGACCGCGGCGCCGGCTGTCGCCGCTCCGTCTGCGGCGCCGGCTCGGCGGCTTTCCGGTCTGCCGGCGACGGCGGCCGTCGCCGGCCGCGCCCTGATCCTCGACGCGGCCTTGCGCGGCCAGGCCGATGCGGTCCGGCAACTGATCAAGACGCCACCCGGCGTCACCGCGACGGATGATGACGGCAACACTCCGCTGGCGCTCGCCGCCGCCGCCGGCGCGTCGGCTGTGGTCGAACTGCTGCTGGCCGCAAACGCCGACATCAATGCGCGAAACAAGGCGGATGAGCAGCCGCTCATGCTGGCGGCGGCGAAAGGCCATGCCGACGTGGTCGATCGGCTGCTCGCGAAGCACGCCGACCTCGCCGCCAGATCGCAGCGGGGCGATACCGCGCTGGCGCTCGCGGTGCGCGGTTGTCACGCGCAAGTCCTGGGTTCCCTTGTCGCGCATGGGGCCGATCCGAAGCTGGTCCTCGCGGGCGATACCACGCTGCTCATGCTCGCTGCCGAGACGTGCGACGACGCGATCGTCCTCGCGCTCGCCGCCGGCGGGGCGGAACTCGACGCATCCGACAGCAAGGGACGCACCGCGCTCTGGTTCGCGGCGGGCCGCGGCGATGCGCTCGCCGTCTCGGCGCTGCTGTCGCGGGCGGCCGACCGCCGGATTGCGGACGCGCAGGGACGCACGCCGCTGCTGGTCGCGATCGAGAACGGTCACGCCGAGGCGGCCGAGGCCCTGCTCGGCCGTGGCGCCGACCTCGATCGACGCACCGCGAGCGGCAATACGGCGCTGATCCTGGCCGCGAACCGCGGCTTGACCGCGATCATTCGCCCGCTGCTGCAGCGCGGCGCCAATCGCGACGCGAAGAACGATCAAGGCTACACGGCGCTGATGATTGCGGCGCGCAAGGGCGCGGCCGACATTGTCAAGCTGCTGGTCGAGGCCGGCGCCGACCGCAGCCTGCGCAACAAGAAGCGCGAGACCGCGCGCGACATTGCGCTCGCCTCGGGAAACACCGAGGTTGCTGAGTTACTGAAATAGCCCGACCGCGGTATCCAAGCCCCACGAAATCGCCGAGCTGAACCCGTAGGTCTTGACCCAATTCCCCCATTTTCGGGCAAAACTGGCGATGCGTTCGCTCATGGTCTCGTCGTGATCGGCAATGACGTAGAAACGGGAGGAGACCAGTCGGAAGCGGATCAGCTCGATCGGGCGGCAGCCGAGCGACTGCAGGCATTCGGCGAGATACCTGGCCTCGAACCGGCGACCGGACTGCCGCTGAACGATCATGAGCGCTCGGTCCGGACGGCGCAGCGCCGCTACCTCGTACAAGGCGACGTGCTTGGGCGTCAGTCGCTTGCCTTGCAGCCCATTGTCCGGATCGAGAAAGACGAGGTCGGCTTTGTCGACCGATTCGACCAGTTCCTTCGCCCAGATCTCGCGCAGCGATGCGCGCCGCGGGACCGATCGGCTGTGGAACAGCGCATCACCAAGGAGCCCGCTCGCTTCCAGTGCCGTCAGGCGGGGATACCTGTTTCGGCGGTCGCCCTCGATCGCGCTGAGCGCGTCGAAGACTTCGGGCGCGAGGTGGCGGAATTCTTCCGGGCGCTGCAGGTAGTCGAAATATCTTTCTGAATTCGTGTCCTCGCCTGTCCGCCCGGTGACATACCAACAGACCGCGAGGCGCCGGCCCGCGGTCAGGTGCCGCAGGAACGCAAGCTTGCCGAAGTCGCCGATATTCCCGACCCACCGATCCCGCATCCCCCGACCTCGCCCGAGTCCGGAGCCGAAGATCGCGGCCGCAAATTCTCAAATGCACGCCGCGCAAATCCGTTCGAAAAATGGCACCTGCATGAACGCAGGCCTGGATGTTTCCAAGCGCTCGGGTGAGTTCGGTCAGGATTTTCAGGTCGCGTCAAGTTTTTTGCGCGAGCAAGGCCGTTTTTGTTGTACAGTAAAGATGCGACAAAGCGGCGCGGGTGGCTCATGGCCGCATGCGGCGCCGGGCGCCTCCGACTACGCGCGGCTGGCGGGTATTTTTATGTCGCGTCATATCTTTTGTCGCGCAAGGACTCTTTCCATCATACAGTAAAGATGATATAGAAAGGTGAGCGGTGCTCGCTCATGGAACGCATGCGGCGACACGCTGGGCGCGGCGTCCTCAATCCGCGCTGCGACGGTCGACGCGTGTGCGTCTTATGTCCGCCCTCCAGTGCCGACCGGGGTGCCCCGCCCCGGTCGGCCGCAACGCGTCAGCGCGTCCCCCAGCCGCGCGGATCGGACTTACCCGACATTTGGTGCGGCGCCGGACTGGCTGAGGCCGGGCGGGGAAAGTCGCACACCGGGCAGGATCGACCAGCCGACGCCGGCCGCCACGACGATCCATAGCCACACAAAGTGAATCGCGCGCAGGCGAAATCCGTCCTCGAAGAATGCCGCGCGCCATTGCCCAGAAGAAGAACGGCGCCGACAGCGCCAGAATCCCGATCGTTGCGCGGTCCGTGCGCGGCCACCGCGACGCCGGCGCCGCCCACAGCAGATAAGCGATGCCGCTCAATGAATAGAGAAGCCCGATGACCGCAGGGCGATCTGGGCCTTCAAGGCGACAGCTTCGACGGCTAAAAGGTCTCGCGATCGCGCCGCAACGTTCAGGATCCGACGTGGCCTACTTCCGCAATACGACAGTCAATCTGCTCAATCTGCACTATGGGATCCATTCGCTCGCGCTCACCGGCAGCGGGTCATTCTTCGTCGTCTTTCTGCTCAAATCCGGCGTTCCGGCGCCGGCCGTGCTCGCTGCCTTCGCGGCCATCCTGGCCGGGCGCTTCGTGATCCGTCCGAACGTCATCGTGCTTGCGAGGCGCACGGGGCTCAAGCCGCTGGTCATCGCCGGCACGCTCGCATCGGGGGTGCAGTACCCGCTGCTCGCGGAGGTGCAGGGGATCGGCGCCGCGCTGCTGGCGCTCTGCGTCGTCTCGGCGGTCGGCGATACGCTTTACTGGACGACCTATCACGCCTATTTCGCGGCGCTCGGCGACGCCGAGCATCGCGGCCACCAGGTCGGTGCGCGCGAAGCGGTGGCGGCCGTCGTCGGCATCGTCGGGCCGCTCGCCACCGGATGGGCCTGACGACGCTCGGACCGCGCATTGCATTCGACGCATCGGCGATCGTGATGGTGCTCGCAGCGTTGCCGATCCTCTGGACGCCCAATGTCGCGGTGCGCTCCGACGTATCGGGCGCGTTTCGCGCGGCGATTCCCGGCGTGCTCCTGTTCGCGGCGGACGGATTGTTCGCAATCGGGTATGTGGTCGTCTGGCAGATCGCGCTTTTCCTCTCGCTCGGCGAAAGCTTCGCGGCGTTCGGCGGCGCCATGGCGCTGGCGGCGCTGGCCGGCGCCGTGAGCGGGCTGTTTCTCGGCCGCCTGATCGATACGGGGCACGGGACGCGCGCCGCCTGGGTCGCCCTCGCCGCGCTCGTCATCACAACGATCCTGCGCGCGGTGAGCTACGGCAACGCGCCCTTGGCGGTGATCGCCAATGCGTGCGGCGCGCTCGTGGTGTGCCTCTATGTTCCGGCCTTCGGCACGGCGGTCTACAACCAGGCCAAGCGTTCGCCCTGCACGCTGCGCTTTCACGTCGCGGCCGAGGGCGGCTGGGACGCGGGCGGCGCGACCGCGGCGCTGATCTGCGCCGGCCTGCTGGCGGGCGGCATTCCGCCCGGCGCATGCATCCTGCTCTCGCTCGTCGGCGCGCTCGCGGCATTCGTGCTGCTGCGGAACTATTTTGTGCAGGCCGAGGCGACGGTCGCACGCGTGCCGGCGCCGACCGAGCCGTGACACGGCATTGCCCGACGCGAGATCGCGGCGCGGCACTCATCTCGTCGCAAATGTCACCACCAGCTCCACCGGCATCCCAAGCGGCAGGGACGCGGCGCCGACGGCGCTGCGGGTGTGCGCGCCGCGTTCCGCGAGCACGGCGGCAAACAGGTCGGACGCGCCGTCGAGCACCGCGGCGTGCTGGAGAAAGTCCTGCATGCTCGCCACGAACCCGTCGACGCGGATGAGCCCGTCAAGTGCGGCGAATTCCTCGAGCAGGTGCTTGAGCTGCGCCAGCACGTTGAGGCCGGCGAGCCGCGCGGCCTCCCGGCCCTGTTCGACCGTGAGCTCGCGCCCGAGCACGCCGGTGACAACCGGCTTCCCGTCCCGGATCGGCAACTGGCCCGACAGACTGCCCACCTTGCCGCGGATCACGCCGGCACGATAGTTGCCGACCGGCGCGGGCGGCGCCGGGAGTGCGAGCCCCATTGCGGCAAGACGGTCTTCCACACTCATCGCGCACTCCTCTGCTGGCGAACAGCTCAACCGCACGGCCCGATGACGCAGACCGCGGCGGCCGTACAAGCTTTTCCGGCGGCGCAGCTTCCCGCAATGAGACGGTGCGCCCCACGCCTCGTGCGGGCAGACCGGTAGACTAAGGTTGACCGAGGGTCGACGCTCGCGGCTCCTGGACGCATCCGAGGATCGGATTGACGCCGCCATGGCGCGCGCACGACTGGCCCGCGGTTGCGCGTACCCGGCGCCACCGCAGCTTACTTGTCATGCTTCTCCTGCGCTCCCGCGACCTTGACGGCGTCGGCCCACAGCGGGATGTCGGCCGCGATCATGGCGGCGAACTCGGACGGGCTGCTGCCGATCGGATCGACCCCGCTGCCGATGAGGAGCTTGGCGACGGCCGGATCCTTGACGGCGCGCGTCGTCTCGGCGGCGATGCGGTCGACGATTTCCTGCGGCGTCCCGGCCGGTGCCATCAGGCCGAGCAGCGTCGACACCTTGAATCCCGCGTAGCCGGTTTCGATGAAGGTCGGCACGTTGGGAATCTGCGTCGAGCGCTTCTCGCTCGTGACCGCCAGCGGCCGCAGGGCATCGCTCGCCGCAAATGGCAGCACGGCGACGAGGTTCAGGACCGTGATCTTGACGTGGCCCGCGATCACGTCGTTGAGCTGCGCGGCGCCGCCCTTGTACATCACGGGCGTCATCGTGAGCCCGGCGCGCTTGAAGAAGAGCTCGGCCGCCAGGTGCCCGGTGCTGCCGACTCCGGACGACGCATAGCCGAGATGCGTCGGCTGTGTGCGCACGTAGTCGACGAACTCGGCGACCGTCTGCGCCGGGACGCTCGGATGCACGACCAGGACGAAGGGGCTCGTTCCGACCACCGACACCGGGGCGAAATCCTTGACCGGATCGTAGGGGGTCCTGGTGACCGCGGGCATGATCGAGATCTGCGCGCTGGTGGCGAGCAACAGCGTGTAGCCGTCCGCCGGCGAACGCGCCACCGTCTCGGCCGCCACCACGCCGCTGGCGCCGGCCCGGTTCTCCACCACGAACTGTTGCGCGAACGCGTTGCCGAGCTGCTGCGCGATGACACGCGCTGCGACATCGCTGCTGCCGCCGGCCGCGAACGGCACCACGATCCGCACCGGCCGTTGCGGCCAACCCTCCGATCGGACGGGCGTGGTCTGGGCGACAGCCGCGATTCCGGCGAGAAATGCCACCACGCGAAACAATACCGTCCGCCGTCGTCCGCAAACCTGCATTGCCATATCCATCCGGAGGTTGACCCAGGGGAATTATAATTCTAGCTCTGATTGAAACAAGCGCCGTGGGGGGCTAAGCTTGCCGCCCCATGAGGTTGGACTTCCACAGGAATCGGGGGCAGTGGTCAGAAAGATCGACTGGGACAGTCAGATCGGTCGCCGCCTCAGGTTGCGGGACCTTCACGTCTTTCTCGCAGTCGCCCAGCACGGCAGCATGTCGAAGGCGGCGAGAGAACTGCAAGTGTCGCAACCGGCGGTGTCGGACGTCATCACCGGCCTCGAGGAGACGATCGGCGAACGCCTGTTCGACCGCGATCAGCGCGGCGTCGAGCCGACGCGATACGGCCACGCGCTGATCCAGCGCAGCCTCGTCGTGTTCGACGAGCTCAAGCAGGGCATCAAGGACATCGAATTCCTCGCTGACCCGACGGTCGGCGAGCTGCGGATGGGCTGCGTCGACTCGATCGCGTCGACAATCCTTCCGCAGGTCATCGAGAGGTTCTGCGAGCGGTATCCGCGCATCGCGCTGCATGTCGACCGGCTGGTGACCACCGACGTCGACCTGATGAAGCTGCGCGAGCGAAGCCTCGACGTCGTCCTCGTCCGCTATTTTGCGCCGTTCCCCAAGCAAAGCGACGACCTGGCCACCGAGACGCTGTTCGAGGACTATCTGGTCATCGTCTGCGGGCGAAAAAGCCGATGGGCGCGGCGCGGCACGGTCGGCCTCGCCGACCTCATCCACGAGCCCTGGATCCTCACCCCGTCCGACAGCGCCAACACCTCGATTCTCGCCGATGCGTTCCGCTGCCACGGCCTCGAGATGCCGAAGGCGTTCCTGACGACCTACTCGGTCGAGCTGAGAACGAAGCTTGTCGCCACCGGCCGTTACATCGCGGCCTTCGCGCGCTCGGTGATTCAGCCCGATGCCGAACGGCTGTTGAAGGTCCTGCCGATCGAACTGCCGTCGCGGCCATGGCCGATCGTCATGATCACCCTCAAGCATCGCACGCCGAACCCGGTTGCCCGGCTGTTCATCGAGCATCTGCGCGACTGCACCAAGGACATCGCGGCCGGTCTGCAGCCCGAGCAGGGCAACGGCGCGGTTCCTGTGCAGTCGAAGCGAACGCGGTGATGGTCGGCTCACGCTGCAGCGCTGCATCGTGGATGCGCCCGATCAGCTCGGACAGAATTTCGAACGTAAACCCGTGCGTTTGCGACGCTACACTGGCTTGCTAGCTTCCTGGACCATCCATCACCTTGTATCTTCCTAGGCCGACGGGAGTTCTAGAAAGCTCGGCGTTGACCGTCTTGCGGCAACAAAAAGGACGGTCGGCGCACCCGGAGATGTGTCGATGGCGTTTCTCCATTCAGCCACGGCCAGCGACCTCCTGGATTCGCTGGTAAGTCTGTTGGCCGCCTTTGTGCTTGGCGCCCTTATTGGAGCAGAGCGCCAGTATCGCCAACGCGGAGGCGGCTTGCGGACCCACGTCCTGGTCGCCGTAGGCGCTGCAACGTTCGTGGACATCGGGCAGCACCTGAACGGCAATGCGGGCGCGACTCAGGTCATCGCCTATGTGGTTTCCGGCGTCGGTTTCCTCGGCGCTGGCGTGATCATGAAACAGGGCAGCAACGTCTGGGGCCTCAACACTGCCGCCACGCTATGGTGCTCGGCTGCAGTCGGTGCTTGCGCGGGAGCCGATCTGGCATTCGAGGCAATTGCATTGACCGGCTTTGTCCTGGCCGGCAACACACTGTTGCGTCCGCTTGTCAACGCGATAAATCGCGCCCCGATCGATCAGGGTGCGACGGAAGCGATTTATGAGGTTCGCACCACAACGACTGTGGAGCATCTCGACGACGCACGGGAATTTTTGCGAGAGAAACTGGAATCTGCCAGTTATCCCCTGAGGGAAATCGAAGTCGTGGAAAGAGAAGGGGGAGGCGTCGAGCTGGTTGCGATGCTGTTGGGTACGGGCGCCGATCCGCGTGAACTGGACGAGATCGTTTCAAGCCTCGAAGCCAATCCATTGGTCCAAAGCGCAAGCTGGACGTTGCGAACGACAGAATAATCGGGCCGCGCGAGCCCGTCGTGCAAGATGGCCTCCGACGACCTTCTGTGGCGCGCCGCATTGTCCGTGCCGGCCCTCAGCCCCCTGGCCCAACCTGAACCGCTCGCGGCAAGCCAGATTGCATCTTCGACAGAGCCCGCCGGAATGCCTCGGGGCGGCGGTTC
>Ga0126379_10002160_pt1 | contig 12402 bp, 9 predicted proteins | sample PanSoiMetPlot_24_FD_92640 | JGI IMG/M metagenome (GOLD analysis project Ga0126379, IMG submission 92640) | Tropical forest soil microbial communities from Panama - MetaG Plot_24 | ecosystem: Environmental > Terrestrial > Soil > Tropical forest > Bulk soil | place: Panama | collected 2016-02-17
ACGCAACAGCTTTCATTTCTTTCTTCCGTCGAACGCAGCTGTAGCGGCAGTAAATTCTCGTCAGCCACCGCTTGCGGCGCTTCCCCTTGCGCTCCGCTTTATACAATTGCAGAATTGGTTTAACCTTTGTGGCTTTTCTTAGCTGGTCGTTCAATTCGCGCCACGTCATTCCTATTTTCCTCCCTTTGTCCACCCATATTCTCAGTTGCTAATTGTCGAGGACGTCAGCGGGCATCTGCAAGATAGCAATGCGACATTTCGGTCCGAAGAACTGACATTGCAATGAAACGACTTTGCATGAAGCCGACTGCTACTCGGCCTGATTTGATTTTACGTTCTTACGAGGACGCCGGAGTCTAGAATTAATGAGTATTCGCTTCCCATGGCCAACAAACCTCCGCTGATTTCGGCCGAAATTCACGCAAGACTTGAAGTGGCGCGAATTGCACGCCTGGCGACGCAGGATGCAGATCGAAGGCCGCACGTAATTCCTATTTGCTTTGTCTGGGATGGCTCGGTCTTTTATTCCGCGATTGATCACAAGCCGAAGCGAGTAACTCCGACCCGGTTAGCGCGGATGAAGAACATCAAACAGACGCCTCATGTTGCGTTGCTCGTCGACCAATATGATGAAGACTGGACGCGTCTGTGGTACGTGCTCGTGCGCGGAGAAGCGGACTTGGTTTCTTCACCGGCCGAGCGTAAACAGGCGATTCAGCGCTTGCGAGCGAAATATCCCCAGTACGACGAGAGCATGCTGGACGAGGACGCTCCTGTGTTGCGCATTACTCCGGTGCGGGTCGTCGCATGGGGCAAGATGTAGAGTCAGCAACACCAAGTTGATGCAAGCTACAGATCCATCATTCCGCGCAGTTGCTCCAGCAAACACAGCCAACCGTCAAGCGATTGGCCTCCGGGAGCAAAGGCCGGATCAAAGAAGACTTCGCTCGCCCCAATTTTCGCGCAAGCCCTAACATCGTCACTGATCTGTTCAAGTGAACCGGAGAATACCGCCCGGTCCTTGCCTAATGGTTGTTCGGTAAGCCCCAAGCCCGCATGAACGACCATGGAGATAGCGGACGGATCGCGCCCCGCTTCCTTCGCCATTTGCTTGATGCTGCCGAACATTTCCGCCATGGCGGGAACGGGAAGGAAGACCGGATTCCATCCGTCGGCCAATCTTGCAAGGCGCTTGAGCGCAGCAGGGACGAATGCGCCCAGGTAAATCGGCGGATGCGGCTTCTGCACGGGCTTGGCGTCGATGTAAGACTTGGGCACATTAAAAAATTTACCGTGAAACTCAACTGGATTCGTGGTCCAAATGGCTTTTAGCAATGGCAGAAATTCATCAGCCAAGGCCCCTCGCTTCGTTATGTCGGCACCGGTTGCGTCCATCTCATCTTTATTCCAGCCCAGACCCAGCCCAACGCACAGTCGGCCATTGGAAAGGATATCGATCGTTGTCAACCGGCGCGCCAGCATCACCGGGTTGTAGTAGGGCATGTCGAGGACGCTGGTGCCCAGCCTGATCTTTCTGGTATGAGCTGCGACGTAAGTGAGCGAGTCCAGTGGATCAAGTGTGTGCCTGTAGACTTCCGGTAAGGATCCGTCGGGCGTTCCGGGATAGGGGGTTTGTAGCTTTACTGGATAAAGCAAGCGCTCGATCGTCCATAAGCTGCTGTAGCCGAGAGCCTCGGCGCGTTGTGCGACCTTGGTGACCGCTTCTACGGTGCCGATGGGCCCGATGTTGGGTAACGAAAAACCAATCTTCATGGCACACCCCGATGCGAAGATGGGCGGTATTTAACCATAAGCGTGGTACCCCTCTCAAATGGGGAAACGATAGCCTGTCCTGTAGTGTGTGGCGAGATAGTCGCGTTGGTGAAAAATCGCAATACCAATCTTCTACCATCAGGAAAAATATTTTCTTCTGATTAAAGAGTGCTATATCGGAGCTTGGCGGACTCGGCTTGGCTCGCTTCAGGATGTGGATGTTCGTGTCGTCACTGCGGTAGCCCCAGTGCGCGCAACCAAAAACCCCGACAACTTGAAACCTGACGCTCTAAGGTTCGGAAGCTCCACCTTTTGCAAAGCGCGTAGAGGAGTTGGCACTAGCCGAATAGGTCGATTCGGCAAGCCTCAACCGTTTGGCGACGATCGCGGGGTCCCCAACTTGGAAACTATTTGGCGCCGTGTGGTTAGGATGCTCAATCCGATGCCAGGCATTTAGGCTCTCTTGGTATTGAGAGCGTGCTTCACCCCAGTCCGACCTGCGCGATGCAGATTGCCCTGCTCGCTGAGCTTTCCTGGCGCTGAGATCGCCAAGGCCGGAGTGGGCGTCTGCGGCGACGTAGATTGCGTCGAGGTTCGCGGGGATTAAGGGTTCAGCGATGGTCAGGGCTTGCCGAAAATATTCGGACGCGACCTCATCATGACTTGCCTTGGAACAAGCCTCTCCTAGTTTCACGTCGGCTGCGGCCACGTTTACCTGTTCTCCGGCACCCGCCTTGTATAAGGACTCATAAATCGACCTGCCGTGCTGAATCTCGGCAATCGCTGACTCCGGCTGATTGGCGATCGTCAGAATTGTGCCACGCACAACCAGCATCGCCGCAAAGATGCCGCGCTGAAATGCTTTTTCGGGAGCATTTGCCACCAGTTTTCGCATGATCTCCAGACTCTGGCTGGAGTCATCAAGAGCCACTGAAATGTCTCCCGCTCTCGCGGCCGAAGCCGCGGTGTTCATGTAGGTGATTGAAAGCCCCTGCCGCAGTAGAGCATTACTAGGGTCCTTTGCTAGAAGACTCTGATAAATTTCAAGGTCTTTCTTGTTATTCTCCAGCGCGCGCGAATAGTCGCCGAGGTCGTCGTAAACACTGGCGATCGATCCATAGTCGATGGCTAGACTGCGCCAATAGCGAAGATCGTTGGAGCGTTGTGTTATCTGAGAATCGATCTCCATTTCCCTCTGGTAATACTTGAGGGCCTCGCGCGCGTCGAAACCTTCTAGAATATTGCCGATGTCGCCCGCACCCATGGCTAAGTTGTGCAGAGTGCGAATATCATCGGGCGCAAGTTTGATGGCGATTTCGCCGAGGTCCATGCCACGGCGGTAGTCGGCGAGGATCTTCTGCTTGGCGGAGAGATCGCCGGGGTAGCCGATTCTTCCAGATACCTCGTACTCGAAACCGACTTCGTCGACAATCTTGCGGATGCCGGGCTGGGCCAGATTGAGCGCTTCGGAGATGGCAATCGCGCGTTGGATCGGCTCCCTCGCACCGCGGGGATCGCCGTTGGCCCACAGTTGATGCGCTACGAGTCGATATCCGGTCGCGAGCGCCAGACGGTCATTCCAGTCTTTCGAGACCGCGTCGGTCCGCTCGCGAATTTCCAGCGCCTTCTTGTAACTCTCAAGCGCGCCTTGAGCATCCCCGAGATTATTCTCCAAATAATCTCCTTGCACCGAGCCGAGGCGTTCATACGCCGACGCCAGTTCCCTCTGCAGGCCAACATCGCCCCCAGACTGCTGGGCGAGGTTATTCAGGTAGCGAAGTGCGCGATCCACGATAATTTTTTTCGCCGGAGTCGAACCGGGGAGGTCTTTGATCGAGTCGTGGACGTCGAAGATGAGCGAATTCGCGAGGCTGCGAACATCGTTGAAATGTTGCTGCGCAATACGCGCCTCGCGTACGGTGATCACAAATCCAGCTACCACGGTAAGCACGACGGCTGTCGCAGCCGCGAGGCCCACTTTGTGACGTAAGACGAACTTGGAAGCACGGTAACTCGCTGTATCCTTTCGGGCCATGACCGGCAAGTTTGCAAGGTATCTTCGGATATCTTCTGCAAACTGCTCAACGGAGGCGTAACGTCGCTGAGGTTCCTTGCGTAGCGCCATCAGGACGATGTTGTCCAAGTCGCCCTTCAAGTCATTCCGGCGTCGATCGGACGCGAAGCTGAGCGTCTTCGCTGAAAATCCGGACTTCAATTCGAGTGTCGATTTTCCGTTCAGCCGCGGGACTGTGCTGGGCTTGCACGGTTCGAATTCGCAGACCATGCGCGCGGCGTCTTGATAATTCGTAGTGTTCGGATACGGGCTTGTTCCCGCCAGCAACTCGTACAAGACGGCGCCAAGTGAATAAACGTCGCTTGCAGTCGTGATCGCCTCACCCGTTACCTGTTCTGGACTTGCATACTGAGGAGTAAGTGCCCGGAATATGGTCAACGTTTGGTCCGGCTTCGCGGACCCAGCGTCTGTGTCGAGAATCTTCGCTATGCCGAAATCCAGGAGCTTGGGCGTGCCATCCCGTGTCACAAGAATATTGCTGGGCTTGATGTCGCGATGAATGATCAACCGCTGATGCGCGTACTGCACAGCGGTACAAACTTCCATAAAGATCTTCAGTCTGTCATGAGTGGAAAGCGCATTCGAGTCGCAATAATCGGTGATCGGCTGACCATCGACCAGTTCCATCACCAGGTACGGCGTGTCGTCTTCGGATGTGCCTCCATCGAGCAGCCGGGCGATGTTGGGATGTTCCAGACCGGCCAGGATCTGCCGTTCTTTCTTGAATCGAGTAACCACAAACTCTGAATCTTGGCCGCCCCGCACCACTTTCAGCGCGACTTCTTTTCGATATTCATCGTCGGCGCGGTACGCACGATAAACCTCGCCCATACCTCCAAGGCCGATCTGCTTGACCGTTTTGTAGGCTCCGAACTGGCGGCCAATGACGGGTGCTTGTTCAGCCGCGAGCAGAGTCACACTGACTTCCGAAAGAGCAGTTTCGTTCAGGAAGCGCGAACCGGCACCGCTTTCGTGATCAAGTAAGATCTGAACTTCCCGGCGAAGAGAAGCATCCCCAGCACATCGTCTGTCCAAACACGCTTCGCGGTCGACAGGGTTTACTTCCATCGCTTCCGCTAGCACATCCTTCACCTTTTGCCAGCGTTCAGGATTCATACTGTGGCGGATTCACTCATCATCCGGTGTAGCCACACGCGCGCGGTGGCCCACTCGCGTTTCGCGGTGGCAGGTGAGATCTCAACGATTTCCGCAGCTTCGTCGATGGAGAGACCCCCGAAAAAACGTAATTCCACAATCCGGCACTGTCGCGCGTCGAGCTTTGCCAATTGATTCATGGCGTTATCTAACGCGATCAGATCGAGGGTGGTCTGTTTCGGACCCTCGGCGGGACGGTCTAACGCTTCGTCCAGCGAGAGCGTGACGGCATTCGCTCCCCGTTTCGCGGAAGCAGACTTCCGGGCATGGTCAATGAGAATCTGGCGCATGATCTGGGCCGCCAGCGCAAAGAAATGAACCCGGTCACGATAGTTCGCAGCATCGCGGCGGGCGAAACGCAGATACGCCTCATGTACCAAGGCGGTTGGTTGGAGGGTGTGATCCCGTCCTTGACCAGCAAGACAGCGGCGTGCGATCCGCCGCAATTCGTCGTAAACGAATGGAACGAGTGCTTCTCTCGCGGAAACGTCTCCCGCGTTCCATCGCACGAGTAGCTCCGAAACAATGTCCGGCGACGTCGGTGCCACGCCCCTCCCCCAATAGCAACCGATGTGGCGTAGAAAGTACCCCGGATCGGCGCGAAAGTCAATGCTCCAAGCATCTTGTCTTTCTTAAGCTTTACGCTGATTTCAGATCAAAGAAATGAATCTTTTCTATGGTGAGCCAAGTTTTCAGGATTTTACGTTTTATCCAGTAGGGCGGCATGGCCGTCCCGGCAAGCCAGCGCCCAACTTCCTTCCCCTCTGTGGCTGGCGAGATGAAATCCAAAACTAGGAGGAAAGTTATGAAGCAAAGTACCAAGAGAGTTGCAACTGGAGCCGCAGCAATGCTAATCGTCACGCTGGCGGCGGTGATCCTCAGCACAGCTCAAGAGGCATCGAAAACAAATGCTCCATTCAGCATCAGCCAGATGAAAGGCACTTGGGTCGCGGCACTGTCTGGAGTGACCGGATGCGGGACGACCACACTGGAGACCACGTTCACGCTCGACGCAACTGGCAATGGGACGCAGACCTCTGCTACGCAGCACACCGCAGGGTGCGGAGACATCAACCTTTCCGGCCAGAGTGCGCAGATTCAGCAGTTCAACGCTGACGGCAGCGGATTTATTGCTCTCGGCTGTGGCTCAGGCTGTGGGTTTGGCTTCGACATTCAGGTTGTAAAGGCGGGCCCACAAGCCTTCACGATGGCACCACAGGCCGTTCCTGGGAACTACTTGGCGGGAGTGGCGCTCCGTAAACAGTAAGCAGTGGGAAACGGAGGGCTGTCTCCGGGGGGAACACGGCCCTCCTTATTTTCCGTCGATTCGAGATGTCGGAGAAACTACGGAAAAATATGGACCCGACATGTTTCCGCGATTGTCGGCTACGCGGAAGCTATGAAGCTGGCGGTCAATTGGCGAAAAATCGGGATATCGCTCATTAACCAACGGTCAGGTGTAAAGGCCTGTTAGCGACAGCATCTTCATGCTGGCACGCATTGCCAAAGGCGGAAAGACGATATATAAATACGTGCCATTTCGAGGCCGCACCCGGGATCGAATCGAGGAGGCCGCATGTCCCACGGGGCGCAAAAGAGGAAATTCAGATCAAGAACAAAGTTGCGAGCGCGAACGCTCGTGCCGACATTGATAGCTCTAACCTTCTTCGCACCATTTGCATCAGCGCAAACTTTCAGTACCCTCTATGCGTTCGGCGGGGCTCCCGATGGAGCGGGGCCGAATGACGCTTTGATCCTTGATCGTGCAGGAAATTTGTACGGCACAACGGTTTCGGGTGGGAAATACGCCTGTGACAAAACCAATGGTTCGGGCGGCTGCGGCACGATATTCAAGGTTACTAAGAATGGAGTGGGAAGCATTCTTCATGCTTTTACCGACAACCCAGACGGCAAAGAGCCCTACTCGGGACTTCTGCCTACACCGAGCGGAACTGCCTACGGGACGACCTATTTCGGGGGCTCCGCATACGATGGAACGGTCTACAAGGTGGATCAGACCGGAACCGTAACGATCATCCACAACTTTCTTGATCGTCCTGACGGCAGATATCCTTATCTGGCCACTCTTGTGAGCGATGCCGCCGGGAATCTGTATGGAACGACCGAGAATGGCGGCACGGACCCTTTCATCTGCTTTTGTGGAGTTGTGTTCAAGATTTCTCCCTCCGGACAAGAAACCATTCTTCACCGATTCGTTGGAGGACCCGGAGATGGTTCGTACCCGGACGCGGGCCTTGCGTTGGACTCTAGCGGGAATGTCTACGGCACGACTTTCTTCGGTGGAAGCAACTGTTCGGGTCTCGGAGCGGGCGGAGGATGCGGCACCATCTTCAGGATTTCCCCATCTGGCAAGATGACCGTCTTGTACAACTTCACTGGTGGCGTCGATGGAGCGAACCCCGAGGGCAAGCTCCTGCTTGATTCTGCCGGCAATCTCTACGGCACTGCCGCCTACGGAGCGATAGCCTGCGATCCGATGAACTTCGGCTGCGGTACGATTTTCAAGTTGGACACTTCCGGCAAACTGACCGTGTTGCACACGTTCACTGGAGCGCCCGACGGCGCGAGTCCCGTCGGCGGGCTGATTGCCGACCCAGCGGGAAACGCTTATGGAGTGACTGTCTACGGTGGGAATGCGTTGTGCGGCGATAACTCATTACTCGCGCCGGGCTGCGGAACGGTCTATAAGATCGGAATCGCCAGCAAGTTGACGATTCTGCATGCCTTCGACCAGACGGACGGCGCTACTCCTAATGCGAGCCTGGTCCGGGACTCCGCTGGGAATCTCTATGGGACGACATCGAACGGCGGCAATCCGATCTGCTCCTATGGAAGACCTCCCATAGTAGGTTGCGGAACGGTTTTCAAGATCGCTCCCTGAAGGAACTGTCTCGCGTAAGGCATCGCAGACTGAATGTGGAATGGGCGTCGCGGGGTTCAAATCCCCCCGCAACCAAAAGCCTCTTTTGGTTGCAATGGGTCGAGCCAATCTCACGGTTTGCCCTGCAACTCCAAATCCAGCCCAATTTCTCAGGATTTCCTTTCGACTTTTGTGCAGATGGGGCGAGCTTTCATGTGTGACGCATTGTCTGACGAGCTAATCCGTTATCTCCACAGGGCTTTTCGGTCGCCCCTGTATGGTCTTGGATGCCTCCGCAACTGCTGACCCGTTTGGAAGCATGCGTCTCACTGCCTTAGCCGCGAGCGCACACGCCAGAATTTGCCCTTTGTGCATCCCAACCATATCGCCTCAGCGCCGCACGTGTTCACTGCGTATGATGGGCATCCACGCATTGAGGATGTTCTTGAGAACATGGGGAGAGCGTGCGCACAAAATGATAGGCGCAGTCGTGATTCCAATCACAGATTCTTCGGAGACGGTCGCGTAGAGATGATGTGTCTGAGGATTGGTCTTCAAGGAGAACACCTTGCCGCGGTCGGACTCTGCCATCTACGGCGAATCGGTTGCGACCCGCATAGTTGTCACCCTAGCGTGTAGGAGTTGGACCCGTCTAAGATCTTGGGCCGACCATGTTTTCGATGTCGCCTTAGTCTTAGCTTCAATCTCTTCATCTAGACGCGCCATCTCCCGTCTTTCTTATGTGACGGGGCTCTTCCTGCTGTCGTGCACGCTCGGTGCTTCCGCCTCCGTGCCTCCGGAGGCATGGATTCCGATTCGCTGGACCGGTGGCCCGTTGGAACTCGCATGGAGAACTCACGCGAAAACGCTCCCTGCCGATGCCGCTGGCCGCGATGCCCTGGCGCGATGGTACGAACCCGTCACGCTCGACCTTCTCGAAGACTCGTCCGTGAACTGCCTGTTGGTTAGCTGGAGTGCGTCCGTCGATGCAAGTGTCGAGACAACGCAGCAGCAACTCGTGAAGGTCTATACGGAGGCGGCACACAAGCGAGGCTTGGCGGTGCTGGGATTGGTCTACGCGGAAGGCGATGCATCGAAAATCGCCGCAGCCGCTACGCAAGCCTCTCTCGATGGGCTGGTGCTTGATGGCGACTTCACTCAGGAATTTCCTGCTGCCCTGCGCAAGGCAGCTGGCTCCATGTTGGTTATCGAGATCTCGAACGACGCTTCGTCGGCACGATCGAGGCCTGCACCAATCACCGCTGTCACCGGCGTTGCTCCTAGCGGTCGCAATCTCTCCGAAATGGGCATTCGCGGCGCACCCTCAAGCCAGCCCTGGATCGAGTCGAACATCTGGCTCGTGCGCTCGTTCGCCGTCTCATCGCCGAGTCGTCCGGTGTGGATCAGCAGCCGGCTCGAGAATGCATCGGCCATGGATTACGCGCGTGCCGTAGCCGATGCGGCCGCAGCCGGAGGCCGTTGGATCATCGCTCTCGACGATACGGTTCGCTCCAAGCTGCGTGCCCGCGACGCTTCCGCACTCGAAACGTGGCACCATCTTTCAGCCTGCTTGAAATTTGCCGAGAGTCACTCCGCATGGCGCACACTTTCACCCTATGGAAATGTTGGCATTGTCCTCGACCCAGCGAGCACACAAGCCGATCTCGCCGACGAGTACCTGAGGCTCGCGGCGCGGCGTCAGATGCCGTATCGCATTGTGTTGCGTTCCGAACTCGGCGCGCCTGCGCTCGCGAAATTCCGCGCTATCGTGGCCACCGAACTCGACCCGCCGTCCGTGGCGGAACACAAAGTGCTCCAGGAGTTTGCCGAGAACGGCGGAGTCGTGATCGCCGGGCCAAGGTGGGGCAACGCTCCGAAGACCGAGCCATACGCCGAACTGCCTACTGGCAAAGGCAGCTTGTTTGTCTACAAAGATCCGGATCCCGAATCCGTGGCGCACGACCTCAAGGAACTTCTCTCGGACGACGACCTCGGCGTGGTTCCCTTCAACGTGCCGTCGGTAATGACCGTGACCACTGGAGGTGCTCCCGGACAGCCGCTGCTGGTGCAGTTGGTCAACTACTTCGACCATCCGGTTGAGGCCATCACTCTTCGTGTCGCTGGAGGATTCCGCACGGCTCGCTTGGAAACTCCAGATGGGGCGGCGATCGATCTCGCCCTGCGAGCGAACGAGGGGCGAACCGAAATTACGATTCCAAAGCTTTCGTTATGGGCAGCCGTTTCGATCGAATAAAGGAGGCAACACCATGTGTAAAGGGCTGACGCGGCGCGATTGGCTGGCAATGTCTGGTCTCGCTGCAGGTGCAATGGCGGTTCCCAATGCCGCAGCGCGACCGACTCCAGTTCGCTCCACAGAAGACGCACGAAGTGTAACGGCGGCTCCGGCAGAACCAGTGTCCGTCGCCAAAGTCCACAACTACGATGAAGACTTGACCGCGCAATTCCGCAAGACGTTTGACCAGATCGGCGGGATCGACAACCATGTCAAAGGAAAAACCGTCGGCATCAAGGTCAATCTTACGGGGGATGGCCGTTTCCCCGGATACACTTCGGGCGACACGCACTGGGTGCATCCGCGTGTCGTAGGCTCTGCAGTCGCCGCATTCGGCGCACTGGGCGCCAAGCGCGTCCGCATTTTGGAAGGCTGCGAGAGCCGCAAACGCGGCTACAAGCTCGAAGACAAACTGCTTCAGGGCGGATGGGACGTCAACGCCATCCGCAATGCTGCGCCGATTGTCGAGTTCGAAGATACCGACAAGCCCGGGCCCAAGCAGTTCTCGCTACTGAAAGTGAAGAGCACACCGTACGTCTTCCCGGCTTTCCAGATGAACCACTCCTATGAGGACTGCGATTTCTTTGTCAGCATGGGCAAGATGAAGAACCACGAAGAAATGGGCCTTACCATCTGCATCAAGAACCTGTTCGGCATCACGCCACTCGGCATCTACGAAAACCGCGAGCAGGTCTTTCACTACGGGTATAAGCAATCGCCCTCCGGCGCTCCCGTCGAACTCGATGCGAAAACAACCCGTTACGAAGGATGGCGGCTGCCTCGAGTTCTCGTCGATATTCTCGGTGCTCGCCCGGTGGATCTCGCCATTGCCGACGGCATCGTCTCGATGGTTGGTGGTGAGGGCCCGTGGGTTCTGGGTTCCAAGCCTGTTCATCCGGGAATTCTCATCGTCGGCAAGAACTGCGTGAACACCGACGCCGTTGCTGCGGCCTGTATGGGTTATAACCCTCGCGCGGGCCGGCACGAGGCTCCATATCGCGTGTACAAGAATCCCAAGGATCATCCTCCGGATCAGTTAACGCCCACCGATGAATCGTTCCAGTACGCCGACAACATGGCGCTTCTTGCCGAGGCCGCTGGAATCGGTTCCGCCGATCTGACGAAGATCGAAGTCCGTGGCGTGCCCATTAAGGAGGCTATGTTCGAGTACGAAGCCTTCTGGAAGAATCAGATGCCGAAGGCTCAATCTTGATGCGCCTGTCTCTCGCTCTTTTCGCAGCGCTCCTGCTGGTCACGCCAGCCGGAGCGCAGCGAGTGGAGAGAAACACGGACGCCATGGGCGCAACGTTCTCCGTCATTCTCTATGGCTCCGATCAGGCATCGATGAACCAGGCGATCGACGCCGCATTTGATGAAGCGCATCGTCTGGATGAACTGCTCTCAAATTACAAGCGCGCGAGCGAGTGGAGTCGTGTCAATCGCGAGGCGGCAGCGCATCCGGTCAAAGTGTCGCCGGAACTCTTCCAACTCCTCTCCGATTGCCTTGCATATAGCCGCGCCAGCGAAGGAATCTTCGATCTCACCGACGGCCCGCTCATGCGAGCCTGGGGTTTTTTTGGGGGGACTCGCCATGTTCCATCTCCCGATGAGATCCGCGACGCGCTCGAACTCGTCGGATACCAGCACGTTCAACTCGATGCACGCCATTAAACCGTTCGCTTCGATCGCGCAGGAGTGGAGATCGATCCCGGCGGAGTGGGCAAGGGATACACCGTCGATCGTATGGTCGAGATTCTCCGCGCGCATGGTTTTCGCAATGCGCTCGTCGCCGCATCCGGCAGCAGTATTTTCGGGCTCGGTAACCCTCCGGACGAACCCCGGGGTTGGCCTATTAATATTGCCGACCCTTGGGACCATCGGAAGGATGCGGCACAAGTGTTCCTCAAAGACGAGTCTCTCTCCACCTCAGGTAGTTACGAGAAATCATTCCGTGTGGGCGGACACCGATATTCGCACATTATGGATCCCCGCCGTGGCGCTCCTGCCGAAGCCGCCGTCCGGGTGACGGTCCTGGCACCGCGCGCGGTGGAGAGCGAAGTCTGGGCAAAACCCTACTTCATTCAGGGTGGTGCGTGGACGGAAGCGCACAAGCCGAAATCGTGGCGCGTCCTCTACTGCGAAGATACCCCCGAGGCAGCCTGTTTCTGGGTGAAGTAGCCCACCCCCAAACTCGAGCTTTTCAAACCGAAGATTTCGAATTTTCAT
>Ga0126379_10002161_pt1 | contig 12402 bp, 6 predicted proteins | sample PanSoiMetPlot_24_FD_92640 | JGI IMG/M metagenome (GOLD analysis project Ga0126379, IMG submission 92640) | Tropical forest soil microbial communities from Panama - MetaG Plot_24 | ecosystem: Environmental > Terrestrial > Soil > Tropical forest > Bulk soil | place: Panama | collected 2016-02-17
GAAGCTGACGAAAACACTTTGGCCAAGTGCCTGGACCGCAGCGCTATTCGCCCTGCATCCGCTCAACGTTGAATCAGTCGCGTGGATCTCGGAGCGGAAGGGCTTGTTGTGCGGAGCTTTCACACTATGCGCCCTGTGGGCCTATGCGAGCTACTGCCAGCGGCCAACCGCTTGGCGTTACGTCCGCGTGTCATGTCTGTATTTGTTGGCGCTCATGGCCAAGCCGATGGCCCTAACGCTCCCCGCAGTTTTCATGCTCTTGGACTTCTGGCCGCTTGATCGCTGGAAACGTTTAAGACCAGCTCGATGTATCGTCGAGAAGTTACCGTTCTTATTTCTCACCCTTGGCTTCTCTGCTCTCACTTATGCCGCGCAACAAGGCATCAACGCCACCGCGAGCTGGGAGCTCTTTTCAGCCAAGGTGCGCTTAGCCAATGCCCTGGTCAGCTACGTTGCCTATCTATACAAAGTCCTTTGGCCTTTCCCGCTTGCCGCTTTTTACCCGCACCCCTATCGGACGATCGCCCCAGCCGCTGCCCTCAGCGCGGCTATTCTGCTGATTGTCATCACGGCCATCGCATTTGAAATGCGCAAGAAAGCGCCCTACCTACTCGTTGGCTGGCTTTGGTGGTTGGGCATGCTGGTTCCGGTTATCGGGATCGTGCAGATCGGCCGGCAGGCAATGGCAGATCACTATGCCTATTTGCCGACAATTGGTTTATTCATTACCGCCGTCTGGGGAGCCAATCAGCTGGCAACGGCGTTGCCGTTCTTGCTTCGATGGCGGCCGGTCGCCGCCGCCATGTCGGTCGTTGCCCTCGGTACTGTCACACTGCATCAACTAAAATACTGGCAGAACACCGAGGAGCTCTTTCAACATGCGCGTCGAGTCACGCGGCAGAATTGGTTGGCGGAATTGATTCTCGGCACGCTTCGCCAGCAAGAGAATCACCTGGACGACGCGGAACAGTTCCTTCGGAAATCGATCGAGTACCTCGCGGAAGATAGTGAAATTCGAGGATCGGTGCGGGAGCAGCTCGCCCAGATTCTGTTGCGAAAGGGTGAAGGAGAGGCCGCGATTGACGAGCTGAAAAAGGCCGTGGTTGAGAGGCCAAACGAGGTGTCGCCTCATCAACTGCTTGCCGATACTCTCAGCGAGAACGGGCGTTATCAGGAGGCCATCGCTCAATACAGCGAGGCCCTGCGCTTGCGTCCGAAGAACATAGCTCTCCGCGTTCGGCTCGCAAAAGCGTTTGACTCAGCTGGCAACCTCGACGGGGCCGCATTGCAGCTGATTGACGTGACCCGACTCATCCCCCGCGACGCGACCGCACATCACGCCTTAGGAACCGTCTATTTCAGACAAGGCAGAGTGGATGATGCAATCAACGAGTTTCGTGGAGCATTAGCCCTGCGACCCGACTTGGAAATGGCGCGACGCGATCTCACAAGGGCCCTGGAGCATCAGAAGAGTGCCGCCCACAGCGAATGGCCCTGACGCGGAGCACCCAGGTCGAAAGTTTCATCGCTCGGGCTCGATCTCGAGGATCGCCCAATGGCGTTTGGGGGTGACGTGCACGACGCGCAACCCAGGCGGCAAATCAGTCAGGATCAGGCCACCGGTGCGGTCGATGGGCACGCGATCATAAAACAAGTACCGCCGATCTCCCGGATGGAGCGCTCGCACCTTTTCGCGGCAGCGGCGATCGAGAATGAAATAAGGAACTTCGCACTGCCGCAGCGCCGCGAGCCGATCCACGTGGGAGTTGGCGTCCAAAACGACATACCGGATGTCGTGCTTTCGCAGCCAAGCGATGAGCTCCTCCGCCGGTAACGGTCGCCCCTGCCACGACGCGGAGACCAGGAGCTCGCGGGTGCCCCGGGCTAGAAGCCAGCGAGGCTGGAGGTGGCTGCGGCTGTCAACCGCATAAGCTTCCCCCGGACGAAGGTGCTGGACGAGCCACCGTTGGGTCTCGAGAAATCCTGGTCGCAGCCTGTTGGTCGACCGGTCGAACGCCACCGAGAGCGCGGCGGCAATCGTTACCAGTGCGGCGGCAAGCCATGGCCATCCTGCTTCCCAGCGCTCGAGCTTTCGGACGCAACGCTCTGCTGCCGAACCCAGCACCGTGGCCAGTCCGGCGGCGACAGGCAAAAAGTATCGCGACACTACGCCTTGAGCATTCCAGAGCACGAAAAAGACAAAGAATCCTACTGCCTGCACCAGCAGCAGCGTCCGGGGAAAACCGCGCGGGCTACTCCATGTTAGCGCGATGGCGAGCATCGTCAGGGCGAGCCCCAGCGCAATCAGCGCCGCGTGCCAAGGCCCGTACAAACGAGGCGGATTGATGCTGAGGGACTCGCCGAATGCAACCGCCGTCTCCAGCGCTCCGCGGCCCAGACGAGCTCCCAGCTTAGCTGCGCTCGTATTCCTCCAATAATCGAGAAGCCCGCTCGGTAGGCGCGCCTCCACGTTGGGCGCGAATATCTCCGCGTAGTCCGGCATCGGCTCCGTCCAAAGCAGCCGTACACGCGCCGTCGAGTTATGCGTGGGCCAACCATGCATCCGCATGTTCCGCACGAGGAGCGGCGAAGCAACGATGACAAAACCGAGTAGGTAGCTCCAGAGAACCCGATCAGCGACCACCCGGACACCCCGCTCGATCACCAGCGCCAGCGCCACGCTGAAAAGCAGGAACAGACCGGTCCCCTTGCAAAGAAACGCCAAGCCGCAGAGCGCTCCAGCCCAAAGCCAGCGCCGCGGCCGCCGGTCGCGGCCGAGTACGGCGGCAATGGAAAGCGCCCATAGAGCGAGCAGCATGGTCTCTACGGATTCGCGCGCGCTCTGCTCAATCAGCGTCGAGTTGATCGAAAGCAACCCCAGCGTCGCCAGTGCTGCGCGCGGGCCCAACAGCCGCCGCGCTGCATACCAGCAGCAGAGTAGAGCGGCGATGCCCAAGGCGACGGCGAGCACCTGCGCGCGGCGGTGGTATCCGGCATCGCGGCTGGCAATCACCGAGAGCACGGCGGGATAGAGGGGATTTCGCAGATCCTCCGTGAAGCGGGCAGCAAAAAGCTCGGTCACCAGCCGCGCCGGCCCCCCGAGGTCCCGAATCCCGTTGCCGAGATCCAGGTAGGCGACGTCGTCATAGAACGGATAGGGACGGCCGAGAGCACGGCGGGCAGATAACACGGCGAACAGGGCGCACAAGCCCACTATCCAAAGCCATTCACGTCGAAGGGTAAGGGCGCGCTTCGCCGCGGAGAGCCGGGGTGCCTCCACCAGCCCGAGCGCGTGCGTTGCGCTCGTCCCCGGCGATCGGACGCCGCGATCGGCTGCGCCGTCGAGGAAACCTGCCTCGTCAACTCGCTTCTGCACTCAATCCCTGCGAGGCTCTTTGAGCCACGGCCAGCTTGGACGAGAGTTGCCTGGCCAGGACTCGTTCTCCCTCACCCCCGGTGCAAAGCAAATTCTTACCGGCTGCCTCGGAGAGGGGTCAAGCGGTGGCCGCCGGCTGCGCCGAAAGCGACATGGGTAACGAGCAACCCGGTGGCTCTTGCGACGTTCGAAATGCCGGTGGCTAAGTCTTGTCAGAAGACGTAGCCGACGGAGCCGCGCACCAGCAGGCTTGAGCCCACCGGCGTGAAGAGCGGCCCCGCCGTCATATTCAGCCTCAACGTGCTTCCCGGAACCAAGAACGTTGTGCTCGGGCCAACGAAATGGCGACCGCCGGGACCGGCGTCGACTTCGGTGCCGCCCACCCCCTCCAACTCTTCGCCCAAGTACTCCACACCCCCTTGGAGCCATTGAGCGAAGCGCCATGCGGCCCCGGCGGTCGCGAACACGTCGAGAGAATCTCTGCTCCCGTGGAAGTAGTGAGCGGCGCGGACGTTGGCGACGAGCCGCATTCGACCGATGTCCGAGGAAAGAAGCAGCGCCGCCTCGGCGGCGTTTTGCTGCTGCCAGTCGCGTTGATAACCGGCGGAGCCGGCGATGCGCAGTGGAAGCCCGAACGGTCGATCCAGCAGCTTGAATCTCACCTCCGCGCGAGCGTCGGCGAGACCCCAGCCCTGGCTCGGAACTTGAGACATGCTGACGGTGCCAGACAGCTCGACTCCCTTGAACAGGCCGGCCGAACTCGAGAGCCACGAGCTTCCCTGATACGAGTCATCCAGCCGAGCAGTTCTGCCCTGGGGCAATCCGTTGTAGCCCGCTCCTGCCTCGAGGGCCACTTGACCCTGCTCGAGGCTCGGGCCGACTCGCGACAGCACAAACGGCTCCCAGGGTTCCTCGGACTGCCCTGATGCGTTGATGGAAGCGAAAAGCAAGCCGATCACGAACGCGAGCTTTTGCATTTCAGCGCTCCTCGCTGCTTCGCGCCGCAACGGGTGGCGCTCGGCGGGGTTGAGATCGAAGTTGAGTGACCATGATGGTCCCCGCGCCGAGCGTCCCTGGAGATGACAGGTACACAGAAGCAGCTGTTAGTGGAGCTGGACGCGATTGTTCGACAGGTCGCGTCCAGCTCGCACTGTTGGATACGGAACGCCTTCGCCCTTAACACCGCGCCACAGCGCTTGGTTAAACATGGCAGTATCGAGGGCGTCCTCTCGGTCGAAGTTTTGTCCAGCAGTCACCTGGTCCCAGTAGGCCGCATCGTGCAGCGGCATTTCGGCCGGCGTGCAGACTCCTCGAGCCGTTAGCAGGAGCGTTGCCGGCTGGGGCAGTTCGGTGTCGCAGAGCGGCAACGGGTAAATCGCGTCGTAGGCCCAGGGCCGCAACGTCATTTCAAACGCGTCGGTCATCGGCTCGGCCAGACCATCGGTCAGCCCCAAAGGCTCCAGCCCGAGCACCTCCTCGATCGTTCGCAGCATGTTCACCGTGTTGTATGGTCGCGAGACAAGGGTCCCCTGCCGGACGTACGGCCCGACGACGTAGGCGATGCTCCGGTGCGCATCAACGTGGTCCGGGCCGTCCTGCGCGTCGTCCTCGATGATGAAGATGAGAGTGTCGTCCGCGTACGGGCTGTGTGACACCTTCTCGATCAAAAGTGCGATCGCATAGTCGTTGTCGGCCATCTGCTTTTCCGGGGTGTCCACGCGGTATTTCGCTGTGGTGAACGCGCCGAAGTGGTCGTGTGGGAATCGAACGAGCTCGAGCGGCGGCAGGCTCCCCTTGTCAACATATATGTCGAACTCGCGCTCCCACTCCTTGAAGTTGTAGTAGTCCGCGTTTTTCTGATCGTACCCGCGGAAGTAGACGTCGGTGTTGTCCAACAGCGACGCTTTTGTCGGGAAGAACTGCTGAATGCCCTTATCGTACGGATCCGGAACGATCTGCGGCCAGAAGGGATCCGTCTCGGGCAGGGTGTACCGCCCCAAGTCTCCGTAGCAGCCGTAATTGCGCACCGCCGAGGGTCCATAGCGCCGGATGGCTGTGTCCCAGAGGTAATCCGCTTGGGATTTGTCGGGAGCGTCGGGCGACGCATCGTCAATGGCGCCGGGAAGAAGGTCAGGATCGTCTGGGGTGTAGGGTTGAAGCTTCTGCCGCTCCGCAACTGTCTCGAGACCCACGTTGATGTTGCGGTTCGTCCCTTCCCAGTCGTAGGTGACCCCTCTCCCGGCATAATTTATGAACTGGGTTTTTTCGATGATGTCGGTGGTCCGCGCGGCGGTGGTCCAGTTCCAACCCACCCCGCTAACCTCGCCGCTGTCGAAGAACGCGTCCAAGGTAACAAATTGCCTCGCCAGCTCGTGGTGATTCGGCGAAATGGCTTCCGGGAACACCGTCAAGTCGGGATCGCCGTTTCCGACCTCGAGATCGCCGAGCACCTGATCATAGGTCCGGTTCTCTTTGATAATGTAGATGACGTGATGGATGCGATTGCGTAAAAATTCCATCAGCTGCTCGCCGTAGGGATCTCGTTGACCGACGAAGTGGTTGTTGACTCCCACCTGGCGGGTCAGCTCGGCGAGGGCGCGGCCCGAGGGAATCGGAAAGCTGAGCAGGCCTCCCTTCTCAAGCTGAAGGACGTATTGGTTGTTAGAACGGCATGGGTTGAGCGCGTTGGGATCGGTCGAGAGCGTATCCCGGCAGGCCCCCTCGTCCGGTCCCGGCACGCTCTTGCCGTTCGCAATGAATAGCCGGCGAGCATCGGCGCTGGCAGAAACTGAATGCGGATACCATCCGGTTGGAATCAGACCGATGACGCGGCTCTGCCCTTCGGCAGCGTCGGCACCATTCCCGGCGCTGCCGAGCCCCAGTCGGATCACCCCCACCGAATTGGTCCCGCCGTTGGTGACGTACAGGGTTCCCTCGTCCGTCGACAGCGCCAAGCTGTTGGGATTGGCTCCCTTCCAGCCTCTGGAATTGTCGAACAATTCGCGAGGGGCGGTGGTCGAGATCTCTTCGATGACTTGCTCAGTAGCGGTATCGATCACCGACACGGTGTCACTGTTGCCATTGGCGACGAAAAGACGCGTCTGCGAGCGGTTGAGAATCATCCGATTGGGCTGGCCTCCGACGCCAATTCGGTTCGTCACCTGAGCGGCCGCCAAATCGATCACCACGACTTCCCGGTCGCGGGTACTGGAGACATAAGCTTTGTCATTGCCCCGAATCGAAACCCAGAGGGGAAACTCTCCCCCCGCGGTACCACGGCGATTCGGATCGATTCTCCCTGGCCGGAGCTCGACTTCGGCAATGACCGACCGGCCAGCGAGATCCAGCACGCTGACCGTGTCGTTTTCGAAATTCGCGACTACCGCTTGCGTTCCGCTCCCGTTTACTGCGACCCCGGCTGCCTGGGGCCCGACCTGAAGCCCGAGCCCCTGGTGCTCTGGGTGACAAGGCTTACCGCAAGCGAGAGCAATCGCCGGGAGCGACTCTGCCCAGGCGCCATTCTGTTGGGTATAGATGTGGATGTTGTCATCCATGCCACCGCTGACGAGGAAAGCATCGCCGGTCGGCATCCAGGCAATGCCGTCGAAGGTGTTGTAAACCTGAATCACCTGCTGCTGCTCGGGCGGCTCGACGGTGGCGTCAAAGATGAAGACATACTCATAGGACTCCGCCGGGATGTAGCTACCCGAGTCGCCGTAATTTCTGTTGTATCCGCTGGTCAGAACCAAGAGCGTCCTGCCATTGGGGCTCACCGCGGTAGTCACCGGTTCACCAGCAATGAAATCGGGGCGGCTGGGCAGGCCTGGGTTCAGGCTCTGCAACGTGGCGCCGGGCGCGGCCAGGGGCGTGATGTACGCTCCGGTTGGAAGCAGAATCGGGGCGCCGCCAGCTTCCTGCTCAGACTGGCGCGCGCCCTCGAGGTCGGGCTTGGATAGCTCGCCGCATCCGGCCCACACCAATGACAGACAAAACATCGATGCGACAATTCGGCGTCTCATGGGGTCCCCCCGCGCGAATTTGAAGTGGGCGTATGAGTAGATCAGCTGCTCGCGACGGGTCGCAACACTTGCGCAAATTCTCTGATGCTGAATGGTCACGGCGCGGTCACGCCCTTGCGAACGCCCCGGGGACTACCAGCCGAGATCGCTAACCGCTTCGTCGATGACGCTTGTGGCGCGCGTCGAATCCGTCGACGAGCGCACGCGGGGCCTGACAGCGCCAGGCGGCGGTGATGAGCTCTCTCAGTTCCTTGACGTTGACCGCTCGCAATCGAACCAGGATTGCTGGGAAGCCGTCGTAGTGCGGCTCGGTAAAGAATTTCTCTTGGTTGGATGCGAGGAGCATGTCCTTCTCGAAGAGGTCACCGACGCGCACAGCCAACACGCTCGAGTTGGGAACGCGGGCCCTCTTCGGCGCGATGCGCTCGAGCCAGACCCAGACGAAGAACCTCTCCTTGTTGCGGTTGCGAACGGAAAACGCGAAGCGTTCTTTGGCCGCACTCGCTCCGGGCAGCGACATGGCGATGCGTCGGACGTCGTTCTGGTCCGCCATTTGCGCGCCTAGATTGCCGCCAGCGGCAGGACCAGGAAACCTATTTGTTGGCTCCGCGCTGCTTCCTCTGCGCAAGGCATAGCGCTTCTCGCGGAACTGCCGCACACTTAGGGCAGGCAAGCCCCGTTGTGGAAGGAGGCCTCGTGGCACCGACAGGAAAGTTGGCCATTCTGGTCGGGGGCGGACCCGCGCCCGGCATCAATAGCGTGATCGGAGCCGCGACCATCCGCAGCGTACTCGAGGGCGTTGAGGTGGTGGGAATCAAGGACGGCTTCGCGGGAATTATGCAGGGCCGGACCGACGGCGTCGTACCGCTGACGATTGAAAAGGTGAGCCGTCTGCATTTTCGTGGTGGCTCGTTCCTTGGCATCTCCCGCGCCAACCCCACCCAGGACCCCAGACAGCTCGAGGCGACGCGCAACGCACTCGAGCAGCTGGGGGTGACGATGCTCATCACCATCGGTGGCGATGACACCGCCTTTTCAGCGATGAAGCTCGCTGAAACAGCCGCCGGGCGCATTCGCATCGCGCACGTGCCCAAGACGATCGACAACGATCTCGACCTGCCGCCGCACATCGACACGTTTGGATTCCAAACGGCGCGACACTTTGGCGTCCAGCTGGTGCAAAATCTCATGGTGGATGCCAACGCGACCTCTCGCTGGTACGTCGTGGTCACCATGGGCCGCAAGGCCGGCCACCTTGCGCTCGGCATCGGAAAGGCAGTGGGCGCGACGCTCACGCTCATCGGCGAGGAGTTCGGCAAAGACCGCGTCCCGCTGAAGACGCTGGTGGATACGCTCGCCGTAGCCATCGTCAAGCGCCTGGCGTTGGGCCGGCGCGACGGCGTTGCCATCGTGGCTGAAGGGCTGGTTCTGTCGATCGACCCCGATGACCTCAAGGGCCTCGAGGAGGTGGAGCGCGACGCTCACGGGAATCTGCGGATCGCCGAGGTTGACATTGGCGCGATCCTCAAGCGCCAGGCCTCTGCTCGCCTCAAGTCGATGGGGGTGAAGGCGACCTTGGTCTCCAAGAACATCGGCTACGAGCTCCGATGCGCCGACCCCATCCCGTTCGATATGGAATACACTCGTGACCTCGGCTACTGCGCGGCGAAGTTTCTCCTCTCGGACGGCGACAAGGCGATGGTCTCGATGCAGGGCGGCCGGTTTGTCCCCATCGCCTTCGACGAGATGCTCGACCCGAAGACGGGGAGGGCGCGATTGCGGCTGGTGGATGTACGCTCGGACCGTTACGCCATCGCGCGGCGCTACATGATCCGCCTCCGGCGCGACGACTTCGAAAACCCAGAAATGCTGGGGAACATGGCGAAGACGGCGGGGATGTCGGTCGAGGATTTCCGCCGCGAGTTTGAGTACCTGGTTGCCAGCGAACAGCCGCCGCTCAGCTTCGACCGGCGCGTCTAACCCTTCTTCGCCGCTTCCTCCTCGGCGCGCTCCGCGTCGATATCCACCGGCGCGGCTCCTAGCGCATGGTACCCGCCGTCCGCGTGGATCATCTCCCCGGTCGTCGTGGGAAACCAATCGGACAGAAGCGCGCAAGCAGTCCGCGCTACCATCCCGTGGTGATCCTTCGCCGTCCATCCGAGCGGGGCTTGCCTGCCCCAAATTTTCTCCAACGATTTGAATCCGGGAATGCTCTTCGCGGCCATCGTCGCCAAGGGCCCGGCGGCGAGCGCGTTGACCCGGATGTTCTTCGGCCCCAGATCGCGGGCCAAGTACCGCACCGTCGCCTCGAGCCCCGCTTTGCACACGCCCATCCAGTCGTAGGTCGGCCATGCGGTGCGGTTGTCGAAGTCGAGCGTCAAGATGGATCCGCCATCGGGCATGAGCGGCATCATTGCCACCGCGAGCTCCTTCAAGCTGAATGTGGAGATCCGAAACGCGGTCTGGACGCTCTCCCACGGAGTATTGAGGAAGTTGCCCCCCAGCGCATCCTCCGGCGCAAAGGCGATCGCGTGCAGCGCGCCGTGCAGCGTGCCCCAGCGCTTTTTCAACTCCTTCGTTAGCGCCGCAAAGTGCGCCGCGTTGGTGACGTCGAGCTCGAGCACCGCCGGCACGGGATTCAAGCGTCGAGCGCTTCGCTCCGTCAGGGACATCCCCCGGCCGAAGCTGGTGAGTAGGATCTGTGCGCCTTCGCGCTGCGCCAGCTCGGCGATCGCAAAGGCAATCGACTGCGGCGTCAGCACGCCAGTGATGAGAAGCTTCTTGCCCTCAAGCAGCATGGGCCTCCGTCTACCTTGCAAAGGCGCGGTTTACCATCGCTGCATGGTTCCAAGGTTGCCCACCGCCGTCCGGTGGGTAGAACGCGCGACAACCTGTCGACAATCGCCCGCCCTGCCGCCGGTCGCCCGGTTTCAGGGTTGGAGCATTTCTCCTCTGGAAGGATTAAGTACACCTCATGGCGCAGCTGCAGGATTCCTTCCTTTCCGGCTCGAACATCGATTTCATCGAGGGCCTCTACGCGCGCTACCTCGAAGACCCCGCCTCAGTCGACCCGAGCTGGCGCGCCCTCTTCGAGCGCTACGGCCGCGAGGGCAAGCCGCTCTTCACCAATGGCAAGGCGCTCAAGGCGGTGGCGCCGTCGGCAGCGATCGCGGCACCCGATCGCACGGTCGAAGGGATGCGCCTTCAGGCCCGGGTCGACCAAACCATCTACGCCTTTCGCCTGCGTGGGCATTTGCTCGCCAAGTTAGATCCGCTGGGTAGGCCGAGGCCGGCGCTCGAGCACATCGCCGATCTCGGGATGGTGAACGAGAACCACTTCACCGAAGCGGAGCTGGATCAGCTGGTGGATCCGAACGACGTCTTCGAGGAGAAGCAGGTGCGGCTGCGCGATCTCCTCGCCCGGCTTCAACGGACATACTGCGATCACATCGGCGTCGAGACCATGCATGTCCAGGACAGCCGGCGAAGGCGCTGGCTGTTGCGGCGGATGGAGCGGACGGAAAACCGCATCGACCCGTCGCCGGAAGAGCAGCGGCACATCCTCACCAAGCTTTCCTACGCCGTCACCTTCGAGAGCTTCCTGCACACCAAGTACGTCGGCGCCAAGCGCTTCAGCCTCGACGGGGCGGAAAGCTTGGTTCCGATGATCGACGCGTTTCTCGAGGACAGCGGAAACCTCGGCGTCCAGGAAGTGGTGCTCGGCATGGCGCATCGAGGGCGCCTCAACGTGCTCACCAACGTGCTGGGCAAATCGCCAAGCCAGATCTTCAGCGAGTTCGAAGGCCTCAAAGATCCGAGCGCTTACCTAAAACGCGGCGGCGACGTGAAGTACCACCTAGGCTTTTCCTCTGAGCACGTCACCCGTTCCGGTCAAAAGATTCACTTAAGCCTGGCCTTCAACCCCAGCCACCTCGAGGCGGTCGATCCCGTCGTGAATGGGCGCGTGCGCGCCAAGCAGGATCGCATCCGAGACGAGACGCGGACCAAGGGCGTCGCCCTCCTGATGCACGGGGATGCATCGTTCGCCGGCCAAGGCGTGGTGGCCGAGACGCTCAACCTCGCCGAGCTGCCCGGCTACACAACCGGCGGCACGGTGCACGTCATCATGAACAATCAAATCGGATTCACTACCTGCCCGCAAGAGCTTCAAAGCTCGCTCTACTGCACCGCCATCGCCCAGATGCTCGACATCCCCATCTTCCACGTGAACGGCGACGATCCGGAGGCTTGCGTGCACGTGATGCGGCTGGCAACCGAGTTCCGGCAGACCTTCCACAGCGACGTGGTGGTGGACCTGGTCTGCTTTAGGCGCTGGGGACACAACGAGGGAGACGAGCCGGCCTTCACCCAACCTAAAATGTACGAGCTCATCCGCGCCCATCCAACGGTCCGGCAGCTCTACGCCGAGGAGCTGGTTCGCGGCGGACGCATCCCCGCCGAGGACGCAGAAAGCATCCAGCAAAAGTGCCGCAGCGAGTTCCAGGAGGCTTATGCGCTCGCGCGCAAAGAGAGCCAGCTGCGCGAGCCGAGCTTCCTAGAGGGCCTGTGGAAAAACTTCCGGGGCGGTCCCGAGGCTTCGGTGCCCGACATCGACACCGGGGTGGAGCAGGCGCGCCTCGGCGAGCTTCTGCGAAAGTTGTCGACCGTCCCCGAGGGCTTCACCCCTAACCCGAAAATAGCCCGAGTACTGCAGACGCAGCATTCAATGGCGGACGGCACGCAGCCGGTTGACTGGGCCGCGGCCGAGGCTCTCGCCTATGCCACTCTGGCGACCGACGGCTATCCGGTGCGGCTGAGCGGCCAGGACACGCAACGCGGCACCTTCAGCCATCGCCACGCCGTCCTCCACGATGCGCGGACCGGCGCAACGTACGACCGGTTCCAGAACCTCTCGCCGATGCAAGCGGACTGCCTCATCTTCAACAGCCCGCTCTCCGAGATGGGCTGCCTCGGATTCGAGTACGGCTACAGCCTCGATTACCCGGA